>ENA-OYYE01000350-OYYE01000350.1-human-gut-metagenome-genome-assembly--contig:-NODE-350-length-26252-cov-24.227851_pt1 | contig 26252 bp, 22 predicted proteins | sample MGYA00243244_ERZ653437 | MGnify/ENA primary metagenome ERZ653437 (study PRJEB26926, sample SAMN06165130) | human gut metagenome | biome: ENVO:00009003; feature: ENVO:2100002; material: ENVO:00002003...
GGTACGCCGTCGATCATGTTGCAGTTCTGCTCCGTGGAGAGCTCGGCGGTTTTCAGATAGTTGTCTTTTTCGTGCATGACGATCCTCCTTTATCGTTCCTCATGGTTTTTATGGCTCCGCTTCTGGCCGGACTCCTTCGGGGGTTTCTGCCCTCTGGTTCCTTCTTTAAGCCGAGCGGTAATGGATGGGCGCACCCGGTCAGGATTGCCCGGTGCTGGTTTCAGCTCGTAGTCCTCCATCTGCTTTTCGGTCAGCGGCTTTGCATAGGTCAGTTCGCCCCATGCCATCAGCCTGCCGTCTGCCACAGGACGCCGCCTGTCGTCATCGTAGTTGACGATGGAAAGAGGCTGGTTATCCGGCGGCTTCGGGTAAGTTCCTATGTCCACGGGCCGCTGGGTGGAATAATAGCGGTAAACGCCCTCCGGTCCCAGCTCGGTATGCTTGACCGCCGCATGGTAAAACTGCTGATAGTCGTCCACCCGGCGGTCAAAGTTCCTCTGCGCCCACGCCTGACTGGTTCCATAGCGGCCCCAGTAGTAATCCCGATGGCCGTTTTCCCCCTCGGTAAACTGCCAGGTCACAAAGGGGCTCGGCGCTCCCGGATTATGCCCCAGCGCAAAGCCGTGTCCGGTTTCAAAGGTGGCAGCTTTCAAAATCACATATCCTTGTACTGTCTCCAAGAGATCCCTCCTTTCTGTGCCTCGGGTCAACATGACCCGAAGTGCTGGATGTTACGAAATAAGAGGGCAGACCGGGGAGAAATGTAATAAGATATTCCCACCCCGGAAACACCCTCAAAAAAGCCCGGAATGTCAAGCCTTTGGAGGCGACAAATCGTAACAGCCGCCCGCCCTTTTCTCCCGCATTTTCCTCATGCGTTCCCGGCTTTTCCGACGGTTTCCTTCGGCCTTGCAGACGTCGGAGCAGTAGGCTTGACGCCCCTCGGGCAAAAACGCCTTTCCGCAGACCGCACAGGCCCGCAGTTCCGGGGAGATGCCTTCCGTTGTCAGCGCCGCTTGAAGCTCCGGGTCAAGGGGCAGGACAGCCTCACGGAAGTAACGGCAGTACGCCCCTGTCCAGCACTTGTGCAGCATATAACAGGCACAGTCCAGAGGAAGGCACAGGCCGCTTTCCCTGTCATAGTTGGCACACATCCCCGTGACCAGAGAACGGATTTTCTTCTTCTCGTCACGGGTCAGCTCCCGGGCGTCCATTTAAGACTTCGGGCCACGATGGCCCGAAGGGCGGGGCTCCACGATCAGCGCCCGGAACTTCTTCCGGCACTGTTTTTTCTTTCCTTTGCACTCCTTGTAGTAACGGCATCCCTTACAAGGGTTGTCATTGTCCCAGCCAGGGTGCGGTACTTCCTTCATCATTCGTTCAAAAGGGCTGCTTGTAAAATTCATTCTCATTCCTCCGTATCTTCCTCCCACGGCGGGGTATCTTCGTCCTCGGGTTCCTCTGCGATCTCCTCCAGCTCCCCGTCCTCATATTCGCAGTAATCATCTTCCAAATCCGGGGCCTCATGCTTCGGCTTGTAAATCTTGAAATAGTAACCAATCCCACCGCCGGCCAGCACCACAGCACCGATCAGGAGCAGAGAGAGAAGGGGGCTGTCCTTTTTCTCCGGCTCGGGTTCCGGTACTTCCTCCACCGGTTCGGTGGGCTTTGGCTCTGGCTCCGGGGTCACTTCTTTGGGCGGTTCCTTACCCTGTTCGGCAAGAGGCAGAAGGTCGTCTGTGGTAACGGTATTGAGGAAATAGACGTTCTCGCTGGTTTTCTGTTTGTCGATCACCAGATAAAACACGCTCTCGTCTGCTGTGGTGATGGTGTAGAACTCCTTTCCATCCTCGTCGGTGGCGTTGTCCACCACGGTTCCCGTCCCGTCCGGGGTAAAGGGGTTCTGGGTTTCCGACTCTGCTTCGGTTTCTGCCGGGGAGGGAGCTGTCTCCGGCTGCGGCTCGCTGCTCTGTGCATAAGCCGGGACTGTAAAGATCAGGCAACACAAAAGGCTGGCAGCCATCGCCGCCAGCCTGCGGTATTTAATTTTCTTCATGGGCTGTGTCCTCCTTTTCGGGTGCCTCCGGCTTCGGGTCAGTATGACCCGAAGCGGTAAGGCTGTTTTTGGGGTCGTTCAAAAAAGCCATAAGCTGGGCGGGCGTCAGTTTGAGGGAGCGCACCGCCTGCACGATCTGGCTGTTTTCTTCCTCCTGTTTCTGCTTTTCCAGCTCCCGGATTTTGGCCTGCCACTCGGCAGCCTTCTCCCGGGCTTTTTCCAGTTCCTTATCGAGCTTGTCGATCTTGTTCATGCAAGGACTCCTTTCCTCTGGCTCACAAACGCCCGAAGGCATAGAAATGTGTCTGCCAGTAGCTTGAATTGATGTTTGCGTATTGGATGGGCGAACCACAATGAAGCATCATCCCGTCGCCCACATAAATCCCCACATGGGACACAGGGCCGGGGCTGTCATAGGTTCCCGTGAAAAAGATAATATCGCCGGGCTTTGCCTCGGAGGGGGAAATGATAGCACACTGGTTGTAAATGCCCTGCGCCGTGGTACGGGGCAGGTTGTGGACGCCGCTGGCCGTGTACACCCAGCAGACAAAGCCCGAACAGTCAAAGGAGGTGGACGGGCTGGAGCCGCCCCACACATAGGGCCAGCCGATGTACTTTGTGGCTTCTTCCATGAGCGCCGCAAAAGCCGGGTCATCCAGCGCCTCGCCGGGTATCTCATAGCTGGGGCCGGTATCTTCGCCGCCGTTGTAAATCCCTTCCCACAGATAGGGTTTGTTGCCTTTGAGCTGCTGCATAACGGTGTAGATTTCCCGCTGCTGTTCGTCAAGCCTCGGCAGGATCACGGCAGGCAGCGTCTTATTTGTGAGGGTCACATTGAGAATGTAATACTCATAGGGAACTTCCTCGGTGGTGGTTTCCCCGGTTTCCGGGTCGGTGCTGGTTTCGGTGCGGTAGCGTATCTCGACTTCCTCCGTCAAGGTCAGCTCATACTGTGCCTCGAAGATTTCCCGCAGCTCGTCCTGCACCTGTTCACGGAAATAGACATGGTACTTTGCCGAGAGATAGGACGCCAGCTCATAGGGGTTATGGCCGATCTCGTCCACCGAATAGCGGTACTCGTCATAGCCGGGATGGGTGCTTTCGATGTTCGCTACCGTCTGCGCCAGCTCGTTTTCCAGTGCCGTGTAGTCCTCGTCCACGCCCAGCAGGTCCGTATCCTCCGAGGCGTAGGAGGTGCCGGATAACGCATTGGCAAGGCCGCTGCCAAGCGTGGGAAAGATAGAGCTTACCGCCGACACAAGAAAACAGAGCAGCAACAGCAGGAGCAGGACCAGCACCGCCACGGGATGACGGGTCACAAACTGCGCCGCCCGACGGGTCGCAGTTCCCGAAGCGGCAGCGGTTTTCTTTGCGGCCTTTGCGCCCTGTTTTGCAGCCGCCTTTGCTTCTTTGGAATACCGGCGTTTCAGTTTCCATTTCTGCTGCACACGGGAAAGCGGATTGCTGGCAAGTTCCGGGTGCTCGGAGGCCATCTTTTGAAAATCCACATTGGCCCGGGCTTTTATGTCCTTCCGTTCCCACTTTGCCACCTTCCGGGCTGGGTGTTCCCGCCAGCGGCGTTTGGCATAGCGGGTCAGTTTCCGGGCTCCGGCCTCTGCGGCCAGCTCGGATTTATGCGCTCCTTCCACACCCACATTTTCATGCTCAACCTCGTGTATCTTGTTGTGGACATAGAACCACGCTTCTGTGCGGGCTCCCCGAACAGCTTTCTTCGCAAGCCCCGGCGGCTTCTTCGCCGCCCGTTTTGCCTCGGTCTTGTCCAGTTTCTCCCGAGCCTTTCCCAGCTTTTCCCCGGCGTGTTCCGCTTTTGCCTGTGCTTTCTGGTACTTGTCCTTTTTGCTCCCGGCCTTCTCGGCGGAGCCCTCCGGCTCCTGTGCCTTGCCGGTATCCTGCGGCCCGCCCGCTTCATCTTCCTGCCTCATGCGGTCAGAGGGACGGCTTTTCCGGCTGTCCTCTTGAAACTTGCCGCTTTTGGACTTCGGGCCATGATGGCCCGAAGGGCTGTCCTGTCCGGTATCCTCGTCCTCAAACCGCAGACGTCGGGATGGTGCGGGGGAAGGTCTTTCCCGTTCAGCCGGTCCGGGGCGATTGCCCCCGGTATCCTCCGTCGGCCCCGGCCTTTGAAAATTCCGTTTGTCCGGTTTCTTTCCGATGATGTATCCCTCCTTTCCAAACCTCGGGCCATCATGGCCCGAAGTGTGTTATGCCCGGTTCATTTCCTGTTTTTTGTCCTCCGGGCGGGTGGTCATAATGGCGTACAGCTCGGTATTCTGCGGGAAGCGGTCAACAAACGGGATGGTGGTATTCCCGAAGAACAGCAACCCTTCGCCGGAATTGGTATGGGTCACATAGGAAAGCTGGTGGGGGCTGATCCCAAGCTGTTTGGCTAAAATCTGCCGGTCGCCCTGTGCCTGCGAGAGAAGCACAAGGAAGTCCGAGTTTTCAAAGATGTTCTCAATCTCCGGGCTTGCCAGAAAATCCTTCACGTTCTGCGTTAAAGCACTGGGAACGCACCCTTTTTTTCGCAGCATTTTCCAGATCGCCACACAGTAGCTTGCCGTCAGCCGGTCACGGAGCAGCACATGGAACTCGTCGAAGTAGCACCATGTAGCGATACCGCGGAGGAAATTCATGGACACCTGCGAGTTTACCAAGTCCTGCATAATGAGCATGGCAATCGTCCGAAGCCCGGCCCCCAGCTTTTTCAAGTCAAGGCATACCAGACGGCGGTTTAAGTCCACATTGGTTTCATGGTTGAACACGTTAAGGGAACCCGACACATAGATTTCAAGGGCAGTTGCCAGCCGTACCGCCTCGCCCTCCGGCTGGGAACAGAGCAGGTCATACAGGGTTTGGAGGGTCGGCATTTTGCTTGTTTCCGGGTCCTGCAAATGTTCCCGGTACATCTGGCGTACACAGCGGTCAATGACGGTCCGCTCCACCGGCTGCAAGCCATCCTTGCCGCCAACGATCAGCTCCATCAGCGACAGGATAAAGTCGGCTTTCAGCGCCATCGGGTTTTCCTCGTCAAAGCTCAGGTCAATGTCCATCGGATTGATGTGGTGGGGGCTGTCCGGGGCGATCTCGATGACCTGTCCGCCCAGCCGCTTGATAAGGGGCGAGTATTCGCCCATCGGGTCCACCACAATGATCCGGTCACGGGTGGCAAGGAACACGTTCACAAGCTCCCGCTTTGCGGCAAAGGATTTGCCGGAGCCCGGCACGCCGAGGAACAGGCCGTTGGGGTTTTTGAGCTTTTTCCGGTTTGCCATGATGACGTTATGGGAAAGTGCGTTGAGCCCGTAATAGACGGCTTCGCCATCCATGCGGAGCTCCTGCGTCATAAAGGGAACGAAAATGGCCGTGGAGCTGGTCGTCATGCCGCGCTTGATCTCAATGCCGTTATGGCCAAGCGGAAGGCTGGAAAGAAAACCATCCTCCTGCTGGAAGTCCAGCCGCTTCAAGGTGCAGTTGTATTTCTGGACGATACCAGATACCGTGAACAGGTCGTTGTCCAGCTCCCGGCGGGTCGGGGCCATGTTCACTACAAGGAAGGTCAGCAGGAACATTCTTTCATTCCTGCTCTGTAAATCTTCCAGAAGGGTCTTTGCGTCGTTGCTGTACGTTACAAGGTCGGGTGGAAGTATGTCCATGTCGTACCCTGACCGAGCTGCCTTCTTTTGTTCCTCCACCTTCATCTTGTCAATGTCGGAGACTTTGGCCTTGATAGATTTTACGGCGGCGGCCTGATCGACGGTTTGGATATGGAGAGTGATGGTCATTTCCGCATCCATTTCCAAAAGCTCCGCCAGCAGCTTGTCCGAGAGCTCCGAGGCCAAAATCTGCAAGTAGGAGGCGGCGCCCCAAGTCGTCCCCACCCGGAACAGTCGGCTGAAACGAAAATCGAAACTGTCCGGGGCGATAAAGTCTTTGGTGGAAAGCCCGGTTTTGGGGATCATATCCCATGAAAACCGGAAGGGGGAGCCGCTGCCGGGGTGGAGCTGTCCGTGAAGGAGTTCCAGCCGTTCCAGCCCCGAAAGGGAGCGGCACTTGACGCCCAGCTTTTTGAAGTTCCCGCAAATGTCCGCCTCTACACGTTCCAGCCTTGCCCTGGCGGTGGGAAGGTCGTCCACGTTCACGCCGAAGGTCAGGAGCTTTGTGCGGACAATGCCGTTGTTGCTTTTGGCGATCTGGTTTTCCAGCATTTCCACATACTCACACCGGACGCTGTTGTAATCATCGTCCTGCATGGGGATGTTCACGCTGTACCGGCTGCCCGGGCGGCTCCGGTGGTTGAGGAAGGAAAGCTGGAACGGAAGGCTGCTGTCAAAGTAGTTGAGGCAGGCGCTCCACCCGTCAAAGATGGCCGCCTGATCTTCGGACTGTGCGAGCTGGTAGTTGATGTCCTCGTATTCAATGGTTTTGGTGTAATAGCGGTCCGCTACCCGGCACACCCCGTCCCGGTACATTTCCCGGTAAGTGAGGGTCTGCTGGGCGGTGGTGGGAATGTTCTTTCCTTTCGTGAACAGGCCGGTAAGGCCCTGCTTTTCAGGCTTTCTGCCTGCGGGCTTTCCGGCCCTTCTGCTGTTTCGCAATCGGCTGCGCCTCCTTTCTGGCGCTAAGCAGCGCATAGAAGTTTTCGGTTTTGTAAGGCCGCACACGGGGATAGAGGAACCGGGTGCGGATGATGTTTTTCAGCACTTTTTCCAGCGGAAGGCCGTCCCGTTCATACATAGCCAGAAAGAAGAACGGGAGCATGAGGCCGATCATCAGGAACATGGCGGCGCTGTTCCCGATACTGCCACGGGAAAACAGGTAGGCCGGGAGGCCCACCGCCGCCGCGCTGGAAAAACAAACAAGCTGGCGCTTCGTTAGGTTGAAGGCCAGCTTTGTCTTGATTTTGGAAAGGTCTTTTGGTACTGGCACATAGGCCATTTTGGTACACCTCCTTTACTGCTTCGGGCCAGCATGGCCCGAGGTTATCTTGCGGCCTCTTTGGCCGGGGCTGTGCTGCGGGCAGCTTCGGCGGCCTCTCGTCCGCTCTGCCTTGCCCGCCAGTATTCGGGGTGATACTGCCGGATGGACTGATTGAGTTTTTCTTCAAACTGTCCTTTGTCCTTAATGCGGTCAGGGATTTTCCACAGCTTTTTGTCCAGCAGCTCCCGGAGCACTACGCTTTCCTGTGCGTCCTCCTCATAGCAAATATAGCCCTTGTCCTTGAAGCCGCATTTTTTGGCCGCTGGGGAGAGGACGGCGGCTACCTCGTTTGCCACCATCGTTCCGCCGTGGCTGGCGGTAGATACCAGAAACACCCCTGGACAGAGGGTTTCACAGCTCTGCACCTCGCCCCACGGGGAACTTTTCGGCGCATGGAACATTCCGCCCGTCCGGTTCCGGTCCGCCTGCATGAGCGCCGCCTTTTCCAAGATGGCTTTCAGTTCTGGGGAAAAATAGGCATATTCCCGAAGAACACGGGCAGCCTCCCCGCCGCAGGCGTTCATCAACAGGGTATAGGCGTCGCTGTCCGCTTTGGTACAGCGGCCCAGCAGTTTTCCGTCGTAATAGCAGGCCGCGTCATAGCCCGTCCGTTTGCGTGGCATGGTTCCCGCCTCCTTTCTGCTTCGTGTCAGCATGGCCCGAGGTCAACGCTCTGCACTGCGGCTGGGCTTTTCCTTCGGAGGCCGCTCTGCCTTTGCCTGTTCGGCAGCCGCTTTTCCGGCTTTGAGCTGGTCGCTGATGGACGCACGCCCCACAGAGCCGCGCTCCGCCATCTGTTCCAGCTTTGCCTCATAGGCTTGCAGAACAGCAGTATTGAGCTGTTCCCGGAACTCCTTTGTGACAGGGTAGGCCATATCCCGGTAGCCGCCTTTGCCGTCCGGCTGGCTGGGCATCCCAAGAAAGAGGCCCTTGCTGCCCTGTACGATTTTCAGATTTTCCACCACAAAGCAGTCATTGAATTTCACGCTGGCAAAGCCCATCAGATTTTTCACAGGTTCGATGACCCGCACGCTTACATCCAGCTTCAACGGTGCGGCCGGGGTGGTGTTTGCAACCTTTTCCTGCATGGTTTCCTCCTTTCCGGCGGGAACAAGGTTCCCGTCCTTGTAGTCATAGCCTTCCGCCTGGAGTGCCGCCAGCGTGTCCGCCGATACGCACCCGGACAGTTTCAGATCGGTTTCCACCATAAAGCGCATGGTGTCTGCTTTAGAAAATTCTTCGGGGAGCTTTCCGTAGAAAGCCGGGTGCGGCTGTCCGTCCGCACCCTGTTTGTAACGCCGAGGCATACCGCCTCCTTTCCGCTTCGGGTCAGCATGGGGCTGTTGACAAATCCCATGTATCACTGGAAATATGATATAATGAAAAAAGAGCAGTGGGGGGATGGGAATGCAACTAAAACTGCACATGGTAACGATAGAAGATCTGGTCCCGGAGGGACACTTTCTGCGAAAACTGGAAGCCACGCTGGACTTGTCCTTCGTGCGTGAAGAAACAGCCCATCTGTACAGCCCCAGGTATGGCCGCCCGCCCATCGACCCAGTGATGTTGGTGAAGTATCTGCTGGTAGGATACCTGTACGGGATTCCATCGGAACGGCAGATCGAACAGCGTATCCAGACAGATGTGGCCCTGCGGTGGTATCTGGGCCTGGATCTGTTTGACCGGGTACCGGACCACAGCACCATCTCTCAACTGCGGCGTCGCAAGCCTTCTTTCCGCAAGGTTTTCCGCCGGCTGTTTGAGGAAGTGGTGCGTCAGTGCATCGAGAAAGGTCTGGTCAGCGGGCGGCTGGCAGCCACTGACTCCACCCATGTAAAGGCCAATGCCTCCCGGGCGTCGGAGCATCTGGTGGAAATGCTGGAGGAACCGGGCGCATACTGGGAACGGCTGGACAGCTACGAGGAAGAAGGACTGCAGGCACTGGAGAAACGGACTGGACACCGCCGGAAGAAGCGGACAAAGCAGATCAAGCGGGATAGCCGCCGCAGCCACAAGCGGGTGAGCCGAACGGATCCGGAGGCAGGGCATATGAAACGGCCGGGGAAACCGGAGGGCCAATATTACCTGAGCCACCAGACCTTGGACACGGACCACGGTGTGATCCTGGGCGTGACAGTAACACCGGGCGATGTGCATGATTCCGTGCCATACCTGGACCACATGGAGCAGATTCATCGGGATGTTCTCCCCATTCAGGCGGCCACAGCGGACGCCGCTTACGATTTTCCTCTGGCCCACCGTGTGCTGGAGGAGCAGGGAATCTCTTTTTATGTCAGGCCGCAGCCTATTGCTGACAGAACCAAGGTGGAATTCAAACGGGATGCCTTTTCTTATGATGCGGAGAACGATGTTTATCAATGCCCCAATGGGAAAGAACTTCGCGTGAAGGGGCTGTACCGCAGCGCCAGCGGTGTGTACTGGGAGTATTGGGCAGACCGCGGAGACTGCCGGAGCTGTCCTTGCCGGGAGAAATGTTTGAGCGAAAATGATAAACGCGGTGCGCGAAGGCTGCTGGACACCTGCTTCCGTCCCACGGTCCGGCGGCATCTTGCCCGGCAAAACGAGCCGGACTATCTGGATGCGCTGCGCAAGCGGCAGATCTGGTGCGAGGGCACGTTTGCCGCTCAGAAGTGGGGGCATAACTTAACACGCGTCTTGCGGCGGGGTTTAGAGGCAGCGGAGGACCACTGCCTCCTCTCGGCGACCGCTTTGAACTTAAAAAGGATGATAAGATGTATGGGATGACGCCGGTGGGCGTCTTTTTTACTGCCATTTTTCCGCTCGTAATAAATGATCAGGCACTTTGTCAACAGCCCCACGATGGCCCGAAGGGCGGGGCTCCACGATCAGCGCCCGGAACTTCTTCCGGCACTGTTTTTTCTTTCCTTTGCACTCCTTGTAGTAACGGCATCCCTTACAAGGGTTGTCATTGTCCCAGCCAGGGTGCGGTACTTCCTTCATCATTCGTTCAAAAGGGCTGCTTGTAAAATTCATTCTCATTCCTCCGTATCTTCCTCCCACGGCGGGGTATCTTCGTCCTCGGGTTCCTCTGCGATCTCCTCCAGCTCCCCGTCCTCATATTCGCAGTAATCATCTTCCAAATCCGGGGCCTCATGCTTCGGCTTGTAAATCTTGAAATAGTAACCAATCCCACCGCCGGCCAGCACCACAGCACCGATCAGGAGCAGAGAGAGAAGGGGGCTGTCCTTTTTCTCCGGCTCGGGTTCCGGTACTTCCTCCACCGGTTCGGTGGGCTTTGGCTCTGGCTCCGGGGTCACTTCTTTGGGCGGTTCCTTACCCTGTTCGGCAAGAGGCAGAAGGTCGTCTGTGGTAACGGTATTGAGGAAATAGACGTTCTCGCTGGTTTTCTGTTTGTCGATCACCAGATAAAACACGCTCTCGTCTGCTGTGGTGATGGTGTAGAACTCCTTTCCATCCTCGTCGGTGGCGTTGTCCACCACGGTTCCCGTCCCGTCCGGGGTAAAGGGGTTCTGGGTTTCCGACTCTGCTTCGGTTTCTGCCGGGGAGGGAGCTGTCTCCGGCTGCGGCTCGCTGCTCTGTGCATAAGCCGGGACTGTAAAGATCAGGCAACACAAAAGGCTGGCAGCCATCGCCGCCAGCCTGCGGTATTTAATTTTCTTCATGGGCTGTGTCCTCCTTTTCGGGTGCCTCCGGCTTCGGGTCAGTATGACCCGAAGCGGTAAGGCTGTTTTTGGGGTCGTTCAAAAAAGCCATAAGCTGGGCGGGCGTCAGTTTGAGGGAGCGCACCGCCTGCACGATCTGGCTGTTTTCTTCCTCCTGTTTCTGCTTTTCCAGCTCCCGGATTTTGGCCTGCCACTCGGCAGCCTTCTCCCGGGCTTTTTCCAGTTCCTTATCGAGCTTGTCGATCTTGTTCATGCAAGGACTCCTTTCCTCTGGCTCACAAACGCCCGAAGGCATAGAAATGTGTCTGCCAGTAGCTTGAATTGATGTTTGCGTATTGGATGGGCGAACCACAATGAAGCATCATCCCGTCGCCCACATAAATCCCCACATGGGACACAGGGCCGGGGCTGTCATAGGTTCCCGTGAAAAAGATAATATCGCCGGGCTTTGCCTCGGAGGGGGAAATGATAGCACACTGGTTGTAAATGCCCTGCGCCGTGGTACGGGGCAGGTTGTGGACGCCGCTGGCCGTGTACACCCAGCAGACAAAGCCCGAACAGTCAAAGGAGGTGGACGGGCTGGAGCCGCCCCACACATAGGGCCAGCCGATGTACTTTGTGGCTTCTTCCATGAGCGCCGCAAAAGCCGGGTCATCCAGCGCCTCGCCGGGTATCTCATAGCTGGGGCCGGTATCTTCGCCGCCGTTGTAAATCCCTTCCCACAGATAGGGTTTGTTGCCTTTGAGCTGCTGCATAACGGTGTAGATTTCCCGCTGCTGTTCGTCAAGCCTCGGCAGGATCACGGCAGGCAGCGTCTTATTTGTGAGGGTCACATTGAGAATGTAATACTCATAGGGAACTTCCTCGGTGGTGGTTTCCCCGGTTTCCGGGTCGGTGCTGGTTTCGGTGCGGTAGCGTATCTCGACTTCCTCCGTCAAGGTCAGCTCATACTGTGCCTCGAAGATTTCCCGCAGCTCGTCCTGCACCTGTTCACGGAAATAGACATGGTACTTTGCCGAGAGATAGGACGCCAGCTCATAGGGGTTATGGCCGATCTCGTCCACCGAATAGCGGTACTCGTCATAGCCGGGATGGGTGCTTTCGATGTTCGCTACCGTCTGCGCCAGCTCGTTTTCCAGTGCCGTGTAGTCCTCGTCCACGCCCAGCAGGTCCGTATCCTCCGAGGCGTAGGAGGTGCCGGATAACGCATTGGCAAGGCCGCTGCCAAGCGTGGGAAAGATAGAGCTTACCGCCGACACAAGAAAACAGAGCAGCAACAGCAGGAGCAGGACCAGCACCGCCACGGGATGACGGGTCACAAACTGCGCCGCCCGACGGGTCGCAGTTCCCGAAGCGGCAGCGGTTTTCTTTGCGGCCTTTGCGCCCTGTTTTGCAGCCGCCTTTGCTTCTTTGGAATACCGGCGTTTCAGTTTCCATTTCTGCTGCACACGGGAAAGCGGATTGCTGGCAAGTTCCGGGTGCTCGGAGGCCATCTTTTGAAAATCCACATTGGCCCGGGCTTTTATGTCCTTCCGTTCCCACTTTGCCACCTTCCGGGCTGGGTGTTCCCGCCAGCGGCGTTTGGCATAGCGGGTCAGTTTCCGGGCTCCGGCCTCTGCGGCCAGCTCGGATTTATGCGCTCCTTCCACACCCACATTTTCATGCTCAACCTCGTGTATCTTGTTGTGGACATAGAACCACGCTTCTGTGCGGGCTCCCCGAACAGCTTTCTTCGCAAGCCCCGGCGGCTTCTTCGCCGCCCGTTTTGCCTCGGTCTTGTCCAGTTTCTCCCGAGCCTTTCCCAGCTTTTCCCCGGCGTGTTCCGCTTTTGCCTGTGCTTTCTGGTACTTGTCCTTTTTGCTCCCGGCCTTCTCGGCGGAGCCCTCCGGCTCCTGTGCCTTGCCGGTATCCTGCGGCCCGCCCGCTTCATCTTCCTGCCTCATGCGGTCAGAGGGACGGCTTTTCCGGCTGTCCTCTTGAAACTTGCCGCTTTTGGACTTCGGGCCATGATGGCCCGAAGGGCTGTCCTGTCCGGTATCCTCGTCCTCAAACCGCAGACGTCGGGATGGTGCGGGGGAAGGTCTTTCCCGTTCAGCCGGTCCGGGGCGATTGCCCCCGGTATCCTCCGTCGGCCCCGGCCTTTGAAAATTCCGTTTGTCCGGTTTCTTTCCGATGATGTATCCCTCCTTTCCAAACCTCGGGCCATCATGGCCCGAAGTGTGTTATGCCCGGTTCATTTCCTGTTTTTTGTCCTCCGGGCGGGTGGTCATAATGGCGTACAGCTCGGTATTCTGCGGGAAGCGGTCAACAAACGGGATGGTGGTATTCCCGAAGAACAGCAACCCTTCGCCGGAATTGGTATGGGTCACATAGGAAAGCTGGTGGGGGCTGATCCCAAGCTGTTTGGCTAAAATCTGCCGGTCGCCCTGTGCCTGCGAGAGAAGCACAAGGAAGTCCGAGTTTTCAAAGATGTTCTCAATCTCCGGGCTTGCCAGAAAATCCTTCACGTTCTGCGTTAAAGCACTGGGAACGCACCCTTTTTTTCGCAGCATTTTCCAGATCGCCACACAGTAGCTTGCCGTCAGCCGGTCACGGAGCAGCACATGGAACTCGTCGAAGTAGCACCATGTAGCGATACCGCGGAGGAAATTCATGGACACCTGCGAGTTTACCAAGTCCTGCATAATGAGCATGGCAATCGTCCGAAGCCCGGCCCCCAGCTTTTTCAAGTCAAGGCATACCAGACGGCGGTTTAAGTCCACATTGGTTTCATGGTTGAACACGTTAAGGGAACCCGACACATAGATTTCAAGGGCAGTTGCCAGCCGTACCGCCTCGCCCTCCGGCTGGGAACAGAGCAGGTCATACAGGGTTTGGAGGGTCGGCATTTTGCTTGTTTCCGGGTCCTGCAAATGTTCCCGGTACATCTGGCGTACACAGCGGTCAATGACGGTCCGCTCCACCGGCTGCAAGCCATCCTTGCCGCCAACGATCAGCTCCATCAGCGACAGGATAAAGTCGGCTTTCAGCGCCATCGGGTTTTCCTCGTCAAAGCTCAGGTCAATGTCCATCGGATTGATGTGGTGGGGGCTGTCCGGGGCGATCTCGATGACCTGTCCGCCCAGCCGCTTGATAAGGGGCGAGTATTCGCCCATCGGGTCCACCACAATGATCCGGTCACGGGTGGCAAGGAACACGTTCACAAGCTCCCGCTTTGCGGCAAAGGATTTGCCGGAGCCCGGCACGCCGAGGAACAGGCCGTTGGGGTTTTTGAGCTTTTTCCGGTTTGCCATGATGACGTTATGGGAAAGTGCGTTGAGCCCGTAATAGACGGCTTCGCCATCCATGCGGAGCTCCTGCGTCATAAAGGGAACGAAAATGGCCGTGGAGCTGGTCGTCATGCCGCGCTTGATCTCAATGCCGTTATGGCCAAGCGGAAGGCTGGAAAGAAAACCATCCTCCTGCTGGAAGTCCAGCCGCTTCAAGGTGCAGTTGTATTTCTGGACGATACCAGATACCGTGAACAGGTCGTTGTCCAGCTCCCGGCGGGTCGGGGCCATGTTCACTACAAGGAAGGTCAGCAGGAACATTCTTTCATTCCTGCTCTGTAAATCTTCCAGAAGGGTCTTTGCGTCGTTGCTGTACGTTACAAGGTCGGGTGGAAGTATGTCCATGTCGTACCCTGACCGAGCTGCCTTCTTTTGTTCCTCCACCTTCATCTTGTCAATGTCGGAGACTTTGGCCTTGATAGATTTTACGGCGGCGGCCTGATCGACGGTTTGGATATGGAGAGTGATGGTCATTTCCGCATCCATTTCCAAAAGCTCCGCCAGCAGCTTGTCCGAGAGCTCCGAGGCCAAAATCTGCAAGTAGGAGGCGGCGCCCCAAGTCGTCCCCACCCGGAACAGTCGGCTGAAACGAAAATCGAAACTGTCCGGGGCGATAAAGTCTTTGGTGGAAAGCCCGGTTTTGGGGATCATATCCCATGAAAACCGGAAGGGGGAGCCGCTGCCGGGGTGGAGCTGTCCGTGAAGGAGTTCCAGCCGTTCCAGCCCCGAAAGGGAGCGGCACTTGACGCCCAGCTTTTTGAAGTTCCCGCAAATGTCCGCCTCTACACGTTCCAGCCTTGCCCTGGCGGTGGGAAGGTCGTCCACGTTCACGCCGAAGGTCAGGAGCTTTGTGCGGACAATGCCGTTGTTGCTTTTGGCGATCTGGTTTTCCAGCATTTCCACATACTCACACCGGACGCTGTTGTAATCATCGTCCTGCATGGGGATGTTCACGCTGTACCGGCTGCCCGGGCGGCTCCGGTGGTTGAGGAAGGAAAGCTGGAACGGAAGGCTGCTGTCAAAGTAGTTGAGGCAGGCGCTCCACCCGTCAAAGATGGCCGCCTGATCTTCGGACTGTGCGAGCTGGTAGTTGATGTCCTCGTATTCAATGGTTTTGGTGTAATAGCGGTCCGCTACCCGGCACACCCCGTCCCGGTACATTTCCCGGTAAGTGAGGGTCTGCTGGGCGGTGGTGGGAATGTTCTTTCCTTTCGTGAACAGGCCGGTAAGGCCCTGCTTTTCAGGCTTTCTGCCTGCGGGCTTTCCGGCCCTTCTGCTGTTTCGCAATCGGCTGCGCCTCCTTTCTGGCGCTAAGCAGCGCATAGAAGTTTTCGGTTTTGTAAGGCCGCACACGGGGATAGAGGAACCGGGTGCGGATGATGTTTTTCAGCACTTTTTCCAGCGGAAGGCCGTCCCGTTCATACATAGCCAGAAAGAAGAACGGGAGCATGAGGCCGATCATCAGGAACATGGCGGCGCTGTTCCCGATACTGCCACGGGAAAACAGGTAGGCCGGGAGGCCCACCGCCGCCGCGCTGGAAAAACAAACAAGCTGGCGCTTCGTTAGGTTGAAGGCCAGCTTTGTCTTGATTTTGGAAAGGTCTTTTGGTACTGGCACATAGGCCATTTTGGTACACCTCCTTTACTGCTTCGGGCCAGCATGGCCCGAGGTTATCTTGCGGCCTCTTTGGCCGGGGCTGTGCTGCGGGCAGCTTCGGCGGCCTCTCGTCCGCTCTGCCTTGCCCGCCAGTATTCGGGGTGATACTGCCGGATGGACTGATTGAGTTTTTCTTCAAACTGTCCTTTGTCCTTAATGCGGTCAGGGATTTTCCACAGCTTTTTGTCCAGCAGCTCCCGGAGCACTACGCTTTCCTGTGCGTCCTCCTCATAGCAAATATAGCCCTTGTCCTTGAAGCCGCATTTTTTGGCCGCTGGGGAGAGGACGGCGGCTACCTCGTTTGCCACCATCGTTCCGCCGTGGCTGGCGGTAGATACCAGAAACACCCCTGGACAGAGGGTTTCACAGCTCTGCACCTCGCCCCACGGGGAACTTTTCGGCGCATGGAACATTCCGCCCGTCCGGTTCCGGTCCGCCTGCATGAGCGCCGCCTTTTCCAAGATGGCTTTCAGTTCTGGGGAAAAATAGGCATATTCCCGAAGAACACGGGCAGCCTCCCCGCCGCAGGCGTTCATCAACAGGGTATAGGCGTCGCTGTCCGCTTTGGTACAGCGGCCCAGCAGTTTTCCGTCGTAATAGCAGGCCGCGTCATAGCCCGTCCGTTTGCGTGGCATGGTTCCCGCCTCCTTTCTGCTTCGTGTCAGCATGGCCCGAGGTCAACGCTCTGCACTGCGGCTGGGCTTTTCCTTCGGAGGCCGCTCTGCCTTTGCCTGTTCGGCAGCCGCTTTTCCGGCTTTGAGCTGGTCGCTGATGGACGCACGCCCCACAGAGCCGCGCTCCGCCATCTGTTCCAGCTTTGCCTCATAGGCTTGCAGAACAGCAGTATTGAGCTGTTCCCGGAACTCCTTTGTGACAGGGTAGGCCATATCCCGGTAGCCGCCTTTGCCGTCCGGCTGGCTGGGCATCCCAAGAAAGAGGCCCTTGCTGCCCTGTACGATTTTCAGATTTTCCACCACAAAGCAGTCATTGAATTTCACGCTGGCAAAGCCCATCAGATTTTTCACAGGTTCGATGACCCGCACGCTTACATCCAGCTTCAACGGTGCGGCCGGGGTGGTGTTTGCAACCTTTTCCTGCATGGTTTCCTCCTTTCCGGCGGGAACAAGGTTCCCGTCCTTGTAGTCATAGCCTTCCGCCTGGAGTGCCGCCAGCGTGTCCGCCGATACGCACCCGGACAGTTTCAGATCGGTTTCCACCATAAAGCGCATGGTGTCTGCTTTAGAAAATTCTTCGGGGAGCTTTCCGTAGAAAGCCGGGTGCGGCTGTCCGTCCGCACCCTGTTTGTAACGCCGAGGCATACCGCCTCCTTTCCGCTTCGGGTCAGCATGGCCCGAAGTCTCTTAATGGCAGCCGAAGATGGATTTTGCAAGACTGCCTGTTTTGAATAAGGTAAAACACAGCAGCACCGTATATCCCACGCATCCCCAGATCGCCCCGATGGGGTCGCCGTCGGTGGCGATACTCTGGATCAGCACCGCATAGATGGCGACACAGACTAAGATCAACAGGCCTTGAAAGCCCACCGCAAAGAGGGAGCGGAAATAGTTCTGCCCCATGTGTCCGGTTTCCCTGTTGGGGACTGTGGCAAACGGGATAGGCGCTAAACTTGTGAGTAAATAAATTTCAATCATACGGCCATATACGATGACGAAGATCACGATGTTTAAGGCAATCATGGTAAGCTGGATCAGGAAGGACTGGAGCCAGAGTCCGAACAGAGGGCCTAACTCCATCGCCTCAAGCTCTGTCCGCAAACTGTCCAGCACATCCGGCGTGATCTCTGTCCCGTTCTGGATAATGCCCGCTGACTGCTGTATCACATGCTGGCTCACATCAAAGACCGCCAGCACGATATTGAAGGTGTTCGTCAGGATCATCACAGCCACAAAGGTTTTGAACACCCACTTAAAAAACATCCATGTGTCAACTTCATGGAGGTTGTTGCGTTCTATGAGCATCTGTATCAGCTCATAAGTCATTACAAAAGTGAGGATGACCCCGGCGATTGGCAGGATGGCAGTTTCAGAGATCTGTCGTATCATGGAAAAGACCCCGGCGTTCCAGTCCGCCGGGGTCGTGCCTACCTGTGTGGCGATCTCGCCAACGCTCTGATTGACGTTATCGAAAAGGCCATCCAGATTTCCCATGATACCATCGACGAGCAGACCTTTCAGCCATTCAACGATTGCGTCGATGATAAAGTCCATACATCAGCTCCTTTTCTGGAAAAGGGACAACGGGTGACACTTAGCTGAACAGGCCGGACAGCAGAGGGATAAGCTGAAGACCGATCAGAACGACACCGCCGCCCGCCATGAGTTGTTTCATGCCCTGGCTTTTTGCCGCAGGGTTGTCCGACCCGTAACCTTCCAGAAGGTTGATGACGCCCCATACCGCCAGACCAGCGCCAAGAGCCATGACCAGAATTTTAAGAATGTCGATTGCCTGATTGAAAAATTCCATATACGTTCCTCCATTTTGTTTGTTTGATGGTTTTGGGTACAAAAAAGGCCGCCCACATCGGCGGCGCTTCGGGTCATCATGGCCCGAAGTTACACGAACTCGTCGCTGTCCAGATCATCGAAGTTCAATAGGTCAGCTTCTTCGTCTGTGTCGGAGCCATCCACTTCGTACACCGTGTATTCGTCCTCCGGCTTTAGTCTCAATGGCCGGTGGCGGAACAGGCTTTCCAAGCGGAAGGCGTTTTTCTTTTTATCAAATTCGGCTGTGTACTTGTAATTCGGGTGCTTTTTCAAGTCATACTTCGGGGACAGGAAGGGCGGGAGCCCCCGAAGCTGCAAGATACATTTATCCCCGGGCATGGTGGTGATCTCGCTGGTGGTCATCAGCTCCCGGCCAAGCCGCTGCATATTCTGGCTGTAACTTTCAGACTGTCCACGGCTTCGGCCCTCGGTCTGCATAGAGATGGTGGCCTTGCCCAGCCAGTTTTCCGAAATATCCTTTAGGGTGGAAGCCTCCCGGCCTCCGAGGAATACGATACTGTCCATGTTGCCCATGATGGTTTCGGAATGGTCTTTGTACAATGCCTTGCACTGGCTCATAGCCTGATAAAAGAGCGTCAGGCTGATCTCACGGGAGCGGATGACGGCCACGATCTTTTCCAGCCCCGGCACCTGTCCGGTGTTGGCTGCCTCGTCCCACAGCACCCGCACATGGTAGGGCAGACGCCCGCCATAGGTGTTATCAGCCCGTTCACACAGAAGGTTGAACATCTGCGAAAAAGCGAGGGCAACCAAAAAGTTGTAGGTGGTGTCCGTGTCGCTGATAAGAAAGAACAGCGCTGATTTTTCATCCCCCAGCTTATCCAGCTCCAGTTCGTCATAAGACATGATCTCCCGAAGTTGGGGAATATCAAAGGGAGCCAGTCTTGCACCGCAGGAAATCAAAATGCTTTTGGCTGTCTTGCCGCTGGCGAGCTTGTATTTCTTATACTGCCTCACGGCGAAGTGCTGGGGGCTGCGGCGTTCCAGCCCGTCAAACATATAGTCCACCGCGTTTTTGAAGGTTTCGTCATCCTCCCGGACTTCCATGCTGTTTATCATTTCCACCAGCGTATTCATGTTGCGTTCTTCCTCCGGCCCCTCAAAGACGATGTAGGACACAAGGGCGCAGTACAAGAGGGTTTCTGCTTTTGTCCAGAACTCGTCGCCCTCCTTGCCGTCGCCTTTGGTGTTGGCAATCAGGGCGGTAACAAATTTCAAAACATCGCTTTCCGTCTTGATATAGGCCAGCGGATTGTAGTGCATGGATTTTGAAAAGTCGATACTGTTGAACACCCGCACCCTGTATTTCTCTCGTTGCAGGAACCGCCCGCATTGATCGAGGGTGCCGCCCTTCGGGTCTACCACCACATACGAGGAATGGGCTTGAAGGAGCTGCGGGGTCAGCCAGAACCTTGTCTTTCCCGAGCCGGACGAGCCGATGACACAGGCGTTTAGGTTCCGGGCATTGGCGGGTATCTTCGGACGGGTGTTCATGGTAAGGAACTCCGTCCCGGTCAGAATGACATTGTTCTGAAATTTAGGGTCAACAAACGGCTTTATATCCTCCTTTGTTCCAAAGCGGGCGGTGCCGTATTCCGCATCCCGCCGGAATTTTTTCGCCTGCCTGATCTTTGACTGTATCAGCAGATACACCCCAGCCGCACCGGCAAGGCCCACCAGCAGGTCAATACCGCCAAGCCTCGGCCAGTAGGTTTCAAAGGCTTTGGGGAAGGTATCGAGCATCCCCATGAGCTTTGTCCCGAAGTCTGTGCCGGGGGCGATCCGGTAGGCCGTCCCGATTTTGGAGAAAAACCAGAACACAAAGAGATACGGCAGGTTGGGGAGCACATATTTTCTGATCTTGTCACTCAACGTCCGTCTTTCACCGCCTCTCTGGTCCGCTGCTTTTCCTTTGCCTGTGTCCTGATCTGCTCCGTGAATTTCCGAAGCTGGCCGAGGATGGAAGCCTTGTCCTGCTCTTTGTTCAGCACCTTTGCGCTGTACTTCTGGAAGGCCGCTGTGATGGCGTCCGCCTGATTGGCTTTGAAGAACAGCAGGTAATGGCCGGGGCTCACTTTATGGAAAGCGTAGTCCACATGGAACTCCTTTGCGATCCGGTCAAAATCCTTTGGGGCTCCCACATAGGGCATAGCGCTTTTGCCGCCATAGTGGTTCATCAGCTTTTTTACACTCTGGCGTCCCTGCGGGGTCAGCGCTTTCCGGTGGTGCTTTTGCAGTGCCCGCGCCACCTTCCCGAGAGCGGCAGCCAGCACTTTTCCCGTGAGCTTCGTTGTCCTGATCGAAAGGGCAACCGTTTTTTGGTTTACTTCTTCCTGCATAAAACCTCCTTTCCGTCGGGGTCCCCGCTATCCGGGAGGCCCCCGTACAATATCGGGGAACAGAAAACCTCGGGCCAATGTGGCCCGAGGCTTACCGCTCGGCATCCCTGCCGGACGGAGCTTTCTTTTCCGGCTCCGTCTGGACTTTTTCGCCCTGTTCCCGCATGGTCTGCAAGATAGAGGGCTTCTTTTGAAGCTGGGAGGGCTTTTCGCCGGACAGCGGCTTGATACATTCCAGACGGTCAGCCGCCAGGATGGCGTTGTCCGTGAGCTGCCTCTGCCATGCGCCTACACTGGGAGCCCAGCGGAAACCGCTGCTTTTCAACTCGGCCCGGGTGTCCGCGTCAGGCTTTCCATCAAAGAATACCTGCAAGCGGTTGTCCTCCCGGTTCATCTCCACACGGCCCCCGTCGAACTTCCAGCCGGAAAACTCCCGCTGCGCCTGTTTGGAGAGCTGTTCGATACGCGTCTTTACCCGGCGGATCTCCGCATTGTTGTTGGTAAGCTGGTAGCTTTCAAAGGGCCTCGGGTCGCTCCGCCAGTTTGCCGCCATGCTTGCTTTCAGCTTTTCGATCTGGTCCGGCGACAGCAGCGCACAGCCATCCAGCTTGCCATGCTTGCGGTAATAGGCGTTGACCTCCTTCATAATGAGCTGGGAGCGTTCCAGCCCGTCCAGCTTCTTCTGGAGCTTTTCAATCGCTGCCGGGTCATCGGCGCTGATCCCGCCCATGCCGGTACTGCGTATCTTATCCAGCAGCCCTTGAATATACCGCCATTCCTCCATGTTGCTGTCCCGGGTCCGGTTCTGTTTTTCCTTCTTTCCCACCGGGAAATTGGCAGGTCCGGCGATCAGCACAGAGGGAACCCTCGCGTCAATGGCAAAGCCTTGGTTCATGTTTTCGGCCAGCTTGCGGGCGTAGGTGTCTAACAGATGGTCGATCTTCTCATGGTACATGGGGTCCACCCGGGATTTCTGCTTTTCCGCTATGGCGGCGGCCTTGTCCACCATTGCCCGGTATTCCGCCGTTGCGCTCCCTTCCTTGTAGTCGGAAAAGCTGTTCATTTCTTTTGCCCGGCGGGCGGCTCCTTCATTGATAGGGTAATAGTTGATGGTATGCACCTCCTTTATGCTTCGGGCCATACTGGCCCGAAGTCTTACCGTTCTTCATGGGAAGGCCCCGCCTTGTCCTTTTTCGGAGCGGGTGGGGCTTCTTGAAACCGTTTGAGTGTAGCGAGAATGGAGTGGACAGGCTCGGTCTTTTCAGGATAGGCAAATATCCGGTGTTCCGGCGGAATGTCCTGCGGCCCGTGGTAATACTCCTTGAAGCCCTCCGGGACTGCCGACACATACCCACCGGGAGCGAATACGCCGCCCTCGTTGATACGCACATCCCGCCCGTATGCCTCATAATCGAAGTAGTTCTGAATGTGCTCCGGTATGTCGATAGTCCCAAGCTCGTCGGCGTAAAGACGGCCCAGCCCTTCATCATCGGAAATATCCGGGTAAAAGCGATAAAGGTCAAGGTTCTGCGTCAGGTTTATCAAATCCTTCACGCTCCTTGTGTGGTTTCCCAAGACAAGAGCGGCTTCAAAGGTTTCCAGTCCGCCCTTATCCCGTACTTCCAGCAGGGCGTGGCCCAGCTCGTTCAGCTCGTCGATGTTCTCACATTCGTAGAGATAATCGTAGAGCCCCAGCACATCACTGTCAAAGCTGGTAAAGAACACTTCGCTGTACCGTTTCCCGTCTATCCCGATTTTGGCAAGGGCGGCCTGCAACTCCTGTGTCGTCATGGGGAAATGTACCGTTGTCCCTACCTCGATCCCCATTAAGGGGTATAGGGCTGTATTGGTTATATAGGCTTCAAACATGGGCTCATTCCTCCTTTCCGGCCCGGTCAGCCAGCACCTCATAAATCCCGGCCATAATGTAATCGGCGCAAGGGAGGGCAATCGCGTTTCCCAGTGCCTTGTAGCGTTGCAGAGGCCGGATCTCCACGCCGTCCGCCCCGTACTTTGTCCAGCCCTCCGGCAGCCCCATCAGCCGTTCACTTTCTGTTTCCGTCAGAAAACGGATACAGCCGCCCTCCGGGTCGCCCTCATACCAGAAGGCAAAGGGCGTTACATCACTGGCTAAAAGAGTGGGAAAAGGGTCAGTTGGTAATCCGAAGCTGTTTCGGAAGGCCGTTTCTTCCTGCCTTTTTGCCGCTCCCCGCATACGGAAGCACTGAAAGGGGTGGATGACTGGTATCTGCCGCCCTGTTTCAAAAGAAGCTGTTCGATCTCCTTCGGCGGCTGCCCGCCCGCCCTCTCCGCAAGGCGGAGGAAGTGGGAGCATTGGACGGGGCTTAAATAGTATGTCTGCGGCACGTCTGCCTCCAAAATCCGCCACGACAAAAATCCGCTGCCTTCGTGCCAGCCTTCGGGAGCCTGCCCAATACTGGGCGTCCATGAGCCGCCAGCACACATCAGGCGTTCCCCCTCGCACCATTCCGGCGTTTCCCCATCTTCCCGAAGGAGGCATTGGAACTTCGGTGTCCGAGAAGGCGGATAGGACGGCTCTAAAGTCCATCCGGTCATTTGTAGAAAACGCTCCCATGACGTTTTCCCAAACAGCGATAGCTGGATATAGGTTATCAGTAGCATCCCTCATTTCCTGTATGATACGAAACGCCTGATAGAACAGGCTTGATTTTGCCCCGGCAAGGCCGGAGCGGTTGCCGATCAGAGAAAGGTTCTGACAGGGGGAACCGAAGGTAATTATATGGACAGGTGGGATTTTCCCGCCGTCCACCTTCGTAATATCCCCCAAATGCACCATGTCGGGAAAGTGCCTTTTGGTTATGGAGATGGGCGCTTTTTCAATCTCGCTGGCCCATACCGGACGGATACCGCACCGGGAAGCAGCCAGAGGGAACACGCCGATTCCGTCGAAAAGGCTCCCCAGCTTAATGTCCGGCATGGCCCGGGGTGCCGTGTCCCTTCACGGCAAGCACCCCTTCCAGTGTGGTCGCCGCAATGCCCAGCCGCCCGGCAACCGCAATATCGTTTTTTACATCCTCGTCCACAGCGCTGCCGCAGACGATCAGGGTGTGGGAGCGCCGCAGCATATCCCGGCGCATATCGATCCCGGCCTTATGTTCCTCGGGAACGCTGTCATTCAAAAACAGCGGCAGATACAAGAGCGGGCAGATCGGGGAAAAGCCCGCCTCATAAGCAAGGCGGCAGTAGTGGGCCGCCAGCTCCATATCAACATCCGGCACGCCGCTCCATGCGGCGGTCAGGTATGCTAAAGGTCGTTTCATTGGTTGAACCTCCATTTCTGTTTTGGTTTAGGGAAAAGCAAGGTATCGCCCAACCCCTCCGCCCCTTCCCCCGGGAAGGGGAACGGCTCTGGAGAATTTATATCCCCGTCGCTTGACCGGGAAAAAGCATAACCGGGAGAAATCCGTCAAGGGTGCCTCTGGCACCGCCTGCGGCGGCGCTGCCCTTGACTGATTTTCCCGGCTATGCTACGGAATAACTGGCGACGGGGAATAATTTATATCTCCAGAGCTTCGGGGCGCGGGGCAGAGCCCCGCAATCCTCGGGCCATGCTGACCCGAAGTTTGGGCTTACTTTTCCTGTTCGGTTTTCTTCTCCGGCTTTTCATGTTCCTTCTGCTGACCCTTCCAGTCGTCCAGCAGCTTGACGATCTGGTCCTTCATTTCCCTCGGCGTAGTTTCCTTGCCGAAATACTTGCTCAGTTCCGCACTTGTCAAAATCACTTTGTCTACCTCCTTTTTGTCCTCCATCATAATGCCGTCGATCACATCCCCGTTGAGCAGCTTCTTTTCGTCCAGCTCACGCATACGCTTTGCCTGCGCCTGTGAAGGCGAGGACTGCTGGCTGTCAATGGCGACGGCGATATAGTTCTGGTTCTTCTTGCCGATATAGGAAAGCTCCACCGCCGTAGTAAAGCCCAGCTTTTTTTCATCCATCAGCTTCATCAGGTCGGGAACCAGCTCATTGAGCCGGATATACCGCTGCACCTGCTTGACCGCCATCTTATTGCGCTCGGCTACAATTTCGTTGGAGCGTTTTCCTGCGTCCTTCGGGTCAATCTGGCCCGAAGTGCGGGAGCCCTGGTGCTTGATGGCCTCAAGCTGCATTTTCAAGGCTTTGGCCCGCTCACTGGGGAGGATTTCTTCACGCTGGTTGAGATTGTCCTCGACCATCTGCGTGATGGCTTCATCGTCCGTCAGATTGCGAACAATACAGGGCATATCCGCATATCCGGCAAGCTCGCTGGCCTTCTGGCGGCGGTGGCCGGACACGATCTCATAGCCGCCATCCTCACGGGGACGGACGATAGCGGGCTGGGTCACGCCCTTGTCCTTGACGCTGGACACCATAGCCCGCATTTCTTCATCATCCCGAACCTCAAAGGGATGGTTCTTGAAGGCGTGAAGCTCGTTCAGCTTGATATAGACGATCTGTTCCTTGCCCCGGCGTGGTGCATCCTTCGGTTTTTCGGGTTCCTTCGGAGCGGGAGCGGCCTGTACCGTTGGCGCCGTTTTTTTCTCCGGTTCCTTTTTGACCTCATTTTCCGGTTTCTGTGCGGGAGCTTCGGGCTTCGGGGTTGCGGCCTTGTCCTTATCTGCTTTCGGGGGACGGCCCCGGCGCTTCGGCTGTTCCGGCTCTTTGGGTTTTTCCTCCGCTTTCTTCGGAGCCTCCGGCTGCTTTTCCGGTTTTTCCGTTTTTGCCGGGGCAGGCTTTTCCCCGCTGGGAGCTGCCGCCCGTTCCTCGACCTTCTTTTCCTTCATAATTTCAGCGAAGTTATAGACGGAAACCTGCGGGTTCTTTACCTCCGGTTCCGTCTTTTTTTCCGGCTCCGGAGAAACGGAAACCTTCTCCGGCTCTTTTGGGGGAGCGGGAGGCGTTTCCTTGCCCGGCCCGCTATCCGTTACCGGCTGTTCCGGCGTTTTTGTGGTTTTATCATCTGCCATAAGCATTTACCTCCTGTTTTTTGGCATGAAAAAAGAGGCTCAACTTTTCAGTCAAGCCCCCGTGGGAAGTTCCTCCTTTCTCCGCCATGATACAAAAATACCGCCCGTAGTCTCGTTTGGGCGGTACTTTGTGTAAGATTGGCAGTCCATTATTAAGTTTTTTATTATGTTCCCTTTGTACACCGTTGCAATTGCATCTTTATGACGTTTAAATGCCCTTCCATCTAATGCATGAACTGCATTTATCGCATGAAAAATTGCATAATAGGCTCTGTTATTTGCGCCTTTATATTCACCTGCATTTAATAATATCTTTGCAGACTTCAGATCAGATTTTGCCGTCTCTATACGATATGACACAAGGTCTTTTCTTGTCCCTATCTTCTCATTATACTGCTCCATACAAAACCACTCCCTCCTTGTTCACATTTTCATAAAATGGATAATTAACAACCCATTTTTTAAAATGGCTCTCACTCTTCGCAATCGGTTTTATATCGATATCATTATCTAAATTGAAATCATAAGTCATATAGGAAAGTTCCTTGCTGTACTTCTTCAAATCTAAATCTGACAAATCTAACAATATCATAATATCTACGTCTGAGTCTGGTCTGAAATCTCCTCTGGCATAGGACCCATACAGAATAATCTTTGATAAATGTGTACCGTATATTTTTTTTATTTCTGAAATATAA
>ENA-OYYE01000355-OYYE01000355.1-human-gut-metagenome-genome-assembly--contig:-NODE-355-length-25706-cov-8.272699_pt1 | contig 25706 bp, 15 predicted proteins | sample MGYA00243244_ERZ653437 | MGnify/ENA primary metagenome ERZ653437 (study PRJEB26926, sample SAMN06165130) | human gut metagenome | biome: ENVO:00009003; feature: ENVO:2100002; material: ENVO:00002003...
ATCTACACTTCTAGCTTCGTCGGCAGCGTCAGATGTGTATAAGAGACAGCTCGGGCACTTTGCCAACCGAAGCGTTGCTTTCTGAAAAATACTTTCAAATTTTGTTCCGTCTGCATGGAAGAATTCCGCCCGTCTTCATTACCTTTGTCATCCTAAACATCATATCCGGCAATTTATGACGAAATTACTGATTGCTATATTTCTTGGCGGAGGCACGGGCAGCGTGTTGCGTTATTGCGTGCAGATGGCGCTGCACGAACGCATTGTGCCCTACTCCTTCCCGTGGGCTACGTTCACGGTCAACATCCTTGGCAGTTTTCTTATCGGACTGTTCTACATGCTGTCCGCACGCTTCAATCTCTCCACCGAGGTAAGGATGCTGCTGACGACGGGGCTGTGCGGAGGATTCACCACGTTCTCCACCTTTTCCAACGACGGATTGATACTGCTGAAGCAGGGCTTTTACGCACCTTTCGTCCTTTATACCTTATTAAGTATCTGTCTGGGAGTAGCCGCCGCGTTCGCCGGAGGAGCCTTGGGACGTTACCTGTAAACACATACACACCATGAAAAGAAACAAACCTTTCACCATGCCGCCGGTGCGCATAGCCGCCCCCAACCCGATGGAGCAGACCGAGAGCGCCAAGTCCCTGAAACAATGGCTCGATACGGAAGAAACCGTGCGGGGACTGCACTTCGGCAAGCAGACGGAAGAAAACATCCAATGCGCCTATAAGACTATCACAAACTGCACCTTCACCAACGTGCAGTGGAAGGACTGCAAACTGAAAGCCTGCCACTTCACGGACGTACGCTTCATCGGTTGCGACTTGTCCAATATCTCGCTGGCGGAATGTTCCTTCTTCCGCGTGGAGTTCCTCTCCTGTAAACTGGTAGGAACCAATTTGCCCGAAACCACCCTGAACCACCTGACTCTGCACGACTGCAATGCCCGGTATCTGAACCTCTCGATGAGCAAAATCAACCAGACCCGTTTCTCCGCCTGCGACTTGCGCAACAGCGATATCAGCGATTGTAAGCTCACTTCCATCGAGTTCGCCGACTGCCAACTGGTAGAATCGGAGTTCTCGCACACCTCCCTGAGGGGCATCGACCTGAGCAATTCGCACATCGAAGCAATCCGCGTCAACCTTCCGGACATACGCGGAGCCATCGTCAACACGGCGCAGGCAATGGACCTGACCGCCCTGCTGGGACTTACGATTAAAGACTGAACCGGTGAACATTTTTCGCGGTTCACTTGTTATATTAATAATGAAGTAGAGAGCAGCCCTATCGCTACGCTCTGAATGACCAATAGTAAATAGAAACCAATTTTATCACTTACTTTTTAAAACAAAACAGAATGAAAATAGAAAAGATTATCGGCCGCGAAATTCTTGATTCGAGAGGAAACCCCACAGTTGAAGTTGATGTAATATTAGAGTCCGGCTTTATGGGCCGCGCGTCCGTACCTTCGGGCGCATCGACCGGCGAACATGAAGCGCTGGAACTGCGTGACGGCGATATGAACCGTTACGGCGGCAAAGGTGTGCTGAAAGCCGTGGACAATATCAATAATATCATCGCTCCCAAACTCATCGGCATGTCCGTGCTCAATCAGATGGGCATCGACCACGCCATGCTTGCCCTGGACGGAACAAAAACCAAATCGAACCTGGGCGCTAATGCCATACTCGGCGTATCGCTTGCCGTGGCAAAAGCGGCGGCAACTTATCTGGATATCCCGCTCTACCGCTACATCGGTGGTGTAAATACCTATGTGATGCCCGTACCGATGATGAACATCATCAACGGTGGCTCGCACAGCGACGCTCCCATCGCTTTCCAGGAATTTATGATTCGCCCTGTGGGCGCCACGTCTTTCCGCGAAGGTCTGCGCATGGGCGCTGAAGTATTCCATGCCTTGAAGAAGGTGTTGCACGACCGCGGCCTCAGCACAGCCGTAGGCGATGAAGGCGGTTTCGCACCCAATCTGGACGGTACGGAAGACGCCCTCAATTCCATCATAACCGCCATTCAGGCTGCCGGATACGAACCGGGCAAGGACGTGAAGATTGCGATGGACTGCGCTTCTTCGGAGTTCTACCACGACGGCATTTACGACTATACGAAGTTTGAAGGCGAGAAAGGGAAGCAGCGTACCGCTGACGAACAGATTGATTATCTGGAAGAATTAATCGATAAATATCCCATCGACTCCATCGAAGACGGTATGAGTGAAAACGACTGGGAAGGCTGGAAGAAACTGACCGACCGCATCGGCAATCGTTGCCAGTTGGTAGGCGACGACCTGTTTGTCACCAACGTGGATTTCCTGGCAATGGGTATCGAAAAGGGTTGCGCCAACTCCATCCTGATAAAAGTAAACCAAATCGGTTCGCTGACAGAGACGCTGAACGCCATCGAGATGGCTCATCGCCACGGATATACCACCGTCACTTCCCACCGTTCGGGAGAAACGGAAGATTCCACGATAGCCGACATTGCGGTGGCTACCAACAGCGGACAGATAAAGACAGGCTCGCTGAGCCGCTCCGACCGTATGGCGAAGTACAACCAGTTGCTGCGCATCGAAGAAGAACTGGGCGACAATGCGGTATACGGTTACCAAAGATTGAAATCTTACATTCAGAATTAGTTGATTGATTAACTTGTATTAGTTAGAAAGCAGGAGGGGACGAATCACATCCGTCCCCTCCTTTTTGTTAACCTAAAAAAACAACAATCAATCTACGACGCTAAAGAAAACTTCTTCTCCTGACTGGCTGTCCGGCGCCACCCAAAGGGCAAAATCTCCCGGTTCCACCGTCTTCACCATATCGATGTTCCAGAAAGCGAGTTCGCTGACCGGAAGTTCAAACGTCACAGTCTTTTTCTCACCCGGCTTCAAGGTGACGCGGGTAAAACGCTTCAGTTCCTTTACGGGACGGGTAACGGAGGCTACCTTGTCCTGAACATAAAGCTGGGCAACTTCAGTTCCTGTGTACTTGCCGGTATTTTCGAGGTCGAAGGTAACGGTCAGCACATCGTCTTTCTTCAGATTGACAGACGATAACTTCACATTGCTATAAGCAAAGGTGGTGTAGGACAAACCGTAACCGAAAGGATATAACGGGTCGAAACCGGCATCAAGATAGAAAGATGTACAGCCCAAGGAAGTCTGTCCAGCCTCCAATGGAATATCATTCAGCAATACTTCATTTCGCGTAGCCGGACGACCGGAATTGTTATGCGCATAGTACAAAGGTACCTGCCCTACCATCTTGGGGAAGGTAACGGGAGTTTTGCCACTGGGCACAGCCTTGCCGAACAATAAATCGGCTATGGCGGGACCGCCCATCGTTCCCGGATGGAAGGAATAGAGCACTGCGGAAGAAAGCTCGGCTTCCTTGCCGATAGTCAGCGGACGGCCTGCCATTACCACAGTCACCACCGGCTTGCCGGTTTTGGCCAAAGCGGCAATCAGTTCGCTCTGTGCTCCCTGCAAGTTCAGGTCGGCCAGGCAATGGGCTTCACCCGAAAGAATGGCTTCTTCTCCCACGAAAGCAAGAATTACATCCGCGCGTGCAGCGGCTGCGGCGGCTTTGGCTATGCCTGCGGTATTTCTGTCGCGACTGTAAGCCAATCCCGGTTCGTAGATTACCTGCACCTTGTCGCCTGCCAGTTGCTTGATGGCGGCCAGGGGTGTCACAGTCTTCGTTTTGTCTCCATCGAATACCCAGGTTCCCAACTGGTCATAAGGTGCATCCGCCATCGGGCCTACCACGGCAACGGTTCTTACGGAGGGTTGCAACGGCAATGTCTCCTTGTCGTTCTTCAACAGGATGGCAGACTCCACGGCTGCCTGCTTAGCGGCTTCCAGGTGCGAAGGGGCATAGAGCACTTCTATCCGCTTCTCGTCCACATACGGGTGGTCGAACAGACCCAAGCGATACTTGATGCGCAGGATATTGCGCACGGCATCATCGATAGCAGATTCCTTGACCTTGCCTTCTTTTATCAGTTCCGGCAGCTCCTTGACAAATGTATAGCTGACCATCTCCATATCCACTCCGGCATTCACGGCTTTCATGGCCACTTCGTGCGCATCAGCCGCAAAGCCGTGCGCCATCATTTCGGCAGCCGAAGCCCAGTCCGAAACCACCAGTCCGTCGAAGCCCCATTCGTCCCGGAGCACCTCTTTCAGGATAAACTTGTTTCCGGTAGAAGGCACTCCGTCATTATCGTTGAACGAAGTCATAAAGGTAGCCGCACCTGACTTGGCAACCGCTTCAAAAGGCGGAAGATAGACATTGCGCAGCCGGCGTTCGGGAATAAAAGTCGAGTTATAATCGCGTCCACCCTCGGCGGCTCCATATCCCACGAAATGTTTGGGACAGGCGGCAATGGAAGTGGCATCGTTCAGCGAATCGCCCTGAAAACCTTTCACCATGGCAACTCCCATGACGGAAGTGAGGTATGTGTCTTCTCCGCAACCTTCCGCCATACGGCCCCAGCGCGGGTCACGAGCCACATCAATCATCGGCGCAAACGTCCAGCGGATGCCTACTGCCGAGGCTTCTATCGCCGCTATCCGTGCACCGTCCTCCGCTACCTGCGGATTGAAAGAGGCTGCCTGCCCCAAGGGGATGGGGAATATGGTCTTGAAACCGTGAATGACATCGCGCGCCATCAGCAAGGGAATGCCCAAGCGGGATTCTTCGACGGCCACACGTTGCAACGCGTTGATACGTGCAGGCTCTGTCTCGTTCAAGATAGAGCCTACTTCACCTTTCTTTATCAGTCCGCTCATGTCCTGGATGTTGCCGTAAGAAGAGATCTGGTTCATCTGCCCGATCTTCTCCTCTAACGTCATCCGTGACAATAAAGCTTCAATCTTCTTCTCTGTCACCGCGTCTCCTCCGGGCTTCGATACCTGCGTACAGGAAGCCAAAGGCAGCAGCAACAGACAAGCGGAAATAATTTTTGCTGTTTTCATAATTACTTGATTACTTGAAATGGAACATTGACAGTGGATACGAATCCGGTATTGTCCAGTACATATACATACAGACGATATTCGCCGGGAGCGTCCACAGTCAGGTCACAGGTATTCACATCCGTAGTCATCACCTCTCCCACTCTTTCAGGCCGGGGTTCGTACGAACCGCCAAATCCTAATACGGTGGCTTCCTTGAGGATTTCCCAAACGTATGTCAAATCATTGTTCTCCTTATCGGTCACGGCAACACGCGCTTGCAGCGGCGAGCCTGCCTTTACCTTGATATTGTCTTGCGCAGACTTGCCGTCGATGGTCATGTTTTCCACCACGGGAGCCGTTTCCGACAGTTCTTTCCCTGTCCAGACTCTTTGCATGGCTTCTACCATCGGCGTTTTCTCGCCGTGCAGCGGAAGTCCTTCCACAGAGTCTTCTACAAACATGCTGAACCACGTCGGAGTGCGTTCTTCTTTCTGTCCCCACAAAAAGACAAAAGAGCCTAAACAACGGGGATTGGCAGAGATATAGCGGGTATAACGTTCTTCATATACTTGCCGTTTCTCCTCGCTTGTCTGTTCAATGGGCGCTTTCCAATCCGTAGAAGCGGTTTCCCACCAACCGGTCGGCCCCCACTCGGTTATCATGAAAGCTCCTTTATAGGCTGACCGCTCCACCGTCTCCTGCACTTCTTCCATCGGGCCGTATACATTGATGCCGACATAATCGAGTGAAGGCGTATACTTGGCGATAGAATCCAGTGCGGACGGATTGTATGATATGACAGTGGACACCAGATGGCGCTTGTCTATCGACTTTATCAACTGTGCCAGTTCTTCCACAAACTTCCATGCCGCACCGATATTGGCATTTCCCAATTCTATTTCATTACCGATGCCCCATGCCAGCAAGTTCGTATCTTCCTTAAACGTTTCCGCCAGCATCCGGACTTCCTCGCGTACCTTATTCTTATACGCCTCATCGTAATAGCGCGCAGAGTCCTTCGTCATCCCAATTCCCTGCATCACATACATCCTGTTTTCAGCCGCCAATGCCAGGTGTTTCTTCACCTCATCCACATTTCCGCCCCAGGTTCGGAAAGCGTTGGCTCCGCTTTGGGCGGCAATGTCCAGGCGATAGGTTCCACCCACACCTTTGATATAAGTTTCCTGACCATCGATGTAGAGTTTATACCCGGTATCCGTTTTCCGTATGGCTATTTCTTCTTGGGGGGAAGAAGAGCAGGCGGAAAAGAGATAGGATAGAAGAAGACAAACCGGTAAAAAATACTTTTTCATTTTTACGCCTCCTTTCTATTATTTCTTCTGGAACACTCGTACATAATCTATTTTCATCGTTATGGGCAATGCAGATTCATCCACACCGTTCATACCACCCCAAGCACCACCCCAAGCGAGGTTTAGAATAGGATAGAAAGCATAAGTGAAAGGCCAAGTGTCTTTTCCTTTTCCTTCGTTGCGGAAAGTCATAAGTTCCGTACCATCCACAAAGAATTTTAGATAGTCCTCTGTCCATTCACATGCATATACATGGAATTCCGATTCAGCTGTACCAATATTTCGTTTCGCCGTTTTCTGTGTACCTATCGTGTGATTATAAGCATTACAATGAATAGATGAAGATACTTCATTAGGAACAACACCCACTTCTTCCATGATATCTATCTCACCACAACCCGGCCAAGGATTAGTTGAGAAATTGTTATTTACCGGCATCATCCAGAAAGCGGGCCACGTACCTTTACCTTTCGGGAGCAGAATACGAGCTTCAAAATATCCATGAAGCCATCCTTCGTTAACTTTGGCGTAGACGCGACCTGAATAAATCTTGCCATCAGACCCCTTGAAACAATTGATGTTTAGTTTACCGTCTACCAGTTCCGTTACTCGTTTGCCATCAGCAGAGCCGTTTACATATGTCTGAAGTTCATTATTTACCCAACCGGCACCCTGAACTTCGTGCGTCCAATCGCGGCCAAGCGTAGTACCTTCGTTGAACTCATCATGCCAAACCAAATGATAGCCTTCAGGAGTATTTATCTCTCGGTCTTCGGCTGATTCTTGATTTACCGTTACTATGATTTTCTCTACACCCGAAGCCACTTCCAATGTACCTATCCGGCTGGTCTTGTTATCATTTGTTTCTGTAATTACAGTTATGGTAGAGTTATCAGCCTTTGACACTTTTATCCAGCTGTCGTTAGACTTCACACTCCAATCGCCAATGGCTGTCACTAATAGTTTGAAGGTTTCACCTTTAGAGTTTGAGAAAAGTTCAGTGTTCGATACTTGCATTGGCATTGTCTGTGTAATCGGTATTGTTATGCTCTTTGCTCCTGACTTAATGACAATCCCACCGTTACGCGATTCCTTGCCTGTATTTGCATTTACCGTAATATTTACCGTGCCTTGTTTATCAAGCGACCCTGTAACTTTTACAATAACCCATGAACTACAAGCATCATTAGCGTAAGCCGTCCATTCTCCACTGCTACATGTAACATTCAGTACATATTCTCCCCCGGTGGCTGATGCTTCTACTTTTTCGGGTGAACATGTCAATGTCACATCATCAAGAAAGTCACCAGGATTATCACTGCTACAAGACACGAAGAGTAACAAATAAAAAAAGATAATATTAATGTATTTCATAATTACAAATTTAATGGTAATTTTCTATTGTAGCAATATCACCAATAAAACAAAAATCATTTTGTTTTTCACAATGATTTTCTGTTTTTAAACCACATATGTTATCAAAGCAAATAGGAGGGAAATACCCTCCTATGCTTAATTAACACATTATTTAGGGTTGTGTTTTTGGATAATTATATCACTTAATTGTATGGTTACGCCCGCGGGGCAACCTCCTAAATCCAGAATCCACTTAGCTTGTTCAAAGGATATAGACTCTTTAGTTTGAGTATTAATAGCTTTTACCTTTGCATAACGCAGGATATTTTCGCCCTCTTTCAATGAGAAATCACCTTTATAGAAAAGTGTATTGGCATCCTTTACGTCCCCTTCAACATCCGGATCTTTATTTACTTTCAAAGTAACACGAGGAACTGCACTACTAGACACTACTTTACAAGAAATATCATAATATTCTTCTGCAACAATATTGAGGGGTACCTCGCTAATTGTACACTGTCCTTGCCATTCAAGCGCAGTAGCATCTTTGGTAGTAATGGTATAAATACCATCGGCAAATTTAAAATCAGGATCACCTATTTGTGCCCAACCGGCATCCGAAAACCAAAAAATCATTTCACCTTTAGTATTGAAACCCGCACCAAGATTCTCCGGTGAATCTGCTGAACACCAATTCACATTCTTCGGATCAAACACTGTTTCCGCATCTTCACCGTTCACAAAGATAATCTGCCAGCAAATACCTGGAAGTTGAATAACCCAAGTCATTGTCTTATTATTTATTTCTGTGACAAAGAATGTTGTTGCACCATTCATCTGTGCATCATCTGCCATATATGGGAACAAGGTTTTAGCCGGTAAGGTAACAGTAATGCAATCCAAAGTTGCATCATAACCCAAAACATAAGAAACATCACTCAAAGCCCCATTCTTACCTACACAGGGAATACTATAATCAGCTTCGGCACCAGTCTGACCTAATGTTGTAACCCCCTTATTGCAGAATGTATTTCCATCCTCACCGGCACTATAGCGATAAGCACCTTCAGATGGCTTAGCACCCGTCGTGAAAGAAATTCGGTCATCATATACACCTTCAGCAGCTTTTTCCTCAGGAGACGCAGACCACCAATTTGTCGGATTCTCAACACTTTCACCACATGCTAAATGTCCAGCTTGAGCACTATAAACGCGCCATTCCTTTGTCCCGTTATCAGTAAGTTTTGTTACAAATTCAGAGAAATCATATCTCGTTGTATTAATTGTAAATTGCCCTTCAATGATACCATCGCTGATACCATTTTTATTCCCTACTCGCAAGGTGTATGAATAATCACCGGCAATGGTGATAACTGGGGTCTGAAAGCCATTAACGGTTGACTTAAAAGTAGATGCTGCGCTTATTTCCCAAATCGGATATACACCGGTAGGACTCTTTCCTTCACTATCTACAATATTAAATGTAGCAACATTTTTTTCTTGATCCACAGTCACCACCGGAGTATAATCTGCCAACTTTGGCAATCCGTTCTGTGAAGCACCACTGAATTCTTCGGGTGAACAGGCCGACATTGCCAACCCTGCAATCATCATCCCTGCCATATATTTAAATATATTTTTCATATCAATTGTTCATTAATAGATTTACAGTAAACTATTTATAATCATTCTGAACCAACGCCGGATCAGAATCCAACTCACCTTGTGCAATAGGAATATACTTCTTCTTAGCAGTCCAAGAATTAGTACGATATCCATATTCATCAGGAACAAGGGCCGTAGTAGCTTTATTCTTAGCAGATGCTCCACTAATACCTTCAGCACGTACCAAATCGAAGTAACGCTTGCCTTCACCTACAAACTCTAAGCGGCGTTCTGTGAGAACATCGTCGATAGTAACTTTATCCAATTCAGACAAACCGGCACGCGTACGGACTTCGTTCAACCATGTCTTAGCTTCACCCGTTTCACTACCACCTGTACGGAGAGATAATTCAGCTGCATTGAGCAAAGTTTCTGCATAACGATAATAGCGATAGTTGTTATTATAGTTCAAGTTTTGATCGCCTGAAGACTGCTTGAAATTCTTATCATACGGACGATACTTCTGTAACCAAATACGGGTATCTTGATAACGAGGGGTATATTCTACACCTTCAGGAATAACCCAACAAGTAGCATCACGACGTTTATCTTGTTCACTAAACATTTCATAAGTTTCAAGACGCATAGGCATGAATCCCCAACCGTCATTCCCCTTTGACCATCCTTCATCACCAGAGAATGAATTGGGAGAAATAAGAGTAGGAAGAACCGTACCACCAATGGCCAATGGGCTACCCCAACCACGCTCATTATTGGTTTGTTCATAATTGATTTCCCAAATGGACTCGTCACACCATTCACCTTCAGTCTCCCAAATAGCGGCATAATCTGGATTTAATTTAAAGTTGGGACTTGCAATAAGTTCTTTCATATATCCCAAAGCTTTCGAGAAACGGCTTTCATCATTTTGATACATTACCATTTCAGCATAAATCATATAAGCCATAGCTTGAGTGACCCGGCCCAACTGACCTTCATCATCAACTTGTTTACCTTCTTCAATTTTCTTATAATATTTCAGAGGCAATACCTTAGAATCGATCACAGCTTCGAGTTCCGCGATTAATTCGCCATAAACCTCGTCAGCCGTATATTGCGGAGCCGTATAAGGAGGGGTGGAAAGGTTTTCCAGATAAAAAGGTACGTTCCCAAAATAATGCCACAGCATGTTGTAATAGAACACACGAAGCAGACGAGCCTGCATTTCATAGCTCTTGCTGTCTTCAGGCGTTACATCTGTAGCCCATCCCAGATATTTCAGCAAATCATTACAACGTTTGATACCCGAATAGTCTACTGTCCAAAGCGAACTGAGTGTATTATTCTCATTCCCCTCATAGTTGAACAACATATGCCAGTTCTGCATATCGGTCTTAGTAGCACCACCTACCCAGAAATTATCACCCATGATTTCACCATCGATGTTCAAAGCATTGTACTGTCCCAATCCCCAGTCAGGCCAATGGAGAGGATCGTAAGCTGCAATCAGCGCTTCCTGAATATGTTCATCTGTCGTATAATAATCTTCTAATGGTTCACCTGTAGGATTCTCCACCTCAAGGAAACTATCACTGCAACCGGTAGTCAACATTGTTGCGGCAGCGAGTAAGCCTATTGCTAATATTTTATTTGTCTTCATATACTTCTTGTTTTTAAAATTAGAAAGATACGTTTACACCCACTGTATAAGTACGGGCTTGCGGATAAATACCACGGTCAACACCAAGAGAAGTGGCACCTGAAGAAATTTCAGGGTCAAAGCCCCAATATTTAGTCCAAGTTACAAGATTTTCAGCTTGTACATATACACGCAGACGTTCAATGGTCAACTTGCGAGTAAGTGTTTTAGGCAAGGTATAACCCAAGGTGATGTTTTTGAGACGGAGGTATGAACCGTCGCATACATAGAGGTCAGAAACCATCCAATTTGTGGCATTGCCCACAGCCAACCGAGGATATTTGTTGGAGGTTCCTTCACCGGTCCAACGTCCCAGCATCCAAGAAGGATAATTACCGGAAGCGACATCTGTACGATAAGTTCCATCGAATACATCAGCACCAGCTACCCCTTGGAAGAAAATATTAAGATCAAATCCTTTCCAATCAGCGTTGAAATTCAATCCATAAGTCCAATCGGGGGTACCGTTACCAATGTTGGTACGGTCATCTGCTGAAATCTGGCCATCGCCATTCACATCTACAAAACGCGTATCACCCGGAACAGCATCCGGCATAATCATATTACCGTCTTTGTTAACATAAGCACGAACCTCATCAACATTCTGGAATACGCCGGAAGTCTTATAACCAAAGAAATAAGGGAAAGGTTGTCCGTTTGATCCACGTGTACCACCACCGGAGAATCCTTGAATACCATCCAAATCCATATAACCAGTGTCATTACCCAAGTTTTTCAATTCATTCTTAAGGTAAGTGGCATTACCTTTGACAGCAAATTTGGCATCGGCAATATTCCACTTATACCCCAGTTCAAATTCAAAACCACTGTTCTGCATATCACCCACATTACCCAAAGGTTTAGTTTCACCTACATAACTTGGGATAGGCATCGTGATAATCATACCGTTAGTTTTCTTTACATAATAATCCGCACTGAATGTCAAAGCATTATTAAAGAATCCCAAATCAATACCAAAATCGGTTTGTTCACTCTCCTCCCACTTCAGATCAGGATTTGCCAAACGTTGCGCTTTTGAACCATTCCATTTAACAGCATCCTTACCAAAAAGTACATTGTTTCCCATAGCAGTCAATGAAGTATAACCAAACTCTGCTATATTATCATTACCATTCTTACCCCAGCTGGCACGAATTTTTAAATTAGATAACCAATCACGTGTATCTGCCATGAATTCTTCATTCGTCACATTCCATCCGACAGATACAGACGGGAAGGTACCATACTTATTATTTGCTCCGAAACGGCTTGAACCGTCACGACGTACCGTAGCTTGAAACATATAACGTTCGGCATAATTGTAACTTACACGAGCAAACATGGAAGACATTCTATGTTCCGTATAAGGGCTTCCATAAACACCATGTTGCACTGTAGCACCAATAATGTTTCCATCCTTATCTTTTGTATACTCAATGTTTCCTGTAGCATAGTCAATGGAAGGCTTACTGGGATTCACCAGATTCCAACGGTTCCCACCAAGCTGGTCACCCTTGTACTTGAGTGCGGACTGTCCCAGTACAATACCAAATGTATGTTTACCAATGGTCTTGTCATAAGTCAATGTATTTTCAATCTGCCACGTTACATTTTGTGCCTTGTATGAAGCTGCACTAGTATGTGTTGCCTTGTTGTTAGCCGAAAGATAATACTTAGTCTTGGTAGCTTCATCATTTCCCCAAAAACCCATGTCGGCACTATAATTGAAATGATATTTCAAGTTTTCCCACAACTGTAAATCAATAGAGAACTTAGGAACAAACTTATGTGACCAGTTCTTTTTGGGATTCAACGTCATCATAGCCAAAGGATTATTCATTTCCTGATAAGCGCCTCCGTATCCCGGAACAGTATAAGGATTACCATTTTCATCGCAAGGTAAATCAAAACCGTCATATGTATCTATCATCTTCTTAGCCGCCTCACCTGTCAGTGTAGGGGTTAAAATTGGAGATAAATAAAGTGCTGAACCCAAAATAGAACCGAATTCAGAGTTAGTACCAACACCGGTTGAATGGGTACGCATATAAGCCAAGTTTACACCCAAATCCAATTTATTAAGGAAGTTACGCTCTTTCGATGCATCGATTACATTGTATTGATTATTTGAACGGATGGTTAAGCGGTCATAGTTTGACTGCCCATGATTACCTCCTACAATACCATCTTGTGTAAAATATCCCAATGACAAATAATAATTTACTTTCTCAGAAGCTCCGCTTATAGTCACATCATGATTCACCACCGGGGCATTATCATTGAAAACAAGTTCCTGCCAATCAGTTCCAAAACCATTAATAGCCTTTCCATTAGCATCAATCAAATTATAAGGATCTGCATAGATAGGATTCTGACCACCATTTATATTTGCTTCGTTCTGAAGAATGGCATAGTCCGTAGCACTTGTCACATCACGCTTCTTCCATGCACTTTGCCAACCATAGGAAAAGTTATAATTGATTTGCGCTTTGCCCATCTTACCTTTTTTGGTAGTTACCAAAATAACGCCATTAGCAGCACGAGCACCATAAATAGCACCGGAGGCGGCATCTTTCAAAACTTCAATGGACTCAATATCATTGGGATTCACAAAATCAAGACCACCACCTATAGGCATACCGTCTACGATGTAAAGCGGGTCGCTATTATTAATAGTACCAATACCACGTACACGTACTCGCGGAGAATCACCCGGCTGCCCAGACGCTGAAGTCACATCTACACCGGCAGCTAAACCTTTCAACGCATTATCCATACGCACCGGAGACTTATTTTCCAAATCTTCGCTACTTACCTTAGCAATAGAAGCAGTCACCACGCTCTTTTTCTGAACGCCATAACCTACTACTACAACTTCATCTAATGTCTCCGTATCTTCTTGAAGTACCACTTTCAAAGAACTTTTCCCATTTACAGGGATTTCTTGTGTCTTAAATCCTATAAAAGAAATAGAAAGTGTTGCGTCGGCGGGAACCGACAATGTGAAATCACCATCTATACCGGTGATTGTTCCCAGGGTAGTGTTTCCCTTCACTACCACATTTACTCCAGGTAACGGTTCATTGTCCGAGCCGCTTACCACTGTACCTTTTACCTGTATATTCTGCGCATATACAGAAGCTAAGGTAAAGCTTAACAGAAATAAAACTGATAATAACTTTTTCATAAGTTTTAATAAATTAAGATTAACGTTTCTCAATATGCTTGCAGGGTTATCGCCTTTAAGCACTGCAAACATAGAATAAAATGAAGTAAAACAAATCATGAAAAGTTATTCTTTAATACGTCAATTCAAAAAAGTAAATACGTCAATAATACGCCAAATAGAATTAATCACTTAATTATCAATTAATAATCTATACTCATACAGAATACGTCAATATATGTTATAGAGCATAAAAGGAGGAATTCAAGGTTATAAGGAGTCTATTAAACACAATTTAAATATTTAATTATCGCGTATGATTTGTACCGATTGCAAATCTAATTTGTGGCAGAAAATATTCCTTTTGTTTCCGTTTCCGATTGATTAACTCACTAAAAGGGGATATAGACATATGTTAGAAGAGTTATCCCTTCCTACACATAGCTTTACATTTTACTCAGTGGAATGAGTATTTTTACTCAGCATATAGACTACAAGCTTATTAAATTAGTAATCAGGTATTTATAAAGAAAATCGTATTTTCTTTGTAATCAAACATTACAAGCAGAAGTATTGAGCTCTAACTCCTACTAACTCCCTTTAACTCCTGTAACTCGCCAAAAGCTCCTTGCCTAACCTCTGAAATGCCCGTATATAATGCTACAAAGTCAAAGCAAAAATCCTCCTTAACCCTATACTTTTTATTACAAATCTTTGTGTTAATCTTCGTCCCTTGTACGGAGGCTGAACAGCCTACAAGTGAGGGCTCGCCGGTTTACATGCGCAAGCCGAACAGCCCTCGTTGCAGAAACAAAAAAATACATGTTCTTTTACTCTATCCCGCACGAACCTTTCTTCCATTTTATACAGGGGATTCTGACAAAACCTACAAGCGTTTCAGACCTTATCCCCGTGCATTTCGCGATAAAACACCTTGAAAACCTATGATTCCGAACCCTTTTAACAAAAATTGGGCGCAATCTTGAAAATGACAATGATTGGCTGTATGCCAATATGTTACAGTCCACATTTGCCTAAAACAGGGCAAAATTCGGTGACGGTTCGGGAAAACCGTCACTATCCGTCACTCAAACCAGCACCGTATAACAAACTCTGTAGATGGATATTAAGGCAAAAAGTGACGGATGACGGTTTTTTCGTGAAAAACTCTCTGTACTAAAACAACCCGTTCACCGTTTTCATCAATTGCTCGCCCAATCCGATGGTGTATCCTTGCGACAGGAACACTACCCGATTGAAGGTGTCGGCTATGATGAATATCGGCAAACTGTTTTTATTCTTCAGCTTCATGGCGTCGGCTATCTGTCCGGAGATGTTATCCGTATCTATACCATAGATAATAGTGGACGGCAAATCGGGGAAGCTTGCTTTGGCAAACTTATCCGCCTGCTCCTTATTTGGGAATAGCAGCACCATCTTCCGGCCCCACTTCTCCAGGTCCGCCTTGCAAGCGGCGATATCGCGCAATGCATGGTTGGTAGGCTCCTGATTCACGCCCAATATACCGACTACAAAATAGCCGCGGCCGCAAGCCTGCAACAGACTTTGCTTGGAGGAGGCTTCCGCTATACCCTCCTGCGACGGCAAGGGTGTAAAGAGAGATTCTGAATTGAAGTTTCCAATGACCTGCACCTGGTTCTCGCTTTCGCGCATCACCAGTTCGATGCGGGTCGCCTTCTCGGGTGCGATATTGAATGCCGTCATTTCGGAAAGCACCGCACCGCTTGCCAGGCGCGTTCCGGTCACCAGCACATAACTTCCGGCATCCAGCGCCGTCCCCTCTTTCAGCAGGTTGCGCCAAGTGGTGCCATCCGCGCCATCCTCACCCTCGTCATAAGACAATAATTGCAACGTGCCCTGCGGCGTCAATTTGGACAGCGTGAAATGGGAGTAATACTTGGGATTGCCCGTTATCGCCGTCGGAGTATATCCGGCTTCCAGTTTGCCTTTCTTTGCAGCGACCTGCCCGGCAGTTTCAAAATTCACATCGACCAGTTCGGTGTCCGTAATCAACTGCACCTTACCCGTCACCTCATCGATACGGGCGGGAATACCCATGCTGCGGGCAAGGGACACAAAGAAGATATCACGACTGTGCGCATCCGCCACGCGTGCTTTCCACACACCTTCCGGCGAAATGGGGGCGCCTCCCAGATTGCAATCCTTGTCCACCCGGATATTTTCCGCTACCCAAGCAACCAGTGCCATCGGCTCCGCCACATACGCCTCGGCCTGCTCCTTCGGAATCACTTTGCCGAAGAAGGTCTTGTACGGCGTCAGCATCTCATTGCTTACACGGGGATTACGCACATACTTACGGTAATATTCGGCACTGGTGCGCACATTGGACAGCATGTGGTCAATCAGCACTTCCAGGCTCACGTCCCGAAGGTCTTTTGCCGAAATGCGCTGCAACAGGTCGATGCCGCCTTTCTTTGATTTATCGGAACGCAGACGAGCCATGAAGTTGGTGATGACGGAATGGTTTCCACGGGATGCAACGAGGATTTTCGTTACAGCATCCTCATCCAGTTTGTATTGCCGGGCAAAATTGCGCGCCGATTCTTCGGTCATGAACGTTGCGACGTAAGCATTGCGGATAGAGTCTTCCCTTGCCAGTCTGCGGTCGTTCTCGGCACGCTGTTCAGGCGTGACTTCGGGAAGATTCGCGTTTTCGGTGGGGGGAACGATGTCGAAATCCACGGTATAGCTATCCCCCTCTTTCTTGTCGAGCGTCACCGTCAGTTCCGGCTGCTCGCCGAAAGAAAGGCGGGCAAAGCCGTAGCGGCCGTCTTTCGATGCCCATACCAGCATATCCCCTTTTCCGGCAGTCAGGCTGCATACGCCCGAAGCGTCAGTCTGTTTGGTAGCTACCGTATAGAACTCCGCATAATTATAGAGTTTGAATTCCACCCGTGCGCCGTCCACCGGGTTGCCTTGCGCATCTTTTACGGTTACGGAGGCTTTGGCTGTGGGTGCATAGTTGTCAATCACATTTATCTCGGTGTAGTTGGGCGTGACGGACATAATTTCTTCCGCACCTTCATAGCGGCCGAAGACCTTGGTGTGCATCAGCATTCCCCGGCTGGCAGGGGCGTTGAACCATCCCAGGTCGAGCACCGGTTCCGGTTCGCAAGCGCCCAGAAAGTGCCACTTGCCATCCGCCCAGGCTTCCACCCACGCATGGTTGTCGTCTGTATGCGCCCAGCGGGGGGTATAGACCTGCCGGGCGGGAATGCCTACCGAACGCAATGCGGCAACCAGCAACGTGGATTCCTCGCCGCAACGCCCGTAAGCCGTGCGCACGGTTGCCAGGGGTGAACTGGTACGGGAATCGGAAGGGGTGTAAATCGCCTTTTCGTGACACCAGTGATTCACTTCCAGTATGGCGTCCTGCAAGGAAAGCAACTTCACCCGGTTCTTCAGTTCGGCATAAAAGACGACGCGGGCACTGTCCAAGTGTTCGTTATTGACCCGTTGGGGCAGTACAAAATGACGGAATATATCTTCCGGAACCGTTTCTCCCCACGGCATTTCTTTCCGTGCGTTGCGTGCCGCGCGTACATTCATCAGATGGAAATCTCCGGGATAATCGGTGATATCCGATAAAGGCATGTAGGCATACAGAAATTCCAGCGCTTCCCGCTCGTACTCCGTTAAATCCGTATCGAAGATGGAAAACAGTTCGCCTTGCGGCAACTTGGCTTTCTTCTGCTGAAAGTCCTGTTCCACCCGCTGACGGTAAGAGGCATCGGTCATGAAGTGGGATTCGCCGCAAGAGGCAAAGAGGAAAAGCATCAAACTTGTTCCGAGGATAAATGCAATTTGTTTCATAATATAGTGCGAATAAAGGTATGGATTACAAAGGTAAAGAATTAATTAAAAACTCCTTGGATAGCTACCTTATATTTCCATCCTTATTCGCAACTTTCTGCATTTTTCCCGTCTTCCGGCAGATTCCTACCTCAGATGAATCACCAACGTCCGGTCTTCCGAAAAGCTGAATCGGCATTTCTCGTACGAAGGGGGACCCATTACGCCTTCGGCATCGTTGCTGAAGCCGTACTTCTCCGTAGGGATGCCGAATGCGGCAGTATCCAGTTTTCCGTTTCCGTTCTCATCCTGAAATAGAGAAAGGGCATACTCGCCCGCAGGCAGTCCCTTGCAGGGAATGGAAAGAACCTTGTCTTTCACCTCTACCCGGAAGCCGGTCAGCGGTTTCTTCATAAACGTCTCTTTGGACTGGTAGATGGCGACATAAAGCTGTCCCTCCGCTTTTTCGATACCCCGCACTTCGAGGGTCAGGTTCTGTGCAAACAACACTCCGGCTACACCTTGCAGCATCCATACTAAAATAATGACTAATGTTCTCATCTTCTTTGTTTTTATAAGTTAGTAATTAGAAATTCGATACATCGTAAGCCGCTTTCTTCCCCAGCGTGATATAGACGCCTACATAGAAGAAGTGGTCGCTGGAAGCCAGGACGGCTTTATTATCCACCTTGCCGAATTCATTCTTCCGGCACAGGACATTGGTTGCGGAGGCATGGATAATCACCTTCTTGCTGACCAGGAAAGTCAGTCCCACATCCAGGCTGTTATAAGGTTTCACTTCATCGTTCATCAGACCCGGCAGCGTAGGGTTGTGGTAAGGACGACCGCTGCTGAAGCGGTCCGTCAGGCTGACAATGGTATGCCAACGGGGCAGTGAATACTTCACCACCGCCGCTGCGTTATGGCGGGTGGCATACTGGGGAGTGGTCAGTTCGGTGTACTCCCGATATTTTCGTTTGGATATATTATAGGTATAAGAGAACTGATATTCCAAGTTCTTGCAGAGTGTCCGGTCGCGGAAGAACAGGTCTATTCCCTTACTATGCCCGTACCCGTTGGAAGTCAGCAGCACGGCGTCCGTCCCAGGTTCCACTTCTTCCAATGCCAAGCGGTCATAGTCTTTATAATAAAGTTCCGCTTTATAGAAACGTCCCTCCCTTTCGTACTGCGCACCGAGGTTGAACTGCACGCACGCTTCGGAAGGCAATTGCCGACCACGTACCAAAGATGCGTTTTCAGGCAACTGCGTATAACGCCCCACTACTCCCGACAATATCACGTCCCCCCAATAGTAATTCACCGCCAATCGCGGAGAGAAGTTTATCTTCCGGTTCAGCGAGGTGTATTCGGTGCGGAAGGAAAGTTCCGTCTTCAACTGTTCCACCGGATAATAAGTTGCCGATAAGAATCCTGCCCACAGGGTAGGCGACATACGGTTGCGGTCGACTATTTCAGATAGAAGATAGCGGTTCTTGTAATGGCGGATATAACCTTCCGTCCCCATATCCAGACGGAACACGGATGACAATCGCTTGGAGGTCTTCGCCTTCAGATGCAGTTCCTGCTGATGTTCCAGCCAGTTATCCCCTGTCCTTTCCGCGTTTGCAATCTTCTGCTCGTAATACGAGTAAGCCGCTCCTGCAAACCAATTCCATCCTTCCGGCGTACGGTGGCGGAGGGTTGCATTTACATATACATTATCCTCGCCCAGCCCGAACCGCCTGCGTTCTTCTCCCTCGTAAGTGGAAAAGTCGGTCCGGTCATATTGCGCATAGATTTTAAAGATTGTAGCCTCGGCAGGTGTATAGCGGAATTGGGCAGCTCCGGAAAACATCCGGTAAGGCTTATCGAACTCCTTCCGGCCGGAATAAATCTTATCGTACAAGCCCAGATTCTGATAATTCAGGTCGACGGACAGCGAACCGCTTCCGAAGACACTGGTGCCTCCACCGCCTACTCCCACTACCGAAGCATTCACTCCTACTTTATTTATCCTGCTCTCATCTTTCGTCTCCAGAGGTAGCACTGCCGAAAGCGCCTCGCCATACTCTTGCGAAGCTCCGCCCGAAGCCAGATTCACCCCGCTGAACATAAAAGTGGAATAGCGGCTTCGTGCCGGGGTATCGATTCCGGTCGAAGTATAAGGATTCAATACGTGCATCCCGTCGATAAAGGTCTGCGTCTCATGACTGCTTCCACCGCGAACCAGCAACTCGCCGGTTTCGCCCTGCACCTGCGTACCGGGCAATGTCTGCAAAGCCTTGTATAAGTCGCCGTTCGCACCGCCGATGGTGACCAGTTCCACCGGATGCAAATCGCTCCAGCGACTGTTGGCGGCAGGAGTCCGGTGTCCTTTCACTTCTACTTCTTCCAGTCCGATGCTGTCGATGCCGAAGCGGATCAGCACGGTGTCCGTCACCGTCTTCTGCGCGGCGGCGGATTGCATCCATAGCAGTCCGCCCCATATTCCTAACATTAGTAACCGTTTCATATTCTTCTTTCCATTTCGTTTCCGGCAGCAAACATAGCAGAAGAAGGGCGGGCAAAAAAATATCCGGGACAGACAGCCCGGATATGTGATAAATGACCGTCGCCTTGGGACGAACGGCAAAGATATGGGACGAATAACTACTTTACTCCTTTCTTTCCAGCATCTTTTTCACCGCTTTGGAGTAAGCCCGGGAGACGGGGATTTGTTCTTCCAGACCTTTCAGTTGCAAACGGTAGCCCTGCGAGTTTCCACTCACCTTTATCACCTTGCGCACATTCACCACGAAAGCGCGATGGCAACGAACGATACAGGAGGATACAGCAACCGCCTTTTCCGTCTCTTTCATGGTGCCGCGCATCAGTTTCCGGACGTATTTCTTTTCCTCGGCGGAATAATAGGTTACCGATACATAATTCCCACTTGCCTCTGCATAGCAGAAATCGTCCACGGCTATTTGCAACATCTCCCTTGCCCCGCCGGAGAAGACTAAGAGTTCCGGACTTTCCGCATCGGGAGTCTCCTTCGATGTCGCACTATCCGCACCGGCAATCTTGTTCGCCAGGCTCTCATTGATTTTCATCGCTTCTTTCAGGTTCTTATCCAGCACCAGGTTCCGGTTCCACATCATGAACAGCACCGTGGGAAAAGGGGCCAGCAACATCACCCACAAAAGAGTTTTCGCAAACAGCCACGCACTGGTCCATGTCTCCATCATCCACGCCTCGTATACCCAGACTCCCACAGCTATCAGCAGAAACATCAGGAATAAGTGCAGCAGATGTTTGCCCACCGTCCAGCGGCTTTCATCATAATAGGAAGGGAACAGAGCCGGCAACCCATACGCAGACAGACTCATCGCCGCCGCCGTGATAAGGGCGGAAACCACACAGACCACCCATCTGTTACTTTCAATCCGGGAAATGCCAAACGGCTCGAAGATATAAAGCAGCAGGAAAATAATAACCGTAGGAAATACCACCGACTTCCAACGCCGATATAAGAGGGGATAAGGAGACCGTAAGAGTTCTGAAAGCATGATTTTCGTTTGTATGTATCTGATTATTTCAACAAAAGTAGAGGATTCCGCCTGCATTACCAAGCAAAATAGAAAAAGATTGTCGATAGCACAGCGTTCCACAACCTGAGAAAGCAAAGAAAACGTAGCATTTTTGTAATATACAGGTAGCAAAACAAGCCTGTTTTCAGTAAAGAGAAGCGTATTTAAGAAGATTTTTATGTTATAGAACATATATACCGCAAACTATTCGTATCTTTGCAGTGTTGAAAAGAGAAAACAATAGAAGATGTTTAACCGCTTTCCGAAACGCGGAAAGCACAAAAAAGATGATTATGAAAAAGAATGAAAATGAAATCTTTATGTTACAGTACCGTATCAAACGCTATCAAGCAATGGGAAACGGAACGATGTGCCAGACTTTGAATGGCAAACTTCAAAAACTGCTTGCCAAGCAAGCTCATGCAACCATGTAATTAACACCTTTAAATAGAAAGAACCGGGGGCAAGGAACGATTAAGTTCTCTGCCCCCTTTTCTTTTCTACACCGATACAATGTCCTTTCCGAAAGGCGCAAGCGACAATGCCGCCAGTTTAAAGTGCTGCAATCCGAAGGGGATACCGATAATCGTAATACACAGCAGTATGCCGAAGCCCAAATGTGACAAGCAAATCCATATCCCGCCCAGGAATATCCAGAGGATATTCAGCAGGATATAGAGGCAGCCGCCCGACCGCTCCCCGCTTCGCACTTCTTTTCCGAAAGGCCAAAGCGCCAACCCTGCCATCTTCAGCGTCTGCATTCCAAAGGGGATACCCACAATGGTAATCATCATCAGAAAACTGGCAATTACATACTCGATGGCGGTGAATATACCGCCAAACACTAACCATAAAACGTTCATTAAGCAGCCCATATTGTTGTTATTTAAGTAATTATCATTTCGTTAGGAGATAAGGAGATAGGAGTTAAAGGAGTTATCACTTCGTTAGGAGTTAGAGGAGTTAAAGCTCGATAGTCCTCCTTCTGGTTATGCCCCTATAAGCAAGAGTATCGAGCTTTAACTCCTAACGAAGTGATAACTCCTCTAACTCCTTTAACTCCTCCCCATTACATAACCCTAAAAACCAGTATACCATGAAACTAAAAACAACCCTATCCCTCCTTTGCATCGCCCTTGCCCTGCCCTTCTCGGGCGTTTCGGCAGGCGATGTAAACGTTGCCTTGCACAAGCCGGTCACGGCTTCCTCGCAGCAGAGCGGGCATCCGGCTTCGAACGTAACAGACGGAATCATCTCCCGTCGTTCTTCCTGGAAGAGCGGGGCGGACGCACGTCCGCCTCATCAGCTCGAAGTGAATCTTCAGCGCTACTATGACATCGGCCGGGTCGTCATCCACACGGGCATCCCCGAAGCGGAGCGCACCGAACAGGAGAAAGACCGGGCGGCCGGCTTCTGGTCGATGAAGAACTTCCGTCTTCAGTACTGGGATGATGCCAACTGGACCGACCTTCCCGATACCGAGCGCACCGAGAACCGCCTGGATGAAATCGCCTTTTCTTTCAGCCCGCGGCTCACCACCTTCCGGCTGCGACTGATATCTACCGACGGCGAGCCCATCGTCATCAACGAACTCGAAGTCTACGGCCGCGAGAAGGCGAACATGCCCGCACCCGTGCTGCAAGACGCTCCGCCCGCCCCGATGCGTGGGAAATCGTCCGGTCAGATACAGGTCACCGTCCGCCCCGGAGTGACCGGCACGTGCATGAAGTACGTCGCCTACAACCAAGGCTACTACATGCCCGGCAGCAACGTGTCCGGCTGGCTGGAGTACGCGCAGGTAAACAGTCTGCGCGTATGGACCTCCCTGAGCGATTACGTTCCCGATGAGGCGGTGGACCGGGAAGACACTCCCGCCACCCTTGCCGCCTTCGAAGCGCTGAAAGGGGAACTGCGCCGACAGCCCGAAGGAAACCGCTTCCTGCGTTGGCAATCCATCCTGGAAAGATGCCGCCGGCAGCAGTTCTCCACCAACTCCATGGTGCTGGAATATGCCCTGAAGGAACTCAACCGGCTGCACATCGACGTCGTCCTTCAGATAAACTCCACCGACTTCGACGGAACGTGGGCGAACAAGTGGAAACAATGGCAGCGCTTCTACGCCCTTGCCTTCTATGCCGCGCGCACGGGAGACGTGACGATGTTTGCCATGCACAACGAACCCAACCACCGCCACGCCGGGCCGATGAAGATACCGCAGTACGTGGAGGCGCTGAAAATCGTGTCCGATGCCGTCCATTGTGCCGTGCAGGACGTCAACCGGCTGTACGGTAAGCAACTCCGGTCGCGCTTCGTCAGCCCCGTCACCGCAGGTTCCAACGCCAACTGGTGGGTGGAGGTGATGAAGAGCTTGCGCACCGACTATCGCGGACTGCCTTCCGACCGCGACCTGATAGATATCTTCTCCACCCATTCCTACAACCTTCCGGCGGCGGGATATGCTACTAAGGTGTCGGACATACGCAAAATCATCACCGACAGCCATCCGCTGCACCGCCCCCTGCCCATTGTCTACACCGAGACGGGACGCTGGATGAATGCTTATCTTATCGACAAGCAGGAGACGTTGGATTCTCCCTCCCTGTTTACCGAATGGGCGGGCGAGTACACCAACAACACGCTGAACGGGGGGTATGGCATGTGGGCTTTCAAGTTTGCCAATACCACGAGCAAGACTTATCCCCGGGGCATCAAGTCGGGACATCACTACATCTGGCAGGGCAGGCGCATTGCCGAAGACGCTTTCAGCAATGTGGCGCTGGGGAAGAAGGTTGTCGACCGCACTGCTTCGGGCACTGACGCCGGAACGGTGTATCCCGTCCGTTCCGCCTCGCGCCCCGCTGCCGTGGAGGTAATCACCGACGGGGATAAATCCGACGCTTCGCTGTGGACGTCTGCCGATACGGACGGCGAGAAGTGCCTGGAAATCGACTTGGGAAAGAACTACGCCCTGGGTGGCGCCGCGGTCTATACGGGTTCGGCATACGGAGTTTATACCGGTCCCGACCGGGTAAAGAACTTCCGCCTGCAATACCTCGCGCCTTCCGGCTGGAAGGATATCGAAGAAACCGTCGAGCAGAATGCGCGTTATACACGTTCGTTCTATCTGTTCGGGGCGCCTATTACTACTTCACGGGTTCGCTTCGTGGCTACTGACAAGGGAAGTATCCGTGTGCGGGAAATCAAACTGTTTGATGCGGCGTCGGTAAGGGACATTCCCGTCTCTTACGACGTGAGCGGCATACAGCGCACGGGGCAGGTGGTGCGGCTCTTTGCCAAAGGTTTCCGCGACGAGCGCCCGTTGCTGGAGACGGTGAAGTCGGTAGCGGACAACGAGGTGGATGCATTGACCTCTTACAGTCCGACTGAGGGGCGCTACTACTTCTGGCTGGTGCAGCGCAAGACGGTGGCGGACACGGTGACGCTGGATTTGCAGTCGCTCCGTCTCCCTGCCGGCGCCCGTGTCTTTGCCGAAGAAGTCAGCGCGGATGCCTATGGCGAGGTGGTGTGGTCGAGAGAGGTTCCCGCCGACGACCGCCTGTCGTTCCAACTGCCTGCGCAAACCGTGATGCTCCTTACTCTTCCCCTCTGCGGCGCTGCTGCCCCCGCCTGCCGAGTTGCTGGCGAAACGTTGCCGCCCGTGGCTGAAACGCTGTCGCCCGTAGCCGACGCAACCGTCAGGGGTGGCATCCACAGCCGCAAGAACTTCGGTCGCGCCCGGGCACTGGAGGTGGCGATGGATGCCTCGCGTCCGGAGGAAAACCGGGTCAGCTACCTGAAGTTCGACTTGTCCGCGCTGGACAGTGTGAACGCAGCGTTGCTCCGCATCCACGGCTCTTCCGCCGCAGGGGCTCCCTACCGTTTCCACGTCTACGCCCTGGACAGTTGCGACTGGCAGGAGAACTCCCTGAACTGGGAGAATGCTCCCAATCTGGATCGTCGGCAGGCGCGCATCGTGCAAGTGGGCGGCACGGCACACGTTGCGGGCGAAATGGCCTTCGGTAAAGAACCGTCGTACCGTCTGCTGGACGTCACGCCGCTGGTGCGCAAGCGCAAGGGAAAGGAAATCACCTTTGTGCTGATACGCGAACTGCGGCATCCGGGCGATGAGGCGGACAAGGGAAGACGGTGCCGGGCTGTCTCTTATACACATCTCCGAGCC
>ENA-OYYE01000358-OYYE01000358.1-human-gut-metagenome-genome-assembly--contig:-NODE-358-length-25277-cov-7.879629_pt1 | contig 25277 bp, 21 predicted proteins | sample MGYA00243244_ERZ653437 | MGnify/ENA primary metagenome ERZ653437 (study PRJEB26926, sample SAMN06165130) | human gut metagenome | biome: ENVO:00009003; feature: ENVO:2100002; material: ENVO:00002003...
GAGATAGGCTCCGGTCTCGTGGGCTCGGAGATGTGTATAAGAGACAGCCGGAAGAATTGCGTCGATTGGCCATGCGGTATATGTGTAAAGAGAAATTAAAAGAAGTCATATCCGGCAAAAAAATGTCATAAAAAGCAGAAGGCATCCGAGTGGTTTGACAGATAAATCGTATCTTTGTCCAAATCCTAAATAAGAAATCTGTTATCCAAGATGAAATATCTATATACTGCAATAATTCTGGTAATATTATTACAAGGCAGCGCCACAGCACAAGAAAAAAAAGGTGGCTTCTTCGATAAATTAAAAAGTACTTTCTCTTCAGAGATAAAAATAGGTACCTATACTTTTAAAGACGGTTCTGTATATACCGGCGAAATAAAGGGGCGAAAGCCGAATGGAAAAGGTAAAACCGTTTTTAAGAATGGCGATGTCTATGAAGGCGAATATGTGAAGGGAAAGCGTGAAGGATTCGGAATCTATTCTTTCCCCGACGGAGAAAAGTACGAAGGTCAATGGTTTCAAGACCAACAGCATGGAAAAGGCATTTATTATTTCATGAATAACAATCGTTATGATGGTATGTGGTACCAGGATTACCAGCATGGTAAAGGTACGATGTATTATTATAATGGAGATATTTACGAAGGTGACTGGGCAAACGACAAGCGGGAAGGCCAGGGCACTTATACCTGGAAAAACGGTTCCCGATACATCGGTTCCTGGAAAAACGACAAGAAAGACGGTGAAGGAAGTCTGGTGTGGAATGACGGCAGTAAGTATGACGGTCAATGGAAAAATGATGTCCGGGATGGAAAAGGTACTTTCGAATATGCCAATGGCGACAAGTATGTAGGTGATTGGAAAGAGGATATGCAGCATGGCAAAGGTATTTATTTCTTCCACACGGGCGATCGTTATGAAGGCTCTTATGTGCAGGGCGAACGAACCGGTCAGGGTATCTATTATCACGCCAGTGGCAATAAATACGTAGGAAACTTTAAAGACGGTATGCAAGACGGACGCGGCACGTTTACTTGGGCCAATGGTGCTGTGTATGACGGTGAATGGAAAGATAACCAGCGCAATGGGCACGGCATCTACAAATGGAATGTAGGCGATTCGTACGAAGGCGAATGGAAAGATAATAAGTTCAACGGTCAGGGTGTATTAATACTGACTGACGGAACGAAATACAAAGGCGGTTTTGTGAACGGAATGGAAGAAGGAAGCGGTGTGCAGGAAGATAAGAACGGCAATCGTTACGAAGGCTTCTTCAAGCAAGGCAAAAAGGACGGCCCGTTTGTAGAAACCGATAAAGATGGCAAAGTAATCCGGAAAGGAACTTATAAGATGGGAAGACTGGAGATGAATAAGAATTGAGATACGGAAAAGATAAGATAAAAATAAAGGCTGCGTAATACATTCCGGTATTCGCAGCCTTTATTTTTTGCTCACAATTCTTCTATATTAGATAATGTATTGCGAACTTATAGATTCATTATTAACAACTCTCTTAATCGTTTCGGCAAACATGTCGGCGATGCTCAATTGTTTAACCTTTGCGCATTTCTTAGCATAAGGAATACTGTCGGTAAATACCATTTCAGTCAGGCTGGATTCCTGAACGCGGAAAGAAGCCGGGTCGGACATCACACAGTGGCTGGCAATGGCACGAACCGATTTAGCTCCGGCTTCCAGCATGATGTTGGCTGCTTTGGTAATCGTACCGGCAGTGTCAACGATATCGTCCACCAATACCACATTCTTATCTCTAACGTCACCGATAATCTGCATGGTGGCAACCACATTCGCTTTCTCACGTGTCTTGTTACACAACACCAAAGGCACACCCAGGTATTTGGAGAAAGTGCTTGCACGCTTAGAACCGCCTACGTCGGGAGTGGCAATCACCAGATTATCCAGCTTCAGTGATTCGATATAAGGCAGGAATACTGCCGATGCATACAAATGGTCTACCGGAATATTGAAGAAACCCTGAATCTGGTCAGCATGGAGATCCATCGTAATCAAACGGTCGATACCGGCTACCGAGAGTAAGTCAGCCACCAGTTTGGCACCGATAGAAACACGGGGTTTGTCTTTTCTGTCTTGCCGTGCCCAGCCGAAATAGGGAATAACGGCAATGATACTTTTGGCTGATGCTCTTTTTGCCGCGTCGACCATCAGTAGTAGTTCCATCAAGTTGTCTGAATTTGGGAAAGTGGATTGAACCAGGAATACATTTGCGCCACGAACAGACTCTTCATAAGAAACTGCGAATTCACCATCGGCAAAGTGGGTGATGTTCATCTTTCCTAGAGGGCATTCAAGGCTGGCACAGATTTTCTCTGCAAGGTATCTCGAATTTGTTCCTGAGAATACCATAAAGGGTGCTTTTTCGCTCATTTTGTAATAGATGTTACCTATTTGTTAATTTGCTTGCAAAGGTATGAATTTCCCGCTACATTATACAAGACTTATTGTAGAAAAAATATTTTTCTTTCCGGGATTTATTTGTAGCTTTGCTCTGTGAAACGACTTTCGTATATATTAGTTTTTACGGGGGTATTGTACCTGCTGGGTACAGTGTCTGTTTCGTGTGTGGATACTGCGCCTGCAAAGGAAGTGCATTTAATCGATTCGCTGAATCAGGTCGCCTATTCCTATCGCTATAAAAATCTGGATTCTTCCTGTCACGCAGCCAATCTCGCCTATCAGAAAGTCAAGTATTACAATCAAGGAAAAGCGGAAGCATGTAATAATTTAGGGTTTTGCGCTTTCATGCGAATGGATTTTGAAAAAGCCGAAATGCATTATCATGAAGTCTACGACCTTACCAAGAATGAGTTGGAACTGCTGATTGCAGATGTCGGATTGATGAAGATTTATCAGCGGACAGCTTTGAACAAGGAATTCTACGATTATCGTAACAGCGCTTTGCGCCGGATGAAGCGCATAGCCGAAGATACGGATCTCTTTGTGGATAAACATGAGCGTATGCGGTTAACTTACGCTTCCTCCGAATTTAATATCGTTTCCGCTATCTACTATTATTATTTGCAGCAGCGTCCCGAGGCCTTGGCGGCCATCGATGAAGTGCAGGCAAACGAAGCACTGGCAACGGATACCAATCAGTTATTATATTATCATTATATCAAAGGTTCGGCTTCCTTATGCAAAGGGGAGACGTTGGACGAGCGCCGTTTAAGGGAGTTTGACGAACTCTATATGACCTGGAAACTCGCTTCAAGAAAAGGATATCTTTATTTCGAAGGAAACGGAGTACAGGGCTTGGCAAATCTGATGGCCTCGCCGGACAATTACGAGTATTTCCTCAACCGGCGTTCTCATGCATTGAGGCAATTCGGCGAACCGCTGGACTCGTTGCTGCCGATGCGTTTGGGACAGTTGGCCTTAAAGAACTTCCGTCGCTATAATGATTTATACCAGATTGCAGGGGCGTACGTCTCCATCGGAAAGTACCTGAATGCACATGGTCAATACGAAGCCGCTCTCGATACATTGAAACAGGCTTTGGAATGTGTCAACGACCATCACCGAAACTTTTATGACTGCCACGATAGCCTTGACTGGCTGAAAGCCTACAACCGCAGAGACACGGTATGCGCCGAAAAATCCTGGATTCGTCAGAAGTTGAAAACAGTACCGGAATGGATATCCCGTATAAGGGAACAACTGAGTGTGACCTATGCCGGGTTGGGGATGAAAGAATATTCCGATTATAACCGCAATATCTATCTGGACATACTGGAAGATACCCGCCAGGATAGAGAGTTGGAAAGCCGTTATCAGGCATTGGAAAAAGAAGCAAGGCAATTAAACTGGTTACTGTTACTGGTTATTGTAAGTATCATCGGGGTTATTGTCTTCTTATGGTTTTTCAATAAACGCTCCAAAGCACGAAACAAATTGCATCTTCACCGGTTGCAGTCCATACTGGACATCTGCCAGAAAATAACGGCATCCATTCCGGGCGATGTGCAGACAGAAGAAGATATCATAAACGCCATCGAGAAGGCGGTGCGCCCGGACATAGAGGAGCTGTTCGGAACGAAAGACGCCTGTATCGAAAACCGTCAGTTCGTTTTCCCGCAGCGCATGAATAAGGAAGAACTTGCCATGATGCAAGTAATCACTCCCTATATCCACTGGGCGCTGGATAATGGTATGACCTCTATCTCCTTGAATGAGGAACAACGCCGGTTGGAAAAGAGACGTTATATCCACGAACTGCACATCGCAGGCAATAAACGGCAGAACCTGATTAAAAAAGCCTGCCTTTCCATCGTTTATGGCATCCACCCGTATATCGACCGCATCTTGAATGAGGTGCGCAAACTGACGGAAAGGGAATACATCCATAACGAGGTTATCAAAAGAGAAAAATTCCAATATATCGATGAACTGGTAACTACCATCAACGAGTATAATGATATCCTGGCATTGTGGATTAAGATGAAACAGGGGACACTCAGCCTGAACATCGAGACTTTCGAACTGAATGAACTGTTTGAGTTGTTGCGAAAAGGAGTCCGTGCTTTCGAGATGAAGAACCTGACTTTTGAGGTGGAACCTACCGATGTCCGGGTGAAAGCCGATAAAGCGCTGACGCTGTTTATGATAAACACCCTGTCCGAGAATGCCCGGAAATATACGCCAGCGGGCGGTACGGTGAAAGTGTTTGCCCGGAATCATGAAGATTACGTCGAGATATCCATCGAGGATAACGGATGCGGCTTGTCGGAGGAAGATATAGCCCATATCGTAAAAGAAAAAGTCTACGATTCCAAAGCCATCGGTATGAACGATGCCGAGAATCCGGAAGAATTGCGGAAAAACAAAGGGAGCGGGTATGGCCTGATGAACTGTAAGGGCATCATCGAAAAATACCGGAAGACAAACGAGCTTTTTAAAGTTTGTCTGTTCAATGTGGAGAGCCGGCTGGGGAAGGGCAGTCGTTTCTATTTCAGGTTGCCGGCGGGGGTACGTAAAAACCTGATGATAGCAGTAGCTTTCTTATCCATCGGTTGCATCTCCTGCCAAAAGCCCGGGAATAATGATAAACCGGAAAGCATCGTCCGTGATTCGGTGGCGCTGACCCTTTACGATGAGTACGAAGACTTGCTGGACGAAGCCTCCGATTATGCCGATGCCGCTTATTATAGCAATGTGGACGGCGAATACGAAACGGCTTTGCAGTATATCGATTCCGCCATGCTATGCCTGAACAACCATTATAAAAAATACGCCCGTTCCCCTCACCGCTACATGACGCTGACCGGAGATGATACCCCGGCGGAACTTAATTGGTGGAATGAGGCGTTCAATACCGACTATCATGTCATACTGGATATCCGGAACGAAGCTGCCGTCGCTTTCCTTGCGTTGAAGCAATGGAACAATTATACTTATAATAATGTAGCTTATACCACCTTATATAAATTGCTGGGAGAAGACCAGTCATTGGAAGAGTATTGTAAGCAACTGGAGCGTTCCACCACCAATAAAATGGTAAGTATCCTGCTGATTGCCGTCTTGTTTTTCACCTTATGCATAGGATATTATATTCTTTATTTCCGCAGACGCTTGGTAAACCGGTGGAATTTAGAGCAAGTGCTTGAAATAAACAAGCGCGTGTTTACGGCAACCGTCCTGCCCGTCCAGAAGACAGAGGAATCCGTCCAGCGGGAAGAAGACATCCTGAAAGAGATTCCCCGGCAGATAGTAGACAATGTTTTTGGCGCCGTCAGGGAATTGCTGAACATCGACCGAATCGGGATAGCCGTATATAACGAAAACACGTATGAACTGGAATACGCTTTCAATTCACAGACCGGACTTGCCGAGATTCCGATGCAGTGGAAAGAATTAGTGCAGGATAGTTTTGAGTCTCAGGTTTATCAGACTGAAAAACAGCTCCAGGCCTTGCCGCTTGTAGTAGAGGCAGGCGGTTCCGTCCGTTGCATCGGCGTGTTGTGCATGGAGCGGAATGAAGGATGGCAACAGGAATCGGACCATCTGCTATCCGAACTGATTGCCCGTTATGTGGCCATTGTCATTTTTAATGCGGTCATCAAACTCGCTACAAAATACAGGGATATCGAGACCGCGCAAGATGATGTGAGCCGAGTGTCATGGGAGGACAATCAGCTTCATGTCCAGAACATGGTGCTGGATAATTGCCTATCCACCATTAAGCACGAAACGATTTATTATCCGAATAAAATCAAGCAGTTGATAGGTAAGTTGCGCACCGAACAACTGTCAAAGGCGGAAGAACTGGAGATGGTTTCCACTATTGGCGAATTGATAGAATATTATAAAGGAATCTTTACGATACTGAGCCAGTGCGCATCCCGTCAGTTGGAGGAAGTCACTTTCCGGCGTTCTGTCATCGCTGTGGGCGACTTAACGGCGGCTGCGGAAAAATACTTCCGCAAAGCGGTGAAGGGAAGTTCGGCCACCATCAGTTTCCGGACAGAAACGCTGGATGAATCCGTTATCGGCGACGTAAACCAATTGTATTTTTTGTTTGAGAGCCTGATAGATGAAGCTGTTTCCGTTCCGCTGGATGGAGAAATTCATTTAAGCTGTGCAGTAGAAAACGAATTCGTGCGTTTCTTTTTTACAGATGCACGGCGCAGCAAGACTCAGGAGGAACTGAATCAGTTGTTCTATCCCAATCTGGCTGGCATGAAGACAGGGGATAAGGGAGAACTGCACGGCACGGAATACCTGATATGCAAACAGATTATCCGTGACCATGACGAATTTGCCGGCAGACGAGGTTGCCGCATCAATGCCGAGCAGGCAGCGAATGGCGGTTTTACGGTGTACTTCACCCTGCCACGCGCCATTACCTGTGACACAAACCATGACATATAATTCATACTATAACATATTACGATGGAAGAAAAGAAATTTAAAGTCATTATTGTAGAAGACGTCAAACTGGAATTGAAAGGCACGGAAGAAATCTTCCGGCATGAGATACCGAATGCGGTGATTATCGGTACGGCGATGACCGAACAGGAATTCTGGCCGCTCATCGAACGCGAAGTGCCGGACCTTGTCTTGCTGGACTTAGGTTTGGGAGGCTCCACGACTATCGGCGTGGATATCTGCCGCAACATCTACAAACGCTATCCGGGCGTGCATGTACTCATCTTCACCGGTGAGATTATGAATGAAAAGCTTTGGGTCGATGTACTGGACGCGGGAGCAGACGGCATTATCCTTAAAACCGGCGAACTGCTTACCAAGACCGATGTACAAGCCGTGATGGATGGGAAAAAACTCGTCTTCAATTACCCCATATTGGATAAGATAGTGGAACGTTTTAAAAGAGCCGTCCACAACGACACCAAACGCCAGGAAGCCATTATCAGTTATGATATAGACGAATATGACGAACGCTTCCTCCGCCATCTGGCGCTGGGCTATACCAAAGAGATGATAGCCAACCTGAAGGGAATGCCTTTTGGCGTGAAGTCTTTGGAAAAGAGACAGAATGATTTGATAGGGCGCCTGTTCTCGGACGCCGACCGCATCGGAGTGAATGCAACCCGGCTGGTGGTTCGGGCGCTGGAATTGCGAATCCTGGACATCGACAACCTGGAAGCCGACGAAATGTAATCTGATAAAAGCCGATGAAAGATAAATGGCACATGCCCCATCCCGCAACGATGTTCCTCCTGCTGACGCTGGTGGTCATCTTTTTATCGTGGATTTTCGATATCTACGGGATGAGCGTAGTGCAGCCGCAGACGGGTGAAGAAATACGTGTATTGAACTTATTAAGTCCGGAGGGCATCCGCTGGCTGTTGCGGCACGTGGTAACCAACTTTACGGGCTTTGCACCTTTAGGTCTGGTTATTGTAGCGATGTTCGGTATCGGCGTGGCGCAGCATTCCGGATTTATTGACGCCTGTATACGCAAAAGCTGGCGGAAACAACAGCCCAAACTGGGACGCATCATACTGGGAGTTATCCTCGTGGGGCTTCTTTCCAATGTGGTGGGCGATGCTGGGTATATCATCTTGTTGCCCATTGCCGCGACATTGTTCCTTTCGGTAGGCCTGCATCCGCTTGCCGGGATTATTACGGCGTATGTTTCCGTCTCGTGCGGATATAGTGCCAACCTGCTGTTGAGTACGCTCGACCCCATGCTTGCGGCTACCACGCAGGAAGCGGCGAACTTTCATGATATAGCTTCGGTAAATACCGGACCCTTATGTAACTATTATTTCTTCTTTGCTTCTGCCCTTGTCATCGCCTGCATCATATATTACATCACACGCCGAAGCCTGCTGCCTGCTGTGGGTGAGTATAAAGAAGAGAATGCCTTCTCCGGCTATAAACCGTTGTCGCGCAAGGAGCGCAGAGCCATCATGACGGCCGTCATCGTAGGCCTGGTATATGTGGTCGTTGTTTTATTCGCCACTTTTTCTTCCTGGGGAATCTTGCGCGGGGTGAACGGAGGATTGATTCGCTCGCCCTTCATGACGGGCATCCTGTTCCTCATCTCTTTCGGTATCGGACTGATGGGGATGGTATATGGATTCGCTTCGGGGCATTACCGCACGGATGGGGATGTCATTAATGGCTTTACGCAACCGATGAAGTTACTGGGCGTGTATTTCGTTATTACCTTTTTTGCCTCGCAGATGTTTGCCTGCCTCGAATATACCCATTTGGATAAGTGCATTGCGATTATGGGTGCCGATGTATTGTCCTCCATCCGTATGGATAGTCTGTGGATTTTGTTACTGTTCATCCTGTTCACGGCGCTCATCAATCTGATTATGGTTTCTGCCACTTCCAAATGGGCTTTTATGTCGTTTATCTTTATTCCCGTATTAGCGGCGAAAGGCATCTCGCCGGATATGGTGCAATGCGCTTACCGCATTGGGGACAGTGCCACGAATGCCATTACGCCTTTTATGTTTTATATGCCGCTGGTACTGACCTATATGCAGCAATATGATAAGCAAACCACGTACGGCACCTTACTTAAATACTCTTGGAAATACTCTTTGAGCATCTTGGTGGCATGGATGGTGCTATTCATATTCTGGTATGTAAGCCGGTTACCGTTAGGGCTCTAATTCAGGCTCGTACATTCCTTTTTTCTTTAGCTCTTCTATGTATTTGCTCGGAGCAATGTTGAAGTAGCTTTTAAACTTCTTACCAAAATATTTTGGGTCGCAGAAATCCAACTTGACGGACACTCCTCTGACAGTGCTTGTTTTTAGCAATTCCCGAGCTTTAACCATTTTAAAAGAATCTATAAGAACGGCAGGTGGGCATCCCGTAATATTCTTTATTTTATTATACAAATTTGTCCGGCACATACCCATATCTACACAAAGCATGTCTATGGTGTATTTATCTGAAGAAATTTTACTTTCCAATAGTATCTGTAGATTTTCTAAAAAGGTTATGGACTCATTGTCATTTTTAAGAGTTATAGGTAAATCAAGGCTGGGATCGTTTAGCCAGAGTTTATCTGTCCGTTGCTGTAACAATGCCTTTTGGCTGTCCATCAGAAGACTTTGTTCTGTTCGGCAAGATTGAATCAGACTGCTTTCTTCTTCGTCTGAAAGGTGATAGTTCAACGGAATAAACAGATGATAAGTGAAGATATTGTCCTGTTTATTACTTACTATTCTCCCGCCATGTAGCCGGATTATCTTTTTCACAGTGCGCAAACTATCGCAACACTTCAAAATATGGGTGGAAGATAACTTATTCAGGAACTTGGGCTTTGCCTCCTGGCAACCGCTAATACTTATTCCCCAATAATCCCGGATAAGGGTCATGCCGATATTTATGCAACTATTGGGAGATGCGTCATCGATAATCGTGTATATAAGGTGTTGCAGAGCCGCTGCAATCGCTTCTTCATTTATCCTGCACTTAATGGAACCATCATACTTATTCATTTTGATTTCTACCCGGTGGTTATCGGCATACGTATGGTATGAACTGATAATTTTATTTATAAAATCGGATGCTTCGATTTCTACAAAAGAGGAATTTGAAATGCTCTCTTTCTTTATCTTGGTAAACGGCAAAATAATCTTCATTGTTAATTATGTTTTGTTGAGTTATTTTTCATACTGTTTGATTCGATTTGTTACATTGTCATTAAAAGGTTTAACAATCAATTTCATGTTGCAAGTTTAGGGTTAATAAAGCTTATGTAATGGGCACAAACTTTCAAAAATAAGGGGTGAAATTTATCAAGCGACCGTTTGGAGTACCTAAAATCTGTTATTTGTTTTGCGTAGAGAGGAAAACCGGATGTACGATGGGAGTGTAAGGGGAGGGATAGCATTCATCACTGCTATCCTAAAATAGAACTGTATTTATATCTGACAAGATGAACAGAAGTTTAATTGTAAGATATTATTTTTTATAGGTAAGGCGTAAACTTTCAAATTATTCAATCGTTCAACATATATTCAAGATAAGATAACAACCAATTCTTTCCTCAATTGTTATGTATATAGATAAGGTAGAGAACCTTATCGGTAATACATATAAAATTGAATGAATTATGAGAAAAGTTTTTGCCATTTTAATACCGGTCCTTGTATGTTTCGGAGTAGGGCTCACCGCCAATTACTTCCAAACGGATGCGATTCATAATTGGTATCCGTATCTCAACAAACCGGCTTTAACTCCGCCTAATATGGTATTCCCCATTGCGTGGAGTATCCTGTATCTCTGTATGGGTATATCAATCGGACTGATCCTGTTGACAAACAGCAGGCGGAAAAGTACTCTTATCGGATTGTTCGTGGTGCAATTAGTGTTAAACTTCTTGTGGAGTTTTCTCTTTTTCTATATGCGCAATCCGTTTTGGGGCTTAATCGATATTATTTTGCTGGATATTCTTCTTATTATCTATGCGGTAAAAAGTTATCCCGTAAAGAAGTGGAGTTCGATTCTCTTTATGCCTTATATTTTGTGGGTGTTGTTTGCAACTTATTTAAATGCATATATCTTCCTGCACAATTAAATCTTTCAGGTTACTGCCACCGCATAGGCAAAACTTTGCCACCGCCTTGGCAGAGCTCTGCCTATTCGATGGCAAGACTCTGCCAAGGCGGTGGCAGTAATATGTAGTATTAGTCTTTTCGGGGAACCGGAAAAGGACTGGGTAAATAATAACACAAGTAATCGTAGGTATTCCCGTCTGAAGTAGACTCTGCCTGAGTAAGCGTGCCCTCGTACAAGAAACCGTTCTGTAGCAATAACCGTTGCGACCGCTGATTATGGGGATAGCAGGTAGCGGTGATAAGGTTCATGCGAAGTTCCTTGAAGCAATATAACAGTATCGTCTGTACTGCTTCCGACATCAATCCTTTTCCCCAATAGGGTTCGTCGAGCCAATATCCAAGCATCCAAGCTCCGGGATTCTCCCGTTTCGGGTCTGGAATCACTCCGATTGATCCGATTAGCTGGTCGGTATCCTTTAATGTGATAGCCCACTGGTATTTTTGTCCGATGCAAATATCTTGGAGAAACTTACGGGATTCTTCCACAGATTCATGGGGAGCCCATCCGGCATTCATCCCCAGATTGGGATTCCGGCAACAAGCAAATACTGCTTCCACATCGCTCTCTAGGAAAGGGCGGATAAGCAACCGTTTTGTTTCAATTACAGGAAAATCCGCTTCTTCCTTATTCTGACATACACATTCTATATAGTTACCGTCCGGGTCGAGAATCGCACTCTCAAAATAGCCGTCTCCGGTAGTGCGCGGTTCACTTGCTACGGTATAGCCTTCCGTACGCATTTGTTCTGTGAAGCGCAGCACTTCCTCCCGGCTGTGAAAAGTGAAAGCGAGATGCGTCAATCCGAGACGGTTCACTTCTATCGGGGCATTCTGCACATCCGTCCGGCTCATTAACTCCAGCGAAGCGCCTTCTCCGAAAGAGATGAAGTAGGATTCAAATCCTTTTTTCGGATTGATATATTTCTCGTTACTTACCCCTCCGAAATAGCGGGTATAAAATTCTTTCAGTTCTTCCAGGCGGAAAGTCCAAATGGCGACATGATGAAGTTTCATACGAATGAATGTGTTTTTTATGAATGTTTCGAGTTCCCCGATTCTAATAGAGTATTCTTTATTTCTTTTCCTTATTTCTTTTCAGCAAAGATTTTCCATACTCCGGCACTTAATACGGAGCCGATGAACGGGCCTACAATGAAAATCCAAAGTTGGCTCAACGCTTCTCCTCCCTGAAACAATGCGGGACCGATGCTGCGGGCCGGATTTACGGAAGTACCTGTATAGCGAATGCACGCCAGATGCACCAGCACCAATGCGAGACCGATGGCAAGACCGGCAAAGTTTCCGGCTCCCTTCGCGCTGTCTGTCGTGCCTAATACAACCAATACGAAAACAAACGTGAATACGATTTCAGCCAATAGCCCGCCGATAACCGAAACTCCTTCCTGGCAAGCGTTAGCTCCCGTACCCGTCAGTCCGGACTGACTCGTAAGCATCCACAGGATGGCCGACCCGATAATCGCACCGATTACCTGGAACACTATATACATCCCGGCATCTTTTCCGGTCATACGGCCTGACAAGAAGCATCCCAGCGTGATAGCCGGATTGATATGGCATCCGGAGATTCCTCCAATCGTATATGCCATCGCCACTACCGACAATCCGAAAGCCAGGGCGGTGCCCACTACCGTAGCCGCCAGGCCAGGGTCAGACGATGCGCATGATAAACTGACTGCTGTTCCGCAACCCATAAGAACGAGAACCATCGTTCCCAACATTTCTGCAATGTACTTTTTCATAATAGTTTTTCTTTATAAGATTAATTAAATTATGCATTATCTATCCGATAGACAGACAGATATACCTGATATTTTGTGTTTAAAAGAATGAATCAGAAGATTTCCACTACAAAAATAAATAAAAAAGCTATCTTACGGGCATAAAAAAGGGAAAAATGAAAGTGGTTATATGTGGTAATGCATAAAAAAGGCCTGACTAATCAGTAGCCAGACCTTATTTGTCGAGGTAGCGGGATTCGAACCCACGACCCCCTGCTCCCAAAGCAGGTGCGCTAACCGGACTGCGCTACACCTCGAATGCTTCTTTTGAAAAGCGAGTGCAAAGGTAGAAACTTTTTTTATATGGAACAAGTGTTTTGATGAATTTATACTTAACATTTTTGTTATGCCTTGTATAACAAATGCATACTATTCGTAAAATAAATGCCTAACCTTTGCGGACTTCCATTTTATTTCTACTTTTGTACATAAGAATATTAATTGAAAAGAAGATGAAATCGCTGAAACAAATTATATATTTCGCCGTTATACTCATCAGTTTTATTTCTTGCAAGAATAAAACGATGGAGACACCACATCCGGAAGCAATGGCAGATACAAAGGTGGTATGTGATTCTATACACGATGCAGCAGCCTCTTTACACCCAGCAGAGGACTCTTTACACTATGCAGAGGGTAGAGTGATAGAAGCCACCATGAACGGATTCACGATAGTGACTCCTAAGAATGATACCGTATATATCTGCATCCTGAACAAAAATATAGGTTTGAAGGGTGGGTTGCTGTTAGGAGACACATTAGACGTAACCTATACCGTTACGAAAGATTCTCCACCAATTAATATGGTATCTACCGTGAAGAAAGTAAATTGAATCAAATTCAAAGACAATATAATATGAAGAAACTTGTTCTGATAGCTGCCGTTTTCGCAATCGCCTTTACGGCTTGTGGAAACAAAAGCGGAAATAAAAACAGTGCCGATACAATCGTCGGTTCCTGGGTAATGCCTGTCGATGGTCAACCGGGAGTAATGCAAGGCATCAAACTGGAAGAAGGCGGCGATGCATCTTCCATCAATATGGCAACTTTGGAGTACAAATACTGGGATTTGAACGGAGACGACCTATACCTTACCGTAAAAAGCATTGGCAATGGTTTGGAGGTTGAGGGAGTCGATACGCTGAAAATCGAAAAACTCACAGCCGACTCCCTGGTGTTGCATTCCAATTACGGATATACCCTGCGCTATGCAAGGCAGAAATAGTAAATACTGAAAAGTTTTTATTTCATTCGTGCAGCTATCGCCAGCAGTACGCCAAGAACCACTCCTAAGATAGCGGCGAACAACACCCGCATTTCTCCCGGAAGGAGGAATGTAATCGTATGTGCCGGATACCAGAAGAAAGGAATTGTTTTCTTGAAAACGAAGTTCCACTGCGCATCCCAATTCAAATGGGTAATTATCCGCGTCATCGGAATAGGGGTGATGAGACTGCGGAGCGAACCGCCGCAATCCAGGATATGCGTATCCGTAATTTTATGAAAGGTCATAAAGACAGGAGCGAAAATCGTATTCATCGCTACCGAGATGGCGAAAGCAATCCAGAACTTATCCGGGCCCAGTTCACCGTTAATGATGCCGGAAGCATTTGCCATCCCCATATATTCCATCAGTTGGGGCACTCCTTTCGAGAAAATAATCATGGCGGCATTGATTCCCATACCCAATACTCCCCATACCACCGCACGCGGAAGCACTCCGAATCCTTTCCGGTTGTACACTCCCGCACTGATACGAAGTCCCAACATTTCACCCAGCGTGGCAAGAACCCCGAACTTCAGGAAACTCATTACCATTCCATGAGCAGCATTAAAGGATTTGTACCAATCGTAAACAGCATCATTCACAAAGAATGGTAAGAATATTGCCACTAAAACCAAAGCGAACAGGAAATCTTGCTTTTTCATACAAAAAGAGTGTTTTTCATGAATAATGCGACAAACATACTAAAAATGTTTGAATTTGAAAGCAAATTAACTGATAATCGAAGTTTTTTTAATAAAAATGCTGTGAGGGGAGAAGTTTAAAAAGCAAATAAAACACAGAAGGCACGAAGACACGGAGTTTTTGATATCCAAACTCCGAGCCTTCGTGCCTTCCGTCTACGCAAGAGCCGTACTATTTCTTATTCTTCATATACTCGTCCGCTTTCTCCTTTGCACGTGCCACACGCTTTGCCGTGTCAGGATGTGAGGAGAACATCTTCTGGAATTTAGATTCCTTCGGAGCTTCCGCCGAGAGTTCCAACAGCTTATTCAAGGCATTGTACATGGCATACGGATCGAGGTTGTGCTTGATGCAGAATTCAAATCCGTAGTCATCGGCTTCCGTTTCCTGTTTTTGCGAATATTGCGCTCCTGCCAATGCTTCGGCCATAGCGCCCAATTCGGAGTCCGTCAGTTTCGCTACCGTAGAACTTGCAGCACCCGCAGCATTCTTCACGGCCGAACGCAGATAGGCATTCTTCATGGCGTCTTTGGAATCGGTGTGGATAACGTGGCCGATTTCATGGCCTACCACCGCCATCACTTCATCGTCCGTCATGATGTCCATCAATCCGGCGCAGATACGTACACTGCCGTCGCCACAAGCAAAAGCGTTTACGTCGATAACTTCATATACGCCGAAGTTCACTTTCAGGCCGTCCACCTCCTTGATGTTACCGGTGAGCTTCTCCAGCCGTTTACCATATTCGGTATCAGGTTTGGTGAGCGGATTGTGCGTATCCATCCATTCCATGTACTCCTTACTCATGGCCGCGATGTCGGCATCGGACAGAGTAACCGCCTTGAAGGCATCGTTTCCGGCTTTTACGGCTTTGGATACATTGATTTTCTTACCGCCTATTTTGAATTGGGCGTAAGCTGTTGTAGAACAACACATGCCGCACACGATAGCGGCCAGGATAAAGAAAGTCTTTTTCATGTTGCTTGACAATTTTAATTAGTTCTTCTTATGTTTGGTTTCCTCTCAGAAAAAAACCGTCTAATCCGGAACGGACTAAACGGTCGTTACCCTAAAGGGCTATTTGTTATGCACTTTATTCAATGATATTCAGCGCCTTGAAGCATTTGGTCAGTTTCTCCACTGCATAGTCCACCTGCTCTTTGGTATGGGTAGCCATCAGGGCTACACGCACCAGCGTATCTTGCGGAGCACATGCGGGAGGAATAACGGGATTGATAAAGATACCTTCGTCAAAGGCAAGCTTCGTCACCGTAAACGTCTTTTCAGTGTCGCGTACATATAAAGGTATGATAGGCGATTCCGTTTCACCGATTTCAAATCCCGCATCCCGGAATTTCTTCAATGCATAGTTGGTGATATCCCACAAACGCTGGATGCGCTCCGGTTCGGACTGGATGATATGAAGTGCCTCGCGGGCAGCGGCCGTCGCGGCAGGCGTACTGCTTGCCTGGAATATATAAGAGCGGGCATTGTGGCGCAGCCAGTTGATAACCTCCTTGTCTCCTGCGATAAAGCCGCCGATGGAAGCCAGCGACTTGCTGAAAGTACCCATAATCAGGTCCACGTCATCCGTCACACCGAAATGGTCGCATACGCCCCGGCCTTGTCTGCCGAATACGCCCAAGCCATGAGCTTCGTCCACATAGATGCTGGCGTTATATTTCTTCTTCAGGCGGACGATTTCAGGCAGGTTTGCCAGGTCGCCTTCCATCGAAAACACCCCGTCTACCACAATCAGTTTCACCGCGTCGGGTTCACATTTCTGAAGTTCTTTTTCAAGAGCTTCCATATCGTTGTGCTTGTATTTCAATTGCGTGGCAAAAGTAAGGCGTCGCCCGTCCACAATAGAGGCATGGTCACGGTCATCGCAGATGATATAGTCGCCGCGACCCACCACGGCAGGAATAATACCTTCATTTACGGTAAAACCGGTAGAGAAACAAAGAGCCTCGTCTTTTCCGACGAATTCCGCCAATTCCTTTTCGAGTTCCACGTGTATATCGAGCGTACCATTCAAAAAGCGGGAACCTGCGCATCCCGTACCATATTTCTCGGTAGCAGCTATCGAAGCGTCAATGATTCGTTTGTCGTAAGTAAGACCCATGTACGCATTCGAGCCAAACATCAGGACTTTTTTACCCTCCATCATAACCTCTGTATCCTGATGGCTGTTAATTGTGCGGAAATACGGATATACTCCTTTTGCCATAAACTGTTGCGGCAAGTCGTATTTCGCAAATTTGTCTTGTAGTAAACCCATGAAATGTCTATTATATGTATGAATATTAGTTCTATTAATCGTGTACTTAAAAACAGGGGGCAAAGATAGCAAAATATGTTGTTATATGTTTCATTTCATCTAAAAAATCTACCTCTACTCGTTTTAAACAGTCCGGATGGTTAAAATTAAAAGGAATTATATTACTTTTGCTGACATATAAACCTGCATAGCAACATTCTTATTGCATGGACAGTATAGAGAAGAAGAGAATAGCATTCATAATCAACCCGATATCCGGCACACAGGGCAAGGAGCATATATTGAAATGGCTCGATGAAAAGCTGGATAAAGAGAAATATATTCCGGAGGTAATTTACACGGAATGGGCCGGTCATGGAGTGGAGATAGCCGCGCAAAAGGCGAAAGAAGAAACTTTTGCAGTCGTGGCAATCGGCGGAGACGGCACCATTAACGAAATAGCCCGGGCGCTGGTACATACCAAGACGGCGTTAGGCATCATCCCCTGCGGCTCCGGCAACGGACTTGCACGTCATTTGCAGATTCCGATGGAGCCCAAGCAAGCCATCGACGTCATCAATGACGGATTGATTGACATCATCGACTACGGAAAGATTAACGATGTGCCGTTTTTCTGCACCTGCGGGGTGGGGTTCGACGCGTTCGTCAGCCTGAAATTCTCGAAAGCGGGCAAGAGAGGACCTCTTGTCTATCTGGAGAAGACTTTGCTCGAAAGCCTGAAATACCGTCCCGAAACCTACGAACTGGAAATGGACGGCAATACCACCCTGCGGTACAAAGCATTCCTGATAGCCTGCGGAAACGCCTCGCAATATGGCAATAACGCGTACATCACACCGCAAGCCACCCTGAACGACGGCTTGCTGGATGTCACCATCTTAGAGCCGTTCACGGTGCTGGACGTTCCTTCACTGTCTTTCCAGTTGTTCAACAAGACCATCGACCAGAACAGCCGCATCAAGACGTTCCGCTGCAAGACCCTGCGCATTCACCGATCCAAGACCGGCGTGGTACATTTCGACGGAGACCCCATGATGATGGGAGAGAACGTCGAAGTGGATATCGTGCAAAGAGGCTTGCAGGTGATTGTACCCCGCAATGCGGAAAAAGACACGCCCAATGTATTGCAACGTGCACAGGACTACATCAACGGGCTGAAACAGATCAACGAAGCCATCATAGAAGACATCACTCATAAAAATAAAATGATACTGGTGAGGAGTAAGGAACAAATTAAGAAAATCACGAAAGGCTGATGCGCGTACGCCGGCTTTAAACTTGCAATTCATTTTTTTATGAGGAAAGGAGCTTACATATTATTTATCTGGCTGATGACATTAGGAATGTTCTCTTGCAGTTCTTCGCAAGAGAAAAAAAGAATCTTGCTGATTCATTCCTATGAAAACAGTTATGCAAGCTATCCTGCATTCAATAAACTGATGACCCGGGAATTCCGGAAAAAGGGTATCGATGCCGAGATTTGTACCTTATACCTGGACTGCGAGTCCTATCTGGAAAAAGCGGAACTGGAAAGAATGCGCTTCCTGCTCGACTCCATACAAAGCTGGGAACCGGAAATCATCCTGGTCAATGAAGACCAGGCGACCTATTCTTTGCTCCGATGCGGCCATCCGCTGGTCAAGGAGTTGCCTGTGGTGTTCTCCGGCGTCAACTATCCCAACTGGAATCTGCTTCAACACTATCCCAATGTTACGGGTTTCCACGACCGGATGGACATCAAAGCAAACCTGAAAATGGCCCGCAGGTTGTTTGGCGCGGGCATTAATCTGTTTTCATTGTTAGACAGCACCTATCTGGATAGAAAAATAAGGGAGGATATCCAGGAACAGCTCAAAAGCGAGAAAATACTTTGCGGCCCTCCGCTGAAAAGGAAAGCCATGCAGGCACTGTCCCAAAATGGATATTCCTTATTTACTACCATTCCGGTCAGGAATACGGATGAAAGAGGTGACGGTGCGCTGATGTGGTTTTTAAGCAAATACTCCAAAGGGCGTTGCTACTTACAACTGAAACGCGACTTTACCACCGTCAATATCAGTAATATCGCCTCCAGTCCTTGCCTTACTGCCATTAACGAAGCCTTCGGATTCGGAGAAAAGTTGCTCGGAGGATATATCACCACGATGTCCACCCAGGTGAAAGAACAGGTAGGCGCCGCCACCCGGATTCTGAACGGAGCCAGTCCCGCCGACCTTCCGGTAGAGGTCAGCGCAAAAGATTATATCGTGGATTGGAAGGTGATGGAGCAACTGGACATTCCGCTTAGCCAGATTCCCCAGGAATACACCATTATAAATATTCCTTTCAGGGAAAAGCATTTTGTACTTTGGTTCGCGATAATCTTCTTTTCCACCCTGTTCATCCTGACCCTCATTATCTGGTTAGTGTTCCTGTACCGCCGCGAACAAGACCGCAAAAAGAGAGCATTATACGCCCTGGCGGATGAAAAAGAGACACTGGCGCTTGCCGTCGAGGGAGGTACATCCTACGTGTGGAAAATGGAAAACAGCCATATCATCTTCGAAAACGCTTTCTGGCAATCGCTGCACAAGAATTCCAAGAAGCTCTCCATCGATGATTTGGCAGAATGCGTCCATCCCGACCAGCGGGAAATGTTCTTCAAGAACTGGGAAAAGATGCCCGAAGCCCAAAAGGAAATCGTTCAGGTGCAGTGCGATTTCGACCAGCAGGGATACCAATGGTGGGAGTTCCGCTACACCACCACGCAACTGTCTTCGGGTCAGCTCCGCACGGCGGGTCTGCTACTCAACATTCAGGCGTTCAAGGAGCGGGAAGAAGAACTGGAAAAAGCGCGCAAGCTGGCAGAAAAGGCAGAACTGAAAGAATCCTTCCTGGCGAATATGAGCCACGAAATCCGTACGCCCCTCAATGCGATTGTCGGGTTTTCCACCCTGCTGGCTTCCGACGAGGAGCTGGACAAGGAGGAAAAGCAGGATTATATCACCAGTATCAATCACAATAACGAGTTGCTGCTGAAGCTCATCAACGATATCCTGGAGTTATCCCGCATCAGTTCGGGCTACATGTCCTTTACCATTCAGAAATACCGTGTCGCCGACTTGCTGAACAACATCTATAATTCTCATCAGATGCTGATGCCTTCGCATATAGAGTTTATCAAAGAGTATGAAGGCATTGAAAACATCGAGATAGATACGGACAAGGAAAGACTGACCCAAGTCGTGACCAACTTCCTGAACAACGCGTGCAAATTCACCAAACAAGGATATATCAAGTTGGGTTGCCGATATGACGTTGACAAGGGCGAAGTGAGGATAGGGGTGGAAGATACCGGCCGCGGCATCGAACCGGATGAGCAGAAAATGATTTTCGCGCGCTTCTATAAACACGACGAATTCTCGCAGGGAACAGGGCTGGGGCTTTCCATCTGCCAAAGCATCGTAGAGAAACTTGGGGGAAGAATCGAACTTTGGTCCGAACCCGGCAAAGGCAGCCGCTTCACGGTTATCCTGCCCTGCACGGTGGCGAAGGGAGAATCCTTCTAAAATAAATTTCCTTATTTTGTGCGTCATAAATATGTTTTATGTATTTTTGCATGATATTTATGCAAGGGAGTAAATAACGCATTTAAACAAACAAAACATAAAAACAATATATAATGTATAGATCACACACCTGCGGAGAATTACGAATCTCCGACGTTAACAAGCAAGTGACATTGGCAGGATGGGTACAACGCAGCCGCAAAATGGGAGGTATGACGTTCATCGACCTTCGCGACCGTTACGGCATCACCCAATTAGTATTCAATGAAGAAGTAAACGCTGCGCTTTGCGAGCAGGCCAATCATCTGGGACGTGAGTTCGTTATCCAGATTACCGGTACGGTGAACGAACGTTTCAGCAAGAACCAGAATATACCCACCGGCGATATCGAAATCATCGTATCGGAACTGAATATCCTGAATTCCGCCATGACACCGCCCTTCACCATCGAGGACAATACGGACGGAGGCGACGACATCCGCATGAAATACCGCTATCTGGACTTACGCCGCAATGCCGTGCGCAAGAATCTGGAGTTGCGCCACAAGATGACCATCGAAGTGCGCAAATACCTGGACAGCAAAGGCTTTATCGAGGTGGAGACACCGCTCCTTATCGGTTCCACTCCGGAGGGCGCGCGCGACTTCGTAGTGCCTTCGCGCATGAATCCGGGACAATTCTATGCCTTGCCGCAAAGCCCGCAGACCTTGAAGCAGTTGCTGATGGTGTCCGGCTTCGACCGTTACTTCCAAATCGCGAAATGTTTCCGCGACGAAGACTTGCGTGCCGACCGCCAGCCGGAATTCACCCAGATAGACTGTGAGATGTCTTTCGTGCAGCAGGACGACGTCATCGAACTTTTCGAAGGAATGGCAAAATACCTGTTCAAGGAACTCCGTGGCGTGGAACTGACAGAACCTTTCCTGCGGATGCCGTGGGCGGATGCCATGAAATACTACGGAAGCGACAAGCCCGACCTTCGTTTCGGCATGAAGTTCGTAGAACTGATGGATATCCTGAAAGGTCATGGTTTCTCCGTATTCGACAATGCCGCTTATATCGGCGGTATCTGTGCGGAAGGGGCTGCAACCTATACCCGCAAGCAGTTGGACGCGCTGACCGAATTTGTAAAGAGACCGCAAATCGGCGCCAAAGGGATGGTCTACGCCCGCGTGGAAGCCGACGGCAATGTGAAGTCGAGCGTGGATAAATTCTATACCCAGGAAGTATTGCAGGAAATGAAAGCCGCTTTCGGAGCCAAGCCGGGTGACTTAATCCTGATTTTGAGCGGCGACGATGCCATGAAGACCCGTAAGCAGTTGAACGAGCTTCGTCTGGAAATGGGTAACCAGTTAGGCTTGCGCGACAAAAACAAGTTCGCCCTGCTTTGGGTGGTGGACTTCCCCATGTTTGAATGGAGCGAAGAAGAAGGCCGCCTGATGGCAATGCACCATCCGTTCACGCATCCGAAAGACGAGGATATTCCGTTGCTGGATACCGACCCGGCAGCCGTCCGCGCCGACGCTTACGACATGGTGTGCAACGGTATCGAAGTGGGAGGCGGTTCCATCCGTATCCACGACGCCCAATTGCAGGCCAAGATGTTCGAGATTCTGGGATTCACGCCGGAGAAGGCGGAAGAACAGTTCGGCTTCCTGATGAATGCTTTCAAGTACGGCGCTCCCCCTCACGGAGGTCTTGCCTACGGTCTCGACCGTTGGGTCAGCATCTTTGCCGGACTCGACAGCATCCGCGACTGCATCGCATTCCCCAAGAACAACAGCGGGCGTGACGTCATGCTGGATGCTCCTTCGGTAATCGACCAGAAGCAATTGGACGAATTGAACCTGATTGTGGACATCAAAGAGTGAAACAGATAAAAGGGAGAGAGTGAGAGAATCCACACGCATCATCCGTTTTGCGGTAATCGGTACACTGAACGCTTTGATTACCGCCATTTCCATCTGGATTCTGATGGATATTCTGGATATCAATTACATGCTCTCCAACGTCACCGCATATATACTGGCACAGACCCATAACTTTGTGTGGTGCAAATATTGGATATTCCCTTTAGAAAGAAAGAGCAACACTTGGCGGCAAGTGCTGCTCTTTTCTATCGCTTTCGGAATGGCTTACGTCGCTCAGTTCCTGTTCCTCATCGGACTGGTCGAAGGGCTGCATTGCGATGAATACCTTGCCCAGTTCCTCGGACTTTTCATCTATGGCGGGGTAAATTTCCTGATGAACAAACGGATAACGTTCCGGGACGCTTAGTCCAGGAAACGTTTGGTCAATCCCTCGTAGGCATCGATTCTGCGGTCGCGCAAGAAGGGCCACCAGCGGCGCACGTTTTCCGAACGCTCCAAATCCACTTCCACCACCAGGTTCTCCGGCCTGTCATTTCCCGCCTGTGCAAGGAGTTCCCCTTGCGGTCCGGCAACAAAACTATTTCCCCAGAACAGAATGCCTTTCGTCTGCATCGAAGGGTCGGGCTCATGCCCCACACGGTTCACCGAAACTACCGGCAAACCGTTTGCCACCGCATGTCCGCGTTGGGAGATAATCCACGCGTTGAGCTGGCGGGACTTTTCGTCGTCGCTGTCCGTGCTTTCCCAACCGATTGCCGTGGGGTAGATCAGGATTTCAGCGCCTTTCAATGCCATTAGGCGGGCAGCTTCGGGATACCACTGGTCCCAGCAGACCAATACGCCCAACTTGCCCAGGGAGGTCTGGATCGGTTCGAATCCGATATCGCCCGGAGTGAAATAGAACTTCTCGTAATAGGCCGGGTCATCCGGTATATGCATCTTGCGGTATTTGCCTGCAATGCTTCCGTCACGTTCAAATACGACGGCGGTGTTATGATACAGTCCGGCGGCGCGCTTCTCAAACAGGGAGGTTACCAGGACAATATCATTGGCGGCGGCCAGTTCGGAATAGAAACCGGTGGACGGGCCGGGGATGGTCTCTGCCAAATCAAACAGTTGGGTGTTTTCAGTCTGACAGAAATACAGGGAGTTGTGCAGTTCCTGCAACACGACCAATTGTGCACCGTGGGCGGCGCACGCTTCGATACTTTTGGCTAAATTCATCAGGTTGATCCGGAGGTCCGGCGTGTTGGCCTGCTGTACGATACCTACTTTTATTTTTCTCATATTCTTTCTTTTCTTATGTAACGTGTAAAAAAACAGATTGGCAGAATGATTAATGGCTCAATACCCCTGCGGGATACTGCATCGTTACGCAATGCAGAGAGCCGTGTTGCTTAATCAAGGCACGGCAGTCGATGCCGATTATCTCATGGTTGGGGAATGCTTCCTGCAATACGTCCTTAGCCCGTCTGTCATTTTCCGGTTGCCGATAGGTGGGGTAGAGCACGGCATCGTTCATAATCAGGAAATTGGCATACGTGGCGGGCAGCCGCTCGCCTTCCACTTCTATCTTGTCCGGCATGGGCAGTGGCAACAAGCGGTAGGGTTCTCCGTTCAGTTGGCGGAACGTCTTCAGTTGTTCTTCCATTTTATGCAATTCCCCGTAATGCTCGTCTTCCGCATCTTTGCATTGCACATAAGCGATGGTGTCCGGCGAGCAGAACCGGGCAAGGGTGTCGATATGGCTGTCCGTATCGTCTCCCGCCAGATAGCCGTGGTCCAGCCAAAGCACCCGCTCCAGATGGAAGACGGAGCGAAGGTATTCTTCGATTTCCACCCGGTTCATCTGTCCGTTGCGATTGGGCGAGAGCAGACATTCGGAAGTGGTAAGCAACGTTCCCATGCCGTCGCTCTCGATCGAGCCGCCTTCCAGCACAAATCCCAGGCGGTTCACGTACCGGCCTTTCAGCATCCCGGCATTCACCGCCCGGCGGGTGATGCGGTTGTCTTTGTCCGAGGCGAATTTCAGTCCCCATCCATTGAACGTGAAGTCGAGTAGGGACGGGCCGTCCGCATCCAGCATGGTGATGGCTCCGTGGTCGCGTGCCCAAGTATCGTTCGTTTCGCATTGCAGGAAACGCACATTGTCCAGATTGACCACACTGGCAATCCGCTTTTCCACCTCCTCCGGTTCGGGGGTGACGATAAGCAGCGTTTCACGCCGGGCTATCTCCGCAGCAATTGCCACGAAGCATTCATTCACTTCTTCGAGCATATACGCCCAGTCCGTCCCGGCATGAGGCCAGGTCAACTGTACGCCGCTTTGCAACGCCCATTCAGCGGGCAGGATAGGCGCGCGCATTTCCACCTGTACCGTCATATTCTTGCCGAAACGCACCTGATAATCTTTTTCGGATGCACCACCTAATGGTATTCCAACGAAATATCCCATTCTTATATTGTTTTAAGTATTTTAAGGCCGAAAGCCTTTCATCTTATTCGAGGCCGAAACCCTTTTGTCTTAGAGGTTGAAAGCCTTTCATCTTATAGCCTGGGGTAACACCCCAGGTAAATGTTTTTATTCACCTCTGCGCCCTGTAAGGGCAAAATTCCGGTGTTTATGCTTATGCCCTTACAGGGCGCAGGCATATTGATTTCATTGATTCCCAGGGTGTTACCCTGGGCTGTATGATAAAAGGCTTTCAGCCTTAGGCTGCGC
>ENA-OYYE01000364-OYYE01000364.1-human-gut-metagenome-genome-assembly--contig:-NODE-364-length-24960-cov-8.445493_pt1 | contig 24960 bp, 17 predicted proteins | sample MGYA00243244_ERZ653437 | MGnify/ENA primary metagenome ERZ653437 (study PRJEB26926, sample SAMN06165130) | human gut metagenome | biome: ENVO:00009003; feature: ENVO:2100002; material: ENVO:00002003...
TAGGCTCCGGTCTCGTGGGCTCGGAGATGTGTATAAGAGACAGGGGTATCGGGGGTGGCAGGGGAATCGTCGCTGCAAGCCACCGTGGAGCAGAGCAGGGAAAGGATAAGTAAGGATTTCAGTTTCATAATCTTGATGTGTTAAAAGGGTTGTCGCGGATAATCCATTACAAACTACCCGCGACAAAATATAAAAACCTATTGAATAATCAGTTCCTGTAACAATCTATCTTCATCGGAAGAAGATTAGTTCCAACCCGGGTTCTGGGCAATGGAGCCGTTGGACATCGTAATCTCGTACAAAGGAATGGGGAATACCATGTCACGATTTGCATTGAAGGTGATACCCTTGTCGCTTGCTTCGCCTTGATTTTCCCATTCAAGGGCATCGCGGGTGGCTTCGTCGGTATTCCACTTCACGAACGTGCCGTCGGGGCCCATCAGGTTGGTGATGACTTTCTTTCCGTTGCTATCAGTCCAACGACGGATGTCGTACAGACGGTTCTGCTCGAAAGCCAGTTCCAGACGGCGTTCCAGGCGGATGGCTTTGCGAAGCTCGTCGCCACTGGACTCCACTTTGGGCAAGCCTACACGTCCGCGCACCAGGTTGAGGGCATCGCGGGCAGGAGCGTCGTCATTCAGTTCGTTGCAAGCCTCGGCATACATCAGCAGAACATCGGCATAACGCAGGATACGATGGTTCAAAGGACTCTTGTCTGTATTATAGATGGCCGGACGGTCTTTCAACGGCAAGAAGTATTTGCGGATGAGACGGGCAGACTTGTGCTGTGCCGGGTCAATAATATAGCAATTGGGGTCCCAGCCATATTTATCGAGATATTCCTGGTATTTGTTCAGGGCTTTGCTTGTTTCCACAAACTCGGTAAACTGGTCTTCGCCGGCAATCTCGGTGCAGCCGGACTTGATGATGGTCCACTTCAAGCGTTCGGTATCACCGGCCTCCAGATAAGCATTTTCCAAGTTAGCAGTGGGCTGACACCAGCTCCAGCCGTCGCCCGGGCCGTTACGAGCGCCGGTAACAGTGGCAAGCGAACCGCCCAAGCCTAACGTGGCATGATATTCGTACTGAATCTCGAAAAGGCTTTCTATACTATTGTCATGAGCCACGCTCCATACGTCACCAAAATCGGGGAGCAAATCATATTCACCTTCGTCCATTACAGTCTGCAATGCCTCGCGGGCTTCCTGCCACTTCTCCTGATAAAGGTAGACCTTGCCCAGCAATCCCAGAGCGGCGCCACGGGTGGCATGTCCCACTTCGGCTACGCTACGTTTCGGCAATACTTTGGCAGCCGCCGCCAAATCCTCCTCGATAAACTGATAGACGGCTTCCTGGGTGGCGCGTTGGACTCCCTCAACCTGTTCCGGTAACTGGAAACTTGTCATCAGAGGTACTCCTCCGAAGTTTCTCACCAGCTCGAAGTAATAGTAGCCACGCAGGAAACGGGCTTCTGCTACCAAGCGGTCCCGGGCTTCGGTATCCGGGGTTTCGAGAGCGGAGATACGGTCGATGGCAATGTTGCAGCGCAAGATGCCTTTGTAGCGATATTGCCAGAAGTTGGAAATAGGGCCGTTGCTGGCACCGTTTCCCTGATAGTGCGCCAAGGAAATATAATCACTCTGGCTTTGCGTGGTATTGCCCATCCAGGCATCGTCACTGCACATCTCGGAGAGCAGCCATACGGTATTGATTTGCCACCATCCCCCATAGGTAAGAGCCTGATAACAACTCGTAATGGCGGATTCACATTCTTCTATGGACTTGTAGTAAGTGTCCAAGTTCAATTGCCCGCGCACGTCTTCGGTCAGGAAGTCCTCACAGGAGGTAAACATCAGCGAAGCAATCAACGTTATTATTGTCAATATTCTTTTCATGGATAATCAAGATTAAAATTTTAAGTCAATGCCGAACAGGAATGTTCTGGGATTAGGATAAGCCACATTGTCGATACCGGTATTGATGGCGCTGCCGCTACTGTCGGTAGTACCGTCAACCATCGGGCGTTCGGGGTCCATGCCGGAATAACCGGTAATGGTAAACGGATTCTGCGCAGAGAACGAGATGCGCAAATCGGCACCGCCTATCCATTTCTTAGGAAGCGTATAGCCTATTTGCAACAGCTTGCAACGCAGGTAGGAGCCGTCTTCCACATAGAAGCTGGACACGCGGTTGTAGTTCAGATTCAAGTCGTTGCTCGACAGGCGCGGAATATCGTTGCTGGTGCCTTCGCCATGCCATGCCTTCTGCAACGTACCTGCCCAGACATTCTGTCCACCGCCGCCGGAGTATCTTCCTTTGGTGGTATTGTAGATATCATTACCGAAGGTGCCGTAGAAGTTGGCGGTAAAGTCGATGTTCTTGTAACGCATACCGAGGTTCAGACCCATCATCAGGTCGGGATAAGGATTGCCGATATAGGCTTTATCGTTGGCATCGAGCACGCCGTTGTGGTCCAAATCCTTGAAACGGATGTCACCCGGTTTTGCGGTGGGCTGAATCAGTGTTCCATGTTCGTCGGTATGTGCATATACTTCTTCCATGTTCTGGAACAGGCCGTCGGCCACATAACCGTAGAAGCGGGAGATAAGGCCGCCGTCTTCGTTACGGATAATCTGGTCGCTGTTGAATCCGCCGACACTGATAGGACCGTCGCCTGAGAACTTGATAGCCTTGTTGCGCACGGCAGAGAGGTTCAGACCGAGGTCATAAGAGAAATCCTTGCCCACTTTATCACGCCAGGTAAGTCCCAATTCCCAACCGCGAGCCTGCATACTGCCGATATTCATCCAAATCTGGCTGTTCCAGTTGTTGTATCCCAAAGACAAGATATTCTGCTTCTGATAGAGCATGTCGATGGACTTCTTCTGGAAGTATTCGAAGGTTACGCCCAGACGTGAGTCAAGGAAAGACATATCTACACCTACGTTCCAATCTTCCACAGTCTCCCACTTCAACTCCTTATTGCCTACGGTAGACACGAAATAACCGTTCGCCATGGTATTGCCATAATAATATTGAGTCTCGCTCAATAAGGTCAGTGTGGCATTGTTGTCGATGTTCTGGTTACCTACGCGTCCCCAGCCGCCACGGAGTTTCAGGTCGCTGAAGATTTCCTGGTCCTGCATGAATCCCTCGCTGATGACACGCCAGGAGGCGGATACCGACGGGAAGAACGCATACTTATTGCCTTTCGGGAAGCGGGAAGAACCGTCGACACGAAGAGAGGCGGAGATGTAATAACGATTATCGTAGTTGTACATGGCACGTCCCAGGAAAGAAACCAGTGTGTTGTAGGAGGTTTCTCCGTTGGCCTCGTCGGTACCCTGCTGTCCGGCATTTACTTCCTGCATCTGATCGAGGTTATTGGGCACATTGTCGCGTCGGGCTTGGGTATTGTACCAGGCGAAACGTTCGGCAGTGAAGCCGGCCATTATGTTGAGGTTATGCTTCTCGGCAAAGGTATCCATATAAGTGGCCGTGTTGGTCCAGTTCCAGTCGAGCCATTCCTGGTTACGGCGGGTAATCTCACTCAGTGTCTGCTGTTCCAGCGGGTCCATGCTGAACTCCGGAAGGAACGTATCGGAACGACGATAGTGTGCATTGGCGCCGAACTGGGTGCGCAGGGTGAGCTGTTCTATCGGATTCACTTGCAGGTAAGTGTTCAGGATAGCTCCCATCTCGCGAGAATGTGCATTTTTACGGGCTACCGAACCGGCAGGGTTCCATTCCTGGTTGTTATAAGAACGCTGGTAATTATTGAATTCGTTGTCTTCCCATTGGTCCTGCGGACGGAACACGGGAGTGGTCGGGTCCATAGCCATTGCTGCCGAGAATACGTTCGGGGTATCATCCCATGATTCTACACGCGGAGCAATATCAACACCGAGTTTCACGTACTTGTTGAAGGTGTATTCAGTATTCAGGCGAATATTGATTTTGTCCCAGTAACCGACATCGAATTGTGAATTGTTGCGATAGTAGCCCACACTGAAGTTGTAGACAAGCTGTTCGGAACCGCCGGAAACGCTGAGTGAATGGTTCTGCACCAAAGCGGTCTTGTTGACTACGATGTCCCACCAGTCGGTACCGCCGGGATTGGTGGTTGCACCGTCATCCTTCCAAATGGAGGCCAGGCCGTCGTTCGTGTAACGGGTATTGAATACTTCCTTGTATTCGGCGGGACCGGCAACATCGGGTTTAGCTACAGTCTGAAAACCCACCGAGGTGGTGTAGTTAATGCGGGCTTTGCCCGTTTTACCTTTCTTTGTGCTAATCAGGATGACACCGTTGGAGGCGCGCGTACCGTAGATGGCAGCAGCCGAAGCATCTTTCAAGACTTCCATAGAAGCAATGTCGTTGCTGTTCAGGAAGTTTATGTTGTCACCTACCGGCATACCATCTACTACATACAGCGGGTTAGTACCGTTTACGGTGGTTACACCGCGAATCAACACCTTCGGAGTAGTACCGGGGCCACCGCCACTGGTAACCTGTACGCCATTTACTTTACCTTGCAAGGCATCCATGGCATTACCGGTCACGGTTTCGGTAATCTCATCCCCTTTCACCGTAGCGATGGAGCTGGTGAGGTCGCTCTTCTTCACGGCACCATAACCGATTACCACCACTTCGTCCAGCAACTCGGCAGCTTCTTTCATCACCACATTAATCGTAGTACGGCCTCCCACCGCGATTTCCTGAGTCTCAAAACCAATGGAAGAGAACACCAATACGGCATTCTTGTCTACATTGGACAGCGTATAATCACCGTCGATACCGGTAATCGTCCCCGTACCGACACCTTTTATCTGAACTGTAGTTCCAATCAACGGTAGGTGGTCGGTGGCCGAGGTCACCACACCCTTTACCGTTATCTGCTGCGCATAACCGCAAAGGCTAATCAGCGCAAGACACAATAATAGAATTTGCTTTTTCATATCTTAAATCTAATGTTACTTTTTTAATTAGCAGGAACAATCTTGCCGCGTCCCAAGTGTGCATCAAACTCAAAGCGGTAGTTGCCGGTAACCGTAACCGTAGGCTTCATCCAGTTGTCGCCTACCACCGAACCATCTTCCCAACGCATATTGGTGCCTTCCCAATTGGGGTTCACATCCCCTTTCTTACTGAAGTAACCAAACTTCTCTATCTCCTCAGAGTTGTCGCAACGCCATTCCACATGATCCCACCATCCGTCGGGATGAGAGTTGGAAATGATGAAATTAAGCTTATCACCGGCTGTAAGCGTCCATGTGCCATTCTCCGGATAGTAGAAAAGATGAGGATTAGCGGCATCCTGAACAAACAAATGATTACCTGCATCTTGAGGAGAACCGCCCCAGCCGATATAGAAGTTGATAAAGTCGGCTTCATTCCCATTTTCCCAACGGTCGAAACACTTCTTGCCATATTCATAATTCATCGGATTGGTGGCCTCTGATACCGGATAGGTACGCATCGTATAAGTAGATTCTTTCACGTTTATATCTATTTCATAATAGACGCCTGCCTCATTCAGCACAAGCGGTTTTGCCGTTTCAGGGTCGTCGTTCAGTTTCGTATTATCTTCCGGGTCGAGGCCGAAGCAGATAGGAGCGAAGTCTGTCTTCTGCGGCAGGAAGAAGATTTCCGTACCGGCTGCCTTATTATAGTAGCGTGCACGATATTGGAACTCGCCTGTATGGTTAATCACCATCGGTACGCCGAAGACATCACTGTTCAATTCCTCCACCGTCTTCACATCGGCCAGATACATCTTGGGGAAGTCGGGCATTTCCGAAACATTGATTATGCTCGTAGTAGTGGTCTCATTTCCTTTCGCATCCACAGCCACCATCGTCAAGGTATAGCTCTGCACCTCATTAGGAAGAATAATTTGCTCTGTAAAGCTCAAGGAAGATTTTCCATTCGCCTCTACCTTGCGATTGTCAAAGCCGGCTATACCAGGAATATGAATAGTCACATAGTCCAGTATACGGTCATCCGTAACGGTGAAATTCAACTTGAACTTCGTTTCGTTCTTCATCAATACCGTAACCTCCTTATCAGGACTCAGGATAAATACCGGATTCTCAAAGTCCCCGTCCATCGTCACCAACACCTCCTGCGAAACCTGCCGCCCGCCTACATCGGTCACTGTGACCGTCACCGTGAAACGTTCACCGATCTCGTCGCGCTTGAGGTCATACGAATAGCTTAAATCATACTCTGTTTTGGGAGCACCATAGATTTCAATCAAATCAATGGTTTTGTCCAAATACAGGTCGGCACATTGCAGACGGATGGACGCGATACCATCGGCATCGGTCAGTTTCCCCTCGATCGTAAACTTATGGCCGGCACCGGACTGTATGTGGTCCGTAGCCAGAACCATCGCCGGAGTTTGTCCGTCCACATCAGGATAACCGTCGTCATCGCTACATCCTGTCATACATAAAGCCAGCGATAAAAATGCCCAGAGTGTGGCATTCAAGAAATGCTTCTTCATACATATTATTATTAAAGTTAAACAAAAAAAGACATAGACTATTGAATAATCATAATTCAACGCCACAAACTTATGCTAATTTCTGTTTCAAAAGCTGTATAAATCTTGCAGAGAGGGTATACAAATCTGCCAATGCACGATTTGTATACATCTTCTAAAGTTTTTTATTGTACTTTTGAGACATTCAATGAAAAAACAACGACTATGAAATACGCATTACTTATTGCATCTCTATGCTTTCCATTGGCCCTATTGGCACAACCTTATACGATAAAACAGTTAGGCATCCGCGAAGGGCTATCCAACAATCACGTAGTAAGTATCGCCCAGGATAAGAGAGGTTTCCTTTGGTTTGCCACGGAAGAAGGCCTGAATAAGTTCGACGGGCTTCAATTTATACCTTATTATAAGGAAGAGAACTATTCCAAACAAAGCATCACGGGCAACGAACTGAACTGCCTGCTGGACGACCCTGTAGATTCCATCTTATGGATAGGCACCCAACGGAGCGGGCTGAATGCGTACAATTATGCCACCGAAACTTTCACCAGTTATAAGCATGAGGAGGACAATCCTAAAAGCATCGTCACGAATGACATCACCAAAGTGATTCCCGCATCCGACAACAACCTGTGGATATGTACGTATTGGGAAGGGATAGATTACTTCGACCGGCAGACGGAGGAATTCATCCATTACAACACGCAGACCGTAAACGGACTTCCCAGCAACCACATCTGGTGCGCTGCCGACGGAGGCAACGGAATACTGTACATCGGACACGTGCGACACGGTTTCAGCATACTATCCGTAAAAGACAAGGTGGCGCGGAACTTCACTCACAATCCCCAAGATAGGAACAGCCTGCCGGGCAATGAAGTGACCTGCGTCTATAAAGACCAGAGCAACAATATATGGGTGGGAACAGACAGAGGACTGGCTCTCTTCAATCCCACCGTCGGGAATTTTATCCCGTTCAACGACCCGATGAAAAGACTTGCCCACCGGATATACGACATCCGGCAACTGGATGACAACCGGCTATGGATTGCCATGGAATTCGGTGGAATCGCCATACTAGATTTGTCACAACATCTCTTCCGCTCGTTCAACGACCAACTCCAACTGTCTTTAATAAAGGAAGGAGACGATGAATACGGACTGTCTAATTCCAGCGTACGCTGCCTGTTCCAGGATTCTTTCAGCAATGTGTGGGCAGGCTCCTGGGGTGGAGGCATCAATTTCATAAGGCATGAGCCTCCGCTATTCAAAAGTTACCGGTATTCCTCCTTCCCTTCTACCGACAATAACCTGACCAGTAAAGTTGTTCTCAGCACCTGCATGGATAAAACCGGCAACCTGTGGATAGGAACGGACGGCAACGGAATCAACGTATACCGTAACGGCAAACGGGTCGCAGTCTACAACGACCAGAACTCAAACCTTAAAAGTAACACGATACAAGCCGCCTATTGCGACTCGAAAGGCTGTTTATGGTTCGGTTCTTTCTTCGAAGGAATCACTTATTATAATTTGCAGGAGAAGGTTTTCCGGCACATCCCCCTCGACAACAGGGCGAGTTCCGATGTCCGTTCTTTCTATGAAGACGGGGAAGGTAATCTCTGGGTGGGAACAAGCGGAGGAATATACCTCATCGATCGGGACAGAAAAGCGGTAAAGGCGCATTATAATAAGGAGAATAATGCGGTGCGATGCGTCTTGAAGGATTCGCAAGGCCAGCTATGGATAGGTTTCTTCGGAAGCGGGCTGGGATTGTACGATTCCAACCTGAAAGAAATCAAGCTGTTCAATGTGGCGGGCAATTTCCCGTCCAATACCGTCAACGCGATTTACGAAGACAGTCGCAACCGGCTATGGGTGGCTACCGGCGAAGGCTTGGTATGCTTCCCCTCACCGACCGACCACAACTACCTGGTGCATCAGCGCGAAAGCGGACTGGCAAACACTCACATACAAGCCATAGGCGAAGACAAAGCCGGCAACATCTGGGTCAGCACCAACAAGGGCATAAGCTGCCTGGTAGACAGCAAAGATACTTTCTACAACTACGACCATCACGACAACCTGCCGATGGGAAGTTTCAGCCGGGGTTGTGTGGCATACGGACAAAACGGTTACTTCTACTTCGGCTCCATCAACGGCTTATGCTACTTCCATCCCGAACAGGTGTTGCAAGAGCGCAAATCCCCACCCGCCTTCATCACCAACATCGAAATAACCGACCCGCTGAACCAACCGCAAAACAAACAAAACACCATCGCACTGAATGGTCAACAAAACGTAGAGCTGAAATACACCCAGAATAATTTCAGCATCCGGTTCAACATACAGAATTATGCGCTGGTGAACCAGGTGGAATACGCCTATATGCTGAAAGGACTTGAAAACTCCTGGTACACGCTGGCCGACCTCAACAATGTCACCTTCCGCAACCTGCCTCCCGGCAACTATCAGTTCCTGGTGAAGACGCGAATGCGCAATCAGAAATGGTCGGATGACGTCACGGCACTGAACATCCGCATTGCCCCGCCCCTTTGGCTCACCTGGTGGGCAAAGACACTTTATATCCTGTTCTCCTTCGCCATCCTTTCAGCCGTGCTCTATGTCTACAAGAAAAGGCTGAATGCAGAAACCATGTATAAACTGGAAAAACAAAGTCATGAGCGCGAACAGGAATTGAATAACGAACGCCTGCGTTTCTATACCAACATCACGCACGAACTGCGTACTCCCCTCACGCTGATACTGGGCCCGCTGGAAGACATACAGAAAAACAATTCGTTGTCCGTCAAGGATGCGCAAAAGATATCCGTCATCCACCAAAGCGCCATCCGTCTGCTGAACCTGATAAACCAGATTCTGGAATTCAGGAAAACAGAGACGCAGAACAGAAAGCTTTGCGTCAGCCGGAACAACATAGTTACCCAAGTCCATGAAATAGGCTTGAAGTACAAAGAACTGAACCGCAAACCGGAGGTCGACATCCGCCTGAAGATAGAGAACGAAGAGATATTCATGTACTTCGACAAGGAAATTATCCAGATTATCCTGGATAACCTCATATCCAATGCCTTGAAGTATACCGAAAAAGGAAGCATCACTATCGGCGTAGGCCGCATGGAACATTCAGGGGTCAACTACACCGAAATCAGCGTCAGCGATACCGGCCACGGCATACGGCCGGAGGCGTTGCCACACATATTCGACCGCTATTATCAAGAGGGAGGCAAGCATCAGGCTTCGGGAACCGGCATCGGCCTGTCGCTCGTCAAGAACCTGGTCACCCTGCACGAAGGAGAAATCAGTGTGGACAGCATTCCCGATTCAGGCAGTACGTTCCGCATCAGCCTGCTGACGGACAACACATACCCCAACGCGCTCCACGACGATTCTATCGAGAATGAAAGCGAAAAGGAGACAGCGGACGAGCTTCCGGAAAGCGAACCTTCTACTACCGACAAACCGATATTGCTGGTGGTAGAAGACAATCCGGACATCCGCGACTACATCGCCGAATCCTTCTCGGACAACTTCGAGGTGAAAACAGCGGCTAACGGACGCCAAGGCAAAGAAAGTGCACTGAAAGAAATACCGGATATCATCGTCAGCGACATCATGATGCCGGTAATGGACGGGAACGAGATGTGCAGGGAACTGAAAAAGGATGTGCGTACCAGCCATATCCCCATCATCCTGCTCACCGCTAAAGATTCGCTGAAAGACAAAGAAGAAGGCTATCAGACAGGTGCCGATTCGTACCTGACGAAACCTTTCAGCGCCAGCCTGCTGAGAAGCCGGATAGACAACCTGCTCCAATCGAGACAGAAACTTGCCAAACATTTTGAAAACAATACTGCCCTCAACGACAAGTCGGCTCTTATCACAGAATCCATCAACAAACTGGATAATGAGTTTATCCAGAAAATCAACCGGTTGATTGAGGAACGCCTTTCGTCAGACAAAATAGATATCAGTTATCTTGCAGACAAAATGTGCATGAGCAGTTCCACCCTTTACCGCAAGATGAAAGCACTTACCGGGCTGTCTACCAACGAGTACGTCCGTAAGATACGGATGAAATTCGCCGAGCAGTTCTTACTGGAGGGGAAATACAACATTTCCGAGATAGCTTTCAAGGTTGGCATCAATAACTTGTTCTACTTCCGGCAATGCTTCAAAGAAGAGTTCGGGTGCATCCCTTCGGAATATTTGAAGAAACTGAAAGAAAACAGTACGAAATAAAGAGAGAAAACACCAAAAGTGTAGGCTACGAATAAGAAAAAGGACTAAGAAATAAAAACATATGGAGACAAACATTATCTTTGCGGAATACGTTTTAAAAAACAAAATTCTATCATGAAAACAAAGTTCCTTTTTCTAATAGCCCTCATATGTTTAGCATTATACGGTTGTGAAGATTCAGAGACAACGGATGTCTTGGAGTTATCCCAAACTTCATTCCCCAACGTTAACGGGGATGGTGAAACCTTAGCAGTGGACGTCACAAGTAGTGGCGACTGGACTGTAACCAATACGCTCTCCTGGTGCAAAGTCACCCCGGGAAAAGGTTCCGGTGACGGCAAACTAACCTTACAGATAGATGCCAACCTGAACGAAAAGGAGAGAACAGGGATACTAACCATCGCTCTCGCATCAAGCGGACTAAGCCGGACTATTCAGATTACTCAGGAAGCGGGCACCATTGAACCGGAGAACTATCACTACAAGCTCCCTGTCATCTTCCACGTCCTTTATAAGGACCAAACCGATCCGCTTCAACACGTCAAAGCAAGCCGGCTGGAAGAAATCCTCCAAGTAGCCAACAGTCTCTTCCGGAAAAGCGACGAAAGTGTCGACATGAATCTCACTTTCGAACTCGCCACTACCGACCCGGAAGGGAATCCGATGGAAACACCGGGTGTGGAATACATCGAATGGCCAGGAGATTATCCCATTGACTGCGATAAATTCATGGCAGATACCATAAACAATTACGTCAAATACATATGGGAACCCAACCGGTACCTCAATGTAATGATGTACAATTTTGATTCCAATGACCCCAATTACGTTACCTTGGGCATCTCCCACCTCCCCTTCTCTACTAAAGGCAGCACTTTCTTGGAAGGACTTAACCCGGTAAATATATCACATATCACCAAAGAAAACTTACAGTTCCCGTATTGTGTATCCATCAACAGTCTATATATCAACTCGCAGAGCATAGGCAGCGATTATATACCATCTGATATAACCGTCACCTTAGCCCATGAACTGGGTCACTACTTAGGTTTACATCATGTATTCTCCGAAGTGGAGGAAGACGGAATTCTAATCGGTTGCGAGGATACGGACTATTGCAAAGATACTCCCAGCTATAATAAACAGGAATATGATGACTATTATAGGTACTTAGCGACCCAGGATCATGAAAACTACAAATTTTCGGTCTTGGTCAAGCGTATCGATTGCAGCGGAAACACCTTCCAATCCCATAACATCATGGATTATGCAGTCAGCTATTCTAATCAATTTACCAACGACCAACGGGCCCGTATTCGCCACGTGCTGAACTACAGCCCTCTCATCCCCGGTCCCAAAATAGGAGCGGCAAGCACCCGTACGGCAGTCGAAGGGGTATTGGATCTTCCAATCCGTGTTATAAAATAGGGGGTGTCTTACTTTATAAATCATTCCCCCTTTGCTTTGCAGCGACTAAGCAAGGGAGAATCTTTATGTTCTATACACTGTTTACACGATCTGCCGCAAAGTGAAGAATGAAGAAAGCTAAGACTATAAAATTTAAATAAAAAAAACACCAACCACCAATAACATTATGCCAAAAATTCATTATATTTGCCGACATGAAGACAGTAAAACCGATATACCTACTTCTTTCAATCCTCCTGTTGTCCTCCTGTGTCGGCAGCCATCATTCCTATCCGCAATCCTTGATTGTTGCGGATAGTTTGGCAAATGCTAATCCAGATAGTGCCATAGCCTTGCTAAAAAAAATAGATAGTTCCATGCGCAATCAACCGGAAGCGATACAAATGTACTATAAGCTTCTATGTATCAAAGCGAATGATAAGGCTTATATTCCTCATACTTCACCCAGCCCTATTCTCGCTATCCTACATTACTATATACAGAAAAATGATAAGCGGCATCTGCCAGAAGCTTATTATTATGCTGGACGAGTACATCGGGACTTGGGAGATGCACCTCAGGCATTGGATTATTTTGAGAAAGCGATAGAGACATTTCCAAAAAATGAAAGACACACATTGAAAAGTAATATTTATAGCCAGATAGGGACGTTATTTGCTTATCAAGGACTGTATGCCGAAGCTTTAGAGTTCTACAAAAAAAGTTATCAATGCAATACTGTTTTAAAAGATAGCGCCGGGATGGTTTTCAACTTAAGGGATATTGGAAATATGCACCGAGAATTAGACAGGTCTGATAGTGCATTGCTATATTTCAAGGAAAGCAATAGTATAAGCCTCAAGTTACAGCGGATAGACTTATTCAATATGGCTCAAAGTCAACTTGCCAGCCTTTATACAGACCTGCAAGAATATGATTCTGCCCACGTTGCTTTGCAAAATGCGTTAAAAGATATCGAACAGCCTAATAAAAGCGGCATATATGCCATCGCAGCAGACTTATATTACACAACAGGCAATATTGATTCTGCCGTTTGGTATTATAATGAACTATTGGATTGTGGTAATGTTTATGCCAAACGCACTGCCTATCGCAGGTTACTGGAACTTGCAATCAACCAACAGCGCAACACGATGTTGATGCCCCATTATTTTTCCGGTTATCAGCTCTATATCGACTCTATACAGAAGCTCACCCAAACGGAGATTATTCACCGTATGCATTCTCTTTACAATTACCAATTGCGCGAGAAAGAGAACATGCATCTGAAAGTCAGCAATCAAAATAAGAAATTTTTGCTTTGGATATTTGTAATAGGACTATCAACGGTGATATTAGTGTTCATTGCTTACGGTCAGTATAGCAAAAGAAAAAATCTGAGGTTAGAAGGACAACTAAATAAGCTCAAAAAGATAGAAGAAGAGAATCGTGAGAAAATTGAACTCCTCGAAAAGTATAAATCACAAAAAGAAGAGTTGGAAAGAAGTTTAGCAAATGTCGCCATCCCACACAATAAAGTTGCACATAAACGCGTAGAAAAGAAAATAGAGTTATTAAATCATATTTTGCAGCAAAAAGAGATAGAAAGTGAACAAGAGAAAGAAGCTAAAGAGGATTTATTCAATTCTGATTTATACACCCAACTTCATGCACGAGCCAATTCCGTACGCGGTGAGGCTTATGTCACTTCCGAAGAATGGGAGATGTTAAGAGAGTTAATCTCTCCTGCTTTCCCTACATTCTTTACAAGGCTATACTCTCTGCATACCCCCAATGAGAATGAGTTGCACGTTTGCATACTCCTTAAAATTGAGTTCCGTCCGGCAGATATCGCCAGACTGCTCCAACTCAAACCGGAAAGCATTTCTTCCATTCGCAAAAGACTTTACCTGAAAGTAACAGGTAATGCCGGTGCTCCCGAATTATGGGATAAGATTATACATTCATTATAAGCACATTATCCTCTTCCTCTGTACTGCACGCTCGTTATGCACACACTTTTGCACAATGTCTGCACAATCTTTCGCACATAGAAGAACGAGGTGCACATAACTCTGCACATACATTCCAACGCAAAACATTTTGATAAGATTTAGCTTATCGTCAACTTTGCAACAACAAAATTAATTCAGACTCAAATGAAAACAACAATCTTATTATTTATTTTAAGCATGTTTTACTCCATGAACATAAAAGCAATAGAAAAGGATATCTATTTATATAAATGTGCAAAATATGAAGATAAATGGATTAAAGATAAACGTTCTATATCTAGAGGTCCTACTGCGACTATCAACAAAAATTTGATACAAGTCTGTTTTTCCATACCAACAGAAAACATACAAGTGACAATCAAGGACGAATATGACAATTCAGTATATTGTAACAGTAGTCTCTCTACCTCACAATGTCACAATTTCTATTTAACCTATTTACCAGATGGAAAATATACAATAGAAATAGATACAGATAAAGAACTATTTTATGGTGTTTTTACAATCAGAAACATGTAATCGCATTAAACTTATATAAAAGTTATGCTTCATCGTCAATAAGAGAGGAAGGTGGCCGCCTGCTCATTAATATCAACTAAAAAAAAACAGAAAAATGAAAACAAAAATCCTAATGTTTTGCATGTTTGCTGCAACAACTATTTTTGCAGCCAACGCTTTTACTGGTAACAATGTAGCTGAAAAAGCAGAAACTCCTCAAGTGGATCAACAAATCGATCCTAGATTTGGTAATTACATCCTTTTTGATAATCAAACAGGAATCGGACAATCAGGAAATTTACAAGTAGACTATGCGACTATGAATATGGCTTTTGGAGCTGCTGCATCTGATTGGTTGTACAAATCTCGAATGCCGGGTAAATATACCGACTACAAATTTTACAATTCACAAGGAAAACTGTTAGACTTCAATCAGAAATGCTCTGTTCAAGGAGTATATTCCGGTTCCGTAGTTACCGTAAGAAAATAATTCCGAAGAGGACTGCGTAATAAATTAAAACAGGAGAAGGGTATTTATCCTTTCTCCTGCTAAAAGTAAAACTAAAATTTATATCTATGAAAAGTTTTTTGATTACATTTGCATTATTATTATTATGCTCTACGTTTGGTTTTGCCCAAACAGATATTGCTGTAGAAGAAGTAACTTCAACTCCAACAATTGGTTATAAAGGTGATGTATTTTTCCTTACCACAACCGTTGCAAACTTAGGTTCCGTGGAGGCTAAAAGTTATTACATATACTATTATGTTTCAACTTCTCCTACTTTCAATAAGAACACCGCAACACAGGTAGGTAGTTCGTATGGAGCTAGCTTATATCCAGGTAGTAATGGAATAAGCCACAGTTTTAATTTTATTTTCCCTACTTATTTAAGTAATTATACGACAAGAACTTGGTATGTATGGGCTGAAATTGTAGGTCCAATGGAACCCGATAGTGCAAAAGCAAACAATATCAAGTCCTGTGCTATTACTATCTATGGTTCAAGCTATTGATTTTGTTATATAACCTAAATTAATATGATAGGTAGCGACTAAATAGCATTTAATGAATAGATAAAAAATCAAAAGAGAACGGAAAGAAATTCCTTTATTTCTATCTGGATTTTATTTCCCGTTCTCTTTTATATCAACATAATTAAAAATATGAAACAGAAAAAGCTCCTGCTATTCCTACTACCCATATTATGTAGTTGTGAAGTCGAGAAGATAACAGGACCCGACAATGAAAATTCGGCTACTATAGAATTGTGCCGGTATATATGGACAATAGACTACATCGATTATGACGACACCCGTATACAACAAATGTATATATTTGATGCAAATTATACGGGTAGAGAAATTATTACCTACTTCAAAATTGGACAAACTACTTCCGATGAGTATCGCTATAATTGGTCCTGGAACACTGATTCTTATACTTCCCTATGTTTGGACTACGGAAATAACAATCTATTGTTTATGGATGGAGTTTTTATATCCGGAGATTATTTCACTTGCCGAATAGGGGGAGATGAATTTATCTTTTATGGTCAACCTTTCAACTACTAAGAATATATTCATTTACGATAGAGGTTACTTATGTTCATACGAAACAATTGGGCTCTATTTTTGCTAACGATTCTTTTTCCCTTTACTTTATCTGCACAGCAAAAGATAAATATCTCAGGTAAAGTTAAGGGTATATATTCTGTTGACCAAAATGAGAATATAATACCGAACGCTAACATCACAATCATTACGACAAAAGATTCTTCTTTTGTCAAAGGAACAACCAGCGATGCAAAAGGAGCTTTCCATGTACAATTCATTCCGGAAGAAAAGAAGCACTATTTATTAAAAGTTTCTTATGCCGGGATGCAACCTGTCTATATACGGCTGAACACTCAGAAAAACAGAATTCTTCTGAACGACATTATCTTAAAAGAAGGAATCGAATTAGAAGAAGTGACTATTACAGCAGCCTTCAAAGTAACCGAACAAATAAAAGACACTACAGTTATCAACACTGCCGCCTATAAAGTTCCCGAAGGGGCTTACCTGAAAGATTTGATAAAACGTATCCCCGGGTTGGAATATCATGCGGAAAATAATTCGTTAAGTTATAACGGCTTGCCTATCTCAGAAATCAATATTAACGGAAGAACTTATTTTTCCGGCAACAAGGAAATTGCTATAGAGAATCTACCGGCCGATGTAGTAGCAAAAATCAAAGTTTATGATAAGAAGAGTGATATAGAGAAAGCTACCGGAGTCCGTTCGGAACAAGAGAACTATGTCTTGGATATCCAGACTAAAAAGGCATTTGACGGCACGCTTATGGGATTCGGAGAAATCGGATACGGTAACCGTCATAAGAAAAACCTCCAATTACTGGGTAACTGCTTCAAACAAAATGGGGAAAGTGCGACGCTTATTGCCAAATCAACCAACAGCTATATGACAACCTCCTATAAAGACAACATCTTCAACAGTGTAGCTGCAAATTTCGGGAAGTTCATCATGGACAACTTAACTGTGGAAGGACATTTCATGTATAACTACGAGAATGCAGGAAATGAATCAGCTTCTTATAATGAACAATACCTGACCAACCAAAACAAATACACTCACGCTTATAATGACTATACGAATACCAACCGTATGCTCACCTCCTCCTTTAATATCCATTGGGATATAAATAGCCGAACATTACTAAACGTAAATGGTAATTTTGTATCTGCCAATGGCAACAATAATACCGACAATCGTCAAATGATATTTAATGCCAATCCGGAATTAAACCACCAAAATCCCTTCGATGAGATATTAGACAGCATTCCTGATGATATAAAACTGAATAGCAACGCCATGCTTACACATTCCCAAAGCCTTCAAAAGCAGTTTTTCTTGAATGCCGGCCTCGTACACCAGCTCAATTCAAAAGGAACGAACATAAGCCTGAACATGCAACATACAAAAGGGAATATAAACAACAGGAATATAAATCAGTCTTCTATAACCTATTATCAACTTAAAAATAAACTCGGCGACGACTCTATCTTTCATCAGATGCAATATTATCCGATATTTATTAAGAATAACAAGAGCAGTATCGGGACCCGTTTCACACATCCCTTTAGCAAGTTAACACGTATTCAACTCTCCTATAACTTTAATTATAGCCGGCAACGCAATTTACGCAATACATACGATTTATCCCAAATGAAAGAAGAACCAAAGAACACATTGGAATTGCCTTTGGAGTATGAGACCGGCTACGTAGACAGCCTCAGCAATCTTGGTACAAGCCATACGTGGGGACATGAAACCGGAATACATATAGACTATACGGGAAAAGACTGGAATATAACTTCAGGCATATCCATAGAAGCGGAAAAACGTACTATTAAGCAAAAAACAGGTTCACGGAAAGGCGATATGACCACCCATAACATTAATATACAACCCACCGCCGCTATCGTATGGAGTAAAGACCGAATCTTACTACGCCTGACTTATCGGGGAGATACCCGCCAACCTTTATTATCCGATTTATTATCATTGACAGATAACAGCAATCCATTAAACATCATTCATGGCAATCCCAATTTAAAGCCAGCTTATAACCAAACTGTACGATTAGAAGCAAATAATTTACTTAATGATTTCACCATTACCGCCAACTGGCAAAATGAGTTCAATAGCCCTACCCGCGCCACTATTTATAATACAAAAACAGGAGGAAGTGAAACCTATCCTCTTAATATCAATGGCAATTGGAACATGGATGTATTATTAGGCTATCAGAAACGTTGGGGAGAATTTAATGCATCCGCGTATAGCGACATATTGTATGCCCGAAATGTAACTTATATCAGTGAAAAGAAAGATGGCCTACTTAAAAGAAGCAGAACCGACCACTTGATTCTGGATGAAAAACTAAAATTATCCTATCTCCCCGAATGGGGTAATATAGATTTAACGGGCAATTTCCAATATCAAAGCTTAAACAATTTATTGCAGAAAAACCGTGAATATACCAGATACTATGAGTTCAGGATAGATACCTACACCAATCTCCCCAAAAATATACTATTAAACACAGACCTTACTTATTCCTTCCGAAACGGAACAAACATCGTGGAAGGGAGAGACAATCAGCTTATTTGGAACATCAACCTCACGTGGAAATTCTTAAAACAAAAGCAGGCGGCGTTTTCAATCTATGTAGCAGATATACTCAATCAAAGGAAGCAATACATTTATGATGTAAGTGCTAATGGATTTTCAGAAAGCTACACCAAACAAATAGGACGTTTCTTTATTGTCTCATTTAAATATAACTTTAATTTCATGCAGATAAAGAAGTGAAGACATCCTTGTTCCTCTCCTCTTTCCAGCATATTATACTTTTTAGTGCACCTCCGCCTCAATCTTCTTTATCCTTTCCAACGTATTTGCCGCCTCCATAGAAGGGAAGATGCGAAGGACGGATTGCAGATAGGCTTTCGCCTTGCTATAACCTTTGGTGAACACGTCCGAAAGGCCGTCGCGGTAACGGGCATATTGCATCCGCGTGGGAGAAGCCAGTTTCTTGAAATCATCCTCCAACTTCTTCCGGTCTTTCTCGGCTTGAAGGTAGTAGTAATTACCCAGAAAGATGTTGGCTTGAAGATTGTCCGCGTCTAACATCAGGACTTTTTCGTAAGTCTTGCGGGCATCGTTTTCCTTACCCCGCATCATTTCCATCTCGGCGCAAGATACCAAGGCGGGAACATCTTTGGGATGGTGCTGCAAGAATTCTTTATAGAAAAGATAAGCCTTGTCGTAGTCCCGCTTTTCTTTGTAGTGCACAGCCAGTTCCATTGCCAGGCGGGGAGCGACTGCACTATTCTTATCTACGTTCATCCAGTAGTACATCTCTGCCCGGTTGGCTCCGGCGTCTGCCGCCTGACGGAACAGGCTCACGGCATAATCATCTTTCTCCGTAGAAAGGGCATCGGACACCTTCTGCAAAAGCTCTTCGGCCGACTGCGCAGATAGTGACAGCGGAAGCATCAGGAATAGGGAAAATAGTAAAGTTAAGGCTTTCATTTTTAAAGTATATCTTAGTTTGACAGTTCAAATCATTTCCATAGAAATTCATCTACAAAGATACGAACTAACGCGGCAACTATCAATAGCTGAAAGTAGAAATATAGTTAATCTTTACCGCTGATTTTTTCTTTTCTGCTTACCTTTGCCTGTCTGAAAAATAAAAAGGGTGTGTCTGTGAGAACAAATACAGCAAGTGGAAACTTATAAGCTTAAAGAACTTATGAACTTAAAGAACTCATAAACTTATAAACTACAGCAAGTTGAAAACTTGCGAAACTTAAACAAGATGAAAACCAGAGACAAACAGATTCTGCACATCGCAATACCGTCCATCGTATCGAATATCACCGTGCCGCTGCTCGGACTGATTGACGTAGCCATCGTGGGACATCTGGGTTCGCCCTCTTACATCGGCGCGATAGCCGTGGGCGGGATGCTGTTCAATATCATCTATTGGATATTCGGCTTTCTGCGTATGGGCACCAGCGGGATGACTTCGCAAGCCTATGGCAAGCGGGATCTGCCGGAAGTAAGCCGCCTGCTGATACGTTCCGTCGGCATCGGGGTGATAGTGGCGGTGTGTCTCATTGCATTGCAAGTACCCATCCGGGAAGCTGCATTCCTGCTTATCCGCCCTACCGCCGAAGTAGAAGCGTTGGCAACCCTCTATTTCCGCATCTGCATCTGGGGAGCACCTGCTATGTTGGGACTATACGGACTGTCGGGATGGTACATCGGTATGCAGAATTCCCGCATCCCCATGTACATTGCCATTACACAAAACATCGTGAACATCCTCGCCAGCCTCAGCCTGGTCTATTTGGCAGGGATGAAAGTGGAGGGCGTAGCATTGGGAACACTGATTGCCCAATACGCAGGCTTCTTCATGGGTATTGTCTTGTGGATGAAGCATTATGGCAGACTGAAAAAATATCTGATAACCGCCAACGATAAACAACAAGGAGCGATGGAAGCGAACGGACAGAAAGCCCGTAAGCTCGGGAGAGGAAGCGAAAGCATCTGGCAACGGGAAGCGATGGTACGCTTCTTCCGGGTGAACCGGGATATCTTCCTGCGCACGCTTTGCCTGGTAGCGGTGACACTGTTTTTCACCTCGGCGGGTGCCTCGCAAGGGGTAATTATTCTGGCCGTGAATACGCTGCTGATGCAACTCTTCACGCTCTTCTCGTATGTGATGGACGGCTTTGCATACGCCGGCGAAGCCCTGAGCGGCCGGTACATCGGCGCCCGCAACCGGGAAGCATTTATGGATACCACCCGCCGGCTGTTCATCTGGGGAGGAGCGATGACAGTGTTCTTCACACTGATTTATGCCATAGGCGGCACGGCTTTCCTGGGATTACTGACGGATGAAAAAGAAGTGATAGCTGCCGCCGATACCTATTTCTATTGGGCACTCGCCATACCCGCCGCAGGAATCGCCGCCTTCATCTGGGACGGTATCTTCATCGGCGCCACCGCCACGCGCGGGATGCTGCTGTCCATGGCAGTGGCCACACTCAGTTTCTTTGCAATATACTACCTGCTCCGCCCTTCTTTAGGGAATCACGCTCTTTGGCTGGCTTTCCTCATCTATCTTTTTATGCGAGGAATCATGCAGACAGCTTTAAGCCGGGGAGTCATCAAAAAAGCATTTCCTTTAACGAACCATGAACGATAGAAATATGAAAACCGAATCACTGACCACCCTGTACATCAAAAACATGGTATGCAACCGCTGCATCATGGCCGTAAGAAATCAACTCGAAGACTTAGGCCTGCAACCCGTATCGGTGGAACTGGGCATCGTCGTCTTGCCCGGTAAGCTAACCGAAGAGAGCTACCGTGCCATCAAAGCCTCCCTCGAACCGTTGGGATTTGAATTACTCGATGACAAGAAATCCCAATTGACAGAGCAGATTAAAGATGCCATTATCCAATTAGTACATTACAGCGACAGCAATCTGAAAGTGAACTTATCCGACTATTTAGTAGAGAAGTTCCACCGCGACTACGGGTCCATGAGCAAGCTTTTCTCCGAAACCACCCAAACCACCATCGAGAAGTACTTTATCGCCCAGAAGATAGAGCGCGCCAAAGAACTCTTAGTCTATGGCGAACTGTCCCTGAACGAGATTGCCGACCAACTGAACTACTCCAGTGCCGCCTACCTCAGCGCCCAGTTCAAGAGCGTAACCGGACTGACGCCAAGCTATTTCAGGAAGATTAAGGAGAATAAGAGGAAGTCGCTGGATGAAGTGTAAACGGGAAGCGAGTTTATCATGGGAAAGAAACAGAAAGAACATTTTAGTCAATTTCTCCGATTTCATATGGTCTGAGCCATACCAAAACCGTGTTTGCTCCGTATCTATAGAGTAAGACTATGTACAGACCAGGTACAGCCCGGGTATGGAGCGGGTAGGTCTAGGGGTGAAAATTGTTCTAAAAGGCTTTGGAAAGGGAGAAAATTAATCCATAGGCTTACCAGTTGGTGTTTGGTCCCACGAAAGCATTATATAATTCAGTTGTCTGCCTACGGCTGTTGGAGTATAACTTATATTCTTTTTCAATTGCACTTCGATATTCCGGTAAACTGATAGGGGCACTTTGGCATAGGGAGAAAAAGTAGTAAAATTAAATAAGACTTCTACAACCTTACCCGTCTCAGGGTCAAGGAACATAGTTATTACAAACCTTTTTTTGCCCATTTGCGTTGCCATAAATTGCGTGAAAGCATTGTCTACTATGCTAAGAGTTTTACGCGTCATTTCAGCATCGTCTACTATTGGATTCAATTTTTTCTCCTCGGATATGGAAGGCGCGTAATACTTTCCCGTATTCTTGTACACTTGATTTTCATACATCCATTTGTTTTCTTTATTATAGAGAGTCACAAACTGACTCCTTGGTTGCACATCACATTGATAAGTATATTCATCCATTACAAAAGTTTTTGTTTCTTTGTAATAGTTTTCTCCAAAAGCCTCTACGTTTTGAGAATATACTTTCCCCATACTGAGTAACAAACAGGCGATACATACTAATAGTGTTCTCATTAATTACAGACTTTAATTAATACATTTATAATTCTCCCTCATTCTATTACCGTAAAGGGCTCGTCAATAGAATCAACCGGGGGAAGGACGAGATTATGACGGCCTATAGGCGTTTGACTCCAAGAAAGCATAATATAATTCAATTGCTTACCTACGGTTGTCGGAGTATAACTTATATTCTCTTTCAATTGCACTTCGATATTCCGGTAAACTGATAGGGGCACTTTGGCATAGGGAGAAAAAGTAGCAAAATTAAATCGGACTTCTGCAACCTTACCCGTCTCAGGGTCAAGAAACATAGTTATTACAAACCTTTTTTTTCCCATTTGTTTTGCCATAAATTGCGTGAAAGCATTGTCTACTATGTTAAGAGTTTTACGGGTCATTTCTGCATCGTCTACTATTGGATTCAATTTTCTCTCCTCGGATATAGAAGGTGCATAATACTTTCCCGTATTCTTGTACACTTGATTTTCATACGTCCATTTATTCTCTTTATTATAAAGAGTCACAAACTGGCTCTTTGGTTGCACATCACATTGATAAGTATATTCATCCATTACAAAGGTTTTTGTTTCTTTGTAATAGTTTTCTCCAAATATTTCCACATTTTGAGGAGATACTTCACCTGTACTGAACAACAAATAGATTACACATACTAATAACGCTCTCATTAATCACAGTTTTTAGTTAATACATTTATATTGGAAAACATTTGTAAGACTCCCTGGTTTACATCGAAAGGATAATTCGCATAGGCTTCATACATTCGAAGCGCCGATACGACATTCTCTGAAATGAAACATTCTGCTAATTCTGCAAGGGATTCATCTTGTAAAGAACCATGTTCATCAATATATATATCTAAATTAATTATAGCATTTCCTCTTTGGCTTCTTTTATATACTTCCTCATATTTCTCTTGCCAGACAGGTTGTTTCCTCAAAAAAAGATATTGCGCATATTGAGCCTCAATTTCCCTGTTCATCAAGGCATTTTCGAAAGAAGAAGTTGTTTCTTGTAACGTCTGGTAAAGGTGTATCAATTCGTGCAAATAGGCATTACTCTCTAAATCATTTACATTCAAAGAAAGAATATTGGTATTCCAGTTATAACCTGAGTCTGTTCCGTCCACAATTTGAATGGTTACTTTATCTCCATTCAATTGCTTCTTTATTTCGTTATACAAATTTCCTCCCATGCAATCATCAAGGATTTCATCAAGCATATCATCCAACAGGTTCCAAGTATCCTCGGTTAATTGATCATTTCCAAAAATTGCTTGAGAACCCGAACCAGAACTTCCACCACCGCCACCGGTAAGAGGTAGTGAACCTCCCTCGCCCCTAGAAGGATCAGGCACTGAATTCCAAACAAAGACTTCATCTATCCAATAAGTGGTATCAATGCAATTACTATAACTAAATTCCAAATGTTTAGCAGTTCCGGTATAAACATCCCAACAACGTGTTACCGTAATCCAAGCACGAGTCTGAGGGGCTTTTTCTACAAAGATAGCACCCGATGTATTATTTTCCCCAAACACGAGGTAATTTAGGAAATCGAAAATAAAGCGCTGTTCGCTATCGCTGATAAAGGTTTCATCAAGCTTATAAGGTGCATAGGTCATCAGACCTCCCGATATACGGAAAAACCAGAAAGAACGAATTTCCAAAGGAGTACGGGCATCGAATATTGGAACAAAATAAATGTCCCCTTCTTCTTCACTTATTGTGTAGGCAAAATCCCATAAAGGCATTCCATATTCTTCCTGAAACGAAGTTACAAAAGGGATATTATCATTTATATCTCGCAGAGTAGCTATCAATGCTTCCAACCGCCTGTCCGAATAAGCAAAAAAAGTAGTAGGCATTGGCTTATTCATCCCCCTCGTCATTATTCTGGTTCGCACAGAATCGGTATTCATTTCAAGCAACTGATTCTCTGTCTCACATGAAACAAAAAGAAAAGTAACCATCGTGAGTATTCCAAGAATGGACAAACATTCGATACGATTGTGCTTATTTATACTATATGTATTAGTTTCCATAGTATACACCCATTAGAATCTGTCTCTTATACACATCTGACGCTGCCGACGAAGCTAGAA
>ENA-OYYE01000370-OYYE01000370.1-human-gut-metagenome-genome-assembly--contig:-NODE-370-length-24578-cov-7.464258_pt1 | contig 24578 bp, 43 predicted proteins | sample MGYA00243244_ERZ653437 | MGnify/ENA primary metagenome ERZ653437 (study PRJEB26926, sample SAMN06165130) | human gut metagenome | biome: ENVO:00009003; feature: ENVO:2100002; material: ENVO:00002003...
ACACTTCTAGCTTCGTCGGCAGCGTCAGATGTGTATAAGAGACAGATATATGGAAGTTCATTCGGTATTACCGATGCTAGATATTTTAAATTGCTTTTAAGGATAATAGAAGAAACAAAAAAGAAATTGATTATTTATTGTTATGAGGAGAATAGTTTTAATGAGATTATTAAGCATATATATGAATGGACTGGAAAAGGCCCCTTCCCCAATATTACATTTATTGATAGTTCTAAACATAGTGGATATAGAGATGAATCCATTTTATTGAATGCCTCCTATAACCATACAATAACCCTACTATAAAGGCTGAATGAATTTTAAAAAGGAGTGACTATTGCGTTGTTCTGTTTCTGTTCACCCCCTCCTTTCTGCCGCTCATCCCCTAAATCCTGTCGTTGGGAAACTTCTTTTTGAAATCTGCTTTCTATTATCTATCTTTATCCGTCACTTCAAATTTATGTGGTATGGCAGAATATGGAGGAAAGCAAAGAAGCCAACTTAGTAAGGTTATTCGCAATAATGAATCGAAAGAGGTTCAATTACAGAAATTTGCAGATAATAGACCTCAGACCGATAGCCAGATGAATCTTATCCATTCAATTCAAAAGAAGCCGAATAATACCGGTTTGCCCGTTAACCTGAAAACGGATATCGAAAATCTTTCGGGATATAGCATGGATGATGTAAAAGTGCACTATGGCTTAGATAAACCTACACAATTGCAAGCTTTAGCCTATACACAAGGAACGGATATACATGTAGCACCGGGACAGGAACAGCACCTTCCCAATGAGGCTTGGCATGTGGTGCAACAAAAGCAGGGGAGAGTACAACCTACTATACAGATGCAAGGGGCTAATATCAATGATGATGGAGAGTTGGAGAGGGAGGCAGATAACAAAGGGAATCATTCCCAGACAGCCCAAAGGCATTATTCTTTAATGCAAAATATAGATAATGTAATAATCCAAAAAAGGGCGGCAAGAATTACAAATGTGCCTGCACCTATTATAATGAATCATGGCACAAAGATCGACACAGAAGGTTTCGACCCCCAAAGAAAAATTTTGGCAGAATTTGAGCCATCAAAAGATTCTAAGAAGCCATCAGAACCCTCGTGGTTTGCACCCGATATCAAATTTAGTATACATGCAGCTGCAAGGCTTGTTGTCAAAGATTTATTAGAGAGTGGAAATCCTCAAAATATCTATGTACATAAATATCAATCATCCGATATCCTTAATTTATGTGAGTGGCAAATATGGTATCATGTACCAGAGGACATAGGATATAAAGGAGATAGCACTGCCAATGAACGAAAAGTTTATACCAGTCTTTTCGCGTTGAAAATACTGAAAGATAAAAAGCCTGCAAATGAAAGAGAGGAGCAAAATATAGAAGCTGATACCAGATACCCTGTTTATAAACAACGCTTTATAGATGAGAATGTTAGTGTTGATGAATTACGTGGATATTTAGATTCTATAGAGAAAGATGGAGGAAAATGCTCATTTAGCACTCCATTTGCTGCTTCTAAGATTAAAAATAAATATTCTGATAAAGATGGATTTTATATGCAAAAGGATTTAGTGTTAGGAAAACCCGAATATACTCTTTTTAAAAAGGGTTTAGACAAAGTAACACCGTATAGTACGGTTGAAAGATATACTGTTGAAAAAGATAGTACCTGCAGTTTAGACCGTAACCATAGCGATTTTTATGTTAAGGTTTGGAGTGAGAGTAAGATGTATAAATTTTATATTAATAGAAGGAGACTGGAGGATGCTTAGACACGATCAAAGATCGGATTATTGTAAATCCTCTTTGATTTGATAAACCAGTACCCCCATCTTTATCCCCAGGCTTTTCGCTTCGCTGCTACGGGCTATCACGCATCCGTCGTTATTCGACAACACTACAACGGGCTTCCCCTTCAAGGCGGGATTGAATACCCGTTCGCAACTGGCATAGAAGTTATTACAGTCAAGCAATCCAAACATTATCGTTTTCTCCGGTTCATCTTGTTTACAAAGTTAGACCATTTTTCATAAGTCCACATGGATTTCCCAATAATAAGAAAGGGCAGTTTATACTATCCTTTCATCATCATAATGTCTGCCCTCATCCCCCAAACATATAATCCAGTAGTTTGAAGTTTGCTTCATTAATTAGAGTAAAGTCTTTTTGTATATACAGGTCGGTCACTTTCATAGACTGGTCAGTATGACACAACATGTCATTTACTATGTACTTGTTAATTCCGACTTTGTTAATAGCAATTGTTGCCATTGAATGCCGGGCTGCATAGAATTGCAGGTTTTCAATCCCAATTTCTTCTCCAATGTCCTTCAGTCCTATATTGATGGCCCTGTTAAGGTCTGCCATAGAGGAAAAACGTTCATAGAAATTAAATACCCGTTCTTTTCCTCTATACTTTTCTATTAACGACTTGATAACTGGATGCACCTTGACCACCATCTTTGCATTGTCATTTCTACGGTCTTTAGTTTTGGTGCGGTAATAAGTAATATATTCCCCATCAAATTCAGTTGCCTTATACAAGTCGGCAGAATTCATTCCCATAAGGCAAAAAGACAGTATAAAACAATCTTTAGCCAAATCATGCCTACTGGCATACTTTTTCACTTGCTTGTTATTATAGGGAAGGTTGAATATTGCCTTTATTACGTCTTCCGATAACGCTCTTTTCTTAGCTACATTCTGTTGTTTGGGTTTGAATTTGGAGAGATTCTGCTTGATTCTGATAATGTCATTATCTTCATCATTGTAATACTCCCTGGCTTCTGAAAATAGGCGTAGAATGGCATTTGTATAGAGAGATTGTGCCCGCTTTTTATCGGAAAGATATTCTTCGTATTCTCTCATCTTCTGAACAGTAATTTCGCTGCAAAGGATGGATTCGCGGCCAAAGAATGTACAGAAGGAGTTTATAGCGGTCGTATAGTTTTTGATTCCTTTTATTTCCGGATGGGATAAACACCATTTCCGGGCAAAGGCAATAAAATCAATTCCACTTTTATTGTCTTTTGTTTTGATATAGTCTACGATAGCATCAATGTCTATCGAGTTTATTTCAAGATTGAGTGCATTGATTTTATTCCTATATATTTTAATTAGTTCCTCGCACTTGTCAAGTATCAATTGATTTTTTATTTTGAAACTTGCTGTAAGGTCTTTCTTGGAAACATACATAGTTGTGGATATGTATCTCACCTTCCGTTCATGAGTAAACCGAATAACAACGTTCCATGTTTTGTCTTCACGCTGCCTGTCTTTGAATATTGTAGGTTTAAATGTTGCCATATCTATTCTGCTAAAACATTGCTAAAACAATTTTGAGTTACTTGTAGATTTTAAAGTTTACTTGTAATGCGGTTCCGTATGACATTTTTTGCTATATATACCTGTAAACGCCTTATATACAACAAAAAAGAGGAACATTCTCATCGAATTTCCTCTTTTTGTGTGGGTGGCAGATGGGACTCGAACCCACGACATTCAGAACCACAATCTAAAGTGAAATTCTAATTAATTATTTGATTTAAAACATATTATTAAGTCGTTTGTAATTGTTTGCTAAAACATTGCTAAAACAATTTGCAAAATGATTAAATTATAGGTTTCCCCACTTTGCTGATATTTGGCGTTGGGTCATGCTCTACTTCTTTTCTTCATCCCTCATCTTTGAGGTATTTGTTTCTTATCTCTTTGATTTCATTCGTCATTCCCCATACTTTGAAGAAGAGGATGATTTGCAGTACTCCGAATATTAGGAGTATGATGGTTGGAAAGTCAATCATATCTATTATTCTTCCATCTTTCCATTTTTAAACGCTATTACCCACCAATCTCCTCCTTTGCTTACTGCTCCAATTGATGCTGTACTCTCTGAATGTATATAGTATGCGTTTCCGTTAATGCTATTTTCTGACGAACTCCACCAATAGTTGTGTTGGTATAGTGGCGTACCTTTATATGATTGTCCTTTAGCATAAGCCCTAATTTCATTTTCTGATGGCAAATGCCACTCCATGTTATTCTCAGGGTCATGGTTCATTTCAATACAATATGCGAATGCAGGATAGTTTTTATAACTATCTTTCCCATTTGTGGTTTTTGATAAGTTATATATAGCTTTTGTTACTTCCAAACCTGACATATCGGAATTACATAAAGCCTTATTTCTATACATTGCATTAGACAGAGCCCAAACGAGCCTTTTTGTACTTATTGGTTTTCTCGCTTGCGTTACGCATATAGTGCCTATTCTTTCATTTTTATAGCTAATAACAATGGTATCAAATCTATGTCCTGTTTCTATGTCGCTATTTTCTAAAACATTAAATGAAATAGTTTTTCCGCTTAATTTCAATTTGGTTATCCAATAAGAATTATCCTTTAAATTAATAATACATCCTTCCGATTCTATATCTCTAGGTAATGATACAGTTTCTTCTGATGGGTGGTAGTTTAAACTTATATTACCTATTTGGGATAGTTTTTGTATTTTAATATCCTCTTCTTCATCATCTGATGAACATGCTGTAAACAGCAACATTGGCAGCATTGCCGTTAAAAATAAAATCTTTTTCATTGTGTTTAAATATTAAGTTTGTTATTTAATTCGTTGAATATATTGAGGATAAATTTATACATCGTTATATACTTACGATGAACCTCATGCCTATATTTAATTTATAGTTCATTGGGTATGAAAAACTGTTTTGTATTCTTTTTAGTAATAATTGCTACTTCTTTCCCACTATCAAGCAAGACAGCTTGTACATTTTCTTTTATGTCATCAGCAAAAGGGTCTTGAATGTAAATTTTCTTTAGATATTCCATGCTTTGTATAATTACTCTGTCAATTTCCCTATTAACGTAAGGAAAAGAATATCCTATGATTACCAGTGATGTTGTATTCTTTACACGTTCTACAATACTGTCAATAAATTTATCATTCCTTTCCCAAGAATAAGAAAGTGTATTTCTATATAAATTATTATTATGTAATATCTCTTCTATTTTTACTATGGCGTTATTAAGGTTATATCCTCCATTGAAAATATCTATAACTGTTTTCTCATCTTGCCTATCTATAAATAATGCAGTTCCATTCAATTTTGCAATAGAAAATACATCTTTATTTTTATTTTCTGTGGTAATAGTCTTACTAATTACATTCAAATTTTCCCATAGCTTCATTATATACTTTCCATCATTAGAATAATCGGAATATGCTAATTCAAATTGTGCATCATAATTCCATGTTAGTATATTTATTGAAGGGAACTTCTTATTTTCATTTAATAGTGATGCTATAAAACCATCGTAACGTAAATCATGTGGAAGAAATAGTTGGTTAAGTGTTAGGTAGATGGATAGAGCATTTTTTACTCGATTGTATATCTCGCTCTTTTGAGTGACAAATAACATTTTTGCATAAGTATCAATAGTTGGATAATCTTTACATCTGTCTGATAACCATTTAAGCTCATCCTTAATTAATAAGAGTTTTTCTTTTTCTTTACCAGTAAACCCATTGCCTTTTTCAGAAAGCAATTTTATCAACGAATGGATAGCCATACTAAATTCTGATATGATAGGAACTCCTCTTGTGATTTCTCCTACCTTGTCGCGTTCACCATAGCTTGCTCCAGCACCCAAAATGTATGTTATTTTATTCATTCCCTATCCTTTATTAATCATCTGCATAGTATTGAGGTTCTTATAATCTTCAATATCCTTTCTTAATAAAAGATAGTTTTCCCACTCCATTTGGATGTCGGCAAAAGAAGGACGTTTGTTTGAATAAAAATTATATCGTCTATGAAGCATTCGTGAAAATGGGTCCCAAATGAATTCGTAAGTTTCACAAACTGTTTGATAACCATTGGTTCCTTGTTGAGTACCGTCAAAATTTTGATGAAAATTTCCATCGCTTTCGTTATATTCAAAAATATATGTTTGCATAGTTTATTTATTTAATATTTCAATGTCATTATTACCAAGTACAAATCGAAGTATCTGTTCTTTTTTCTGAGCCCCTATCTCTATAGATAAAGTTGCCTTAATCTCTTTTTGCTCTATGTAATCTATTTTATTACGTGAAGTATTCGATTTATAGTAATCGAAAAAATTACAATTTAACACTTCGCTTATATTGCAAAGTAAATCTGTATCAAGGCTATGTTTTTGAAATACTGTTTTTTCTATGTTCTGTCGAGCAATACCCAGTAACTCAGCAAATTTAGCCTTTGATAAGCCGCTTTCTTCTACCTTTCTGCGGACTTCTTCTCCAATGTTTAATCTATTGATTTTCATGTACTAAAGTTATTAAAGGTTTTCTATTAGTAGAAATTGATATGTAATACAAAAAGTGTTAATGAAATATAATAATGTAATCTAAAAGTATTACGTGTAATTTATTTGATTACATTTGCATCATCAATCAATCACGTAGCAAAGATGCAAAACTGATTGATACAATGAAATAGTATAAACATATTAAATCACACGATTATGAGCACGAAGAGTTTTTTACACGAAGTTATGAGCCTTGCATGGCAGTTTGTAAAGAGAAACGGTTTTTCAATGAGCGAAGCACTTAAAGTTGCTTGGGTTAACTTGAAATTGAAATCTCAAATGAAAAGCAAGATTGTGAAGTTCTACTTCAAGAAAGTAGACGGTTCTGTACGTGAAGCATACGGCACGTTGAATGAAAAGTTGATGCCGGCTATCACCGGTACAGATAAGAGGGCAAAGAACGATACTGTTCAGACTTACTATGATACCGAACGTCAAGAGTTCAGATGCTACAAGAAAGCTAACCTTTTAAATATCGCATGATTATGAGACAGTATAGAGTATGTGACAGCATAGAAGCCTATGAATTTGAAAAGGCTCTGGATAAGGCCTATAATGACCTTACCGATGTGGATAAGATGTCTGAAGAAGACGCTTGTGTGTTCTGTAATACGGACACGAAAGAAGAAGCCTTGCAGCTTATTCAAGAAGAAATTGATTACATAGAGTTTCAACTTGACAAGATAGCGGTATGATAGCGACAGTTCTGATACATGTGGTCATATTGATAGGCCTGCCATACCTGGCTTATAGAATTTGTAGAAAGCCGGGTGAGAAGTTCTTTTATGATGATTAATCACACGATTATATCACGCACGACAAGCCCGTGCAGACGTAGTGAATATTCTACACGGGTACTATTGATTAGTTCTTTGACATGTTGGTAAATTAGAGGTTGCAAGTTATCCTCTGCCGAAAACGGACTACGTGAATAGGCTTAACTTGACAACGATATAATGCTGTGGTTAAGGGTCAAGCCGTATCGTTGTAAATATAAACAGTTAGATTGGTAATTCAATCGGCAAATCGTGGCATTTGCTTTACTATATAATATCTTGGAATAGACATCCCGCACTGATAGCGTAAACATGGAGTAGCCTACACTTACGTAGGGATATGAGAATGCACCGATAGCTTTAATATGGTTGCAGGGCACGCAATGGAGTGCCAATGTAAGCCAGTCTGAAAAATCGTCTATCAGTAAGCATACGGGGTTGGCGTCCGTACGCTGGCGAAATAAATAATATAAGCGTCCGATACAGTCCTGAATCGGTATAAAGTAATGGTGGCGAAGGGCGACCATACCACGCTTAAAATATATTCCCTCCCGTAAGATTCGGGGTAATAACCGGTTGTAGCCGTTGAGGTGAATTGTTTAGCCTGTACTGAACTGAAATATGGTTCTACTATTCGATTAGGGTACAGGCACTAATTTTAAATGATAAGACAATGGAAGAAATTACAAGTGTATGTCAAGACTTGCAAGATTGCATTGACACAATGGATATGCAACAGAGGGAGTTGAGCAGGCAGTACGATACTCTGATGGATGAAATTGACGTTGCCATAGAAAAGGCTAAATCAGTAAGAAGTAATATCAATAACGTGTTGTCATGAAACTTATACTGTTCTTCTTATCGCTGTTATTGCTGATATTAACTGCGATAATGCTCTATATCTCTCTCATAAGAGATTACAGTATTGGCGTTATTATGACGCTTATCTTATTCTCTTTGTCAGTGTTGCTGTCTGTGATGACATGTAAAGAATTATTCACTTAACTGTTTTGTCGTGTTTTATTTTGTGTTTATACCGGGTGTGCCGTCTGTGAAGATAGTGCACCTTTCTTGTTTCGGGAGTTCGGTGTAATGGCTAACACACCTCATTCGAGGAGACTGGCAGTTCGAGTCTGCCAACTTCCACCAATCATTAATTAAATAATAGCTTATGGAAAAGGTAGAAAGTAAAGAAAAGATGAGAAACATGAAGAAAGGAGCTTCAATCAAGCTGCCTATATCTTCACTTGAGACAATCCGCAACAATGTGTCGCTTCTGAACGCCAAACACCTCCTTGAAGGGAAAAAATGGACTTCGAAGTCGTACCCGCAAAAAGGGATTGTCGTTGTAACCCGAACTGCGTAACTATCAACTTACACGATTATGGATAGAGTATTTAACGAATTGACACCTGAATGCGAGATTACGGCACGAATGTATGCACAAGGGTACGAGAAGAAGGAGATAGCCAATATGAAATGCAGGGCGGTCAGCACGATTAATAACCAACTGCAAAAGGCGTTCGAGATTCTTCATGTTAGGAATGGACGGGAACTTGCGACAATGCTGTACGAGCGTATTACTGGGCTGAAGTTCACAATGGATTTTTCTCCTGCTGTACGTGTCTCGGTTGCCTGCTGTTTGCTATGTGTGTTTTCTCTGTCACTTTATCACGAACAAGGTTACATGAGAAGAAGCCGGAGAACGATGGTTGAACGTATTGAAAGAGCAAGGAGGATAGAATGAATATTGAAGATTTACAATCCATTATGATTGATAGCTTTCAGGTAGGATATATGGAGGCTGTCAAAGCTTATGAACCGGCACAAGACCTTATAAGATTGAGCGAAGTGAAAAAGTGGTTGAAAATGATGAAAATAGACCTGAAAAGATTCAATACACTTGTACATAAAGAAATAATTAAGCCTATCCGAAAAGGAGAAAGCCGAAATTCACCTCTTTACTATTCAAAGAAAGAAATCAAACAAGCCCTCTCAATGGCTAATGTGAGTGGTATGTTAGCAAAAGAAACAATTAAATTAACCCTTTAATTTTACGATTATGTCACTTATTAAAAAATCAAACGAATTAGTAATCCCTACCACTGTAAAGATAATGATTTACGGTCAGGCAGGTACGGGAAAGAGTACGGTAGCCTTGAGTGCCCCGAAACCTTTGCTGTTGGACTTCGACAACGGTGTCAAGCGTATAAATATGTCACATCTTGAAAACATAGATACTGTGCAGGTAACGTCTTGGAATGACGTGCAACAGGTTTTACAAGAAGGCTTATCAGCTTATCAGACTATCGTAGTTGATACTATCGGTAAGATGATGGACTTCATCATTGCTTATAAGTGCGGCAATCGCCAACCGTCTATCAGGGATTGGAGCGGTATTAACGCGGAGTTTTCCTGGATGACAAGAATGCTTTCAAGCCTGAATAAGCATATTATTTTTGTCGCTCACCGTGATACAAGAAAAGAGGGTGACGATACGGTGTTCATTCCTGCCTTGCGTGAAAAATCCTACAACTCCATTGTTACCGAGCTTGATTTGTTGGGCTATCTTGAAATGAAAAGCGAGAGAGGTGTTCAAAGACGCACTATCACATTTGACCCGACTTCAAGAAATGACGGAAAGAACACCTGCAATCTGCCTTCTGTTATGGAGGTTCCAACCATCCTTGACAGATATGGCAACCCGAGCGCCAAGAATGACTTTATTACCTCTAAGATTATCAATTCATATTTAGGAATGCTTGCAGCAAAAAAGGCAGTGCAGGAAAAATATGACAAGGTGATTGAAGAAATCAAAGAGCAGATTGAACTTATTACGGATGCGGAATCTGCAAATAATTTCATCGCTCAAATTGACAACTTTGAACACGTTGGTTCTTCAAAACAGATGGCGGCAAAATTGGTAGCCAATAAAGCGAAGGCTTTAAATCTGAAACTTAATTCCGAAAAGAAATATGAGCCGGCAGCCTAAGTATAAGATATATGCAACCTTGTTGGATTCTTACTTCAATTACCTTAATAGCGATGTTATTTACGAGCGTTATTATGGTTGGAGTGAGAATCCTCCATATACAGAAGAAGAGTTTCAGCAGAAACAGTTTCGGGAACTGATAGACCGTATCAACCGAAAGCCGTTTGATAGTGAAGCTGCCGACAAGGGCACGGCATTCAATGAGGTGATTGACTGTATGATTGAAAACCGGAAATCTGAAACAGTACAGGTCGAAAAGATATATAAAGTAGAGCGTTTTGGAGCTTGTGATGAAACAGGGAAACCCTTGTACTATGAAGAGGTACCGACCGATATAGTCACAGGCTTGAAAGCTACTTACAATAACCGTGTCTTTACTTTCCCCATTTCCCTTTGCCGTGAGTTTGCCAATTACTTCAAAGACGCCTTGACTCAACAGCGCGTGGAAGCAATTCTACCGACTACTTTCGGCGATGTTCTTGTCTACGGTGTGATTGACGAACTGATGCCTACCAGTGTACACGACATCAAGACTACCGGCAGTTACACCGTAGGGAAATTCAAAGACCATCATCAGCATTTGGTTTACCCATACGCCCTTATGCAGAACGGTTCGGACGTCCGGACGTTTGAATATGACATTGTAGAGTTCAACAAAGGCGGTTACGTGGTAGATACCTATACTGAAACTTATGTTTTCAATCCAGAACGTGATATACCCATTCTCACTAACCATTGTGAGGAATTTATCCGGTTCTTGGAAGAAAACAGGGAACTTATAACTGATACTAAAATTTTTGGAGGAGAGAATTAATGGCAAACCAAATTACAGGACGGATAGCTGAAATCTGCCAGACCGTCCAAATTGAATCTAAGAATGGAGGTTCCCCATTCGTCAAACGGGAATTTCTTTTAGATGCGACCACTTATGACCCCTACACGGGAGAACGTAGTGAATATGAGAATATTGTTCCTTTGGAGTTTTTTGGTGATAAATGTGTCGAGCTTGACCGTTTTAAAATAGATGACGTAGTAACAGTATCATTCTTTTTACAGGGTCGTTCATGGACGAACCAAGATGGAGAGCTTAAACGTATGGTTTCTATTCGATGTCACAAAATAGAGGCTCGTGGCGGTGTACCTCAATCTACATCATCCCAATCAGTACAACAACCGGTTCAGCAACCGCAGCCTACCCCAAGTTATCAGAATCAGGCGCCGGGTTTCCCGCCACCGGTTGATGCGAATGGTAATCCTAAGGACGATTTACCTTTCTAATGTATGTTGTTCAATCTGCAAAATGAATATGATATACCCAAGTTCAAGGAATATGTAAACAAGTTGTTTAGCGAGCGTGCAGTCGTGGAGGTCAAGAAGAAGTTACCTAACCGCACGCTTGCCCAAAACTCTTACCTGCATCTTCTTTTAGGGTATTTCGGTAGTGAATACGGTTGCAGCCTTGATGAAGCCAAAATTGACTTCTATAAGAGGACTTGCAACCGTGATTTGTTTGAACGTAAGATGGTCAACAAGAAAGGGAAAGAAGTAACCTACTTGCGCAGTTCGGCAGAACTGACAACAGGTGAAATGACCCTTTCGATTGAACGTTTTCGCAATTACAGTTTATCAATAGCAGGCATTTATCTCCCTGCTCCTGACGAACATCAAATGCTGATATACGCTCAGCAGGAAATAGAACGTAACAAGGAATTTATTTAGCTATGACAGACTTATTCGGGAATGAGATAAAACCTGCAAAGGTTTATAAGCGTGACAGCATGGGTAGGTTCGCTGATGAAAAGACAGCTAAGTATGAGCGTGCCATAAGGGAAGCAAGCCAATATAAGCAAATGTATCTTGCGGCTCAATCCCGAATGAGAGGACTGGCTAAAACATTGAGAATGAAAGATGAACTAATTTCTAAATTAAAAAATAATGGATAAATTTTTAGGTCAAGAAATCCCCGAAAAGGATAGATGGCAGTTCTTACAGGACAGTGCCGATGCGATTGAGGAAATCGGTTATACCCACCGCTTCACTCCCGAAGAATTGGCACAAAAGAAAGAAACTCTCGCTGAAACTTCAATTCAAATCAATGATATTGAGATTGAGAAGAAAGAAGCGATGAAGGCATTTAATGAAGAGCTTAAGCCTTTGAATGAACGCAAACATGAGCTTCTTGATAACATCAAGAAAGGTTCGGAGTATGTGGAGAATGAGGAGTGCGTTAAGATTCTCTATCATGAAGAAAAGATGGCAGGGTATTACAACAGGCTGGGCGAACTGGTTTATTCCCGTCCTATCATGCCGAAGGAAATGCAAAAGACAATTTTTAATATTAACCGTAAAACAGGAACAGAATCATGAGCGAAAACAAATTGAATGTGGTTGTGCCAAAAGATTACAACGGTGCGCCTATTGAAGTAGTATTGAGAGAAGGAACGGCACCTAAAGCACTCGACCCAAAGGCACCGATTCCCGTTAATATCACGGGAACGATAGACAGTCCTCTCCGTTGGCTTGAAAAGCGGGTAGAACTGATGGACCAAAAACAGGCAAATATTACGGTCAGCCGTGATAATATGAAAATCTCTTTAGTCGATAAAGAGACGGACTATTACAACAATGGCATTACCGGAGTATTGCAACCATCGAAAGAAATGGTTGAGTTCGGTATCAATTCGGAAAAACAATGGGAGCCTATCAAACTATCCCAGTTTTTCAAGATGCACCGGGCTTTCTTCAAGGATAAGGCGGAAAACATGACGCTCGTTTCCCTGCTGAAGAATTTCAAAGCCAAGGTTAACCAAGACATTGAGCGAAGCAAGGAAGAGAACGGAAGCAAGGTGGATAACTTTTCACAGGTAGTTGATTCTAATTTGCCGAAGTCATTCAAGTTGAACGTTCCTCTTTTCAAAGGCTTCGCCTGTGAAGAAATCGAGGTTGAAATCTATGCCGATGTGGACGGCCGGGACGTTTCTCTTTCCCTTGTGTCTGCCGGCGCGAATGAAGCCATCGAGGAATACAAAAACAAAGTGATTGATGAACAATTGAACGCTATCAGGCAGATAGCGCCGGATATTGTAATTATCGAAGTATAGCTTTGTTAACCTGCCCGCAAGGTCTGTGAAGATATAGCGGGCAAACTTTTGATATAGGGGAATGTAGCTCAGTGGTTAGAGCGCCGTGTGTGGTGGAAGGTTGAGAGTTCGACTCTCTCAAGAAATACTCTTAGCTTAACGGGAGAGCACCACAAGCGGAGGTCGGTGGTTCGAATCCATCCGTTTCCACAAGCCTTTAGGATGGTCGAAGCAGAAGTAGAGACATCAAGGCTCATACAGTTTACGGGCTGCCGGTATTAATTCCGGCTGACACGACGGAAAGACGCCGAAGAAACGTATGAGTGTTTCTATGAAGAAGCTGAAGAATGTTGTTGTGCCCCGGAGAATACGCTTCGGGGCTTTTACTTGGAAAATCTTTAATTATATGCTATATCAATACAAAAAGAAATCAAAGAAAGACAAGCCTTTACCCTTGTTTGATAGAGCAGGGGTAACAGTAAAGAAGAAGCCGGATTACAAGAAGAAACTGGATGAAGTTTTCTCAAAGTATATCCGGCTTAAATATGCAATGCCAAATGGAATGTGCCGATGTATTAGCTGTGGCTCATTCAAACATTGGAAAGAAATTCAGAATGGGCATTATATGTCAAGACGATATATGTCAACTCGTTTTGATGAAGATAATTGCCGACCGCAATGTGTCGCTTGTAACATCTTTAATCAAGGCAATGCTCAGATGTACAGACGTGGACTTATTGCTCAGATCGGAGAACAACGAGTGGATTTAGTTGAATATAGAGCAAAGAATACCTCTAAGCATTACACTGATTTTGAGTATAAGGAATTAATCAAATACTATTCTGCTTTGGTAGATAAATTTAAAAAAGAGAAAGGCTTATGATTGAGGTTTGGAAAGATATACCCCAATTTGTGGGGCTGTATCAAGTTTCTAATATGGGTAATGTTAGAAGCGTTGAAAGAGTTGTTCCATTTGGTTCTCAACAGAGAATTGTAAAACCGTCTAATTTGCGTTTCTTCAAAAAGTCTAACGGCTATTTATCTGTGAAAATATACAAGGATGGCAGACAATACACAATGTATGTTCACAGATTGGTGGCAATGGCTTTTTGTGATGGATATTTTGATAAAGCCGATGTAAATCATAAAGATGGAAATAAATCGAATAATATATCAAGTAATCTTGAATGGTGTACACGTTCTGAGAATCAAATACATTCTGTTAAGGTTCTGCATAATAAATTGGGCAATAGAAAAATATGCAAGAAATGGAACTCTAAGCCTATTATACAACTTTCTCTTGATGGAAAGAAAATAAAAGATTGGAGTTCAGCTTTTGAAGTTCAAAGAGTTTTGGGATTTAATGAGGCTGGTATAAGAAAATGCCTCTATGGTGATAAACAAAAAGGTAGGAGAAGCTATCAATCTCATGGCTATAAATGGGTATATGCAAAAGACTACTATAAATAACTTCAAAGAAGAGTGCGTAAAATACCGCACTCTTACCAAGTATTACAAGGCACTTAACAAGAAATTACGAAAGGAGAAAGGCTTATGAGTTACCAATTAAGGGATTACCAACAGAAAGCTTCTGACGCTGCCGTTTCCTTCTTCAACAATAAAGCTAAGAAAACAAACGCCATCATGGTCTTGCCTACGGGTTCTGGAAAGTCGCTTATCATAGCCGATATAGCCGCAAGGCTTGACGGTCATACCTTGGTGTTTCAGCCGTCAAAAGAAATTTTGGAGCAGAACTTCAAGAAACTTTACTCATACGGCATTCTTGATTGTAGTATCTATTCGGCTTCTTTCAACTCAAAGGAGATAAGTCGAATAACATTCGCCACTATCGGAAGCGTGAAGAATCATCCCGAACTGTTTACCCACTTCAAAAACATCATCGTGGATGAATGCCACCTTGTAAATCCCAAAGAAGGAATGTACAAAGATTTCTTTGAGGCTGTGAAATGCAAGGTTCTTGGGTTGACCGCTACACCGTATCGACTTTCCTCAAGCCGTGATTTCGGTTCCATGCTGAAGTTTATCACCCGAACCAAACCTCATGTATTTTCAGAGGTGATTTACCATGTGCAGGTATCTACTTTGCTTGATATGGGGTATCTGGCGAAACTGAATTACTACCCGATGAATCCGAGCGGATGGAATGAACTAAACTTGAAAGTAAATACCACCGGTGCCGACTATACGGACAAGTCAGTCCAAAGGGAGTATGAACGAATAGACTTCTACGGTTATCTCGTCCACATCGTCCAGAGATTGATGAACCCGAAGGCAGGTGGTAAGCGAAAAGGCATTTTGGTTTTTACGCGGTTCCTGAAAGAAGCCGAGCGGTTAACCATGTCAATACCCGGTTGCGCCATCGTATCGGGTGACACTCCCAAGTCCACCCGTGAAATGATTCTCAAACATTTCAAGTCGGGTGAGATTCCCGTTGTCGCCAATGTTGGAGTATTGACTACAGGTTTTGATTATCCCGAACTTGATACCGTGGTTATGGCGCGCCCTACGATGTCGCTTGCCATGTGGTATCAGATAGTAGGCCGTGCAATCCGTCCTCATCCTTCTAAAGAATGCGGTTGGATTGTGGATTTATGTGGTAATGTCAAACGGTTCGGTGAGGTGTCTGATTTAAGGCTGGTGGATGGTGGCAACGGCAAATGGGCTGTTTACTCCAAAGGAAGGCAATTAACTAACGTGAGATTTTAATCCAGATGGAAAACGATAAAGGATTCATAAAACTAAGCCGCAAGTTCTTCTCGAATGTATTGTGGAATGAAGCCCGGACTTTTAGCAGTTGCGAAGCGTGGCTGGACTTGATACAGTCTGCACGATTTGATGCAACGCCCCGAAAGGTGAGTATCGGAGGTCGAGAAGTGGTCTGTAATCGTGGACAATATCCTGCATCCATCAGGTTCTTATCCAAACGTTGGAAATGGTCTGAAAAGAAAGTACGTTCTTTTTTAGAACATCTTAAAAAAGAAGATATGATAACCTGTGAATGTTCTCAAGGCGTAAATGTCATAACGTTGTGTAAATACGATGAATATAATGATTCGGGCACAACCAAAGGCACAACTGAGGGCACAAACATTGGTTTGGAAATCAGTGATTTAAAGCGTGATTTGGCACAACTAAGGGCACAACTGGGGGCACACCCTTTGAATGGGGATTTGATTCAGTTTGATTTTTCACAAAATTTAGGGCACACGGAGGGCACAAATACAAAGAAAGAAGAAGAAAGAGAGTATATAGCTGTATCTCTACAAAATCAAGAGAAAGAAAATACTCCTAACGGAGTATCAAAGAAAGACAAGCTTTCTTCGCCCTCCCTTTCTGAAAAGGTTGATTATAACGGATTGATGGAATATTATAACTCCAGTTTTAAAGACAAGCTCCCGCAGATACAATCAATGACCGATGTCAGAAAGAAAGCCGTAAAAGCCCGGATAACCCAGTACGGGAAAGAGTCCGTAAGAACGGTGTTCAATCTCGTTCTCCAATCTCCATTCCTGTTAGGAGCTAATGACCGTAACTGGAAATGCGACTTTGACTGGATTTTCAAGCAAGCGAATTTTACTAAAATCTTAGAAGGGAACTATAATGGAAAACGAACTGATACTGCGACAACAAGAAGAGAATCGGTTAGTCGCCTTAAAAACCTCGCCGGAGAAATATTGCGCGGCTCTTCGTCCGAAGAAGGTTGAGGACGTGTTCCTAAGCAATGAGCCTGACATCGGCACGATTATCAGACGGTTCGGAGAACCCCAGGCAAGGGCGGTTTTGGTTATTCTGATAGCCGATGCCTTGGAGTTCTTCAATGTCGGCAATACAATGACAGACACACAGGTTGCAATGACCGTGGACTTAATCATTGAGGAATACCCGTACATGAAGACCGATGATTTCAAGCTATGTTTCAAGAATGCGATGAAAATGAAGTACGGTGAAAATTACAATCGCATAGACGGCCAGATTATTATGGGATGGCTTCGTGAATACAATAAAGAGCGTTGTACCATCGCTGATAACCTGTCTTGGAACGAGCATAAATCACACATAGCAGATGAGCAAAAGCCGGTGAATGGAATTTTTCATGAAGAATACCGTGCCGAGCTTGAAAAAAGAGCGATGATGGGTGATAAATCTGCTATTAACGCGTTGAAACTGTCTGACGGGTTGATGAAGGAGTTAAGTAGAAGAAAATATGAAAGGCAACAAAAGGAGTTAGAAGAGTTTTATAAAAAAATAGAAAAATGCGAATAACCATCTATTGGAAAACGAAAGACCGTACTTCCATCTCCCGGATCCGGGAGAAATTCAATATTCCCAATTATATGACAGTGAACGGAGAAACCCCTTGTGATGTCCGGGATGAGGATATAGAACTTCTTCGGGAGTGTGAAAGGAGGGGATTTATCCAAATCAGAAATAAAAAATAATCAGTTATGTTAGTAGGAACAACCAATCTTAATACCACCCTCAACCTCTCTTATGTGTTGGTTGACGTGTTGGAAACACTTCTGTACGACTTAAGGAAGGAAATGAACGAGCAAGGTTACGAACTCCGCCATGATGCGAAGCGAAACTTCAACACGGCAATAGCCGCTATCCGCAGACTGAAGCAGGATGTGGACAAGACCCAGTTCTCAACTCAAGAGAACTTCGGTAATGATTCCGACTGCCTGCTTGCCTTCATCCGGCTGCTTGTGGACAGGTGCGGTGATAACGACAAGAAAATGTTCGAGTTTTACAATTACGTGAAAATGTTCCCGTCCCAGTTAGGGATGGAGCTATCTGATGAAAGAAGCGTATTTGCGCATATATTCGAGAATCAAGAAAACAAATGAATGTCAATTTCCAAACCGCGGGGAAAGGTGGGAAAGCTGCCACGGTAGAATGGTATACTCCACGCGAAATTATCAAACCGTTGGGGCCATTTGACTTAGACCCGGCCACGTCCCTGGAGGCTATCAGCCTAAACAACTCAGCCAAGCACTATTACACCCAAAAGGATAACGGCTTACTGAAGCCGTGGTTCGGTCGAGTATGGCTAAACCCTCCCTACAAGAATCCGGATATCCGGCTATTCATGCAGAAGATGGCCGAACACGGCAACGGGATTGCCTTGGTGTTTAACCGATGCGATTCGTCATGGTTCCAGGATTATGTGTTGGGGCGCGCCGACGCTATCATGTTCCTGCGGAAGCGCATCCGGTTCTTAAGACCGGACGGTACACAAGGGGATAGCCCGGGTGCCGGCTCTATTCTAATCGCCTATGGTAGTCAGAACGTGGAATCGCTTGCGAGATGCAGGCTGGCGGGAAAACTGGTCAGGATGGATTCTGTGACGAAAAGCAATATTCAATTGGGACTTAATTTTTCATCAATAACAGAAAGGAGCTAATATGTTCGAACCGAAAACAAAAGATATAACTCGATGGGGACTTACTATCCGAGGCTCTGATGTGTATTTCCCTAAAAAAGAAACAGCTATTAATATCGGCAAAATGACATTAAAGATGAATCCTGGAACTAAAATGTTTGAAGAATATCGACTTTGGGATATAAGTACCGGTGTTCCTCAATTGATAGATGAACAGAGATTTGATAGGACAATCTTAATTAGTATATAATTTATGTATAACAAGGAATAACATGAGTAATATTAAATTATCCATCCGGCAAATAGAAATGATGCAATATGCTATCGGATTTGACCGCAGGAATATAAAGAATAACCGATACAAGGCTTACCGCAATAGATACATAGTTTCCCATTCTGATAATGATTGGGAAGAACTTGTATCTTTTGGATATGCAACAAGAAAAGATTTTGAGATAGAAAAACAAATAGCCTATTATGTATCCGAACTTGGAATGAAATACTTAGGTGTTTTGTTTGGGTGTATTATTGAGGAAACTGATTAACGTAAAATTAAGTAAAAATGAAACGAATAAAAGAAAAAGTAAAAGCCATTTGGGCTATTCTGAAAGGTGGCCAGTATGCCGTCTTCGTTATTAATAACGGATATGTGAACAAAGACATAACACCTAATAAGGCGGCTTGTCTTATCTCGGATGATGCTTCCGACATGTTTTTAGAGTCAATTGTGAATTTCACGGACAAATATAGAACGGATAGATTATAATAAAGAATTATGGCAAAAGTATTTATAACAAAGTATGCCCTATCAGAAGGCATTCAGGAAATTGATGCGGTCATTTATGAGATAAATCCTAATGTAATATATGTGTATTATAACTGTCAGTTCTTCTGTATTGGAAAATCCGCCTTCTTAGACAAGGCAGACGCCATCAAGAAAGCTGAAGACATGAGAAAGAAAAAGATTGCCTCTTTGAAAAAGCAGATAAGCAAACTTGAAAAAATGACATTCTAATAAAATCAGAAATGAATAAGTTCAAGCATAAAGTGTCAATCGCAGGCAAAGAGTATGTGTGTGAGGTAATAGATGGGGTTCGGTATATCGATGGTGTAACTGTATCCGAGTTTTATAGCCGGTTATCTCCTATGGAAATCGCCGAACTCGCCAAAGTAGGTGCCGCTGCTTTGGATGCAGAAAGGAGAAGACAATCTTTCTTTCCAAGCACTATGTATAAAGAGATAAGGCATTTAAAGAATTGATTAATAACGAATCAGAAATAAATTATGGATGAAGAAAGAATTAACCAGTTATATAACAGAATATTGGATGGTGATAACTGGGATTATTCAACCCTTGACGAACTCATTGGTTTGTTGAAGTCAAGTGCTCGTGAAGAAGGTAGGCAAGAAATGAAACAAAAGGCTATTGATGCTTTTAAAGAGAACTGCCAACGCCCTAAAGATACAGAACCTTGTGTTTGTAGATTATGCGTCCGCTGGGTTGGAGGACACTGTGAGTTGCTGGATGGTTTTATTGAAAAACTTAATTCGTAACAATTTAAATTAAAATAGATATGAAGAAAATAGTATTATCAATCGAACAAATGCGGAAACTGCAAAAACTTGGTGTAGATACGAGTGACGCAAGTATGGTTCTCCTATTTAAAACCGAAGATGGAGAATACGTAGGATGGGATGAAGTACAGGATAACGACAAGGATTGTCGTTTATACGAATGGTATAATCCTGAAACTGAAATTTGGGAATCTACAATGATAGAATTACTTAACGCTGAAACAGGAGACTACGACCATTCTTATAGGGAATGTTGTGGAACTTTCACTCTACAAGACATATTGGAGATTATGCCCATCTTTTATCCTACAATAGAAAATGGCAAAAGAATATTAGTTGAAAACAGTCGAGAGGATTCCGGTTGCCATTATCAGCCGACTATCTTTCATTCCGAGGATGGCTGGTTTTGTAGCTATTTCGATAGTGACGACCTTTTGGATGAAAGAACATCCGATAGATATAATAATCCTCTCGATGCAGCCTATGATATGCTTTGTTGGCTATACGAAAACAATTATTTGCCATTAAAAAATTAACTCAATACAATAAAGAAAGATATGAAACAGACAGTACAAGAAGCTGCACGAGAAATGTGCGAAGCGTGGGGAATGGAAGATAACCACGGTTACGGTGTGAAAAAGACCTTTAAAGTAGGAGATATTGTTCCCTATCGCAATACGAGGGGAAACATAAAGAAAGCGAAGATAACTTCTTTCAAGACCGTACCAAATGGTAAGATATGGTTTAACGGTATCAACATAGAAACTAAAGCGAAGGTATGGTATCCTTTGCATATATCCGAAAAATTAATTCAATGAAAAATAGTTATGAATCAGACATTAGATGTAACAGCAAGGAAAGAAACCTTAGAAGAAGCCGCAAGCAGAGAGCTTAATTCAAGCTATGCGATTGTAGTTGATGGAGAACTTGCATATCAACATGCGGCAATGCTAAACATGTTCCGGAAAGGCGCTGAATGGCAAGCAAAGCAGTCACCGTGGATAAACGCAAGGGAAACACCCAACCCCGGCACGCCATTGATTGTCAGATTCGTGGGGAGGCATGGAATAAGGTACACCACTGCGGTATTTACTGATAATGAGGAATTTTTGGATAATAACGGGGAAGGAGTGAATAATATCACCCACTATATGCCGATACCTAAATTGGAAGAAGAATGAAAGCTATAACCATCAAACAGCCGTGGACGTCTCTCATCGTCCACGGCATCAAAGACATCGAGAACCGAACCTGGCGAACCAACTTTCGCGGGCGTGTTCTCATTCATGCCGCTGGCTCCCATGGTAGAAAGTTTAGCGTTAATCTGACGGATGCACAAACTAAAGCTGCATTCGCTACGATAGCCAAAGAAACCATGTTTGGAAATTTACCTTTCGGCTCTATTATCGGCAGCGTAGAGATAGTAGACTGTACGGTAAATCATTCATCTATCTGGGCAGAACACACGCCAGACTACATCGTAGGCATCAATCCTAAGATACATGAAGATATGACCGGGAAGAAGGTTATCTATAACTGGGTGCTTGCCAATCCTATCCTCTACGAGAAACCGATAGAGAACGTCAAAGGCAAACTCTCTTTCTGGGACTATCCCGACATCAACGAAGTAAAGATTGAATGCCCTTACTGCGGAAGTATCGAACTTGCTGTCGAGGACCACACCACGGTATTTTGGCCTACTTATTTGCATAAGTGTTCTAATTGCGGGGAATATATAATAGAAAGTGAATGGCAAAGAGTCCAAGAAGAACCATGAAAGCAAGCAAATATCTCTGCATCCGTGAATGCTGTGCGGCCGACTTGTCTACACTTACCATCAAGACAATTTTTGTTGCTGGTAGGGTGTATGAGTTGACTGGGAAACCGAATAAGTTATATTTCAGAAAATTAAACCGAACAGATAAACAAGATTGAATTAAGCATGGAAAGAAATACTGATTGCTACAACCAAGCCATTAGGCAAGCTTTGAAAGTGGAGTTCCTTACAAATAGCGAGGAACTCTTTTTGTATGCAGGGGCTATCTATTCTGCGATGATGTGGGGTAGGGAAGTCGATGAAAAGAATAAGACTATCCAAGAAAAAGATACGTCTGTAAAATAAAGAAAGGAACCCCGCACGACCAGAATCCCTTTCCATGTTTGAGAATTGCTTCTCTTTACACGATTATGATGCAAATATACTATTTACTTTTTAAATAATCGTGTTATGGTGAATGATTTTTCAATTATTGAGCAAATAAAGTCTGTAAAGGAAAAGAAAGAAGAACTTGCAAGAATAGAGCAGAATCTATCCACTCCCACCTTGACGGATAAATCACTTATCCCTGTTATTTATGAAATGTTCAAAGAAATTCTTGCTGGGCAGGATTTCTCCCCGATGCCGGAAAGCCCCCATCAAAGAAAGAAGTTTGTCTTTGTTATACTTTTCCTGTATTCTCCCAAAACATTAGCTGGGTATCATTCTCCAAAGGGATTGAGGGATGCGATAGCAAAGGCTATTGGATTGCATGATGTGACATTTATTTCCAACAATATAGAAACTGTTGCTTTTCTGTCTCAAAATGATAAATATTTCCGGGAAGATATAGAGTATCTTTACACCGAAATTATTAATCGGTTAAAATTCAAAGGGCTAATCAATTGATGTGACTTGCTTTCATTTTGGTTTGCATGGTTACCAAAAAGCCGGAGTTTAGTGCTCCGGCTTATTTGGAAATGAATTAATTATGGGGATTATTTTAATTTCATTTCATCTGATTGACGATTATTCCACATAATTATTGCGTAGCATAATTGCTGCATAAAACTATTCATTACTTCCATTTCTGATTCCGGACATTCTTTTCCTGTAGGGGTGTAATTTGATTTTGCATGAACTATATTATTTCTTGTTGCTGTTAAATACTCAGACATACGCTTTTTTAAATGGAAAATTTGTGAATCAGGAATATTTTTATAAGTCCACTCTATATCATTTCTAATCTGGCATTCTTTAGATAGTTGTTTTTTTATTGATGTAGGAATAGAATCGGATAAAGATAAAATATCGCAGCATTCAATCAATACCGATTCTGCTAGCTCGTTGTCACGTATACTGTTATCAAAGTGTCTGACAATATCGATAATGGAATCATAAAAACGGCAATCTCTAGTCTTTAGAATATTCATATCTAATTTTTTGCTTAGCATTTCATAAGCTTGTTTTTTTGAAATAGAAGGTGATATGTATTCTATAATTTTATAAAACATTAGAAACTTTAAATCTTCGTTGTTGAGCGTTTGAGCATCTACATATAATCCAAGCATAGGGTTGTAGGTTGGCAAATCTTCTGACTTTGAAATAATAAATTTACAATCATTTGCAGTATTGTCAATGTTCTCAAAATCCAAAACTTCTTCATCAAGATAAGTTGAGTTGTTTTTGATAAGTTTTTGTATGGTTATTGGTGAATCAGCCTTTACAGTTAGCATAAACAAGAAACGTTGTATTTCTTTGTTTTCTTCTTTTAATGGTAAAATTCTATTTTCTGATTTATATTTGAATTCTATTGCTGTATATGCCGAGCATGGAGACCAAAAATCACTATCATAACAATCCTCTTTGATGTTTCTTATGGCTATAAGCAATGGGGATTGTACAAGATATGCTTCAAAAAACTCCGTTTCGTATTTTTCACTAAATAAATCATACTCAGATTCTGGATTATACGTTATTTCGATATTTGTTTGACTTAAACACCCACATCTAACAGTGTAATCTCCTTCTTGTGTGAGGTTGTGTAGATTATTTGTACATTCGATAAAATCGGTAATATCAAATTGACTTGTATCGTTATCTCCGGGAAAATCAAGATTGATACAATCATCTCCTTCTTCATTTAATTCCAACCATTCTTCTTTTTCATCTTCAAGACCACAGAACTCTGCCAATCTTTGTAGCCGACTTTTAATGTCTTCTATATTATCCTCAGTTATTTGCATATATTATTCTCCTTTCTCTAATTTAATTTTCTTCCCACAATGAGGACAAGTGATAATGTTACTATCTTCTTTATTTTCATCCAATAAATCAATAACTCCTACCCCTAATGCTTTTGCTATTTCCCCCAACTTTCCAATAGTAGGATTGCCGGCTACAGCAGCATATAATGCTTGATAGGTGACCTCCATCTTTTTTGCAAGGTCTTGCATGGTAATACCTTGTTTTTTGCAGATTTCTTGTACTCTTAACATGATATTCAAATTATAATTTGATGCAAAGATAGGAATAGTTTTCAAATTATATATAGAATATAGACTGTCTCTTATACACATCTCCGAGCCCACGAGACCGGAGCCTA
>ENA-OYYE01000373-OYYE01000373.1-human-gut-metagenome-genome-assembly--contig:-NODE-373-length-24357-cov-7.850095_pt1 | contig 24357 bp, 23 predicted proteins | sample MGYA00243244_ERZ653437 | MGnify/ENA primary metagenome ERZ653437 (study PRJEB26926, sample SAMN06165130) | human gut metagenome | biome: ENVO:00009003; feature: ENVO:2100002; material: ENVO:00002003...
ATCTACACTTCTAGCTTCGTCGGCAGCGTCAGATGTGTATAAGAGACAGTTCCGGGACACCGGATGCTATGGAGAGATATGTTGCGCTCTCTGACGAAATAACCGGTAAATATACGGATCAGAAAGATGTGGATGCAATAGCCGATTTTCTAATTAATGGCTACAAGGAGGTTTCATCAGAAGCGGAAGAACTGAGAACTTTTATTTTATGAGGTGAAAAGATCTTTTTTAAGTAAAGAAGATTAAGTGTTAATAATTTGAATATTGTGCGATAATTTGACGGAAATATTGGATGTATTGGGGTTTCTTTGTATGTTTGTGCTTATAATCTGATAAAATTCGTCGTATATATGATATTAAGAGTAACAATAGAGAATTTATATTCTTTCAAGGATGAGACGGAAATTAGTTTTGTCGCAGGGAAGAGTACAATACATGGAGAACAGGTAAGCCGGGCAGAAAAACGAGATGATATTTCTGTTTTGAAGGCAGGTGTTATTTATGGTGCGAATGCTTCCGGCAAAAGCAATATTATCAAAGCGGTCTCGCTGATACAAAAAATTGCTTTATCGGGTGTGCCCAAGAAATATGTAGAGCCATTCAAACTGAGTGCATCGAATAATCGTCCGTCAAAGGTGGAGATAGAATTTAAAGTCGGCAAGAAGTTTTTTGCGTATGGGGCCGAGTTTACCATTAAAGGTATGGCGGAAGAATGGCTCTATGAAATCAATAGCCGTTCTGACCGGGAAATTTATACCCGCAAAGTTACCAGTGAGGGGAATGAGTTTACTTTCGGCACCGTCAATGGGGATGCGGAGACTCTGCAATTATTGAAGTTTATAAGTCAGAGTACACCTGTAACAGACAGCTTTCTTTCGGAGTATGTAAAACGCAATGGCAAGGGATTGCCCCTTATCAATGATGTGCATACCTGGATGAAGGAGAGTCTGAAGATTATCTTCCCCAATTCACGTTATGAGGGCATATCCATACGCGCTGAAAAAGATAAGGATTTTGCCGCAGCGACCAAGTCTTTATTGGAATATTTTAATACCGGTATTGTGGATATACGCCGTATTAAGGTGAACAAAGAAGATGTCGATTTGCCGAAAGATTTGATAAATGAACTTTTGGCGGGTGCCGAGCCTTATAGAAATTATATCATAGCTTCCTCATCGGACTCTACCATTTATTTCTTTGAAACAAATGCCGAAGGAATAACTACCCTATATAAGCAGAGTGCGATTCATAAGACGGATAACGATGATGAGGTTCCGTTTGAAATGAGTGAGGAATCTGACGGTTCTATTCGTTTGCTGGATTTCATACCTATGTTGATTGACCTTCGGCTAAATGAATCGGTTTATCTTATAGATGAAATAGACCGCAGTATGCATCCGATGCTTTCGCAAAAGCTATTGGAATATTATTTCAATCATCTTTCGAATGAACGGGATACCCAACTGATTTTTTCTACCCATGAGTCTAATTTGCTGAACTTGGATTTAATTCGCGCAGATGAAGTCTGGTTCGTAGAAAAAGGGCGTGAAGGAGCCTCGCATCTTACTTCGCTTGCGGAATATAAACCGAGGGAAGACATACGCAAAGGGTATCTGCAAGGAAGATATGGCGCTATCCCTTTCTTTGCCCCAATCAATAGCTTAAAATGGTAATGCTATGAGAAAGAGAAAGGATTTTAAACGGCTTGAGGGCGTCCGGTCTGCGCGACTGGTTGTAATAGCCGCCGAAGGCAGGAAAACAGAGAATATATACTTTGAGGCGATGAAAGCGACGGTATGTGCTTCGGATGTACATGTGGAGATTCTGCATCGAGACACAAATGATTCCAGCCCGGAGCATGTCTACAAACAAATTCGCAGATTTACGGATGAATACAATATAGAAGATGACGACCAGTTGTGGATTGTGGTGGATAAAGATAAATGGAGGGATAAAACTCTTTCGGAAGTAGCACGGTATTGTGCCCAAAACAATAATCTTTATTTCTGCGTAAGCAATCCCTGTTTTGAACTATGGCTATTACTTCATATCGAAGATGTTGCTTCATATAGTGAAGAGCAAATGGAGAAATTAGCTACGAATCGAAAAGTAAATAGCCAAGATACATGGTTGAAGAAACGGATGAAAGAGTTGACCGGACATTATTGCGAATCGGACTATGATGCAATGGCTCTTCTTGCAAATATGGATGTGGCAATAAAACGAGCTGAGAAATTAGATGTATGCCCTACTGACAGGTGGCCGCAAGGTGTGGGCACCAGAGTTTATTTGTTGGTAAATAACATAACGGAAAGTCCGCTGGGCTTGTGATATAATATAGGTACGGAAGACACTGGGATAAAAGAAGACGGATAATCACGAGGCTTGTGGATGGTCCGTGATTATCCGTTTGAAAAATGTGTACCTAAGATTTGTAAAAATGAACGCTAAAAGGGCGGGTTGTTATTCTAATCGGCGGGCACCGTCGCTGATGACTACATCGTAGATCTTGGGGCTACGGCCGAATTTGTTCTTGAATTCTTCTTTGGCTCTTTCGACGAAGATGGAGTAAAGCTCCTCTTTGACCAGGTTGATGGTGCAACCGCCAAAACCGCCACCCATGACGCGCGAACCGGTGACGCCACAGTCGAAAGCAAGGTCGTTGAGGAAGTCGAGCTCTTCGCAGCTTACTTCATAGAGCTTGCTCATGCCGTGGTGCGTGTCGTACATCTTCTGGCCTACGGTTTCGTAGTCACCTCTTTCCAAAGCGTCGCATACGTCGAGCACGCGCTGGATTTCTTCGATGACGTATTCGGCACGCATGTAGTCTTCGGGACTGATGTCGGCTTTCGATTCCTCCAGCATCTCCATCGTGCAGTCACGCAGGAATTCTACGTGCGGATGTTTCTTCTGGATGGCAGCAACGGCAGCTTCGCAACTTTGACGACGCTTGTTGTAGGCGGAAGAAGCCAATTCATGTTTTACGACGGAATCAACCAATACCAGACGGTAACCCTTCGGTTCGAACGGGAAGTACTGGTACTCCAGCGAACGGCAGTCCAGACGGATGAGGCTGCCCTTCTTGCCGAATACGGAAGCGAACTGGTCCATGATGCCGCAGTTGACACCGCAGTAATTGTGCTCCGTGGCCTGGCCTACCTTTGCCAACTCGAACTTGTCGATCTTGTTTTCGCCGAACAAATCGTTCAATGCATAGGCATACGTACTTTCCAATGCAGCGGAAGAAGACATTCCCGCACCCAGGGGTACGTCACCGGCAAAAGCCGTATTGAATCCCTTTACTTCCACACCCCGCTTAATCATTTCGCGGCATACGCCGAAGATGTATCTTGCCCAGCTTGCGCGGGGAGCATCTTCCTCGTTCAGGCCGAACTCGACGTAGTCTTTCAGGTCGATGGAGTAAGCTTTCACTGTGTTGGTGCCGTTGGGCTTTATTTCTGCAACCATGCCTTTGTCGATTGCTCCGGGGAATACAAAACCACCGTTGTAGTCAGTATGTTCACCGATGAGGTTGATGCGACCCGGAGAGGCATAAACTGCTCCCGTTGTTCCGTCAAAATGCTTGATGAAACGGCTTCTTACGTATTCTATATCCATGATATTATATTTTATAAGGTGAATAAATCTAATTACCTATAATGTCTTGTCAGTCTACTTTGATATCCTTGTTTACATTCTTGCAGCCTATCAAGCCGTAGAAAAGGAGGTATGCAAGGGCTACGATGATTACCCAGTAGCTTGCCATGAAGCCTGCCATGTCTGCCACCAAACCTTGGATAACGGGCAGGATACCGCCACCGCAAACCAATACCATGAACAATCCGGAAGCGGCTGCGAGGTATTTGCCCAGACCTTCAACAGCCAGGTTGAAGATACCGCCCCACATGATGGAGGTGCACAGGCCGACCAGTACCAGGTACATGGCGTTGATGGGCACTTCGGCAAATCCGAAGGACAAGCCGCCGGTAGCGCTCTGCTGGAGCACGGGCAGGTTGACCAAAGAACCGGTGGAGGAGAAGATAGCAAGGAATACCAATACAAGACCCAGACCGGAGGTGAAGGTCAGCATGGCCTTACTGGAAACTTTGGCGCCTAAAGAAGCTCCTGCCAGACGGCCGATGAGCATGAGGAACCAATAAGTACCTACTACGAAACCGGCAATGGTGGAGTCTATGCCTGCGCCGCCTTTATCAGCCTGTTCGGTGAGGAACAGGTTCAGCGTGCCCGGTACGCCTACTTCGATACCTACATATACGAAGATGGCGATAGCTCCCAAAATGAAATGGCGGAATTTCAACGCGCCTGCCATCAGTTTGCCGATAGGCTCGGTGGAAGTCGCCATATTGGGTTCGGGTATGGGAACGAACAGAAGCACGAAGAAAGCGAAGGCGAATACTGCCATAGCGGTGTACATTACCGGGAATATCTGAGAAATGGTAGCTTCCTTGATAGAACCGGCGATAAGGATACCTACGAACATCGGGGTGATGGTAGCCATTACGGAATTGAAAGAACCACCGACCTGGATAAGCTGGTTACCCCGGTTGCCTTCGCCACCGAGCTTGTTCAGCATGGGGTTGACTACGGTATTCAGCAAACACATGGAGAAGCCGGCGATGAACGCACCCGTCAGGTAAACGGCAAAAGCCGTGTTCGGACTGGAGTGGCCGGAGAGGAACTGAATGCCTACACCTATGAAGCCGACAGCTACCGCGATGAGCGCTGTTTTCTTATATCCTACCCGTTGTAATAAGATACCGCTGGGAATACCCATTACCGCGTAAGCGATGAAGTTGCCGAAGTTGCCCAGCATTCCTAATGCATTGGATACGGAGAACTGGTTTTTCAGCACGATTCCCATAGGAGCGGCGAGATTGGTTACGAACGAAATCATACCAAAAAGGAAAATCATCGTGATAATGGCGATGAGTTTACCATTCTGTTTTTCTTGTGTCATGGTTTACAATTAATTATAAGTTTATAAATTAGGTTAGTTAATTCGTTATTCTTGGACGCCGAACTTGTAGATGGTCACTTGCTGGTACTCATCGCCCGGCAGCAGCACTGCGGAGGGGAAATGAGCCTTGTTCGGAGTGTCGGGGAAGCACTGGGCCTCGAAGCAGACTGCACTGCGGGCAGGGAACGTGGCTCCGTGAGCGCCTTGGAAGCCGCCCAGCCAGTTGCCGGTGTAGAGCTGCACGCCGTTTTCGGTGGTATATACTTCCATCGTTCTGCCGCTGACGGGTTCGGTGCAAGTGGCTGCAAGGGTGAGCTCGCCGCTTTCCGTTTTGTTCAGTACGTAGCAGTGGTCATAGCCGGCGCCGTTGATTAATTGCTGGAATTTATCGTCGATTCGTTCGCCGATGGTATGCGGGGTGCGGAAGTCCATCGGAGTGCCTTCTACTTTCAGTATTTCTCCGGTGGGGATGGATACCTCGTCGATGGGGACATAGAAATCGGCGTTGATGGTGATTGTATTATTCAGGACGGTAGGAGTGGGGTTGGCAATGCCTGCCAGGTTGAAGAAACCGTGATTGGTCAGGTTTACGACTGTCGCCTTGTCGGTAGTGGCCCGGTACTCGATGACCAGGGCGTTTGTTTCGTCTTCCAGACGGTAGGTCATTTCTACTTCCAGATTGCCGGGGAAGCCTTCTTCGCCGTCGGCCGAGGTGTAGTTGAAGATGACGGTCGATTCATCGGGCTGCACGGCATCCCATACGCGGGTGTGAAAACCGGTAGGACCGCCGTGCAGGGAATTGGGGCCGTTGTTGATTGCCAGGCGGTGCTCCTCGCCGTACAGGGTGAATGTTCCTTTGGCTATGCGGTTGCCGTAGCGTCCGATAGTGGTGTTGAGAAACGGTTCGGGACTGTCGATGACGTGGTCGATGCTGTCATGGCCTAAAACGACGTTGGCGTATTTCCCGTTCTTGTCGGGGACCATAATCGAGAGGATGGCGCAACCGTAGTTAGTAACCGCAACTTCCATCCCCTGAGCGTTTTTAAGGATGTATAAGTCTGTCTTTTTATTGTCTATATTCTTCTGAAAGTCTTTTCTGTCCAGTCCGGACAGGTTGCTTTCCGTGAGAGCAGTGTCTATCATATTCATGGTATTAATTAAATTTCTTGCAAATAAAAAGAAATTCTTTTGTTCCCCCAAGTAAATGCAAAGAAATGTGGAGAACATTTTAGGAAAGTTTAGCGTTTAACAAATGGAAGACAAATTGATATTTTTTGTAAGTTCGCAAAAGGAACTTTCTTGAGAATAATGGCATTATCTGAAGAACTTCCGTTTTTTTGTGTATTTTTGCGGCATCTTAAAATGTTTATATTCAATGGACAATACTGAAAATACGACTCCGGCAGGAATGGACTTCATCCGTGATATAAAACGGATTGTGGCCGAAGCCCGGCAAAAGGCTTATTCCGCTATTAATTCTGCGATGGTGGAAGCCTATTGGCTGATGGGAAAGCGGATTGTAGAAGAACAGCAGCAAGGCAAAGAACGTGCCGATTATGGAACGGAACTGCTTAAAGAACTTTCCAAAGCATTGACTAAAGAGTTCGGAAAAGGATTTTCAGTTCCGAGTTTATATAACTATCGTCTTTTTTATCAAACCTTTCCTGAAATATTCTCCACACCGTGGAGAATATTGTCGTGGTCCCATTATAAGCGTCTGTTGACGGTCTCTAATCCCGAAGCCCGTGCATGGTATCTGAAAGAAGCACAGGAACAGATGTGGAGTTACCGCACGCTCGACCGTAACATCGGCTCGCAATATTATGAGCGGTTGTTGCTCTCGCAACACAAAGAACGGGTGGAAACGGAAATGAAATCCCTTACATCCTCCTATGAAAAGGATAAGCTGGAATTTATCAAGAATCCTACGGTAGCGGAATTTATCGGACTGTCGCCCAATAGCGATTTCACCGAATCGGATTTGGAATCAGCTATTATCGGCAACCTGCAACGCTTTCTGCTTGAATTGGGAAAAGGATGGTCTTTCGTTGCGCGTCAGAAATTAGTCCGCACCGAAAAGAAAGATTATTTCATCGACCTTGTGTTTTATAATTATATCCTGAAGAATTTCGTACTCATCGACCTGAAGACTACTCCTATCACCCATCAGGATGTGGGGCAGATGGATATGTATGTGCGAATATATGACGAGCGGGTGCGCGGCGAGGGAGATAATCCTACTATCGGTATCGTGCTGTGTTCCGAAACCGACGATGACATTGCCCGTTATTCCGTATTGCATGATAATAATCAGTTGTTTGCTTCCAAGTATATGCTTTACATGCCTACGGAGGAAGAACTTCGGAATGAGATTGAGCGGCAGAAGAATTTTTATCGTTTGCAACATCTGAATCAGGAGATATAAAAAGCGTGGGAAAAAGAAAAAATACCGGGCCTTGTGCTTTTCTCAATCTCACTTTTTTGTTTTATCTTTGTCCCGTTAATCTAAAGAATATTATATCAATATTGAATTGAATTGTACTAATTAAAAACAACCAATGTATCCATTAAAATTTGAGCCCATTTTGAAGCAAACGCTTTGGGGGGGTGACAAGATTATCCCATTCAAACATTTGAATGAAAACTTGCCGAATGTAGGCGAAAGTTGGGAAGTATCAGCAGTAGAAGGCAGCGAGTCGATTGTTGCCAACGGTGCTGACAAAGGGCTTACCTTGCCCGAAATGGTCCGGAAATACAAAGAGGAACTGGTGGGCGAAGCCAATTATGCGCGCTTTGGCAACAAATTCCCTTTGTTGATAAAGTTTATTGATGCCCAGCAAGACCTTTCCATTCAGGTGCATCCGGACGACGGGCTGGCAAAGAAACGTCATAACAGTTTCGGAAAAAATGAAATGTGGTATGTGATTTCTGCGGATAAGGGCGCCAAACTGATTTCCGGCTTTTCCCAACAGATTACTCCGAAAGAGTATAAGGAAAGAGTTTACAACGGTACTTTCTCGGAAGTGCTGCAACCGTGCGCCATTCAGGCAGGAGACGTGTTCTATGTTCCGGCAGGCCGGGTGCATGGCATCGGAGCCGGCGCTTTTGTTGCAGAAATTCAACAGACTTCCGATATTACCTACCGTATCTTCGACTACAACCGCAAGGACAAGGATGGAAAAACACGCGAACTGCACACCGGACAGGCGATGGATGCCATCAATTTTGCGGACGTGCAGGATGATTTCCGTACGGAATACGAACGCGTTCAGAACGAACCGGTGGAAATGGTGGCAAGTCCTTACTTCACCACTTCCATCTATGACATGACGGAAGAAATCACTTGCGATTACTCGGAACTGGATTCGTTCGTTATTTTCATCTGTGTGGAGGGTGCCTGCCGCATGACGGACGACAGTGGCAATGAACTCTCGTTCCGTGCGGGCGAAACAGTTCTGCTGCCCGCCGCTATTCAGGAAGTGACCATTGTACCGGAAGGTGGCAGTGTGAAGTTGCTGGAAACGTATGTGTGAGTTAACAGGAGACTTGATAATCAGTTAACATGATAGCAGAAAGGAAGTTAACTTCTTGGAAAGAAGAAGTTAACATCCTAAAAAGAAGAAGTTAACATCGTTGGTATAATGATGTTAACTTCTTCTTTTTGTGGTATATTTGAAAGCTTTACGGCCTGTCCGAACCGCATTATTTCGATGACTTTTTCCGAAATGATGTCTTCATTTTTCTCATTACTTTTATTCCGAGCATCACTCCGTCGAAGACTGCCAACCCCGTGTTGAAGGCACGCATGATGGCCGTGCCTTTATTATTTGCCGGGGCAACCGGGGCAAAAAGATTCTTTACCGATTCCGCCATAATCTTTTTCTGGGCATGGAGTTCGTTCAGGGTTTCCGCTTTTTGAAGTTGAAGCATCTCGAACGTACTTGCTGTATTTGATTTGAAAATATCTTCCATAATTTTGAGTTTTTGAGTTGGTAAGTTTTGAGTTTTTGAGTTCTTGAGTTGATGAGTTTTTGAGTTGACGAGAACTTATAAACTTAAAAACTTACCAACTTAAAAACTCAAAACCTTCATTATTTCTTATCGTTCTTATCATTTTCCTTGAACATGCCCGTGATGAACTTAGTCAGCGGGTTGACAATAATGCTCTTGCGCAATACGATGACCAGAACGATTAATAAAATCTGGACACCGCATATAATTGCGAAGCTGTCCTTCAACCCACCTACCAAAGGAGCAAGAAGATAGGCCACGGTTAAAGACAGATAAAACAGGGCCATCATGCCTAATATGACTACTACCAATATAAGTAATAGCTTGGAAAGCAACAACGTAAGCTTTTCAGCGATTTCCAGTTGAGTGTATCTCTTCTGTAACTTCAGATACTTCTTAAATTCAGTATATAACTGCTGAATATTATCGATACTATTGTCATCTACAAACATAATGGCTCTGTTTTTAATCCTTTTTTAAATTTTAGTTATTCGGCTTCTTCTCCACTGATTTCGGCTGCAATTTCGTCCACTAAGTTTTCCATTTCGCTACGGTTGAGCCGGATACCTTTCTTACGCAGGATTTCTGCAATCTTGTGACGGGTATCTTCGCCCTTGTCCGGTGCAAACAGAATACCGATAGCTGCGCCTAATGCCGCGCCGCCTAAAAAAGCTGCAAATAAATTTAATCCCTTCATAATAATGCTCCTTTCTTTTTAATTAAGTTGTTACGACAAAGCTAACAAAATATTTTGAAAGATTGTTCATATCTGCCGCTTTTTTAGATATTGTACCCTAAAAACGTTCGACGGGCTCATCCGGATTTGAATATTTCGCTATTTAATTTTATTTAACGACTTTTGAGCAGGTCGGATAAGACGTTCGGCGTACTTTTGTCGCTTAAATAACAAAGGTATATATGAAAAGATTGCTTAAAGGCAGGGTAGTGATACTTTTAGCTTGTATTGTGCTGGGATGCGTGTCGTGCATGAATGACGGCGGCTCGGACTGGGTAGGCAAATGGCAATTGCGTGAGTATCAGCGGCCGGACGGTTCGGTGCAGAAGGTGGACAGCATCTTTTACGGCTTCCAGAAAGGGTCGTTCCTGGCATATTGTATGAACAAGAACGGAGCTTATTCGAGCTTTTACGGATACTACCGGCTGCAAGATGACGAAATAACCATTATCTTATGGCCTGACAACACACCGGGATATGAGGAGGAGCATAAGGCGCTCGTCAACTCGGAAGGCTATAAAAAGTTCTTTAATTGGGGAGAAGACGGTGAGAGGACCTTCAAAGTGGAGGAGTTGACCCATAAGAAGATGCGGTTGAACTATGAAGATACCAAATACGTTTTCCGTAAATACGATTAATTTGAGAATAGATATAGTTACTAACAAAAAATTATAGAAAGATGAAAAAATTAGCATTATTAGGAATGGGAGTGTGCGTGGCACTGGCATTCTCGTCTTGTAAATCGAGTGAAAGCGCTTATAAGAAAGCATACGAAAAGGCAAAACAACAGGAACTGGCCGAACCGCAGGCAACTGCTCCGGTAGAGGAAGTGGCTCCTGTGATAGTGAGCGCTCCGGTAGAGGCTAAGGTAGTGGAAAGCGCTCCGGTGGGAACCGTACGCGAGGAAAAGGTGACGGTGGTATCGGATGGCGGACTGCTGAAGGATTACAGCGTGGTTTGCGGCAGCTTCGGAGTGAAGGCGAATGCCGAGAATCTGAAGAACTTCCTGGATAAGGAGGGATATAATGCGGTGATTGTGTTCAACGCAGATGCTGCGATGTATCGTGTGATTGCAAGTACTTATGCAGACAGGGCTTCTGCCGCCAGCGCACGCGACGCGTTCAAGGCTAAGTATCCTAACCGTAAGGATTTCCAGGGTGCATGGCTTTTGTATCGTATTAATTAAAATTCTTTTTGGTAATTCATAAGAAAGGCCAATATGCTTTTCAAGACGGGGCAGTAGCTGGGAAGTTACTGCCTCTTTTGGTTCGTACGGGGATTTTAGGCGCGGATGACACGGAAAATCACGGATTTTCAATACGGATGTATCAAAGTGAATAAAACACAGAGTCACAGAGACACAGAGCTTTTTAAAGTGTTCAAAATAAGATCTCTGTGCCTCTGTGCCTCTGTGTTCAACCTTTTACAAATTTCTTTCAGGCACGGATTCCGCGGATTAATTTAAAGTTTAAAGCTTAAAGAAATCCGTGAAAATCCGTGTAATCCGTGCCTAAAAAATAATGTTTTAAGGGCTTTCGGGCAGATTCGAGGCAGAAAAGCGGGGGCGGGGTATTGTGAAAAGTGCTTATAAATGTCTTGATGACGTTTAAAAGAAGTTATAAATGGGAATTGAAAAACTTTTTCACCGTGAAAAGTTTTTAATTTTGCGCTTCATCTGTTTTTAGAATATAATATGGAACGACAATATCTACTCAATGCCATCGATGCGGCATTGCGTGCGGGGGCGGAAATACTTTCTATTTACGATGATCCGGCATCGGATTTCGGAATCGAAAGAAAGGCGGACAATTCACCTTTGACCATTGCCGATAAAAAAGCCCACGACGTTATCGCAAGGCATCTGCAGGATACGCCTTATCCGCTGTTGAGCGAAGAAGGCAAGCATTTGCCTTATGAGGAACGACGCAATTGGAACACCTTGTGGATTGTAGACCCGCTGGACGGAACGAAAGAGTTCATTAAACGTAACGGGGAGTTTACGGTGAATATCGCTTTGGTGCGTGAAGGCGTTCCGGTGGCCGGTGTCATCTACCTGCCGGTGAAAAAGGAACTGTACTTTGCGGAAGAAACCCTGGGCGCCTACAAGCTGACGGGCATCACTGCACGTGACGGTAAATACCTGGAAGAACTGATTGCCGCAGCGACCCGCCTGCCGGACAAGGCCGGACATGAAGGATTTGTCATCGTGGCCTCGCGCTCGCATCTTTCGCAGGAAACGGAGAGCTACATCGAAGAAATGAAGCGCCGCCATGCGGAAGTGGAATTGATTTCCAGCGGAAGTTCCATTAAAATATGCCTGGTGGCGGAAGGAAAGGCGGACGTTTATCCCCGTTTCGCCCCTACGATGGAGTGGGACACGGCTGCCGGACATGCCATAGCGCGCGCCGCAGGGATGGAAATTTATCAAGCGGACACGGAGACGCCCTTACAGTACAATAAAGAAGATTTGTTAAATCCCTGGTTTATAGTGGAGCCCAGGCGAAACGTAAATTAGATAACGACTCGTATATGACATTTGAAATCATATTTGTGCTTTTGGCACTGCTGGGTATGGTGATAGCCCTGGTATTGGATAAGATGCGGCCGGGAATGGTATTGTTCTCGGTAGTCGTATCGCTCCTTTGCGCAGGCATCCTGACGCCTAAGGAAATGCTGGAGGGATTCAGTAATAAAGGCATGATAACGGTAGCCATGCTGTTCCTGGTGAGCGAAGGCATCCGGCAGTCGGGAGCGTTGGGAAAGGTAATCAAGAAGCTGCTTCCACAGAAAAAGACCACCGTCTTCAAGGCGCAACTCCGGATGTTGCCGACCATTTCTTTCATTTCCGCTTTTCTGAACAATACGCCGGTCGTCGTAATCTTTGCCCCGATTATCAAACGCTGGGCCGAATCGGTAAAAATTCCCGCTACAAAATTCTTAATCCCCCTGTCGTATGTCACTATTTTGGGAGGTATCTGCACCCTGATAGGTACTTCGACCAACCTGGTGGTGCACGGCATGATTCTGGATGCGGGGTATGAAGGCTTCACCATGTTCGAACTGGGGAAAGTAGGTATCTTCATCGCGGTTGCAGGCATCCTTTATCTGCTGTTTTTCTCGGCAAAGCTGTTGCCCGACGTGCGCACGGATGCCGTGAAGACGGATGAAGACGCGGAAGAGCAGGGCGACTTGCACCGCGTGGAAGCCGTGCTGGGCTCACGCTTTCCCGGTATCAATAAGAAGTTGCGCGATTTTAACTTCAAACGCCACTATGGCGCTGAAGTGAAAGAAATCAAACGCAACGGACAGAGCTATACGCAGAACCTGGAAAATGAGTATTTCCGGGATGGCGATACGGTGGTGGTGATGGCGGACGATTCGTTCGTACAGACGTGGGGAGAATCTTCCGTCTTCGTCATGATTGCCAACGGCAAGGACACGGAGCCTGTGGCAAGCAAGGGAAAACGCTGGTTTGCGCTGATTCTGCTTGTCCTGATGATAACAGGTGCTACGGTGGGCGAGCTGCCGGTGGTGAAAGAAGCTCTGCCGGATGTGAAGCTGGATATGTTTTTCTTCGTATCGGTGACCACTATCATCATGGCATGGGCCAAGATATTCCCTGCACGGAAATATACGAAATACATCTCCTGGGATATCCTGATAACGATTGCCTGCGCTTTTGCCATCAGCAAGGCGATGGTGAACTCCGGGGTGGCGGATGCCATAGCCCGGTACATTATCGGCCTGACCGATGATTACGGCCCGCAGGTGCTGCTGGCGGTTATGTTTATCATCACGAACTTATTTACCGAACTGATAACGAACAATGCCGCCGCGGCACTCGCTTTCCCGCTGGCGCTGTCCATCTCTTCGCAAATGGGAGTCAGCCCGGTGCCTTTCTTTGTGGTAATCTGCATGGCGGCTTCGGCAAGTTTCTCGACGCCTATCGGGTATCAGACCAATCTGATTGTTCAGGGTATCGGTAACTATAAGTTCACGGATTTTGTGCGTATAGGGCTTCCCCTGAATGTGATAACTTTCTTAATATCCATATTTTTAATCCCAATGATTTGGCCTTTTTAATAAAATGATGACAGAAGATAAAAACATATATCCGGTTTTCGACCGCATGTTGTCCCGGCAGGATAAGGAAAAACTTTTAGAGCAGCGTAGCGTAATGATTTGGTTTACCGGCCTGAGCGGTTCCGGCAAGAGCACGATAGCCATCGCCCTGGAGCGAGAGCTGCATCAGCGGGGACTCCTTTGCCGCATACTGGACGGGGACAATATCCGCAGCGGCATCAATAACAACCTGGGCTTTACGGAAGCCGACCGGATAGAGAATATCCGCCGGATAGCCGAAGTGTCCAAGCTGTTTGTAGACACCGGCATCATCACCATCGCCGCCTTTATCAGTCCCAGCAACGACATCCGCGAAATGGCCGCCAATATAATAGGTAAAGAAGACTTCATCGAAATCTATGTCAGCACGCCTATCGAAGAATGCGAGCGCCGAGATGTGAAGGGGCTTTACGCCAAGGCGCGCCGGGGCGAGATTAAAAACTTCACGGGCATTTCGGCGCCGTTCGAGGCTCCACTCAACCCGGCATTGACGCTGGATACATCGGTGCTGAGCCTGGAAGAATGCGTAGATAAAATACTGAAATTGATTGTACCGAGAATATTAGAGGAATAAACATACAATGAAAGAAGACTATAAATTAAGCCATTTGAAAGAACTCGAAGCAGAGTCCATTCATATTATCCGCGAGGTGGCGGCAGAGTTTGAGAATCCGGTAATGCTTTACAGCATCGGCAAGGATTCGTCTGTAATGGTTCGCTTGGCGGAGAAAGCCTTTTATCCGGGCAAAGTGCCTTTCCCACTGATGCACATCGACTCGAAATGGAAATTCAAGGAAATGATCCAGTTCCGGGACGAATATGCCCGGAAGTTCGGTTGGAACCTTATCGTGGAAAGCAATATGGAGGCTTTCGAGGCCGGAGTAGGGCCCTTTACCCACGGCAGCAAAGTGCATACCGACCTGATGAAGACACAGGCATTGCTGCACGCGCTGGACAAATACAAGTTCGACGCCGCATTCGGAGGCGCCCGCCGGGATGAGGAGAAGTCCCGTGCGAAGGAACGTATCTTTTCGTTCCGGGACAAGTTCCACCAATGGGACCCGAAGAACCAGCGTCCGGAGCTGTGGGACATCTACAACGCCCGTGTGCACAAAGGAGAGAGCATCCGTGTGTTCCCGCTGAGCAACTGGACGGAACTGGACATCTGGCAGTATATCCGCCTGGAAAATATTCCTATCGTACCGCTGTATTTTGCCAAGGAACGTCCCTGCGTAGAGATGGACGGCAACCTGATTATGGCGGACGACGAACGCCTGCCCGAACAGTACCGGGATAAGATAGAGATGCGCATGGTGCGCTTCCGTACGCTGGGTTGCTGGCCGCTGACCGGCGCTGTGGAGAGCAATGCCGATACCATCGAGAAGATTGTGGAGGAGATGATGACCACTACCAAGAGCGAACGGACCACGCGGGTCATCGACTTCGACCAGGATGCCAGTATGGAGCAGAAGAAACGGGAGGGGTACTTTTGACAATTAAAAATTAATAATTAAAAATTAATAATTAAAATGGGAGATTCGAGACTTGATATAAAGGCGTTTCTGGATAAGGATGAACAAAAAGATTTGCTTCGTTTCCTCACTGCCGGTTCGGTGGATGACGGGAAATCGACGCTCATCGGACGGTTGCTGTTCGACAGCAAAAAGTTGTATGAAGACCAACTGGATGCCCTGGAACGCGACAGCAAGCGTATGGGCAATGCGGGCGACCACATCGACTATGCCCTGCTGCTGGACGGCTTGAAAGCGGAACGTGAACAAGGCATCACGATCGACGTGGCTTACCGCTATTTCTCCACGAACAACCGTAAATTCATCATTGCCGATACTCCGGGACACGAACAATATACGCGGAACATGATAACGGGCGGCTCCACCGCCAATCTGGCCATTATCCTGGTGGATGCCCGGATGGGGGTGATTACCCAGACACGCCGCCATACCTTCCTTGTGTCGCTGCTGGGCATCCGGCACGTGGTGCTGGCCGTCAATAAGATGGACCTGGTGGACTTCTCGGAAGAACGTTTCAATGAAATCGTAGAAGAATACAAGCGGTTCATCGCACCGCTGAATATCCCGGACGTCACCTGCATTCCGCTCTCTGCGCTCGATGGAGACAATGTAGTGGAGAAATCATCGCGCACCCCCTGGTACGACGGTGTGTCCTTGCTCGATTTCCTGGAGACCGTGCCTATCGACAACGACCACAACCTGAAAGATTTCCGTTTCCCGGTGCAATACGTCCTGCGTCCCAACCTCGATTTCCGTGGTTTCTGCGGGAAGGTGGCTTCGGGAATCGTGCGTAAGGGAGACGAGGTGATTGCTTTGCCTTCGGGTAAGAAATCGCGCGTGAAAAGCATCGTGACGTATGACGGAGAACTGGACTACGCGTTCCCTCCCCAGTCCGTTACGCTGACGCTGGAAGACGAAATCGACGTATCCCGCGGAGAAATGCTGGTGCATCCCGATAACCTGCCCTTGACAGACCGCAACTTCGAGGCGATGGTGGTATGGATGGACGAAGAACCGATGGATATCCATAAGTCTTTCTTCATCAAGCAGACGACCAACTTAAGCCGTACGCGCATCGACAGCATCAAATATAAAGTGGATGTGAATACGATGGAGCATCTTTCGGTGGAGAACGGCCGGCTGACGAGAGAAGAATTGCCGATGCAACTGAACCAGATAGCCCGTGTGGTGCTGACCACTGCGAAAGAACTGTTCTTCGACGCCTATCGTGAAAACAAGGCTACCGGTTCGTTTATCCTGATAGACCCCATCACCAACAATACGAGTGCGGTGGGCATGATTATCGACCGGGTGGAAGATAAGGACATGCACATTTCCGAAGACTTGCCCGTGCTCGATTTGCCGAAGTTGGGCATTGCGCCGGAACATTATGACGCCATCGGGAAAGCCGTGAAAGAGCTGGAACGGCAGGGCATAGAGGTAATCATTAAAAAATAACTCCCAATTATCAATTTATAAAGCATGGGTTTACTTGAATTTAACAAGCTTCCGATAAATACACTGGTTGGCGCCGACTGGAATACCTTCAAGGCCATCACCAACGGTCGCGAGATAGATGCAGCCTATAAGGGGAAATACCGCTTGACAAAAGCCGTATGCCGCCTGCTGTCTACGCTGGTGCCGTTGCAGGACAGACGTTATGAAAAACGGCTTGCCGATAAACCGCTGGAGCATGACCCCGTATTTATCCTGGGGCATTGGCGTAGCGGTACGACCTTTGTGCACAACGTTTTTTCGTGCGACAAGCATTTCGGCTATAATACGACCTATCAGACCGTATTTCCGCATCTGATGATGTGGGGACAGCCTTTCTTTAAGAAGAACATGAGCTGGCTGATGCCCGACAAGCGTCCGACCGACAATATGGAGCTGGCGGTGGACCTTCCGCAGGAAGAAGAATTCGCCTTGTCCAACATGATGCCCTATACCTATTATAACTTCTGGTTTCTGCCCAAGTACCAGCAGGAGTATGCCGAGAAGTATTTGTTGTTTAACGACATATCCGAAGCTGAGCTGAAGGTCTTTGAAGAAACCTTCGTGAAGCTCATCAAGATTTCGTTGTGGAACACGCACGGAACCCAGTTCCTGAGCAAGAACCCGCCTCATACGGGCCGCGTGAAGGAGCTTGTGAAGATGTTTCCCAATGCGAAATTCATCTATCTGATGCGTAATCCCTATACCGTGTTCGAGAGCACGCGCAGCTTCTTTACCAATACGATACAGCCGTTGAAACTTCAGGATATCACTCCCGAAGAACTGGAACGGAACATCCTTTCCATCTATGCCAAGCTGTATCATAAGTACGAAGCGGATAAGGCAAGCATTCCGGCGGGCAACCTGATTGAAGTGAAGTTTGAAGACTTCGAGGCGGACGCGATGGGAATGACGGAACATATCTATGACGCGTTGTCGATACCCGGCTTTGCCGAAGCCCGCGCCGGAATTGAAAAGTATGTCGGCGGGAAGAAGGGGTATAAGAAGAATAAATATAAGTATGATGACCGTACGGTGCAACTGGTACAGGACAACTGGAACTTTGCGCTGGAACAGTGGAAATATGAACTTTAATCGATTGAGGAGAATAATGGAATGAAGTGTAAAAGACTTTGTGTGTTGAGTTTGCTGGCCGTCCTGCTCTGCGGAGTAACGACTTCGGCGCAGCATACGGTGGAGGCGATTCCTTTTGGGGATATGGACCAGTGGATCGACCGCCAGATTAAGGAATCGGGAATTATCGGCGGTGCGACCAAGAATGTGTATGCCATCGGCCCTACCGCTACGATCCGTGAGAACAAGGCATATAAGAATATGGGCGGCTCTCCGTGGGCGACGTCCAATGTAATGGCCCGGGTGGCGGGTATCACCAAGACGAATACTTCCCTGTTTCCGGAGAAGCGGGGAGACGGTTTCTGCGCACGGATGGATACCCGTATGGAAAGTGTGAAGGTGCTGGGGCTGGTAGACATTACGGTGTTGGCAGCCGGTTCGATGTTTCTGGGTGAGGTGCACGAACCTATCAAGGGAACGAAGAACCCGCAAAAGATGTTGAACTCCGGTATTCCGTTTACTAAAAAGCCGATTGCCGTTCAGTTTGACTATAAGGTGAAAATGTCCGACCGGGAGAAGCGTATCCGCGCTACCGGTTTCAGCAAGATAACGGACGTGGAAGGAAAAGACTTTCCGGAAGTCAATCTTTTCTTGCAGAAACGTTGGGAAGACAAGGATGGAAACATCTATGCCAAGCGCATCGGTACGATGGTCGTGCGCTACTATAAGACGACGGATGACTGGCGCAACAATGCCACCTATTCCATCATGTACGGGGATATCACAGGTGATCCGGCTTATAAGGCACACATGATGCGCCTCCAGGTGCAGGAGCGTTATGCGGTGAACAGCAAGGGCGAAAGCGTGCCTATCCGCGAAGTGGGGTGGGGGACTGAGGAGGATGTTCCTACCCATATCCAGTTGCAGTTCACATCCAGTCATGGCGGAGCGTACATCGGTTCGCCGGGCAATTCGTTCTGGATTGATAATGTGAAGCTGGTATACTGATAAATCCGCTTATTATACCTACCGGAATATCACTATACTGAAAATCTTGCCGGATGTACGTCAGCCAAGATTTTCAGTATAGTGATATTCTTTTTGTATGCCTGTTTAGAAAATCAAATATTAATCGTAATTTTGTAGCCTGATATGAGTAGAATAATCGCAATAGACTACGGCAGGAAACGCACGGGCATAGCAGTGAGCGACACGTTGCAAATGATTGCCAACGGGCTTACCACCGTGCCTACGCACGAACTCCTGGCTTTCCTGGTGGACTACGTGGCAAAGGAACCGGTGGAACGTATCCTGGTGGGGCTTCCGAAGCAGATGAACAACGAAGCGTCCGAGAACATGAAACGTATCGAACCTTTTGTCCGTTCGCTGAAGAAGAAGCTGCCGGAGATACCGGTGGAGTACGTTGACGAACGTTTCACTTCCGTCCTGGCACACCGCACCATGCTGGAAGCCGGCTTGAAAAAGAAAGACCGGCAGAACAAGGGGCTGGTGGATGAAATCAGCGCGACCATTATCCTGCAAACATATCTGGAAAGCAGACGTTTCTCGTCTTTATAAAGAGAAGAACGTTGCCTGAGACATCGAACTAGTGAAACTTAAATTAGTATTCAATAATTTGTAATTAAGATAAAGAATGATTTTACCCGTTTATGTATACGGCCAGCCCGTATTGAGAAAGGTTGCGGAAGATATCGCTCCTGATTATCCTAACCTGAAAGAATTGATACAGAATATGTTCGAAACCATGTCCAACGCGGATGGAGTGGGACTTGCCGCTCCGCAAATCGGTTTGCCCATTCGTGTGGTCACCATCGATCTGGATGTGCTTTCGGAAGATTATCCCGAATATAAAGGCTTTCATAAAGCATTCATCAACGGGCACATCCTGGAAGTGTCCGGTGAGGAGGTATCCATGGAAGAAGGCTGCCTGAGTTTGCCGGGCATCCACGAGCCCGTGAAAAGAGGCAATAAGATACGCGTGAAGTATCTGGACGAAGACTTGGTGGAGCATGATGAAGTGGTGGAAGGTTACCTGGCGAGGGTCATCCAGCATGAGTTCGACCATTTGGACGGGAAGATGTTTATCGATCACCTGTCCCCCCTGCGCAAGCAGATGATTAAAGGAAAACTGAATGCCATGCTGAAAGGCAAGGCGCATTGTACCTATAAGGTGAAGACCATCAAATAGGTCAACCATATAATAAGGTATAAAAGGCTCAAAAAATATAAAAAGTCTTCCGGATATCCTGATATGTAGACGAATAAACGTTACTTTTGTTTTGTTTACAAGCATTTATAATACAAGATGATAAAAAAGATACTGACAGCTCTTTTGCTGTTGCCCACGTTGTTGTACGCGCAAATCAATACGGAGCGGGTGATGACCATCGCCCGTAACGCATTGTATTTTGAGGACTACGTGCTCTCTATCCAGTACTTCAATCAGGTAATCAATGCGAAGCCTTATTTATACGAGCCTTATTTCTTCCGCGCGCTGGCTAAAATCAATCTGGATGATTTTCAGGGAGCGGAAGCCGATTGCGATTTGGCTATTCAGCGCAATCCCTTCGTGGTGGGCGCCTACCAAATCAGAGGTTTGGCGCGCATACGCCAGGATAAGTTCGACGGCGCCATCGAAGACTATAAAACGGCATTGAAGTATGACCCTGAGAATGTGGTGCTATGGCACAACCTCTCCCTCTGCTATATGCAGAAGGAGGATTACGATTCCGCCAAAGAGGATTTGGGCAAGCTCCTGACCATCGCTCCCCGCTATACCCGTGCCTACCTGATGCGCGGCGAAGTCAGCCTGAAGCAGAACGATACGATACAAGCCTTGAAAGACTTTGACAAGGCCATCGAGATGGAGCGGTACGAGCCGGACGGATGGGCGGCGCGCGCCATCGTGCGGCTGCAACAAGGCAAGTACAAGGATGCCGAAAACGATCTGGACCAAGCCATCCATTTGAGTGCCCGGAACGCGGGCAATTACATCAACCGCGCCTTGGCGCGCTTCCATCAAAACAACCTACGGGGCGCAATGAGCGATTATGACTTGGCGCTGGACATCGACCCGAACAACTTTATCGGGCACTATAACCGGGGTCTGCTGCGTGCGCAGGTGGGCGACGATAACCGGGCCATCGAAGACTTCGACTTCGTCTTGAAAATAGAGCCGGACAATATGATGGCTACCTTCAACCGGGGACTGCTGCGGGCGCAAACGGGTGACTACCGGGGCGCTGTCAGCGATTATACCCGGGTAATCGACGAATATCCGAACTTTATGGCGGGTTATTACCATCGTGCGGAGGCCCGCAAGAAGATTGGCGACCGCAAGGGGGCTGAACAGGATGAGTTCAAAATCATGAAGATGCAGATTGACAAGCGCAATGGCGTTTCTCAAGGCGTCGACAAGGAGGTGGCGGACAACACCGAAGAAAGCGGTAAAGACCAGGATGACGGAAAGACCCGGAAGAAATCCGATAAGAATATGGAGAATTACCGCAAGATTGTAATTGCGGACGATTCGGAAGCTAACCAGCGCTACACAAGCTCTTACCGGGGACGTGTGCAAGACCGGAACGTGACCATCAAGCTCGAACCGATGTACGCCTTGACCTATTATGAAAAGTTGAGCGACGTGAAGCGCATGGTGAATTATCACAAGTATATCGACGAGTTGAACCACTCGAAGTTGTTCCCGAAGCCGCTGCGCATCACCAATATGGAAGCGCCGCTGACGGAAGAGCAGGTGCGTTTCCACTTTGCATTAATCGATGCCCATACCTCGGATATCGTGGCGGACGACCGGAATCCTCAGAAGCGCTTCATGCGCGGACTGGACTTCTACCTGGTGCAGGACTTCACCAGTTCCATCGATGACTTTACCCAAAGCATCCTGCTGGATGATAAGTTCTTCCCGGCCTACTTCATGCGCGCTTTGGTGCGTTGCAAGCAGTTGGAATACAGGAAAGCCGAAGCGAATATGAATGAGGGCGCCGTTTCCGGCACATCGGATGCCAAGCCGACGGAAGTGACGGCGCTGGACTATGATATCGTGAAGAATGATTTGGACCATGTCATCCAGTTGGCGCCCGACTTTGTTTACGGCTATTATAACCGTGGCAATGTGCTGTCGATGCTGAAAGACTACCGTGCGGCGTTGGCGGACTATGACCAGGCCATCAAGCTGAATCCTCAATTTGCCGAAGCCTACTTTAACCGGGGGCTGACGAATATTTTCCTGGGCAATAACAAGCAGGGCATTTCGGACCTCAGCAAGGCGGGTGAGCTGGGTATCGTATCGGCTTATAACATCATAAAAAGATTTACGAACATCCGGCAATAACATTTTTTTGCTAAAAAATAGATTATCAATAAAGAATTAGCTATTTTTGCGTTCTGAAAATTGAAATATACCATACCATTATGATAAAGATAACATTTCCAGACGGCTCTGTTCGTGAATACAACGAAGGAGTAACGGGACTGCAAATAGCAGAAAGCATCAGTTCACGCCTTGCACAGGACGTTTTGGCCTGCGGCGTGAATGGAGAGATTTATGATTTGGGGCGTCCTATCATGGAAGACGCCGAAGTTGTTCTGTATAAGTGGGAAGACGAGCAGGGAAAGCACGCTTTCTGGCACACCAGCGCCCACTTATTGGCGGAAGCCTTGCAGGAACTGTATCCGGGCATACAATTCGGTATCGGTCCTGCCATCGAAAACGGGTTCTACTACGACGTCGATCCGGGTGAAGCCACCATTAAGGAAGCCGACCTTCCCGCTATCGAGAAGAAGATGGCCGAGTTGGTAGCCAAGAAAGAGGCTGTGGTCAGAGAGAGCATTTCCAAGACGGATGCTCTGAAGATGTTCGGAGACCGTGGCGAAACCTATAAATGCGAGCTGATCTCCGAATTGGAAGACGGTCATATCACTACTTACACCCAGGGCGCATTTACCGATTTGTGTCGTGGCCCTCACTTGATGACTACCGCTCCTATCAAGGCCATCAAGCTGACTTCCGTTGCCGGCGCTTATTGGCGTGGACAGGAAGACCGCAAGATGATGACCCGTATCTACGGTATCACCTTCCCGAAGAAAAAAATGCTGGATGAATATCTGGTGTTGTTGGAGGAGGCGAAGAAACGCGACCACCGCAAGATCGGTAAGGAAATGGACTTGTTCATGTTCTCCGATACGGTAGGAAAAGGATTGCCGATGTGGTTGCCGAAGGGTGCTGCACTGCGTATTCGCCTGCAGGAGTTCCTGCGCCGCATCCAGTCGCGTTACGACTATCAGGAGGTCATGTGTCCGCCTATCGGTAACAAACTGCTGTATATCACTTCCGGTCACTACGCAAAATACGGTAAGGATTCGTTCCAGCCGATTCATACGCCGGAAGAAGGGGAAGAGTACTTCCTGAAACCGATGAACTGCCCTCACCACTGTATGATTTATAAGAATACGCCCCGTTCGTACAAGGACCTGCCTTTGCGTATCGCAGAATTCGGTACGGTTTGCCGTTATGAACAGAGCGGTGAGTTGCACGGATTGACCCGTGTGCGCAGCTTTACGCAGGACGATGCACATATCTTCTGTCGTCCGGACCAGGTGAAAGACGAGTTCCTGCGCGTGATGGACATTATCTCTATCGTATTCCAGTCTATGAACTTCGAGAACTTTGAAGCGCAAATCTCCTTGCGTGACAAGGTGAATCGCGAAAAGTATATCGGTAGCGACGAGAACTGGGAGAAAGCCGAACAGGCCATTGTGGAAGCCTGCCAGGAGAAGGGACTGAAAGCGAAAGTGGAATATGGTGAAGCGGCTTTCTATGGTCCTAAGCTGGACTTTATGGTGAAAGACGCCATCGGTCGCCGTTGGCAGTTGGGTACGATTCAGGTAGACTATAATTTGCCCGAACGTTTCCAATTGGAATATACGGGTGCTGACAATCAGAAACATCGTCCGGTAATGATTCACCGTGCTCCTTTCGGCTCCATGGAACGTTTCGTAGCCGTCCTTATCGAACATACCGCCGGTAAGTTCCCGTTGTGGCTCACTCCCGACCAGGTGGCTATCCTGCCTATCAGTGAGAAATTCAACGATTACGCACAGGAAGTGAAGCAATACCTGAAGAAATATGATATCCGTGCCCTCGTGGACGAACGGAATGAGAAAATCGGCCGTAAGATTCGCGATAACGAGATGAAGCGTATTCCTTACATGCTGATTGTAGGCGAAAAAGAAGCCGAAAATGGAGAAGTTTCTGTTCGTAAGCAGGGCGAAGGCGATCAAGGAACCATGAAATTTGAAGATTTCGCTAAAAAAGTGAACGAAGAAGTTCAGAATATGATAAATAAATGGTAACTTTGCGCCCAATTGTA
>ENA-OYYE01000376-OYYE01000376.1-human-gut-metagenome-genome-assembly--contig:-NODE-376-length-24087-cov-9.155376_pt1 | contig 24087 bp, 21 predicted proteins | sample MGYA00243244_ERZ653437 | MGnify/ENA primary metagenome ERZ653437 (study PRJEB26926, sample SAMN06165130) | human gut metagenome | biome: ENVO:00009003; feature: ENVO:2100002; material: ENVO:00002003...
ACTTCTAGCTTCGTCGGCAGCGTCAGATGTGTATAAGAGACAGATTTAGAAAGGCAAATTAAGGAAAATTTTCCTTACCAACCAACTCCGGAGCAGGAAATTGCAATAAAATCTTTGTCCGAGTTTCTTCTCTCTCCCCGCGGAGGGGAGGTTTTTCTGCTGCGTGGTTACGCCGGAACGGGTAAAACTTCGTTAGTGGGTGCATTGGTGCGTACCTTGGATAAGTTGCAGCAGAAGTCCGTGTTGTTGGCTCCCACCGGGCGGGCGGCAAAGGTATTTTCTTCTTACGCAGGTCATCCGGCGTTTACAATTCATAAAAAAATCTATAGACAGCAATCTTTCTCTAACGAGACCAATAACTTTACGGTGAACGACAATTTGACAACGCATACCTTATATATAGTCGATGAGGCTTCGATGATTTCCAATGAGGGGCTGTCCGGCTCGATGTTCGGTACGGGGCGGTTGCTGGATGACCTGGTGCAGTTCGTCTATTCCGGAGAGGGATGCCGGTTGCTGCTGATGGGAGATACGGCGCAGCTTCCTCCGGTGGGCGAGGAACTGAGCCCTTCCCTCGATGCCGGGGCAATGAAAGGCTACGGACTGGAGGTGCGGGAAGTGGACTTGACGCAGGTGGTACGTCAGGAACAGCAGTCGGGCATCTTGTGGAACGCCACGCGCCTGCGGCAATTGATGGCGGAGGATGCTTACGATGCGTTGCCGAAAATCAAGGTGTCGGGTTTTGCGGACATAAAGGTGGTGCCGGGCAGTGAGCTGATAGAAGCCATCGAGAGTTGTTATGACCACGACGGCCCCGATGATACCATCGTGATATGCCGTTCCAATAAGCGCGCGAATCAATATAACAATGGAATCCGTGCCCAGATTCTGTGGCGCGAAGAAGAACTGAATACGGGCGACCTGCTGATGGTGGCTAAAAACAATTATTACTGGACGGAGAAACAGAAGGAAATGGATTTCCTGGCAAACGGTGAGACGGCCGTGGTGCGACGGGTACGGCGGACGAGCGAGATGTACGGTTTTCGCTTTGCAGACGTCACGCTGGCTTTTCCCGACTATGACGATTTGGAATTGGAAGTAAACCTGTTGCTGGATACGTTGCACAGCGATGCCCCGGCGCTTTCCAAGGCAGACAATGACCGCCTCTTTTATACGGTGCTCGAAGATTATGCCGACATCACCGTGAAGCGGGAGCGGATGAAGAAGATGAAAGCCGACCCTTATTATAATGCGCTGCAAGTGAAGTATGCATACGCCGTGACGTGCCACAAGGCGCAGGGCGGGCAATGGAAGAATGTTTTCCTGGACCAGGGCTATATGACGGACGAGTATATGACGCCCGATTATTTCCGTTGGCTGTATACGGCCTTTACCCGTGCCACGGGGACGCTCTATCTGGTGAACTATCCAAAGGAGCAAATACTTTAGAAAAAGAAGAGTGCCGGATGCAGTATTCCGGCATTTTTTGTATTTTTGTATATAGTAACAACTGTAATTGAACGATTATGAAGAAGCTATACTCTCTCCTGACCCTGGCGTTCTTGCTGCTCACCGCCTCCGGTTGCGAGGACGATTACCGCAGCATGGTACTTTTTGAAGGCACGGAGCCTATTTATCAGATAGGAACCTGTGATAATCTGGTGTCGTCCGTGTTATTCTTTCTTTCCGAAAAGAAGGAAATCGTATTGGGCATCGACGGTGGGGATGGGGCTTACAACCTGGTCAACGACCACGAATCGGTGGCGCGTGTAACCTTCACGGAAGATATGAATGGCTATCAACGCATCCGGATTCAACCGCTGGCAGTGGGAGAAGCGCTGGTGAGGGTGACGGACGGCTCCGGCACCGGTACGCAACTTCGTATTACGGTGAAGCCTCGCCGGGAGTTCAAGATGAAAAAGATGGCGTTTGAATATGGAATCAGTGCCGATGCGCCTTCGGAACTGCTATATGAAGTGACAAAAGCGTTGGACGGCCGGCTTTGTCTGGAGATTGGCGGATACTATCTGCTTGTGCCGGATGTGGACAATTCTTCTTTTGCTATTGGAGAAGGATTGCTGGAAATCTATCCGACAGGGACAGAGAATACGCCTTTGAAAGGACGTTACGAGACCATAGTGGCGGAAGATGAAGAAGGGAAAATAAATACGATGTGGCAGTTTACTTGCAATGGGGAGAAGCGGATTTATACGCGCACCTTTTCCGGTGGATATGGTGCTGAGGTTAAATGCATACTTGTAGAGAATATTACCTCATTCTGTCCTGAGGATTTGTTGCCCGAAGGCGTGATGGCCGTTTATCGCGAAAAGTTCCTGCTTAGCGAATGATGCTCCGGCAAGAAAGTTGTCAAGAGTAGATTTACGAAAGATTAACGGACGGGAGGCTTAGGCCTTCCGTTTTGTTTGCCGGGAATATCCTCCGTTTATTTCCTTCGTATCTTTCTGCTACTAAAAGGCATCTTCTGAATGCTCCGGGCTTGTCGTCCGTTGCCCCGCTCTTTATCATACTAAACCCCAGTGCTTTTCTCCAAAACCCCGCTCGTTTTCCGGGTAAATGACTGTCATTTCACTTACAAATGACTGTCGTTTCACTTGCTGAAGTGTGGCATTTCGGTTGCTAACCTGTGGCGTTTTGGGAGCTGACATGCGGCATTTCGGACGGAGTGGCGCAAGGGGAAAAAGAAAAGGAGAAGCAATGCCTCTCCTTTCATGGTAATTTAAAATTGAAGTATCTATAACTTGTCGATACAAAGATACAATATCGCAGAGGCGATGTCAAGGGTTTCGGGAATTATTTTCAGCAGGCAGCAGACTTTCTCCTTTAAGATTGGACGGCTTTTTGCTTGATAAATAGAAAAAGTTTCTTATCTTTGTAACAATCAAATGTTTATGATTATGAAATCTACAGTGGAAATCCTCGATATATTGCGGATGTATAAGACGAAATATGCAAGTCGTTATGGGTTGATACGCATGGGCGTTTTCGGTTCTGCTGCCAGAGGAGAGCAAACGGAAGATAGTGATGTGGATATTTGCTTTGAAGGTAAAGCTCCTTCTCTTTTAACATTGGATTATATGCAGCGCGAATTAGAAAAACTCTTAGGGTGTCCGGTTGATTTGATTAGAATTCGCGAGGGAATGAATCATCGTTTAAGGAACCGAATCTCAAAAGATTGTATTTATGTATGATATAGAATTGGCTTTAGATAGTTTGGCTAATATTGAAAGCGCTTTGGAAATGATTCAAGTTCGTGCTTCAGTGGTTTCTTGTGCCGATGATTTTTTGAAGTCTCCTGAGGGTATGATGCGCTTGGATGCTATTTGTATGAATCTAATAGCGTTGGGAGAAGCAGTGAAAGGGCTTGATAAAATTACAAAAGGAGAGTTGCTTCCGCTTTATCCTGAAATATATTGGGGTGGTGTAATGAGAATGCGCGATAAGATAGCTCATCACTATTTTGAAGTTGATGCAGAAGTGGTATTCGCTACTTTGCGAGATGATATTCCTGCTATTCTGCCGGTTGTTCGGCGGATGCGAGAACAATTAGAGGAAAAACTTATATGAGGTGATTGTATAAGGAAATAATAAAAAAAGACTCCGCTTCAGATTCTTATCCGAAGCGGAGTCTTTTTTATATTGATGCCGGATTATAATCCTGCCAATTCCAAAACCTTGTCAATCGCAGCGTTCAGTCCGTCGGGATTCTTGCCGCCGGCCGTTGCGAAATGAGGCTGGCCTCCTCCGCCACCCAGAATCAGCTTGGCTGCTTCTTTCACCAGGGCACCGGCTTTCAGTCCGCCTGCTACCAGGTTGTCGCTCAGCATTACGGTGAGCATCGGTTTGCCGTCTTGTTCGGTTCCTGCCACAAAGAACAGGTTTTCGGTGATTTCTCCGCGCAACTGGAAAGCGATGTTCTTCACCGTATCGGCGGGCAACGGAGCACAGAACTTAATGACCTTTACTCCATTGATTTCCTTGATATTCTGAAGCAGTTTCTCTTTTACCTGAGCCTCTTTCTCCTTCATGAAGTCTTCTACCTGCTTCTTCAAGCCGGCATTCTCTTCGATGTATTTGCGGATGGCTGCCGTCAGGTCGGGCGCATTGTTGAAAAGTGCTTTCAAATCGTGCATGGTGTCCTGGAAGGTGTCCATCATTTCCTCTACCCGAGCCCCCGTGTATGCTTCGATACGGCGTACACCGGCAGCAACCGAGCTTTCGGAGATAATCTTCATCATACCGATGTTTCCGGTAGCGGCTACGTGTGTACCACCACAGAACTCTATGGATGAACCGAACTGGATAACGCGTACATGGTCGCCGTACTTCTCACCGAAAAGGGCGATGGCGCCCAGTTCCTTGGCTTCTTCGATAGGTATGTTGCGGTATTCCTTCAAAGGAATGTTGGCGCGAATCTTGGCGTTGACAATGTGTTCCACCCGGCGGATTTGTTCATCGGTCACTTTCTGGAAGTGAGAGAAGTCGAAACGCAACGAATCGGGCGTCACCAACGAACCCTTTTGCTCCACGTGGTCGCCCAGGACTTCGCGAAGCGCAGCGTCCAGCAAGTGGGTGCAAGAGTGGTTGGCTGCACAGGCGGCACGCTTGTCCGTGTCTACGCACGCCATCATCGGGGCATCCAGATGTTCGGGCAACTTTTTGGTGATATGGATAGGCAGGTTGTTTTCCTTCTTGGTGTCGATGACTTCAATCGTTTCGAACTCGTTTACCAATACGCCGGTATCACCTACCTGACCACCGCTTTCGGCATAGAATGGCGTATGGTCCAGCACAATCTGATACAGCGTCTGGTTTTTCTGCTTGATTTGGCGGTAACGCAAGATGGAAGTTTCGTATTCCGTATAGTCGTAACCTACAAATTCGGTAGTTCCTTCTTTCAGCGTAATCCAGTCACCCGTTTCTATGGCGGCGGCATTACGGGCGCGTTGCTTTTGCTGTTGCATTTCGGCATCAAACTCCTTGAGGTCGGCAGTCATACCGTTTTCGCGGAGAATCAATTCCGTCAAGTCCAGCGGGAAACCAAATGTATCATATAAAGTAAAGGCGTCCTTGCCGCTGATTTCGGTCTTGCCGGCCGCTTTGGCATCTGCCATCGTTTTGTCCAGCAGACGGATTCCTGTTTCCAGCGTGCGGAGGAAGGATTCTTCTTCTTCCTTGATAACCTTTGCAATCAAGTCTTTCTGGGCGTTCAGTTCGGGGTAAGCGGCGCCCATGTTCTCTATCAGCACGGGAAGCAGCTTGTACATGAAAGCCTGTTTCTGTCCGAGGAACGTATAACCGTAGCGCACGGCGCGACGCAGAATGCGGCGGATTACATATCCTGCCTTTGCATTGCTCGGCAATTGTCCGTCCGTTATGGAGAAAGCGATGGTGCGGATGTGGTCGGCAATCACACGCATGGCGATATCCGATTTCTCGTCTTCGCCATACTTCTTGCCCGCCATGTCTGCGATGGCTTTCAATATCGGCTGGAAGACGTCCGTATCATAATTGGAAGTCTTGTTTTGCAGCGTGCGCACCAGGCGTTCGAAGCCCATACCCGTGTCGATAACTTTGGCGGGCAGTCCTTCGAGGCTGCCGTCGGCCTTGCGGTTGAACTGCATGAACACCAGGTTCCAGATTTCGATTACCTGCGGATGGTCTTTGTTCACCAGCTCACGGCCGGGAACTTTGGCTTTTTCTTCCTCCGGACGAGAATCGATATGTATCTCGGAACATGGTCCGCATGGTCCCGTATCGCCCATTTCCCAGAAGTTATCGTGTTTGTTTCCGTTCAGGATGTGGTCTTTCGGCAGGAACTGTTCCCAGTAGGAAGCAGCTTCGTTGTCACGTTCCAATCCTTCTTCGGGGCTACCCTCGAATACGGTGGCATACAGGTTCTTCGGGTCTATCTTCAGTACATCTACCAGATATTCCCAAGCCCAGGAGATGGCTTCTTTCTTGAAATAATCACCGAACGACCAGTTGCCCAGCATCTCGAACATCGTATGGTGATAGGTGTCGTGGCCCACTTCTTCCAGGTCGTTGTGCTTTCCGCTGACGCGAAGGCATTTCTGTGAGTCCGCGACTCTTTTATATTTCGCCGGATGGTTACCCAAAATGATATCTTTAAACTGGTTCATCCCCGCGTTGGTAAACATCAGCGTGGGGTCGTCTTTAATCACCATCGGAGCCGAAGGAACAATCTGGTGGCCTTTGCTTTCGAAGAAACTCTTGAATGAGTCTCTGATTTCATTTGCAGTCATTTTCAGTTCTTAAGTTTATGAGTTTTTGAGTTTATGAGTTTTTAAGCTTTTAAGTTTGTGAGGTTTTGAGTTCTGAAGTTTGAAAAACATTGGTCTTGTGTCCTCTATCTATGGACTCAAGAACTCACAAACTTAGAACTCACAAACTTAAAATCTCAAAAACTTAAATAAAAAACTGCGCAAAGATAGCGTGTTTTTATTACTTTTGCGGCATGGACAAGCGAAATATTTCCTAAGATGCGCAAAGTTTACTACATTTATAATCCAAGGACACAGACTTATGACCGGATTTATCCCACTGTACGGCAGCGGGCGCTGAGCATTTTGCGCCGGTTGTTTGTCGGTATGGGATTGGGTGCCGGCAGTTTTATCGTGTTGTTGCTTGTCTTCGGCTCACCGTCGGAGAAGGAGCTGCGAAAGGAAAACAGTAAACTGCAAGCGCAGTATAACGTGCTTTCCCGTCGGTTGGACGAGGCGATGGGCGTGTTGCAGGACATCCAGCAGCGCGACGACAATCTGTATCGCGTCATCTTCCAGGCAGATCCGGTGCCGTCGGCCATCCGTAAAGCGGGTTATGGCGGAACCAATCGTTACGAGCATCTGATGGATATGGCTAATTCCGAACTGGTTATCAATACCACTCAGAAGATGGATATGCTTACCAAGCAACTTTATATCCAGTCCCGCTCTTTTGACGACGTCCTGGAGATGTGCAAGAACCATGACGAAATGTTGCGTTGTATTCCCGCCATCCAGCCGATTTCCAATAAAGACTTGCGCAAGACTGCTTCCGGTTACGGTACGCGTATCGATCCCATCTATGGAACTACTAAATTCCATGCGGGAATGGACTTCTCTGCCCATCCGGGTACGGAGGTATACGCCACCGGTGATGGTACTGTGGTGAAGATGGGGTGGCAAACAGGTTACGGGAACATTATTGTCGTTGACCATGGTTTCGGCTATCAGACCTGGTACGCTCATTTGCAAGGTTTCCGCACACGACTCGGCAAGAAAGTGGTGCGCGGAGAAGTAATCGGTGAGGTGGGCAGTACGGGAAAGAGTACCGGTCCGCACCTCCATTACGAAGTGCATGTCAAAGGACAGGTCGTCAACCCCGTCAACTACTATTTCATGGATTTGAGTGCCGAGGACTATGACCGCATGATTCAGCTTGCGGCGAATCATGGTAAGGTGCTGGATTAGGGCTTTACTCTATCTCTTCACATACAGCCATTTCCATTCCGTGATAGACAACGACTATTTTATGCAATGTAGTGCTGCCTATCGCATTCTGCACCATTTCGGTAGCGGCATAGCGATTGGCTTGTGCGATTCCTTCCTGTCTTAATTGTTCCACCCGTTCCTTGCCATCCTTTCCTTTGGCATATTTCAGTTCGATGATGTAGCTGTGCAGCATGTCCTTGTAAATATCGAGCAAAGGCATAAGGAAGAGGTCGGCATAGCCCTCTTGGGTGTCTGGCTCGGACACGGGACGGTAGAAGCGGTTCTGTGCTGTCATTGCCAGGGTGAAGCCGTGGACGTAGAATTCGCCTTTCTGCTTGTCTCGTTGAGAGGAATAGCGATGCAGGCAGTCGGCGATGTATCCGAAGTAAGGTTCCCACGCACCGTCATACGCTAATCGGGAGGCTAACTGGCTCTTCTCGTAATTGTCAAAGCTAAGGTCGTTTTCCTTGTATGTATCCAGCAGATAGTTGAAGAGTTGTTCCCGTACCACTTGGTTGGGGATAACCAGTTTGGTGGCGCCTTTATAGGTACCGTCTATGGTGAGCATCCCGAAATAGAACAATAGACTGACGAAGTTGTCCGGGTCGGTAATCTGTTCGGCGGGGAAGCCGGGTTTCAGGTTACCGGTCACGTAGCCCTGCTGTGCCAGTGTCTGTATCACCGAAGCATCATGAGCAAATTCCTTGTCCTTGCGGATGAGCATTCGTAATTTGTTGTAGTCTACGCGGATGTTCTCTTCTATCATGCTGTCAGGTAAGTTTCCTCCACTACGAATGTAGTTATCCACAAAGTAGAGTACCATGTTGGAATTGTACATAGTAGTGCGACCATAACTTTGTTTAGCGAAACAGTAATTGTCATACCACGGTTTCATTCTCTCTATCAGTTCGTCTATCGTATGGTGGAACTCGCAGGTCGTAGAGTAATAAGTCAGCATCTCCCGCACGTCCTCCTCCGTAAATCCCGTCAGTTCATTGAATTCCGGCGAGAGGGAATAGTTCGTCCCGATGTTGAATCCGCTGGTGAGGTCATCCATCGTAACAGGACTTACCCCTGTGACGAAGCAACGCTTGATGGAAGAATCTGTCCCCGACTTCACGGTGTCGAAGAAGCTTCGCAGATATCCGGTACCATGTGTTTCACTCTTGTAGTCGTTCAAGCAAGCAGGTTCGGAGAGTATCTTGTTAGTGAAGTGATCGTATTCGTCGATAAAGAGATAAATCTGCTGTCCGCATTCTGCGCAACGCTTGTAGAGGTAATCCAGTTGTTCCACCGCACCGTCCTTCGCCTCCGTCTTTTCCCAGATGTCATCCGGCAGCCAAGCGGCATATTTTCGGCAGAACGATTCGAATTCAGTGCTGCAATGTGCGTCCAGTGATTTCCGGTAACTTTTCAGTTCCGCATTTACTACCGCGAAGTTCAGGTAGATGACGAGGTATGAGTTGCGTTCCGGCGTGGGGTGCTCTCCAATGTACAATCCGCCATACCACTTCTCGAAATTATCTTTCGCCAGTACATCATAGTAGTGGCGCAGCATGGAGAGAGTCAGGCTCTTGCCAAAGCGGCGCGGCCGGATATAGAAGAAATACTTGTTCGCATCCTCTATCTGAGGGATGTAAACGGTTTTGTCCACGTAGTAGCAGTTGTCTTCGCGAACATCTATAAAGTTCATCATTCCGTAAGGAATACGCTTGCGCTTTGGTCTCTCGTACATGGTCTTCTGGTTTATATTTGTTACAAATGTACGAATAAACGGGTAATAATGGAGGATAGAAGGGTTAAAAATCTTTGTTTTGTCCTCAGGAACAGAATTCCCCCGCAGCAAACCTTTAAGTCGGGGACTGACTTTGATAGTTTACTTCAAGGGGAATAAGGGTGGTGTGAGGATATATCCTCGTTATTGATTACCAGCCGAAGTGGATGGTTTCAGTGTAGCTGTGATCGATTGTCATATCTTTCGGATAGCCATCGACGGTGAAATTCCACTCGAATTCATAGGTGGATTTGGTTGTGGTTCCATTCCAAGTGGATTCGAAAGTTTGTGAAATAGGTAGATGTTTGGTCGCTTTACCTAACAGTCCAGCCCAATAGGCATACCACATTTCATCCATGTCGATGCTGAAAGTTTCGTCGAACAGCATGATGCAGCCTTTGTTTTCGGAGGGATTGGAACCATAAGCTATAATAGCACGGTCTGGTTCCGGATATTCGTCATCCGATACTTCTACTTTTGTTATGTCACCGTCTTTATAAGTAATAGTAGTGATTTCGTTATCGCCTTCCGAACGTTTCATCCAATTGAGTTGCCCCTCTTCGTTGTATTTGAAACCCCATGTATCTGTGTCTGTAGGATCATCGTCATAAGTCTCTATGGCGCTTTCCACAAAGCCGTTTTTACCGATAGTCATATCGATGGATGTTTTTCCACCATCTACCGGGTCGTTTCCTTTAATAGTCATTATTACGTGCACACCGGTGTTTCCCGCACTTCTTGTTGCGGTGGGATAAGTGAATGTCACGGTTTCATAGGTACTCTCGATTTTTGTCAACAATCCCTCTTCATTGTAGGTCATCTTGTTACCATCGAAGTTGCCAACTCTTTTACCTGTGAATACGGCATTAGGGTTGATGAGGCTGCCTGTCGGATCGGGGTTGCCCGGAGTTGTAGGGTCGTCATCTCCACAAGCTGTAAATACACAAGTCGCAAACACGGCACATGCCGTCATTCTGATTAAGTTTTTCATTGTTTTCATGTTTTAATCCCTGTTTTGTGTCGGGAGCAACTTTTAGTGAATAAAGTATTTATTTGATTCCTCTCTTATTAGGAAAGTCTTTTGCATTTCTCTTAATTATCCATATAGGTACTTTATTTTTTTGCCGTACATAATTCATCATAAAATTCTTTTTCATAATCATTTGTATATACAATCAAACGATTTCCTTGAGGTAAGAGTATTATATTGCTTTTATAAGTATTTCCTTTTACATCAAACGCTTCTTCGAATCCTTTTCCTACATATACAGGAGTTCCTGTTTTATACGTAAATTTTCTTCCTTTTCCATCTCGAAAAATATATTCTTTTCCTTTGATCGTATCTATAACACATTCAATCTCTTTCACATGACTATAATTCAGATAGATTTTCTCATTCTTTTTATAGAGTATATAAAAGCTATTAGGCATTACTCTGTCATACCATATGCCGAGTATGTCTTGTTTTGTGTCTTTCGTAAAAGTATCATATATTGCATAGCCTCCTGCCATAAAAAACAATATTGCAAAGAATGTTATTATAACCGGAGTTTTATGTGAACTATTTTCAACTACTTTTTCAGTAGCCTTTTCATCTTTTATTTTTCCTGCTCCTCCATACGAAGTAGGGAGAGAACTAGAATCTATTTGTTCTTTTGCGTTACTCATTTGTTTTTCCATATCAGTTATCATTAATTAAATCGTTAATATCGTCTATTACTTTTATAACATTCCCATCAGAATCTAAAACAAACATTTTTTCTTCTACTACATATCCACCAAAACTGTTCTTGGCTCTATATTTGTGAAGTGCAAAATAGGTATTATTCTGTTTGTTATAGCTTCCTAAAGCTTCCCAACTTATTCCATGATAGCTGTCGGGATCTTTTAGATAATAATGTTTGAGATATGTCCTTACTCCTGCCATTGCTTCTGTTTGAGTTGGCCCGTTCTTATTACCTATGTTATTTCCGTTTGAAGTACTTCCTAATCTGGCTAAGAGATTAAATAGAAAGGCTATGCCAATAATTATCAGTATAACTTTCCATTGGCGACGTTCCTTATTCTTTTTTATTTGTGCGTACACAGGATTTAGGAGAATAGAACCGCATGTAAGACATTTAACATATTCTTCTTTCTCTAAATCATCGGTAATTACAAGACTTATTCCGCAGTTGGGACAATATGTATGCTTGGAATTAGAAAATGTAATATCTGGTTTTTCTTGGTTATGATATACTACATTCTGAGTAGTTCTTGAACGAAGTGCTGAGAGCCCTTTCCGAAATTCCCAATTTATTTTGTTGCAATTCCCTTGGAGATTGAGAGGAGGATTGTAAGTTTTAATAAGTTCCTTTTCTATAGCAGTATATTCATTGTTAGCGTGATAAAAAAGTAGCAAGTTTCTAAACATCCATTTTGTTAGCGCTTCTTCGTCATTTTCATTAAACTTTGTTTTACCGTTCTGGGGCAAGTTAATATCACGTGGAATCAGTTGAAATCCCATTAAGCAGCCTATCGATTTACGTATTGTGGAATTTCCAGCTGTTCCATTAAAATGTTGGCGATAATCACGACAACGCAGGCTTTTACTACTTTTCCCGACATAAATAACCTTCATCTTTTCTCCTTTATAATTGAGAAAAGATAGATGAGGAACCACAGGTATCTGAGGATTTGTTGGCAGTAGGGAGCTATTACGTAAGACTATAATATAATTCCCAGACTTATTTGGTAGTACAGAGTCCGTCATCTTCTGTGGATCAAATAATTGAAATTCACTAATAGAAATCATTCATAATTCCTCCTAATCACTTCAGACCCATTAAAGCGATTTTTTATAAATGACAAGCGTGGGTCTCCATGCCAACCTTTTGAACTTAGATGCCTTGAGAGAATATCAACTCACACTAGATACGAGAGCCAATATGCTATACTTGTTTCAGACTATCAAATTGCAAGATGACATAACGCTTCTTAACTTTCTAAATATGTTTCAAAAGACTTTCTTCAATCCAAATGAAAAAAGAGAGTTTATCAAACATGTGCTACACATTTCTTGGATAAACTATAAATTTCATGGTAATCAGTAAATCTTTCTCCAAAATCTTAAATATTTTCCTATAGTGTTTTAAAAGCCATTATAGACTCCTATAGCATGGCTGATTAGTATAAAAGAAAGTGTGGAGTCAACATCATCTATCTCACTAAAGGCGTCTGGTAAAGCCTGAATACGAATAGACAATATCCCCCACACTTGTGATGTATATAGCTTGAACAAGCATATACAGACAAGTGATGAGCGTGATTGCTATCCTTCGTATTCATTTAAAGTTTACCAGACTTTTTAGTGAAGGATAAAAGCTACACTTTCATCAATAAACTATGTAATGCGCCGGTTTGCTAAGACCGGACGTTGCAAAACTACAAAAAGTTTATTGATTTTCAAACTCAGGGGGATATTGTTTTGTCATGAGGGGATGAATATAGATGTTATAGATTTAATAATCAAATTCCGGTCGGCTATAGTCATCTTCGTCTTCATCCATTTGGAAACCGTAGATTTCCGGCGGATAGGTAATTTCATCTTCCGGGTCGGAAAGGTAATCATCCAGATTGTCGTTAAAGATATCTATGTCGTTGCTCTCTTGATGGGAATTTTTGCTCTGCTGTCTGCTAAATGCGTCCAGTCTTTCCTGCATTTTTTGTCTTTCTTCAGGAGTGGATACATACGGATGATAACCGCTGTTGCGCTGCGACGAAGCGGCATCCCGGTAACTGTCTATTTCCATCTGTTTCTGTGCCATTTGGTCCTGGTAGGAGAAATAACCGAAAATGACGAAGATGGTTAGCGTGCCTATCGCTTTCCAGATATTTTTTCTGTCTATATTCATTGGAACGGTGTGTTTGGTGACTTAATTTCACTGTTTCTTCTCAGTGCTTCCTCATAAACTTTCCGTATCCGTTCCCGCAGATGATCCGGTCGGAGTACGGTCAGCGAATTACTGCGTGCAAGCAATGCCATCACGAAATCGTTGGTGATGCGAAGGCGTAGCTTGATTCGAAACTCATCTTGATTATCCACCAAGACTTCTTGCGAAGAATGTAGCGGGACCGATTTCAGAAAGCTGCCGTCCAGCGCGCTGTAGCTCAGCTCAATATCCTCTACCGGGAGGTTTGCCTGATTCCAGATGCCGTAGCTGTCTCTGAAGAGTTCATCCACGTTGATATCCATGTTACGGTTGAATGTCTCCCCGTAAAGTACAGTGAGGTCGCGAATACAAGCCACGCTGAAAGTTTTCAGTATATTGTTGTCGTAGGCGAGGAGATACCATCGTTGTTGATCTTCTTTCAAATAATGAGGACGTACTTTCTTTTCCCGTATCTTCTCTCCTTCACGAACATAAACATAGCGAAAGGACACCGGATGAGAAAACTTGATGGCCTTAATCAGCTGTGGCAAACAAGCATTGTCGGCTGGGCGGTGATGTTCCGCCAGAACGTAAGTGTACAGGTTGGAAGTGCTGTCGATAGCGTTCAGCAAATCGAAGTTCAGTAAAAGACGGTTGTACTGCTCTGTTTTCAAGTCATCCTCCTCATCGATGTAATAACCGTTGTGCTTCTTGTCGAAGCAGATATGGATGCCGAACATTTCTTCTATTTCATTAAAGTCACGTTGCAGGGTTCTTATATCCACGGGAGTGCCGTCCCTCTCTTCCATACGATGTGTAACGTACGTTTCGAGTTCTTGCCGTGATACATAGCGTTGCCGTCCTTTAAGTTTATTGATAATGACCAGCATACGTTGCAATCCTTCTAATTTTTTGCCCATATCTTTCTCTCTGTTTAAGTTTCTTGCTAACAAAGATAGCGAGGTTGGGCGACAAAACGTGTCGTCCAAAGAAGAACTTCTCATTTTATCTTTCTCCGGATGCGGAAAATTGTAAAAAGAAGCCTACTTTTGCATTCATAAAGAAAACATCATTATGCTGAATACCGATAAGAATCTGAAGTTATATTATTCCATCCGGGAAGTAGCCGCTATGTTCGACGTCAATGAGTCGCTGCTGCGTTTCTGGGAGAAGGAGTTTCCGCAACTCAATCCCAAGAAGGCGGGGCGGGGAGTGCGGCAATATCGTAAGGAGGATATCGAAACGCTGAAGCTGATTTATCACTTGGTGAAGGAGCGCGGGATGACGCTTCCCGGCGCCCGGCAGCGGATGAAAGACAACAAAGATACGACCTTACGCAACTTTGAAATCGTAGACCGGCTGAAAGCTATCCGCGAAGAACTGGTAGGCATGAAACTGGCGCTCGACTCTTTCACCTATGAAGATGTGGAGGCGCTGAAAGAAAACTTAGGGGGAGGCGGTGTGAAGACTAATGACCCGCTTACTTTGTGATGAATTTTTTGGCGGGATTACACGGAAAATCACGGATAAGTTAAGGAATTCCGCGTCTTCCGCGAAATCCGCGCCTAAAAAGAACTTGTGCAAAAGTCTTCGGACGGGCGGAGCAAACCTCAACTTTAAAGATTGAACACAGAGGCCATTTCTTTTCAATCCTCAGTTCTCGTCACCTGCTTGATATTTTGTATCTGTTTCAAGTTATTGCAGATCGTACGTACATCGTCCACATCGTGAACATAAAGCTGTATTTTCCCTTCGAAGATACCGTCGATGGTTTCTATGGTCAGTTTGCGGATGTTCACGTTGAGCTGGCGGGATATCACCTGCGTCACTTCATTCAGCAATCCCATGCAGTCTATACCTTTTATATAGATAGTAACGAGGAACGTCAAGTCCTTGTGAGTATCCCATTCCGTGGCGATGATGCGATTGCCGTAGCTGCTCTTAAGGCGGGCGGCGACGGGACACTGACGTTTGTGGATGATTACCCGGTTCTCTTCATCGATGTAACCCAGAACGTCATCACCGGGGATGGGATGGCAACAGTCTGCCATGATGTAGTTCTTGGAAATCGTTTCTTCCGTCAGTTTCAGAATCTGCTTGGTATTGATTTTCTCCTGCGGAGCTTTCTCTTCCGGCTGCTCTTTGGTTTCTTTGTTGCTGTCCTTATTGCCGAAGCTGAAGGTGAGGAACTTCTTCCAGTTCGTGCCCTGCTTTTCCTTGAATACATTCTTGTCGGCATCGCCCAAGACAATTTTCTTGCTGCCGATGGCAACGAGCAGTTCGTCGCGGGTGTGGAAGTTATGCAACTTGGTCAGCTTGTCCAGCGCAGCATCGTCCAGACGTATATCTTCATCCTTGAAGAACTCCATGAGCATCGTTTCGCCTTCCTTCTGATAAGCTTTCGCTTCTTTGCGCAAGATGGCGGCTATCTTGGCGCGGGCGCGGGCAGTGGTGGCATAGGCTTCCCATTCCGGTTGCACGCGTTGCGACTTCGAGGTCAGTATCTCCACCTGGTCGCCGCTCTGCAACTTGTGGCTCAGGGGCACCAGCTTGTGATTCACCTTCGCACCGATGCAATGGCTGCCGATGTCGGTATGCAGCGAAAACGCGAAGTCCAGCGCCGTAGAGTTCTGTGGCATCGTCTTCAGGTCGCCTTTCGGGGTGAATACGAAGATTTCCGAAGCAAACAAGTTCAGCTTGATAGTATCCAGAAAGTCGATGGCATCCGGTTGCGGGTCGTCCAGAATCTCCTTGATGGTGCGCAACCATTTCTCCAGTTCGCCCTCGTCTTCACCGCCTCCGCCTTCTTTGTATTTCCAGTGGGCGGCAAAGCCTTGTTCCGCCACGTCGTTCATGCGCTCGCTGCGGATCTGCACTTCAATCCATTGCCCGTTGTTACCCATCAGGGTGACATGCAAGGCCTGGTAGCCGTTAGCCTTCGGATGGCTTACCCAGTCGCGCAGTCGGTCGGGATGCGGCTTGTATATCTTGGAGATGGAGACGTAGATGTCGAAGCAATCGTTCAGCTCCTCCTCCATATTACGGGGTTCGAAGATGATGCGGACGGCAAGCAAGTCATAGATTTCCTCGAACGGCACATGCTTGGTCTGCATTTTGTTCCAGATGGAGTAGATGGACTTGACGCGGGCGAGGATACGGTATTTCAGCCCCATTTTGTCCAACTGTGCCCGTATCGGAGCGGTAAATTCATTGAATACCTTGTCGCGCTCCACTGCCGTGGCGGCAAGTTTCTCCTCGATTTCGTGGTATTCCTCCGGATGCTCGTAGCGGAAACTCAGGTTCTCCAGTTCGGTCTTTATCTTGTACAGCCCCAGGCGGTTGGCAAGCGGAGCATAAATGTAGAGCGTCTCGCCTGCAATCTTATACTGCTTGTTGGGCAGCATGGAGCCCAGCGTGCGCATATTGTGCAGCCGGTCGGCTATCTTGATAAGAATCACGCGGATATCATCCGACATGGTCAGCAATAGCTTCTTGAAGTTTTCCGCCTGTGCCGAGGCGCGGTCGCCGAAGATACCTCCCGAAATCTTGGTCAGGCCGTCCACGATTTGCGCAATCTTAGGGCCGAAGATATTCTCGATGTCCTCTACGGTATAGTCCGTGTCCTCCACCACATCGTGCAGCAATGCCGAGCAGATGGATGTCGAACCGAGGCCTATCTCGTTACAGACAATTTTGGCCACAGCAATCGGGTGCATGATATAAGGCTCGCCCGAACGGCGTTTGATGCCCTTATGCGCCTGGTTGGCAAAGTTGAATGCTTTCGTGATGATTTCGACGCGTTTCCGATGTTTCGTCGCCAGATAATCATTCAACAGTCCCTGGAAAGCCTGTTCAATCATTTCTTCTTCGGCTTTCTCTTTATCTTTCTGGTTTACATTCTCCTCCATATATGCTGTTCTCCTTTCTTCACTGTCTGCAAAAATAAGCAATTTTCAACAACGGACAAGCATTTATGTTTTTATTTGTAAATCTTCAGTCGCTTTCCTGCGTTAATTTTTGTGTTCCTCAGTCCGTTCCAACTTTTCAACTGCTCGACGGTGACGCCATACTTGCGGGCAATCGTGGACAAAGTCTCTCCGCTGCGGATTTTATGATAGGTGGCATTTCCCGAACCGGCCTTGCCTCCTTTGCTCCTGTAAGTGTTGCGGGTGTCGGCCACCGCCACCACTTTACGGTTCTTGAACAGCTCGGCGCTGCGGTGTGCAAAGATAGTATCCTGGCGGTCGATGTACGTACTGATATAATTAATAGGAAGGCGCAGCGTCTGCGGCTTGTTGTCTCCCGGTATGATATTCTTCTTATATTGCGGGTTCAGGCTTTTGATTTGCTCCATTTCGATGCCGCATACATCGGCAATCTGCTCGAAGTGCAGGTTGCGGTTCACCTGTACCGTATCGGTGGCATCCGGAATATTGGTTTCCATGGGGCAGATATTATGCTTGCAATAGTAAGTCATCACGTAGTTGGCGGCGATGAAGGCAGGCACATAACCACGCGTCTCCTTAGGCAGGTAGTTGTAGATTTCCCAGTAGTCCGTTTTCCCGCCCGCACGCCGGATAGCCTTGTTGATGGTACCGGGACCGCAGTTATACGCGGCAATCACCAGATTCCAGTCCTGATAGATGGCATACATGTCCTTCAGATAGCGGGCTGCCGCCCAGGTCGCCTTAATCGGGTCGCGTCGTTCGTCCACCAGGCTGTTGCTTTCCAGCCCGTATATCTTTCCGGTATTCAGCATGAACTGCCACAGGCCGGAAGCTCCCGCACGCGATACGGCGGAAGGATTCAATGCTGACTCGATAATGGGCAGGTATTTCAGTTCCAGCGGCAGGTTATAGGCGTCGAGCGCTTCCTCGAAGATAGGCATGTAGAAGTTGTAGGCGCTCAGCATGAAAGCCACCTGATTGCGCAGACGACCGGTGTACATGTCGATGAACTTGCGGATAATCTCGTTATAAGGCATCTCCATGATGGTCGGCATACGTGACAGACGGTCCACGTACACCGAGTCGCTGAAGGAGGGATTGATGGTCGATGTGCTGCAATCTTTCCCCAGGTCGATATAATTCTTGGCTTTCCAGTCATTCAGCAGACTGTCCAGCGGGTATGTCATACTTTTGGGAAGTTCGATGACTTCCTTGCGTTCCGTGCCGTTTTCGCGGATAACGACATCTACACTTTCCTGGGCGTGCATGTGCGGGGCGGCAAGCAGGACGCCGAGCAGGAAGGATGAACCTATTATAATCTTTCTCATATATGTCGGTTTATTTATCATGGTTAAGTTTATTGTATGTGATTAGAATCGGAAACTGCATTGCAGACCCACCGCCTTGCTGGAAGAACTGACGTACCGGCTGTTGTCGATAACCGTCGGCTCCACTCTCATGCTGAGGTCAGGCGTGATGTCGAAGTTGGACAACTCGGCGTCCACATAAGCGTCCACCACCGAAAGCAGGTAGACCCCGATGAATGCAAAAATACTCAGGTCGCGGTATCTGCGGTACGTGTCCTTTCGCTTCCGCAGCAATTCCTGCAACTGGCTGTCGGGAATCCGGTGGTTGGGCGGCAGCAGGTCGGTGATGCTGCTGGAGTCCATGTGTCCGTTCATGGCGTCCTTGTAGGCGTTCGAATAGTCCTTATACATCTTATTATTCCACGTAAGGGCGTATGCGCATCCGGCAAAGCCGCCGTAGAAGATAGGAAGTTTCCAGTATTTCCGGTTATAGATTTGTCCGCCGCCGGGGATGACTAAAGCGAGCCACGTAGCTTTCGTCGGATTGGGCACCCACACCTTCCGGTCTATCTCTTTTTTCAGACTGTCGGTCGGTATTTCCGGTTCCGCCAGGGTGGGGCTGGAAGTCATTTCCAGCAGTTTTCTCTTGTTCTCCGCCGCGATGCTGTCCGCCGTGGCAATGCTGTCGGCGGCGGTTATTCCTCGTTGTAATAGGGGTTTGCCCATTTCCGGGTTCAGGCTGTCCAGGCGGGCGGGCAGCACTCTGTGCAGGGAGTCCTGCAAGTCTGTCTGTTGCCGGTGTATGCGTTTGGCGGCGGCGCGCGGGCGGTCCTGGCCATACATAGCAATCCCTGCCATCTGCCAGAAGCAGAGCAGCAGGGCGATGCAGATGTGATATTTTCTTCTGTTCTTTGTCATTTACTTCTTCAGCGTATCAAGGATTCCGATGATACGTTCTAACTCTTCTTCGTTACTGAACGGTATGCTGATTTTGCCTTTTCCCTTCTCCGAGCAGGTCAGTTGCACCTTCGTGCTGAAGAAACTGGAAAGCTGCTGTTTCAGCATGTTGAATTCTTCCGGCAGCCGGGCGCGTTTGGGCGCTATTTTGCGTCCTCCGCTTTTCACGGTTTCGCCTTCGCTCAGAGACTTTACAATCTCCTCCACCTTGCGCACGGAATATCCTTGTTCTATAATCTCTTCATAAATCTTCATTTGCAGCTTGGGGTCGCCCAGCGTCACCAGCGCGCGGGCATGTCCCATGTCTATCTGCTTGTTTTGCAAACCTATCTGGATGGGGGCGGGCAACTTCAGCAGGCGCAGGTAGTTGGCGATGGTGGTACGTTTCTTGCCCACGCGTTCGCTGAGGCGTTCCTGTGTCAGTCCATATTGTTCCAGCAGGTGCTGGTAGGCAAGGGCGATTTCCACCGAGTTCAGGTCCTCGCGCTGAATGTTCTCTATCAATGCCATTTCCATGACATTCTCGTCGTCGGCCGTGCGGATGTAGGCGGGTATGCTGGTCAGTCCCGCCATCTGTGAGGCTCTGAAACGTCGCTCGCCGGCAATAATCTGGTATTCGTCGTCAGACAGTTTGCGCAGGGTGACAGGCTGGATGATGCCGATTTCCGCAATCGAGTCGGCCAACTCCTGTAGTGCCGTCGGGTCGAACTCGCGGCGGGGCTGGTTGGGGTTGACGGAAATTTTCGACAACTCTATTTCATTGATGGAGGAAGAACCTTCGGTTTCCACCTCATCCATGGAGAGCAAGGCGTCGAGCCCGCGTCCTAATGCGTTTCTTTTTTGTGCCATCGAGATATTTACTATTTTACTATTTACTATTTACTATTGGTTGGTGTTGCTGATCAGGGCTTTTCGTTGCGGCTGATTAATTCCTTTGCCAGTGCCAGGTGGTTCTTGGCTCCGGTAGAGTCGGCGTCATACAGGATGGTGGGCAGACCGTAACTCGGGGCTTCGCTCAGTTTCACATTGCGCTGGATGACCGTATTGAACACCAACTCCTGGAAGTGGCGTTTCACTTCGTCGTAAATCTGGTTGGCCTGGCGCAGGCGCGAATCGTACATCGTCAGCAGGAATCCTTCGATTTCGAGCGAGGGATTCAGCTTCGACTTGATGATTTTGATGGTGTTCAGCAGTTTGCTGATACCTTCCAAGGCAAAATATTCTGCCTGCACGGGGATGATTACCGAGTCGGCGGCAGTCAGCGCGTTTACCGTAATCAGTCCCAACGAGGGCGAACAGTCTATCAAGATATAGTCAAACTCTTTTTTTAGCGGCGAGAGTACTTCTTTCAGTATCTTTTCACGGTTCTTCAGGTTGAGCATTTCTATTTCCGCACCTACCAGGTTGATGTGGGAGGATATCACTTTCAATGTCTCAATCTCCGTATCATGAATCGCGTTGCGCACGTTGGCACGGTCGATAATACATTCGTAGATAGTACATTCTGCCTGCTTGATGTCCACGCCCAGACCGGAGGAGGCATTTGCCTGCGGGTCGGCGTCTACAACAAGTACTTTCTTTTCAAGCGTGGCGAGAGAAGCTGCGAGGTTGATTGTCGTTGTAGTCTTTCCTACACCACCTTTTTGATTTGCCAAAGCAATTATTTTTCCCATAATCTCAATGTTTATTGGCAGCGAAATAAGTGATAATTCCCAATTGCACCTACTAAAAAAGAGAAAGATTGCAAAAACGGTTGAAAAGTCGCCTGTTTTGTTAATAACTTCCAGCCGATTACCCGTTAATTTGCTCTCGAAAGAGCCTTCGATGCGCTTCTTCTCCGTATTGATGGGCAAATATACGTATTTATCTTGAAATGAGCCGGTATTTTGGTCTCACTTGCAGAAGATTAAGATTTATTTTCCCTTCTGCCGGCAGGTCGTTCCCTTGGGGCTTCTATATATAAGGTGTAAAGTCGATATACACAAGATGGCATCTCGTGCAACGCAAGATGCCATCTCATGAACCGCAAGATGCCATCTCATGCTGCACAAGATGCCATCTTGTGTCTTATTGCTTCGTTACTTCGGCTCCCACTCTCTTTGTCACTGCAGCGCCTATCAGTTGCACCGCAAGGGACACGAGCAGCACCGTCTCCACTCCTCCCCATTTCAGTAGCATGGGGATGAACAATACGCCCAGCACGGCGCCCACCTTGCCCAGCGCCGCCGCCACGCCCGCCCCTTCGCCACGGTCGGCGACAGGATAGATTTGGGAAGGCAGGATGAAAGTCATCAGGTGAGGGCCGGCATTGAGGAAGAGTTCGAATATCATGAAGCCCGCGATGGATATCCACACCGGCAGGTGCCAGCGGAAGCCCACGTAGAGCACTGCCAGCCCGACGGCGCAAAGCACGAAACCCCAGGTCTGGATGCGGATGTGGTTCATGCGGTTCACCAGGCAAAGCCCTACGATGAAGCCGATTAGCGTGAAGAAGTTAATCCACACCGTCACCTCCACCGAGTTCAGTATGCGGTGAAGCGGCGATGCGCTGCCACCTTCCAGCCCCAGCGCCATGATGAGCACGGGTAGGAACACGCCGATGCCATACACGCCCAGTCCTTCGCACGCCCACGGCACGCCGCTGAAGATGACGCGTTTCAGATTCTTCCCCCGAAACAAGTCGGCGAAGCGCACTTCGGGCAGCTTCTTGTTGCGCGGACGGTTACGGATTTCGCCCGTCTCCAGGTCGGCGCCGATGTGATGGGAAGACGGGGTGTGGGGCGTGTCCGAAGGGACGATCACCTCTACGTCCGCTCCCAGAAAGTAGCGCACGGCAGCTTCCGCCTCCGCCTCCCTGCCGTGTGCCATCAGCCAGCCGGGACTTTGGGCAAAGCGGATGCGCAACAGCAACATCAGCAGCGCCAGGGCGGCGATGATGAGCAGCAGTTGCGGCCACAGTGTGGCTTCAGTCCGTTGCCTCAGCAGAAAGAAACAGATGGCGGCTACGGCAATATTGCCTATCGACGAAGCTGCCTTCGCCACTCCCACCATCAGCAGTTGCCAGCGGCGGGGCATAATCTCGGAGATATAGTCCGAATCCAGGCTATATCCCCCGCCGATGCCCAGTCCCATCAGGAACAGACTGACGACGAGCCAGGGCACATCCGCCCGGAAGTACCCCAGCAACGCTGCCGCCAGTATCAGCGCCGGGCAGAAGCGGAAGAAGAAAAGATAACCGTAGCGGTCGCTGAGGCGGCCGAAAAGCAGTGAACCGAGCGTGATGCCCACCAGGCTGGTACATGCCACGAGTCCCTGTTCCGGGGCGGTCAGTTCGGGATGCAGGGTGAGTTGGAGCATGGGCAGGATGATTCCCACCAGCGTAGCCAGTCCCGCCCCCGTAAGCTGCCCCAGCGAAGCCACGGCGAGGACACGGAAGTGCCCCCACCGCAGCGGCATGGTTTCCATGTTCACTACTTTTCCCATCATTCCGTAGCGTTGTTTCCGGTCTTGTCCGCAGGGTATTCCACCTTTACGGGTGCTTTCTTATGCCAGAAGGAGTGGTCGGGCTTCTTCTCGTCGAACTTGAAGAGCGGAAGCAGGAACAGCCACGTCGTGATGCAGAACGGCCCTGTCAGGGTGGCGAGTCCGAGGGGGCGCATCAGTGCGTCCATCCCCGCCTGCACGAATACGGTGACAATGATACCCATAATGGCCCACAAGGCGCTGCGTCCGTTGGGCTTGTAGAACACGCATCCCAGGGCAATACCTGTCAGCACGGGGCTGAAACCGAAAAGCCCGTTGGCTATGTCGCTGCCCGGAGCGCCGAACAGGAGTGCCACAAGCAGGGCGATGGCGGAAGCTACCGCCGCCCATATCGCCGCCCAACGGCTGCTGATGAACAGGGCGACGAGGAAGAAGATGCCCGTTACCCAGGAATTGATAAGGAATACCTGCGCAATCCCCTTCAGCCAGTAGACAAGGAGCGAGCCAAAATGTATATCGACGGCGGTAGAGAAATGGTCGGTAATGGCAGGAACCGCCATGTATTCAGGAGGCATCCCGTGCAGCATCCGCGCGGCAAGCAGGAACAGCCAGGTACAGAATACGAACGGGAAAGTGAACGAATTTACTTTCCAGGGTGCCATCACGTTGTTGAATCCGGTGCGCACCCAGGTGGTAAGCATCGAGCAGATAATCAGGGCAATCCACATCCATGCGGTGTTCCCCAGAAAGGTGGGGAAGGCGCAGCCTACCAGCACGCCGTTGAATCCCCAGAGTCCCTGTACGCCTTCGTTGCGCGGAAGTTGCAGCAGATAGCCTGTCAGGGTGGACACCACGACGCCTACTATTGCGCCCCATGCCACAATGCCTTGTCCTTCCTGGTATGCTCCCCAGAATATGCCGCACAGGAACAGCAGTCCTGTCCATACATTGCCTTGGAACATTACTTGTCCGATGCCCCGTAGCATCGCCCGTATGTATTCGGCGAGGCCGGGGGACTTTGTCTGAATCATTTCCATATTGGTTTAAGTTTATTAGTTTATAAGTTCTTTAGTTCTTAAGTTTTTTAGTATAAGATAATTAAGCATCAAGAAAGTGTGTCCAAACGCACCGTTTAAAGACTGAACACAGAGACACAGAGGCACAGAGATTTTATTTTGAGCACTTTAAAAAGCTCTG
>ENA-OYYE01000377-OYYE01000377.1-human-gut-metagenome-genome-assembly--contig:-NODE-377-length-24014-cov-9.022121_pt1 | contig 24014 bp, 16 predicted proteins | sample MGYA00243244_ERZ653437 | MGnify/ENA primary metagenome ERZ653437 (study PRJEB26926, sample SAMN06165130) | human gut metagenome | biome: ENVO:00009003; feature: ENVO:2100002; material: ENVO:00002003...
GCCAATGTGCTAATGCATTAATGTGCCAATGTGCTAATGTGTCAATGTGTTAATGCGTTAATATGCCAATGTGCTAATGCATTAATGTGCCAATGTGCTAATGTGTCAATGTGTTAATGTATTAATGTGTCAATGTGTTAATGTATTAATGTGCTAATGTGCTGATGCATTAATGTGTTAATATGCTAATTACTCTGCGGCATGATAGCGCAGCCTAAGGCTGAAAGCCTTTTATCTTATAGCCCGGGGTAGCCACCCCGGGTCTTAAAGCAATCACTACGTCTGCGCCCTGTAAGGGCATAATCATACATACCGAGCTTTTGCCCTTACAGGGCGTATGGGTAGATAGGAACCTTTCCCCGGGGTGGTTACCCCGGGCTATAAGATAAAAGGCTTTCAGCCTTAGGCTGTACTATCATGCCGCAGGGCAATTTGCAATTAGCATATTAGCACATCAATACATTGGCACATTAATACATTAGCACATCAATACATTTGCACATTAATACATTGGCACATTAATACATTGGCACATTAATACATTAGTATATTAGCACATTTGCACATTAGCACATTACACATTAGCACATTTGCACATTAGTATATTTGCACATTAATATATGTAATGGTAGCGATTAGCTTCGCGTGTACTTCTTCTTCATTATCACCACCACCACTATCACACCAATCACCAGCAACGCCAAGGCTCCGTAGGCGATAGCCTCGGTTACGTGCAGGCTTTTTGGGTCGAAGCGCATCTCGATGGTGTGCTTGCCGGCGGGGATGTACATGGAGCGCAGGATGTAATTGGCGCGGGCTATGTCGGCGGGTTTGCCGTCGATGGTGGCGTGCCAGCCGTCGGGGTAATATATTTCCGAGAAGACGGCGATGCCATCCTGACTGTTGTTGGTTTCGTACGTCAGGCGGTTCGGTTCGTAGCTTACCAGGCGGATGCTGGAAAGGCTGTCCTTATGTGCCGTGGTGGTTTCTTTCAGCGCATCCTTGAAGCGGGTGTCTACTACGGCCGTTTCGGTGGGCAGGATGGTGCGGAGGACGTCGATTTCCTGGTTGGCGTTATCCACATACTGCACATTATCCACAAACCACGCGTTGCCGTAGGCATACGGGTTGAGGACGGGGACCGTCCCTCCCTTCTGACCGGCGGGCAGGATGAAGTACTTCGTGTTCAGCATGTTCAGCACGCGGAACTTGGAAGCGTCCACACTGTCCATGTTGCCTCCGGCAGCGGCAATCTCCCGGTAGGCGGCCTGTATTTCGGGGGAGATGTGGCGCTCTATCATTTCCTGGTAACGGCGCAACTTGGCGGCATGATAGCCGCCGACGCTCTTGTGCCAGTAGGAAGTGTTGTTCTCGTCGAAGGTACTTGTGGCGAAGTTCAGCACGCGGTAGTCGGGAGCGGTATCCATCAGAATCTGTTTGTCGGCTTCCGTCTGGGTGAAGGTCTCCGTGCGGACGGTGTTCGGCACGAACTGCTCGTCGTGCAGGTAGCGCTTGTTGACGCTCCACATGTCCACCAGGCACAGCAGTGTGATGCCGGCAATGGTCAGCGAACTGCGCAACTTGCCCGCAGCATAGAGCCAAAGCAGGACGCAGCCCACAGCGATGATGAGGAAACTGCGTAACGCGTCGGCGCTGACTAGGGCGGCACGCATCTCCTCCAGGTTGGCAAGGATGCCGGACAGTTCGGAGGCGGGTATCATCTGCTGGTTGACGGCATTCTGCAACATCTGCGCCTCCTGTACCGGAACGAAGCCTGATTGCAGGCTGCCCGGTGCCACAGTCAGCAGCAAGGTGACGCCTGCCGAAAGCAGGAGGCTGATGCCCAGTGCTTTCTTGTCTGTCTTCAGTACGGAAGGTTCGTCCAGTATGCGCTTCAGGGCGAAGATTGCCAGGAGCGGGATGGTGAATTCGGCAATGACCAGGATGGAAGATACCGCACGGAACTTGCTGTACATCGGAATATAGTCGATGAAGAAGTCGGTCAGCGGCATGAAATTCTTTCCCCATGCCAGAACGATGGAGAAGAACGTGGCGCCTACGAGCGCCCACTTCAGCGGACCCTTCACAATGAAGCATCCCAGGATGAAGAGGAAGAATACAAAAGCGCCCACATAGACGGGGCCTGCCGTCCAGGGCTGGTCGCCGAAGTATTGCGGGAAGGAGTTGTAGAGGCTGCTGTACATCGGGTTCGCCTTGCTCATGGCGGTTTCGCTGTGGCTCAGGGGAGCGGAAGAGGAACCGCCTTTGAAGTTGGGTACCAACAGGGTCAGCGTTTCGCCGATGCCGTAACTCCAGTTTGTGATGTAGTCGCGGTCCAGTCCGCTGCTGGTCTGCTTGGCGTCGTCGCCGGTCTGCACCAGCTCACTCTTGCCGCGCATGGTTTCCTTGCTGTACGTATAAGTATGGTATAGGTTGGAGAGGTTGGCGGCTACCCCTATCAGGGCGGCTACCGCCAGTACGGCGGTGGCTCGGAAGAACTTGGGCAGCGTCTTGGTTCTCCACGCTTCTTCGAAGTAAGCCCCCACGATGAACAGGATGACAAACAGGAAGTAGTAGGACATCTGCACGTGGTTCGACATGATTTGAAGGGCGACGAACAGGGCGGTGACAAGTCCGCCTGCCAGCAGCTTACCCCGGTAGGCCAGCACGATGCCCGCGATGGTAGGCGGGATATAGGCCAGCGTGATAAACTTCCAGATGTGCCCTGCCGATATCAGTATGAAGAAGTAGGACGAGAAGGCCCACATGATGGCTCCCAGTCCCGCCAGCCAGGTCGGTATGCCGAAGACGCGCAGCAGGATGAAGAATCCCAGCATCAGGATGAACGTCAGGTTTACGTAGCTCGGCAGGAACAACTGATAGACCTTCTGCGTCCACCGCAGGGGAGTGGTGGACTCATAAGAAGGTGCTATCTGGTAAGTCGGCATTCCGCCGAAGATGGAATTGGTCCAACGGGTGTATTCTCCCGTCCGTTCGTGGTATTGCGCCGCTTCCTGTCCGGCTCCTGCTCCGGCGGCTGCATCGTGCTGGAATAATATACGGTTTTCGATGTCCGCCGGAAAGAAGTAGGCGAACGAAAGTACGGCGAATGCCAGGATGGCAATCAGGTCGGGGAGAATCTTTTTCATTGGTGGCTTAACGGTTTACTTATCCTAATATCTGTAGTGCTCGGCCTTGTACGGTCCGTCCACGCTGACGCCGATGTAGGCGGCCTGTTCGGGGGTCAGCTTGGTCAGCTTCACGCCGATCTTTTCGAGGTGCAGGCGTGCCACTTCCTCGTCCAGATGCTTGGGCAGGCGGTAGACGCCGGTCTCATACTGCTTGTTGAAAAGCTCGATTTGCGCTAGGGTCTGGTTGGTGAAGGAGTTGCTCATGACGAATGACGGGTGACCGGTGGCACAACCCAGGTTCACCAGGCGACCGTCGGCAAGCAGGATGATGCTGTGTCCGTCGGGGAAGAAGTAGCGGTCTACCTGCGGCTTGATGTTGACGCGGCGGATGCCCGGGTAATGTTTCAGGGCGTCTACCTGTATCTCGTTGTCGAAGTGCCCGATGTTGCAGACGATGGACTGGTCCTTCATCTTCTCCATGTGGTCGATGCGGATGATGTCGATATTGCCCGTGGTGGTGACGAAGATGTTGCCTTCGGTGCAGGCGTCCTCCATCGTTACTACCTCGAAACCTTCCATAGCGGCTTGCAGGGCGCATATCGGGTCTACTTCCGTCACCAGTACGCGTGCTCCGTAGGAACGCATGGAGTGCGAGCAGCCCTTGCCCACATCGCCGTAACCGCAAACCACCACTACCTTGCCGGCTATCATCACGTCGGTGGCGCGCTTGATGCCGTCGGCCAGCGACTCGCGGCAACCGTAGAGGTTGTCGAACTTGGACTTCGTCACCGAGTCGTTTACGTTGAATGCCGGGAACAGCAGTTTGCCTTCTTCCTGCATCTGATACAGGCGGTGTACGCCGGTGGTCGTTTCTTCCGATACGCCGCGTACTTCGGCGGCTACGCGGTGCCAACGGTCGTTGTCTGCTGCCAGCACCTTCTTCAGGAGGGCGTTCAGTTCGATTTCGTCTTCGGCATGGGCTTCCTTGTCCAGTACCGTGGCGTCATTTTCGGCTTCGTAGCCCACGTGAATCATCATGGTGGCGTCTCCACCATCGTCTACTATCACGGTGGGGCCTTTGCCGCCGGGGAAGTTCAGAGCCTGAAGCGTGCACCACCAGTAGTCGGCAAGCGTTTCGCCTTTCCAGGCAAATACGGCTACCCCGCCGGCAGCGATGGCTGCTGCGGCATGGTCCTGTGTGGAGTATATGTTGCAAGAGCACCAGCGCACTTCGGCACCCAGTGCCACGAGGGTTTCTATCAGTACCGCCGTCTGGATGGTCATGTGCAGCGAGCCCATGATGCGGGCGCCTTTCAGCGGTTTTGTTTCTCCATACTTTTCGCGAAGAGCCATGAGGCCGGGCATTTCTTTTTCTGCCAAATCGATTTCCTTGCGACCGAAGTCGGCAAGCGTAATGTCTGCCACTTTATAGGGCAGAGTAGAGAATAATTCTTCAGACATATCTATTATGTAGTTTTAAAATAAAGTGGTGCAAAGATAGAACATTCTGATTAGTAGGGCAAAAGCTTTGTCATTTTTTAAAGAAAAGCAGGCCGTAAATTTGTCTGTTTGTCGCAAATAAGTTGTATATTTGTGACGCACTATTGACTTAAAACGAACAACTGGTACCTTAAATGATTGATAATAAAAAGAAAACACCGAAGAAACTGCCCGACGGGATGTCCGGACGATTTCGTGACAGTTATTATCAGGAAATCCTGAATGCTTTTCCCGATATGATTACCGTTTACGACTATGACGCCAATTTTATAGAGTTGGTATCGGCTCCCCATACCAACCATGTGGAAGGGGTGACGAATGAAGAACTGCTTCAGGCGAATCTGCAAGACGTGGTTCCTGAGGAGGCATACCGTCGAATCCGTTCCAATATGGACAAGGTGATACAGACAGGCGAAGGGCATACGGCGGAACATTCTTTGATTTATCAGGGCGAAAGGCATTATTACGAAAACCGGATATGTCCGCTGGGCGAAAGCTATCTGCTGTGCATGTGCCGGGATGTGACCGACCGTGTGAAGGCGGAGAAGGAACTGATTGCCGCCCGCACCAAAGCGGAAGAATCGGATCGGTTGAAGTCTGCTTTCTTTGCCAATATGAGCCATGAGATACGTACGCCGTTGAACGCGATTGTCGGTTTCTCCAGACTGGTAGTGGAGCCGGGGCACGAGGCGGAAAAGAAAGAGTACTGCGACCTCATCGAGAAGAACTCGGAATTACTGTTGAACTTGTTTAATGATATCCTGGACCTCTCGTCGCTGGAGGCGGGCTCTGTGGAGTTCGCCAAGGAAAAGGTGAACTTGTATTCCGTCTGTCTGCGCGAATATGAAACCTATCGCAAGAAGGTGGTGGACGGCGTGCTGCTGAAGTTGGACGAAGTGGATAAAGGGCTGAATATCCGGGGAGACCGGATGCGCATCGCACAGGTGTTGACAAACCTGCTGAGCAATGCCGCCAAGTTTACGGAGTCGGGCGAGATTCATGTCGGTTATCAGCAGAAAGGGGACTCGGTTATGTTTTATGTCAGGGACTCCGGTATCGGCATACCTGCCAGCCGGGTGGCGACTATCTTCCAGCGCTTCGGTAAGTTGAACAACTTTGCCCAGGGAACAGGCTTGGGACTGACGCTTTGCCGTATGCTGGTGGAGCGCATGGGCGGACGGATTTGGGTGCGCTCGGGGGTAGGACTGGGGACAACGTTCTACTTTACGCTACCGATGGAATAGGTGTTCCGAGGTAAAGTCAAAACGAAAAACGATATAAATTAGGCGCGGATTTCGCGGAAAATCACGGATAAGTTTAAAGAAATCCGCGTAATTTCGCGTAATCCGCGCCTAAAAAAATGAATAAGTCTGCTTTGGCGCTTTCTCCGCATTAAATGATTTCTATCCCTTGCTCCTTGCAAAGCTGCAATCCTACATCTTTCAGTTTGAATTTCTGTATCTTGCCGCTGCCCGTCATCGGGAATTCATCTACGAAGAATATGTATTTAGGTATCTTATAGCGGGATATTTTACCCGTGCAGAAGTCGCGCACATCAGATTCGTGCATGTCCACCCCTTTGTGCAGGATGATGAAGGCGCCCACCGCTTCGCCGTACTTCTTGGAGGGAATACCTGCTACTTGCACGTCTTTCACCCCTTCGAGTTTATAAAGGAATTCTTCAATCTCGCGGGGGTAGATGTTCTCGCCGCCGCGGATAATCATATCCTTGATGCGCCCGGTGATGCGGTAATTACCGTCTTCGTCTTTCACGCCAAGGTCGCCGGAATGCAGGAAGCCGTTCGTGTCGATAACTTCGGCGGTGGCTTGCGGATTCTTATAGTAACCCTTCATGGTGTTGTAACCCCGGTTGCACATCTCGCCCTGCACGCCGACAGGACATTCCTCGCCGGTTTCGGGGTCGATAACTTTCACCTCGGTATACTCAAAGTCGCGCCCTACGGTATTGCAGCGCACGTCAAACGGGTCGTCTATGCGGGTTGCCGTCATACCGGGAGAGGCTTCCGTTAGTCCGTAGACGCTGGTCACCTTCATATACATCTTTTCTTCCACCTGCTTCATCAGTTCTACCGGGCAGAGCGAGCCTGCCATGATGCCCGTGCGCAGGCAGGACATGTCGAAGAGGTCGAACATGGGATGGTTCAGTTCGGCTATGAACATGGTGGGCACGCCATACAGAGCGGTGCAACGTTCCTTATGGATGGAAGCGAGTACCACCAGCGGGTCGAAACGCTCCACCATCACTTGGGTGCATCCGTGCGTCAGGCAGTTCATGGTGGCAAGCACCACGCCGAAGCAGTGGAAAAGGGGAACGCAGCAGCAAAGCTTGTCGTCGGCGGTAAACTTCATGTGCTCGCCGGTCAGGAAGCCGTTGTTGGCTATGTTGTAATGGGTCAGCATGACGCCTTTGGGGAAGCCCGTGGTGCCTGAGGTGTACTGCATATTCACTACGTCGTGGCAGTCTACCTGCTGTTTGAGGCTTTCCAGGTGGGTGTCTTCGATGTTGTTGCCCAGCAAGAGGATTTCGGCTGTGTTGTACATGCCCCGGTGCTTCTCCTGCCCGACGTAAATCACGTTCTTCATGTAGGGGAAGCGGGCGCTTTTCAGGTGGCCGCGCTCGCAGGTCTTCAGCTCCGGCAGCATGGTATAGGTCATTTGCACGAAGTCGCTGTCTTTCTCGCCGTTTACGATGCAGAGGGTGTGCATATCCGAGTTTTCGCACAGGTATTCCAGTTCAGCCTGCTTGTAGTTGGTGTTGACTGTAACGTAGACTGCTCCGATTTTAGCGCAGGCGTATAGTAAAGTCAGCCAGTCAGGCACGTTTGCTGCCCAAATACCGACGTGCGTACCTCTTTCTACGCCGATAGCCATGAGGCCCTTGGCCATGTCGTCTACTCGTCGGTTGAATTGGCTCCACGTAAAACGCAGGTTACGGTCGGAGTAGACGATGTATTCTTTGTCCGGTGTTTCTTTTGCCCAATGTTCGAGCCATTGGCCGAGTGTTCTTTCGTATAACATGATAGGTGATAGTTGATAGGTGATAGTTGATAGGTGATAGTTGATAGATGATAGGGGATAGTTGATAGGTGATAGATAACAGTTGATAGCTAATGGATAGCTGCGCAATCCTGCCACATGGCATCTATCACCTCTCCACTATCATCTATCAACTATCACCTATCAACTATTTAAATGGGTGTATAGATTACTGCCAGTATCTTGGCTGCCCGCCCCTCGTAGGAGTGTACGTGGTGGGGGACGATGGAGTCGTAGTAGATGCTGTCTCCTTCTTCCAGGAGATAGGTGTTCTTGCCATAACTGATTTCCATGGTTCCTTCCATCACCATGATGAATTCTTCGCCTTCGTGCGAGGAGAGTACGAAATCACTGTCTTCCGTAGGGGCTACGTCGATGATGAACGGCTCCATGTGACGGTCGGCCTTCGACTTGGAGAGGGAATGGTACTCCATGTGCTTGCGCGAATGGATGGCATTGTTAGAGAAGCTGATGCTGTCCTTGGCTTCCGACTTGCGACATACCACCGGCCCGTTTTCATCCTGGTCGTCGAGGAACGTGCCCAGGCGGACACCCAGCACGCGGGCTATCTTGATGAGGGGTGCTAAAGACGGCAGGTCGATGTTGTTCTCGATGCGTTCAATCTGTTCGATGGCGAGTCCCGAACGTTGTGCCAGTTCTTCCATGCTGATGGACTGGCTTTCGCGGAGCGATTTGATTTTTTCTCCAACAATCTTACTTGTATCCATAATGATGTGTTTTCGGTCTAAAGGTTATGATTTTATGTTGTTAAACCGCAAAAATAAGATAAACTTTGACTTAATGCAAGAATATGGTGGTAAAAAGTTGAATGTCAGCTCTGCGAATAGCTACAGGCTAATCTACGAGCCACTTCCATACGGGAATCACTTGGATGTTTATCCCCTCTTGCTCGATGGTCTCTTCCTGGTCTTTCGTGATAATCAGTGCCGTGTCTATCTTCATAAAGCGCGAGAGGGAAACGAGTGCGTTTACTTCCCGGGTTCGGGTCTGGCTGTCGCGCAAGGAGTAACATACCTGAACGGCAAGGCGTACGTCGGGTACAAGCAAATCGACTTCTATCTGCTTGTTGTAATAATACAGGGCATCTCCGTATTGTTTGTAAAGCCGGATGGCAACTATGTTTTCCAGCAATTTGGTTTCCGGTTGGAACAGAAACAGGTTGAGGATACCGTTGTCATAGAAGTAGGTCTTTTTCGTGCCTTCACGTTGCGGGATAGAATCGTTGAAATTGCTGAGGGAGAAAGTGAGGTAGGCATCATGCAGGTAACTCAAATAAGCAGATACGGTTTCCCGTGAAATCTTGCTGCCGTCTCCTTGCAGAATGTTTTGCAGCCTTTTGATGGCAGTGGGTTGTAATACACTGTCAGCCAGTTTGCGTACCAATAGGCGCAAGCTTTGTTCATTTCTCACGTTGTTCCTCATCACGATGTCTGAATAAAGAATTTTCTGGTATAAGGAGGTGAGATAAGAACGCTTGTCTGTATAGCCGAAGCTTTCGGGCAAACCGCCATTATAGAAATAATCTTCGAAAAGGCGTACTACGTCCGCTCTGACGGGTGCCAGATACCAATAGGCATTCAAAGTGATTTGATGATATTGCAAGTATTCCGGGAAACTGAAGGGGAACACCTCCTGCATCAGGTATCTACCGCCCAGCGTGGAGGCTATCTCGCGGCTGAGCATGTGGGCGTTACTGCCCGTGATAAGGACACGGAACTTTTCATCTGCCAGTCGTCGTGCAAAGTGTTCCCATCCATCGACGTTCTGTATTTCATCTAAAAAGATGATAGGGTTATGGGAAAACATCTCCCGATAGCATTCCACTATCAGGTGAAGTTCTTCTTTCTTGATGTCTGTGATACGTTCGTCTTCAAAATTAATGAAAAGCACTTCTTCCAAGCTGTGTTTCCCCTCCTGCACCAATTGCTGTATGTATTGATAAAGCATATAGGTTTTTCCGGCACGGCGGATGCCGACAAAGACATAGTTGGCGTTTCGCTCCATAGGCAACCGGCGAGGCAGCAAGCTTATCCGGCTGATTAGTTCTTGCTGTCTTAAGATAATTTGCTTGATAATGTCTTTCTCCATATCTTAACTGATTTTGATAGGACAAATATAGCAAATAGTTCTATAGGTTGCATTTGTTTTATGAAATATGTCGTCTATAAGTTGCATATTTTAGTAGAGATATGCAACTTATAGACGTGCTATTGGCGTCACCGGGTGATATACTTCAAGTAGCAACTGCCTGCATTTCTACACAGGTAGTAAGGAAATACAGCGTTTTGCTCGTCCTTGCCGAGGCCGGCGGACAGCAGTTCGTCCCCTTCTTCAAATTGTAGCGGGAAGCTTTCCAAGGTCTTTCCTTCATAGGACAACAGCCGATATTCGTATACATCGTCTTTCCCCTTTATTGCACTCTCACCGTTGCGTATCAGGCAATGGATTCCCTTTGCATCCGCTTTTATCATGTCGATATACTGATGGAAGACGCTGAAGAAAGGATCGAAGTATTCATCTGTGTATTGCAGGGATGCGGTGGATGTTAGGACAGATTCAGGTACGGGTACATCGAATAGTTTGATTTCTTTAGCCTGTGTTTCTGCTCCCCGTTTGGCAATCCAAAGTTTTCCGGAACAGCCGTCGCTGAATGCAATCTTATCCTTGTATACATCGGCAATAGGCACTGTGAAATAATAGCCGGTTTTACTTCTCTTGAATACATCGTCAAGATGCCCGAAACGTTTCACCCGTCTGCCTGTGGTCTTGTCGAATAGGGCGCAAAAAGGAGTATCGTCGTAGAAGGTGGGTTTGAAGATGTCCGCTGTACTGTCTTTACGGCAATCTTCAGCAGTGCAAGTGGTGGGAAAACCTTTTCTGCATCCTATCAATACATACCTTTGGTCCAGTGGAATGATGCGGCTGGCGTGTGTGTACATATATAGCGGGATGGAATCATGCTCAAACTCGAAGGAAAACATCCGGCAGGAATCGCTATGCTCTAATGTCTCCAGCACTACGGGTTCGTTGTAATAAGCGATGGAAGAATCGCTCTCTAAAGATAAGTCGGGCAGGGAATATGATACGATAGCCTGTTCCGTGCCGGGAATGAATGCTGCGCAATTAGCCATGATGAACAGCAGCCCTTCTTTCTTCATATTACGAAATTCGGAGGGAGAAATCTTGGAGAAAGCCATTTCCTGCGTTGCCGTCGGGCTGATTTGCTTCTTTATGTAAGCCGTATCTCCCTGAATGTCGAACAACAGGGCTTTTGATAATAGTTCATCCGAATACAGGAATGTTTTTCCCTGCCATTCCGGTAGTTCGAGTACGCTGGAAATGGAAAAGTCACCGGGTGTTTTGATGTATACGGCACGGTACGTCCCTGCCGCTTTTTGCGGGAGAGTGCGGGTTACCGTCGTTGTCGTGTCGTGTGTATCGGCAGTTTCGGCATAAGGCATATAAGCGGTATTGTTGCAGAACTGCTGCAAGAAGTCCATACTCATGTTCGGTGAGTCTCCCCCGCACATCAACCGTCCTTGCTGAGCATCTATCTGCAATAAATAGGTGACGGCGAGCCTGCCCATGCGGTAATGGAATATCTGTTCGTGTTTATTCTTCGTATCTGCTATGACTTGGTTGGTCTTAAACTTGTCCTTTACATATTCTATCGCCTTATTGGCATCCGGATAAGCTGCGATAACCACCACCGTAGCCTCCGGCTTTATACTCTTGATATGGTTTAGGGCGTAAACGATGTCCACTTCGCAGCGAGGGCAGGCTTGCGGCGCGAATAGTACGGCATAAACTTCTTTCCGGTTTTCCCCGTAAGGGCCAAGAAGCTCTTTCAGTGCCTCTGTGGTACCTTTTTTCTGTGATATTCCGTGATGGGCGGCAAACATTTCTGCCAGATAGTCCCTCTCTTGTGAGAAACAGAAAAGGGAAGCGAGGCAAAAGAATAGGGTGCAAAGAGTTGATTTCATAATTGCGTTTATTAATGTTGAGTATTGAGTACTTCTTGTGCTGCTTGATGTAACCAAAGAGGAAACTGAAAGAGCGTTGCTCTTTATACGCTCCTTCTGTGCTATTTTGCTTTTCGAATGCCGGATAGGATTAAGGAACATGGCAATGCCTTTTTCTTCGCCTTTCGATTGGGTACTAAGCCAGCCATCCTTAAATTCCTTTTCTGTATATTCCACTCGTCCTTTGCCAGGGTCTGCAACATAATAGCGGAATCCCGTTCGGAGCTTTTTTACTTTATAGAGTATTACAAAATGATTTTGGTTCCAATAGATGATGCAAGGCAATTGTACTTTACCTAATTGTTCGGTAGTAGCACGTCCACAGATAGTATGCAGCCCCAATCTTTCTGCCGCTTGACTGATGCCGAGAATGGAAACGCCTTCATTAGTGGCAAAACATAAGTCGGAGAGTTGGGCAAGGGTATATTCCTTGCCGTAATATTTGCATATCATTTGCAAGCAGGCAATGCCGCATTGCATGGAGTCGTGTTGTATGTAAATAGGAAATTTAGACATTGATATTCAATATTATCAATTTATAATTCTATTAATTTCTTCTGCATTTCCTTTATTTTTCTGGAACATATTTCTGAAATTATTGAGATTGTACTTGACAGAAATGCTTAAATTCCGACTGTCTGGATTTAGTATCCTTTGAGACCATACATTATCTATGTTGGTTATGGAGTTGGGCTGTGCCTTGTGCAAGATATCGTTGATAGAAAGAACTATTTGTAAACGATTGTCTTTGAAGAATGTTTTCATTAAGCCTATGCTTAGATCATAAGCTGATTTCATTTCGGTGCCTAAAGAGTTATATTTCGATGAGATATTGAAATTGCAGAAGACCATTGTCTTTTTATACACATCAAATTGATTGACAGTGGAGAGGAAAAGCCTTGGATGTGAGCCTCCATTTATCTCTCCTAAAAATGAAAGTTTTGTCACATCGTACAGTATAGAACTGTTATAGGCAAAGCGGTATATTCCCCATTTGTCTGAGTAACTGGCTGATAAAGTATAATAAGAGGCATTCATGTTGATAGGAGCATTTACAAGGCTACCTTCAACTTGGGGATTGGCCTGAAATACATACATGGAAAGGTCTTTCTTGTAGGTATAGCTTGCCTCTATTGAGAACTTTCGGTGTAAGACGCAGGCTATGTAAACATTGTGTGAATTCATTAACTTTAGTTTCGGATTACCTTTCTCGTATAACATTGCGTTTATATAACGGATAATAGGTGATAGCTGGCTGAAACTTGGTCGGCTACTTTTATTTTCATAGCCTCCCAGCAGGATGCAATTAGGAGTAAAGGTATATTCCAAATCTATGGATGGGTATAAAGTGAAGTTATGCTCTTTGTATAAGTTTTCTCCATCTTGATTGTAGTTAGAAGTTATATATTCACCTCGTATTCCTGCTGAAGCATAAAGATTTTTGAATTGATGATCTATTGTCAGGTATCCGGCAAGCACTCCATCTTTTAGCGATGTCTTGTTTTTGTAGAAAAAACTCCCGTCTGAAGGGTTGAAAGAATTGGAATTGCCCGTATTGTGTGTATTTACATACTTTCCTCCAATTTGTAGCCCATAGGAGCCGAATATATTCTTTTTGTAGTCGGCCTTAAAGGTTGCTACGTTGTAATTATTTCCTCCATCAATTAGGTTGAACTTGGTTTTGTCTGTATTTATTAAATTGCTAAGCACGTCTTTTGAATAAATGTATCCACCGGTGAGGGATAGTGATTCTCCTTTTTTATCTTTATGGATGAACATGAGTTCAATGTTGTGTAGTTGGCTCTTATCTTTTATATTCTGATCAGTACCGTGTGTAATTGTTTTGTTATTTAACATGGTGTTTTCATCTGTGTTGGCCTTGTTTCGATCATTATCTATGTCTAGTGAATATTGGAGATTGAGATTGTTATTGTCACTAAACTTGTAGCTGGAACTCATTATCATATTGTGACTGTGGGAATGCCCGATAGCGTGATTATAAGAACTATTCTCGCTAATTAAATCATAGGTGGAAGTGTCATAGAGTGTGTATTTGTTGTTTGCCATATCTTCCGAGCGGAAGTCGTTCAACTGATAAGAGAGAAAGTGCGACCATTTCCCATGTAATATATTTATATTAGCTCCTTCTCTGTCACTATATTTACGGGCAAAAATAGATTTATGAGATACTTGTGCGGAAATGTAATCTTTCAGGTGGCTAACGGTTGTAATGTGTATGACACTGTTGTATTGTGAACTGTATTCGGCAGAAGGGTGTGTATCTACACTTACTTCTTTAATTTGATTGGGTTGTAAAACTTCTAATTCTGATTGTGAGCGTATTTCTCTTCCGTTCAGCAATATGAGCGGTTTTCCTTTTCCCATTACTGAAATGCTATTGCCTGACGATAATACTCCGGGAAGGAAAGATAGTACGTCGAAAGTAGTAGCTTGCTTTTTAAGTGCAGATTTACTTACGTTCAAAGTGTATTTACCTTGATTTACGGATAATGGATTCTGCTTAGCTGTTACTACGACCTCATGTAAGGTAATATTTTCTTGTCTCAATGTTATATTACCAATATTGATGTTTTTATTTTCACGTATGCATAAGTCACTTTGGTGCGTTTGATATCCGATTCCTGAAATCACAAGTTTATACTTTCCTTCTTTTATGTTATCAATAAAGAATGCACCTTTTAAATCACTGATAGTTCCTGAAATAAATAAGGAATCTGTAGCTTGATATAATGCTATATTTATATACGATATAGCTTCTTTATTCTCATCAATAATTCTTCCTTCTATGGTCTGAGCATTCAGGAAATGAAATGTGTTGAGAAATAGGTATAGGAAAATGGTATAGAATGATTTCATTTTTTTTAGTTATGAATAACGAGGAAGTGTTTTTTATACTTCCTCGTTATTTGTTACACCTAATTGGTTTGATGTTACAAAGGAAATGCTTTATTCCCAGAGGTTTTATAATAGAAATATAATAGTTTTATAATTTTTCTTGGAGGGAATGATTACCTTTGTGCATAATTTTGATTATAAATGAAGAAATACTATTATATTACTATTGTTGCTGTGGTCTCAATATGCTTGTTACAAGTGTTTTATGTAATTAGCTTATATAATCGTTATATGGATGAAAATATAATCATCATAAATGATGCAGTACATATATCTGTTGGAAAAGAGTGGCATGTGCGTTCAGTCTATGAAGCAGGCAAGGAACCGAAGGAACAGCAGTATGTATATATAAAGTCTATGGACGAGATGACCCCTCAAGAAATAGATAGTTTAAATCGTTTGTCGCCCATACCTAAAGAGAAACCTCTCTATAATGTAGATGAGGCCCGAGAAACGGGTATTGCGAAGACTGTAGGTGATTTAATTTATCAGATAGTGCAAGAAAGATTGTTGGAAAAAGGTCTTTATATCCAGTTGGATATATTGGATAGCATATTCGTAAAGGTTACAGACAATCGGTTTCAACATGCATTTCTTCTTTACGATAAGGATAAGGTATTAACTGATTCTTTGGGTAATTATAGCCATGTGAATTATACTTCGGCATTCTATCCTATTGGAACTAAAGGTCTGCAATACTTGCAGATTAAGGCTGACATTCCATTGTTGCCTTTCATCAGAGAGCAAGTTTGGGCATTAATTCTGTCTATCATTTTAATGACATTCGTTGTGCTTTGTATGACCTACCATTTAATAGTAATTCGTCGCAAAGATGTGTTGTTACAGAGGCGTGAAGATAGTATTAACGGAACAATACATGATTTAAAAGCCCCTTTAAACAGTGTAGTGACGACTTTGGGATGGTTGGAATCTACCGAGCTCAATATGACCAAAAAGAAAGCAATTGAAATCAGCCGGGCAGAGGTGAAACATTTAGTATGTAACATCGAATCTCTTCTGGTGACAGTACGCAAAGATAGGAGGCAACTTATATTGAAGAAAGAACCTATTGATATATTGCATTTGGCAGAGATTGTAAAAAGCAGTATGGATGCGTTGTATCGTATCAAGCCACATCAAATTGAGATAGTGAACGAATTGCCGGTTGATGTGAAAGTCTGTGCTGACGGCATGTACATAGAGAATGTTATCAGAAACTTTGTGGAAAATGCTTTGAAGTATTCGGATGATGATGTGACGGTAAGGATAACCTTATCAGTGGCAGGCGATATGTTGCAAGTCTCTGTGCGAGACAATGGTTGGGGGATTGCTCCACAGTATCAGAAGAAACTATTTCAGCAGTTTTATCAAGTTCCTCGGGGAGAAGATAGGATTCGCAAGGGGTATGGCATCGGATTGGCGCAATCGAAATATATTATTGACGAGCATAAGGGGAAGATTACAGTGGAAAGTACGGAAGGAGAGGGTAGTACATTTACGTTTATCATTCCTCTTATATAATAAAACCGAATATGGATAAAATTAAAGTATTGTTTGTCGATGACGATATGTCATTGGGGGCTATCGTAACGTTGGCGTTGGAGGCTTCCGGATTCGAAGCGCATTATCAGACATCACTGGCTGGCATTAATTCAGTTGTAAAAGAACTCAATCCGAATATTATCGTGCTGGATGTGGAGATAGGGACAAAGAATGGCATTGATGTTGTTCCTGAAATACAGGCTGTAGCACCGAAAACTCCTATCCTTTTTGTTTCATCGCATTTGGAGAGGGAATATATGGACAGGGCATTGGGACTGGGCGCGTTTAATTATCTGAAAAAGCCTTTCGAGATTGAAGACCTCATAGCATATATCCGTCGATTCGCAGTTCCGTTCCATTCGAAAGGGCTTGAAATTGGTATGTTTCATCTGAAAGTAGAGGATAACCTGCTGATGAAGGGAGAGGAGATTGTGAAGAAATTGAGTGGTTTTGAATGTAAACTGTTGAAGTTATTGGCGTTGAACCGAAATGAGGTAGTGACTCGCGAGCGGATAGAGCAGGAATTGTGGGAAGGCACTTCCGGAAGTGAACATAGCCTGAACAATTACATAGTCAAACTCAGAAAGTATATCGCTGGGGACAAGCAGCTTGAACTGCTGACTGTCCCCAAAGTTGGATATAAATTGTGGGTGAAATAATAAGGAAGATATCGAATTTCTTATAATTCTTTTAGGCAGAAACATCCTTTAATACGCGCATTATTTGGGGAGTTTGTAGACAGCTGAGTGTGTTGTTTGCCCTGTGTAATGCCTATGCGGATAACTGCTTTACGACCGCACCTTATTTCGTACCAGCGCTGACGATAAGCTCTCCTTTTTCCATGTCAGTGGCAGAAAGGTGTTAAAGTGGTGCTGTCCTTATCTAGCAAGTCATGCTGTAAAATGCGGGTGAATTTTGTAGCTCCGACGTCGGATGACAGGTGGTTGCCATTATGAAAATCGTCGTTAGTGAAGCGCTTGTCATTAAAGTAGCTGAAGAAATACACATTACTCCATTTTGCAGCTACTTCTTCCAATGCAGTATGCATCTTTTTTACTTGTTCCGCATCTGTCAGTTCATAATAGTCCTTGTGTACCGGTGGAATTACGAGGTATATATTGATGCCTCTTTCTCGGCATTGTGCAGCCACTTCATTGATGCGCCGAATATTATCTTGAAATATTTTTTCTGACTTTTCGTTTTTAACTACAGTATGCCCTTTTATCAATCGGGGAATATCTTCTAACCAAGCGTGGCTTCTTTCGGATAAGTCGTAGCTGTGGTCTAGTCCCAGAGAATCGCAGGACATTGTTTTTTTATGCAGGATATAATGTTTCGACCATTTCCTGAAAGAGATGGAACCGGTGGCTATTAATTCAATATTGCAAATTATATCTTTATCCCGATCGATATCCATATAGATTTTATGGTTGGCTATGCTTATTTTATCCTGGTCGATGCTATCATCAATCCATAAGGACTGATAGGAAATTCCCCAGATAATGTTTTTCAGGTGGGGAAAACAATCAAGGTACTTTTCCAATGTCGCTTGATTGTAGCGAAGCCATTGTCCCGAGATAGATAAATTATACGTACTGTCGGAGAAATATACCGGATTGATGCCACAATTGACTACCGAACTGCCTATAATCAAGTTTTTCATCTTCCCTCCTTCTTTCTCTATCAAATTTCGTTTATATCTATAACTGTTGGGAATCTGTCTCAGCATAATCTCAAATCCTATACTCAGGACAATCAAAAGTGAGGAGAAAAGGCAGATATGTTTTAAGAACTTCTTCATAATCTTAGAATTGGAAATAAATGAATTCTTCCTGCTGTCCTGCCAGAAGGAGCGTAATGATGAACAGTGCATAATAAAGTCCCCAGCGTACAGCGCGGTAGCGGAATATTCCTTTTTCCTCTATTTGCAGACCGAACTGTTTTTCGCGTTGCAACCACTCTACCACTATTAGTATACCAATATAGATGAGCGGGTCTTTGCCGTGTGCCGGCAGGCTGAATTCAAACTTGGTAATCATACGCCAAATGTAATCACACGCTTGACCGATGGTTTCCGCACGGAAAATAATCCATCCGATGACTACCCAGAGAAAAGTGAGAAACATTTGACTTGCTTCTTTCAGAGAAGGCAGTAGATGTCCTTCGGCTACTGTATTCTTATTCTTGCGATTCTTCCCCATTAAAAACAAAGGCAGGAAAAGTAGTGCATGATAGATGCCCCAGCAAATAAACGTCCAGTTGGCGCCGTGCCATAACCCGCTTACCAAAAATATAATGAGAGTATTACGCATGGCTTTCCATTTGCTGCAACGACTTCCACCTAAAGGAATATAAATATAGTCGCGAAACCAGGTGGTGAGCGATATGTGCCAACGACGCCAGAACTCGGCAATATCCCGGGAGAAATAAGGAAAATTAAAGTTGCGCATCAGATTGATACCGAACAGGCGGGCTGTACCGATGGCGATGTCCGAATAACCGGAAAAGTCCCCATATATTTGGAACGTGAAAAAGATGGCTCCTAAAAGTAAATGAGCACCATTGAGTGTCTGGTATTCATCAAAAATCATATTTACCGCAGTGGCACAGTTGTCCGCTACGACCATTTTCTTGAATAGTCCCCATAAGATTTGTCTCATGCCATCCACTGCCTTGTCATAGTTGAAACTGCGTGAGGAGAGAAACTGCGGCAGAAGATTAGTTGCCCGTTCGATTGGGCCGGCTACAAGTTGCGGGAAGAAACTGATGAATGCAAAGAAGGCAATTACGTCATGAGTGGGTTTTATTTTATGTTGGTATACGTCGATCGTATAGCTCAAGGCCTGGAATGTGTAGAAGCTGATGCCTACGGGTAACAATACATCTACTGTCACCCAGTCCAGTTCTATCCCGAAAAGATGAAATAAGGCGGTGAGATTCTCTCCGAAGAAATTGCAGTATTTGAAAATACAAAGAATAGCCAGGTTAAGAGTGATATTTGCCGCACTCACCCACTTCTGTTTGTTGCGTTGCCCTTCCAGCTTTTCTAAAAGGATGCCGCTTGCGAAACTGCAAAAAGTGGTAATGGCAATCAGAATCAGAAAACGCCAGTCCCACCAACCGTAAAACAGATAACTGATTGCCACTACGAATAAATTCTGCCAGCGTAGTGGCTTAAATACAAACCAATAGAGTATAAACACTATCGGTAAGAATACGAGAAATTCGAAAGAATTAAATAGCACGCAGTCGTTTTTATATTTTGCTCCAGTTCCCTAATAGCGATTTTACAATGAGGAAGCGTTGGGACTGTTGTTTCCGTATGCTTAAACAAAAGCGCTTCCAATTAGAATTGTTGCTTGTTAAATTTTACCTGTGTGCAAAAATAAACAAAAACTAAAACATGACAATGTTTATCAAAAGAGAAATTGCTTGGTGTACACACTCTTTTGTATTTGAGTCATTTGGGAGTACCTTTTTATTCTTTAATATCCATCTCCCCCGAATAAGAAATAGCCTGCCTGTTTGTGGGCAAGACGTGCAGACTGGCCGAACCGTTGGGATAGATAGTGAGGCTGTATTCGTATTTATCTTCCTCATTGCCTGTTTTGAAATCTATCTTGGTTTTTCCTTTTTTGAGCGATTGTGTTTTGTAGTCGGTGATGGGAGCGTTGAAGTTCAGCCCTTTGCCTCCGCCGTAGGGAATGTTGTAGGCAACACCGAAATAGGGGAGATAGGAAAAGACGGAATCGTTTCTTACTTCGATGGAATAATCGGAGGTCAGGGAACGGCTGCGCCCTCTCATCGGTTGCATGTAATTGACGTTGATTTTGTAATGCTTGGACTCTATTGCTTCTTTCACAGCACGTTCCGTGCGTTCTTTCTTCTCTTTCCGGCTTTGTGCCATTGTGGGTTGCAGGGTAATGATGCCGAGCAGGCAACACAGGAGTATTCTACTTGTTTTCATGACATTTATAAGTTTATTTAAGTTTCACAAGCTCAATTTTTCAGGCGACAAGACATCAGTTGACAATAGGCAAAGCCGACAGTCTGTTTTAAACGACTTTTATTTTTCCCCTATTAGGAAAAAATAATTCTCTGAATAGGCAAAAAATGAAACTGTCAAACGATTTAAGAAGAAACTGCGGTTATCCGCCTTGTCCTGCATACCATAAATACGCACTTTTCAAACAATCATTAACCCACGAAACTTAAATAAGTTTAGGTGAATTTGTGGGTTCGGGGAGGAAGGAGAAATAAAAAGGGAAATTCTCTTGTGAAAACTTCCCTTTTTAATGGTTTTACCGCAAGTAAATTACTTACGCAAGCCGAGTTCTTTGACGATTGCACGATATCTATTGATGTCGCGGTCTTTCAGGTAAGTGAGCAACGCACGGCGTTTACCTACCAACATAGTCAAAGCTCTTTCTGTACTATAATCCTTTCTGTTGAGCTTAAGGTGCTCAGTCAGACGAGCAATACGGTAGGAAAACAAAGCTATCTGAGCCTCAGCTGAGCCAGTATCAGTGTTAGACTTTCCGTATTTGCCGAAGATTTCTTGCTTTTTAGCAGCGTCTAAATACATAATGTTTAATTAAAAGTTATTATAAATATTCCCTTTCGGGGCTGCAAAGATAGGGATAAACTTTTATATCACAATGATATTCAGCAAAAAAATCATATCTATACTGCATATCTAATCCAAAATCACTAACTTTGTCGCTTGAAAATAATAGGTATTATATGCAAAAGATTAGAAACATTGCAATTATTGCCCATGTGGACCATGGGAAAACGACGCTCGTTGACAAGATGCTTTTGGCCGGAAACCTTTTCCGCAGCAACCAGAGCACAGGTGAATTAATGTTGGATAACAATGACCTGGAGCGTGAACGAGGTATAACGATTCTCTCAAAGAACGTTTCTATCAACTACAAAGACACCAAGATTAACATTATTGATACTCCGGGACACAGTGACTTCGGAGGTGAAGTGGAACGTGTATTGAATATGGCGGATGGATGCATTCTGCTTGTGGATGCTTTCGAAGGTCCTATGCCGCAGACACGGTTTGTATTGCAGAAAGCTCTGCAGATTGGTCTGAAACCTATCGTTGTTGTGAATAAGGTGGATAAGCCAAATTGCCGTCCCGAAGAAGTGTACGAGATGGTGTTCGACTTGATGTTCAGCCTGAATGCAACCGAGGACCAGCTGGATTTCCCCGTTATCTACGGTTCTGCCAAGAATAATTGGATGAGTACCGACTGGCAGCAGCCGACTGATAACATTTATCCGCTTCTGGACTGTATCTTGGAGAATATTCCTGCCCCCGAACAGTTGGAGGGTACACCGCAAATGCTGGTTACTTCGCTGGATTATTCTTCGTATACCGGGCGTATTGCTGTGGGCCGCGTACACCGTGGCATATTGAAAGAAGGCATGAATGTGTCTTTGGCAAAGCGTGACGGGAGTATCGTGAAATCAAAAATCAAGGAATTGCATACATTCGAAGGTATGGGCCGTGTAAAGGTGCAGGAAGTGTCTTCCGGTGACATCTGTGCGTTGGTAGGTATCGAAGGATTCGAAATCGGAGATACGGTCTGCGATTACGAAAATCCGGAAGCGTTGCCGCCTATTGCCATTGATGAACCTACGATGAGTATGCTCTTCACCATTAATGACTCTCCGTTCTTCGGTAAGGAAGGTAAGTTTGTTACTTCCCGCCACATCCACGACCGTTTGATGAAGGAGTTGGATAAGAATCTTGCACTTCGCGTGCGCAAGAGCGAGGAAGACGGCAAGTGGATTGTTTCCGGCCGTGGCGTGCTTCATCTTTCCGTACTGATTGAGACCATGCGTCGTGAAGGGTATGAGTTGCAGGTAGGGCAACCGCAGGTAATCTTCAAGGAGATTGACGGCGTGAAATGCGAACCTATTGAAGAGCTTACCATCAATGTTCCCGAAGAATATGCCAGCAAGATGATTGATATGGTGACCCGTCGTAAAGGTGAAATGGTGAAGATGGAAAGTGCCGGCGAACGTGTAAATCTTGAGTTCGACATGCCGTCGCGCGGTATCATCGGTCTGCGTACCAATGTGTTGACCGCTTCTGCCGGCGAGGCTATCATGGCACACCGTTTTAAGGAATATCAACCGTATAAGGGTGAGATTGAACGGCGTACCAACGGTTCTATGATTGCCATGGAGTCCGGTACGGCTTTTGCCTATGCCATTGACAAGTTGCAGGACCGCGGCAAATTCTTCATTTTCCCGCAGGAAGAGGTTTATGCAGGCCAGGTAGTGGGCGAGCATTCCCATGACAACGACTTGGTGATTAATGTAACGAAGTCCAAGAAGCTTACCAATATGCGTGCCAGTGGTTCGGATGATAAGGCACGTCTGATTCCTCCCGTACAGTTCTCTCTTGAGGAGGCACTGGAGTACATCAAGGAAGACGAATACGTGGAAGTTACTCCTAAATCAATGCGTATGCGTAAGGTTATCCTCGATGAGCTTGAGCGTAAACGAGCAAACAAGAACTGATAAACAGAAGAGTTTTAGTTGTTATATATGAAAGGAGTGCCCCGCCGAAAGGTGAGGCACTCCTTTTTATTGTCGTCATTCAAACGAAAGTCAATCGATGAATTTTACCTTTGCCGCATTACGGGGTTTGGCAGCGGGCGTTTCGTCCGGATAGCCGAAAGCGATACAGTAAAGTAGCTGATAGCCTTCCGGAATATCCAGTTTCTTCAGGTATTCGGCAGCAGCCGGAGTAGAGGTCATGAAGCGCGTGGGACCGCCCAAGCAGCAAGAACCGATTCCCATGGACCAGGCTGATAGAATCATATTCTCACCCAGCAGTCCGCAGTCAATCTGCGAAAGGTCATAAGACGGGTCATTGGCAATAAATACTACTGTAGAAGCGTTGCGAAACATGTTCTTGAATTTCGGGTCTTCGGCGGCTTTGGGATTTTCCTTCTTGTAGATTTCCGTAATGCCGTTGATGAAATCCGGGTTATCCACTACACGCACTTCCCACGATTGCTTGTTCTGTCCGTTGGGTGCATTGATACCGCAATCCAGGATAATCTGCATGGTGTCGCGATTCACGGCTTGCGGTTTGTACTGGCGGATGCTGCGGCGTGACATGATGGTTTCAATCACCGCATTCTCTTTGCTTTCATTTGCATTGGCAACTTGGGTCTCTTTCTGGACCTGGGCACCGCAACTGCAGAGCAGTAACAAACTTGCGCCTGCCAACATCAATCTGATACTTTTCATATTGCTTTATTTGAATAATGGTTTCTGCAAAACTACTAAAACTTTCGGATTATCAATGAGATAGAGATATTAAAAAAGAAAAAAGGCATCTCCCGGAGGAGATACCTTTTCCATATGTTTCTAACTTTATTGTCAGATTAGAGCTTCGGACCAGCAGCAACCAAAGCCTTACCAGCTTCGTTGCCAGTGAACTTAGCGAAGTTCTTGATGAAGCGACCAGCCAGGTCTTTTGCTTTTTCTTCCCATTGGCAAGCGCATTCGTAAGTATCGCGAGGATCAAGAATCTTCGGATCTACATTAGGCAATTCAGTAGGAACCACGAAGTCGAAGAAAGGAATAACCTTCGTCGGAGCCTTGTCGATAGAACCGTCGAGGATAGCGTCGATGATACCACGAGTATCTTTGATAGAGATACGTTTGCCGCTACCGTTCCAACCAGTGTTAACCAAGTATGCCTTAGCACCAACCTTGTTCATCTTCTTAACCAATTCTTCTGCATATTTAGTAGGATGCAAGCTCAAGAAAGCAGCACCGAAGCAAGCAG
>ENA-OYYE01000378-OYYE01000378.1-human-gut-metagenome-genome-assembly--contig:-NODE-378-length-23987-cov-7.708842_pt1 | contig 23987 bp, 17 predicted proteins | sample MGYA00243244_ERZ653437 | MGnify/ENA primary metagenome ERZ653437 (study PRJEB26926, sample SAMN06165130) | human gut metagenome | biome: ENVO:00009003; feature: ENVO:2100002; material: ENVO:00002003...
AGATAGGCTCCGGTCTCGTGGGCTCGGAGATGTGTATAAGAGACAGCTGTAAGGGCATAAGCATAGGTACACAGATTTTGCCCTTACAGGGCGTATGGGTGGATAGAAACCTTCCCCCGGGGTGGTTACCCCGGGCTATAAGATAAAAGGCTTTCAGCCTTAAGCCGTGCCCCCCATGCCGCATGGTCATTAGCACATTAGCATATTAGCACATTAAATCATTACTTCTTCATCGGTACAGAGAAACAGAACGTGGAGCCCTCCCCTTTCGTAGAGGTGAACCACAGCTTGCCTCCATTCTTATTGACGAAGTCCTGGCACAACAACAAGCCCAGTCCGGAACCTTCTTCATTGTTCGTACCGAACGTGCTGAAATGCGTATCGGTGTGCAGAAGTTTCTTCTGTCCTTCCTCGTCGATGCCGCAACCGTGGTCCTGTACGCTGACAACGGCCGAACCGTCTTTCTCCTCCATTCTCACTACTACCTCAGAACCCTCGTTACTGAACTTGATAGCGTTGCTTATCAAGTTGCGGACAACCGTCTTCAGCATATCGATATCTGCACTGACGGGCAGTCTGTCCGGCTTCTCCTCGACGATGGTAATCTTCTTCAGTCCAGCAACCATATTGAAGACATCAATCACGCTGTCTACCACTTCTACCACGTCGATATCCTGATAAACCACGTTCAGATTGCCAATCTGGCTCTTTGTCCACTTCAGCAGATTATCCAGCAGAGAGAATACATCTTCCGTCGTCTGATTGGCCATAGTCAGCAGCTCGTACATCTCGTCACCGATTTTCTCGGCAGGCAGATTCAGGATGAGCATGTTCAGCACCATCTTGATGGAACCCATGGGGGAACGCAGGTCGTGCGCGATGACCGAATACAATTTGTCACGGCCGGCAATGGTGCGCTGAAGTTCTTCCGTCTTTTTAAGTATCATGCGCTTGGCAGCCACCAGCGAAATCTGGTGAGTGACGCGGATAATCAGCTCCTCCTTGTTGAAGGGTTTGGAGATGAAGTCGTTGGCCCCTACCTGGAAGCCCTTTACAATATCCGTCGTGCTGTTCAGCGCCGTTAAAAAGATGATTGGAATATCGGCCGTTTCTGGATTGGACTTCAAGCGCTGCGCAACTTCGAATCCGCTTAAATCGGGCATCATTACGTCCAGCAAGACCAGGTCGGGATGTTCTTTCTCCACCTGCTCCAAAGCCTGATGACCGTTGCTTGCCGTAGCAATCGCAAATTTCTCATTAGTCAAGAGTACCTTCAACAGTAAAACGTTGGACATCACATCATCTACGATGAGAATCTTGTACTCGGAAGGATTTATTTCCATATTCATCTTATATATATTTTTACCCGTTTTGGAATATCGGATTAAGAACGATATCCTTTAAAATAATCTATAATGTAGTGCAGGCCCTCTTCCAGTTCGATGGTAGGCTGCCATCCCAATTTGCTTTTTGCCAGTGTGATGTCCGGCTTGCGCTGCTTGGGGTCGTCGTGCGGCAGGGGCTTGAATATCAGTTGGGACTTGGAACCGGTCAACTGTATCACCTTCTCGGCAAGCTGAAGGATGGAAAACTCGTGCGGGTTTCCCAGGTTTACCGGGCCGATGAACTCGTCTTCCGTCTCCATCATGCGCACCATACCTTCTATGAGGTCGTCCACATACTGGAAACTGCGGGTCTGCTGTCCCGTGCCGTATATAGTGATATCACGATTCTGTAATGCCTGAACAACGAAATTGGACACTACACGTCCATCGTCGGGCAACATGCGGGGACCATACGTGTTGAAGATACGTATGATCTTGATGCGGACTCCGTTCTGCCGGTGATAGTCCATAAACAAGGTCTCGGCACATCGCTTGCCTTCATCGTAGCAGGAACGGATTCCGGTGGGGTTGACATTTCCCCAATAGGTTTCTACCTGGGGATGGACTACCGGGTCGCCATACACTTCGCTGGTAGAACCCTGAAGTATTTTGGCATTCGACTTCTTGGCCAGTCCGAGCATATTAATCGCTCCCAAGACATTGGTCTTGATAGTCTTGATGGCATCGTGCTGGTAATGTATGGGTGAAGCGGGGCAGGCAAGATTATAAATCTCATCTACCTGCGCTTCATAGGGATATTCTACATCGTGCAGTACAAACTCAAAAAGAGGATTGCCCTTCAAGTGAGCTATATTCACTTCAGAACCCGTAAAAAGGTTGTCCAGGCATATAACCTTATGCCCGTCCTTAACCAATCGCGTACAAAGATGAGAACCTATAAAGCCGGCACCACCACTTACCAAAATCTTTTTCATGCAGCCTATTTTACTATGGTCCGGAGACCATAAAACCTGTTCGTTTTGTTTATGCTGACAAATGTAGGCGATTTGGTTAAAATATGCAAGTTTGTAAATGATTTATTTTAGGCTTAGCCGAAGAATGGGTGGTTTTTCTTAGGAGGTAAAGGAGGTAAAGGAGTTAAAGGGAGTTAGAGGAGTTAAAGGGAGTTAGAGGAGTTAAAGGAGTTAGAGGAGTTATCGCTTCGCTTAGGAGTTAAAGCTCGATAGTCTTGCTAATCACAAGCAGAAGTATTGAGCTCTAACTCCTCTAACTCCTTTAACTCCTCTAACTCCGCATAAACCTTATTTTAAGGGTTGGGAATATATTCCTGTTTATTGTCGGGAATACTGAAGTCTTTATTGGCAAACAAGTCCGCCAAACCGGAGATTTGTTTCAGCCGAAGCAGCTCGTCCCGATCCATCCCGATGTTCTTCATAATCCACTGGTCGGACATGCCCGAACGGTCCAGCTCCGCCACAATCTGGCACATCAGCTCGATGTTATGGCTGCCGCGCGCACGGTTGTGGCGGATGGTGGATGCCATACGGTTGGACAAATCCTTGTCGATGACCACTACCGGCAGCAAGCCGTTTTCGCGCTGATAGATTCTCTTGGAAGTTTTCAGCACCTGGTAGCGGTGGTAGCCGTCCACCAGGATATAGGTATCCGTGTCTTTATCATAATAGCAGACGCAGGGCATCGTGAATCCATCTTCCCAAATGGAGAGTTCGAGCAGCTTCATCTCGGGGGGCGCCACTACGTTGGGGTTATAATCATTGGCTTGTATCTTGTCTACGGGAACCGCTCTTACATTGTATACCGGACTTTTTTCTACACTCATAACATCATATTTTTGAATTGTTCCATTATCTTGTCACGTTTATATATCTCTTCTTTGGTCAGGGCGAATCCCATGTACTTGCAGGCATGGTCATTCTTCAGAATGCAGATGCACATCCGCTTGTAAGTAGGGATTTCGCGAAACTCGGCAATGTCTATATCATCCAGATAATCCATGCGCACGGGTTTCTTGTTTGTCTTGTAATTGGTGTAATTGACTACCTCGATAGGTATATTGGCATCCATCAGCTTCTTGATGGTCTCGTCACTGAGGCATCCTCCTTTGGTCCGCCAGAACTCGATGCTGACGGTCAGCTTCTTCAGGTAATTGCGCCGGGTTTCTTCGGGCAGGGTGGACAGGAGGAATTGCATAAAGCTTTTCCAGGTATATCCTTCCGGCAGGCGCACGGTCTGCCATCCCATGGCGTGGGTTCCTCCATAAATGCCGGTGAAGTTCACGCCGTTGACGCGCCCCACCATCTTGCCCCAGGTATTGGGGTCGATTACCTTATAAAGCGCAAGGCTCTCCTGGGCTTCGCACAGGAACGGGCTTGCCACCCGCTGGCGTTCGATATTGACGCCGGCCTTATAATATAAGTCGTAGAGGTGGTTATAGTCGAAGCCGAACTTTCCGTTGGCAGTCCACACATCGGTAGTCTTCCAATCGTAGATGGGATAGGCATTGTAGATATCGTTGCCGATTTTCGATGTCCACCGGTAATTATGATACATCTGGTACTTCCTGTTCAGATGGATGCTCCGCCAGCGGTTGAAACTTTCCTGCGTGCGGATTCCGATAAGGAAGCAGGTACGGACGGCATCTTTCCGTTGGTGCAGCCATTTGGCGAAGTGCATCTGGAACTCATAATCCCACATCTTTTCGGTATAGAACGGGAAAGCCTCTTTGGTGTAGCATCCCGGAGGCATCTGGCGTACCCAGATGTCTTTCATGCTCTCGTCCCACGGACGCCAGAAACTTTGGTACATGGAGGTACAGGTGGTGACACAGAACGGCACGCACACGCGGTACACTTCCAGTATATCACGGTTATCCCTGAGGATGCGGTCTACGTAATCGATTGTAACGGTGTATTGTATCTCGTAATCCATGTGAAACACACAGAGTTTACGCTTCAGGTTATTGCGGCGGATATAATCGATGCACAGATTCAACAGCACCCCGCTGTCCTTCCCTCCCGAAAAGGACACACAAACGGTATCGAACTCTTTGAAGATTAACGCTAAACGCTCTTGCGCGAGTTCGTATACATTCTTTGCTTTCGTCATGGTCATTTGCTTTTTCTCATTTTCACGTAACGGGTCCAGATCTTCTCGTCCGTAAAGCCGGACTCCTTGAACAGCGGGCTATGTTCGATGAATACGACCGCGGCGAGGTTGGCTTCTTCACCCGACCGGTTGATTGCCTCTTCCAGCAATTGCTTCAAGATGCCTTCGTCATTACCTTTTATATAATAGTTATTGATGACGAGTTCCCCCTTCTTCTTTTCCACCGGCATAAAGCCGACTACCGCGTTATCTTCCAGGGCGATAAACCAAATAAAGTCTTCCGATGTACGGAAAGGATAATTATAATTCTGCTTCAGCACTGCGGGGTTCATGACCAGAGGTGCCACAAGTTCGTACAGCAGCCTGTCGGTACCGGGTAATTGTACAATTTTCATCATAATAATATTGCCGTTTTATTTTTTTTCAGGTGTTAAAGATAGGTATTATCGCTTACCAATAAATATGTTTTAAATAGTTTTAAGATTAAAGCAACATTAGACAAATCTAAATAAAATTATTTCATTAAAGCTAACTAATATTAGTTAAACCCGGGAAGGCTGATAAAGTTTGCTATCTTCTGCGGAATTTAGATTTTATTGCACTTTTGCGCTCGTAGTTAAATATTATTCATATATTTGCGCCCAATATGCGCAACATTTAATTAATTCTTCTGAACTCAGACTGTTAACAGCCGTTACGCAAAGACAACAAACTTAATATAAACAGTACAATTATGATGCTAAACGCGAAAGGAAGACCGCTTATTTCGGCGGTTTTGATGTTAACATTATCCGGCATGACAACCTCATGCATCGATAATAGTTACGACTTGAAGAAAGACATTGATGCCACAATCAATGTAGGTGGTGAATACCTGGCATTCCCGGTAGGAAGTACCGAACAGATTACGCTGGACAAAATCATCGAAATCGATGAGGGTGACGACTTGCAACTGGTGGACGGAGAATACCGCCTGCTGAAAGAAGGCACCGTGGATGATGCAAAGACCGACGTAAAGAAAGTGACGGTGAAAGGTCGTGATAACCAAATAAACGAAATCACCGCCGCCAATGAGCACAGCGCTCTCTATGACGGTGTGATTGAAACCGACATTGACGAGAAGGGAGACATCGACGCAGATGCGGATAACATTGATGACGCCGTGAAAGAAATCGGTTCCCTCAAAGCTGGCAGCCCAACCGATTTAATCTTGAAATTAACGCTGAAAGGGAATTTGAACTATGAATCCATCCAAACGGAACTGAAAGTTACTTTCCCCAATTTCCTGGAATTTGCTCCGGACAATAAGCTTAAGGATAATGTGCTGACGTTAACGTTGGACAACGGAGACCTGCCGTTGAACCGCACCTATGAATATCCTTTGAAGCTGACCGGCTTCCATTTCTCCTCCGAACCGGGAAAAGGGAGAAAAGTCAAAAATAACCAACTGACGATCCACGACCAGGTGACCATCACAGGTAAGGCTTTCGTAACGGTGGATGGAGATATTCTGGCAGGAACTTCCCTGACCATTGTCCCTGTTGTCACGCTGGCTGATATGGAGGTACAAAGCGTCACCGGTATCATCCAGCCCACCATCGACGAAACCGGTTCTAACATCTCATTGAACAATCTTCCCGACTTCCTGAAAGACGATGCCGTGGAACTGGATATCACCAATCCGGTCTTTACCTTCATCGCAGAAAATCCGCTCGATGCACCGATAGTGCTGAACGGCGAAATGTATGGCAGCAAGGACGGAAAGAAGATAGAAGGCTCTACTGTCGTTATCGGCGAAAATAGTACGGACAAGAATCCTATCATCCTGAAGCCTAACAGCACCACAATCATTTCCCTCTCCCGCCTGGGAAGCGGCGGACCGGAAGGCGCTGAAAATATCGAGGTGTCCGACATCAACAACCTGATAAAGAAGATTCCGGATGTGGTGGACGTAAAATTACAGCCCGCCGTCACATACGACGAATATTATACGGTGGAATTAGGAAAGACCTACTCCATGAGCAGCAGTTATGACATCGACATCCCGCTGAGCTTCGGCAGCAAACTGAAGATTGTCTACAAGGACTCTATCAACGACCTTCACTCCGACTTGGAAGACATCGACTTCAAGAAGGCGGTTATCGCCATCAAAGCCGACAACACCATTCCTTTAGAGCTGGAAGTGAAGGAAGGCAATGTGACCGCCAAAGACATGAGCGGGGCAAAGATAGACGCTATCAAAGTGACCGTGGACGGTACGATAAAAGAAAGTAAGGACGGCAAGGAAGTAGCTCCCAGCCAGCTCTCTATCACCCTGGAAGAAACCCAGAAGGGAGCTATCAGGAATCTGGAAGAACTGGTCTTCAAGGTAACCGCCGTACCCGGCCAGGCAATCAACGTACAGCTACGCGGCGACCAGTGGATGCAACTGAAAGACATGAAGCTGAGAGTGCCCAACGGCATCAAAATAGATTTGAATTAAGGGTGATATCATCCGCCGAACTTAAATTATTGATACATTAAATAATAGAAGAATGAGAACAAAGGTTTTAGCTACTATATTATCTGGAGCGGCTGCCCTGCTTTTTACCGGCACCGCAACCGCACAGACACAGAACAGCCGTTCTACTTATTTCTTAGAAGGAAGTACCTACCGCCACGAGCTGAATCCGGCATTTATGGGCGAGCGCGGCTACGTCGGCTTTCCCGGTCTGAGCAACCTGACCATCGGTGCACACTCCACAGCCGGTGTGGGCGACTTCATCTTTAAGCAATCAAACGGTGACCTCATCACCTTCATGCACGAAGACGTGAGCAGCCAGGAGTTCCTGAAAGGACTGCCTAAAAGACTGAAAGTGGGTGCCAACCTCGACGAAACCATCCTGTCCACCGGCTTTTATGCCTGGGGCGGTTTCAACACCTTCGGCATCTCGGTGAAGTCCAATACAAACGTATTTATGCCCGACGAGCTTTTCAAGTTCATGAAGAACGGTATTGCTAGCGAAGCGGGCAGCCGCTACAACGTGAAGAACGTGAACATCGTATCGACCAACTATGCCGAGATAGCCTTCGGACACGCCCGTGAGATAAACGACCGCCTCACCGTGGGTGCTAAAGTAAAAGCCCTCGTGGGATTGGCCAAAGCCACCATGAAGATTGACGAACTGGACATCCTGGCATCGCAGGACAAGTGGACGATTACTCCGAAGAACGCCGTGCTCTACGCTTCGGCCAAAGGACTGATTATCCCCACCAAAGGCCAGACGGGCAACTATGAAAGCAGCGACTACGTGATGGGCAACGACGGTGAACGGACCGACGTCCTTAAGGAAGGAACCAAGGACCAGATTTCTTATGACGACATCGACTTCGATGACGACAACATCGGCCCTACGGGTTTCGGTCTGGCCATCGACCTGGGCGCTACTTACAAGCTGAATGACGAATGGACATTCTCCGCCTCGGTGCTCGACCTCGGTTTCATCTCCTGGAAGAATACGACGAAGGCCACCATGACCAAAGATTTCAACTTCGACGGTTTCACCGAAATCTCCGTAAAGGATGACGGCGACAACAAGAACAAACTGGACAAGCAGATAGACCAATTGGGCGACGACTTGGCCGAACTGGCAAAGTTCGACAAAGTAGGTGAAGACTTGAAACGCACCACCGCCTTAGCCGCCACCCTGCACTTGGGCGCACAGTACACCCTGCCCGCCTACGACCGTCTGAACTTCGGCCTTCTCTCCACCACCCGCATCCAGGGAAGCCACTCGTGGACCGAAGCGCGTGTTTCCGCCAACGTCGCTCCCCTGTCCTGGTTCGAGGCATCGCTCAACTACGCCTTGTCCAACTTCGGTTCCGATGCCGGCATCATGCTGAACTTCCATCCGCGCGGCTTCAACTTCTTCATTGCGGCAGACGTCCCCATGTGCAAGTACGAGTCAGCTTACTGCGCTCCCATCAGCCGCGCTGCGGTAAACGTGAACTTAGGTATCAACTTCACTTTCGGACCGAAGCACAAGCGTAAATACAAAACAGTGGAAGTGCAATCCCTTTAAATCCATCCATTAAAATATAGAAAGATATGAAGAAAATATATTGTCTGTTAGTTGCAATGCTGCCGTTGACGGCATTTGCAGGTGAGGTCAAAGTCACCAAACCGGCATTGACTCTGGAGAACGATACGCTTACACTGGACTTCGGTTTCAATGTGGAAGAAGTATCGGTAAACAGCACCCAGTCCTACGCCTTCACCCCGGTACTCTTTGCCGGAAAGAATTATCAAACCCTGCCCCCGGTAGTGGTCAGCGGCAAGAAGCAATTCAAGATGCGCCGCCAGGACCGCCGCATCGCCGAGAAGGGTGGTTATACCGAACCCTACATCGTGGTGGAAGGCAAGTCGCCCAACCGTCAGGACCGCGTAAGCTATAAGATTTCCATCCCTTACGAAGAATGGATGGCGCAGGCCGATATGTGGATACTTCAGGAAGGCAAGAAAGACTGTCTGATTGACCTGCCCGAGATTCAGGTGATAGAGCCTGTAATCGTGGTGGAAGAAGAACCGCTGCCGCAAAAGGGTGAGATTTGCGAACCGTGCATGAGTATGGTTTCTTACCTCGTCCCCACCGAACAGCCGCTGAAAGTACGTTCCGAACAAAACACCCTCTACATCGAGTATGCCGTGGGAGGTACCGAGTTCAAGGCCGACTTTAAGAACAACGCCGCCGAATTGCAGAAGCTGAAAGAAACGCTGAATCCGCTGACCGAAGGCGACCTCGTGACCTTCAAGGCCATCAACGTATGCGGCTACGCCTCGCCCGACGGTTCTGCCAAGACAAACGACCGGGTGGCAACGAAGCGCGCCGACTCCTTCGCCCTTTACCTCAAAGGCAGCTATCACTTCCCGGACAGCATCCTGAAAGTAACCTCCGCCGGCGAAGACTGGGAAAGCCTTATCAAGATGCTGGAAGAAGAAAAGCCGACCTATGCCGAAAAAGCATTGGACATCATCGGCAAGTACCCCGCCCTGGACGTGCGCGAAGCAAGACTGAAGAGCGGTCTCGGTGCATCCTACCGCACCTTGGTGAACGACTACTTCTCCCGCCTGCGCCGCCTGTCCATCTCCGTCGACTACGAAGTAAGGGAAGTGCGCAACTCGGAAGCCGCCCAACTGATATACACGAACCCCAAGATGCTGAACCTGCAAGAGATGTTCGGTGTGGCGAAGACCTATCAGCCGGGTACGAAAGAATATAAAGAGGTGTACGAAATAGCCGCCACCAACTATCCTTCGGACGTAGTGGCAAACATCAACGCCGCTTCCGCCAATATCGTCTACGGCGACTTCGACCGTGCAAAGCAATATATGGAAAGAGTGAAGGATGACCCGCGCGCATGGAACAACCTCGGTGTTCTGGCATGGTTGTCGGGAGACTCGGAAATAGCCAAAGAATGGTTTACGAAAGCACTGACGGTAGAGCCGGAGAAGGCACAGGAAAATCTGAATAAGATGAAGTAAAAACATCGCTTAATACCCTTTCAAAAGGTTGCAATATTGGGATATTCTCCCTATATTGCAGCCTTTTGAAGTATATACCCTAAGACATAATGAAATACCTGATTTTGTTCTTTACCTTCGCCAAGATAGGCATGTTTACCATTGGCGGAGGATATGCCATGATACCGCTTATCGAACGGGAAATCGTGAAAAAACACTGGATGAGCAAAGAAGATTTTATGGAAATGTTTGCTTTGACACAGTCCCTGCCCGGCGTATTTGCGGTAAACATCTCCATCTTCGTAGGCTACAAGCTGCACAAGGTAAAAGGCAGTTTGGTGTGCGCGCTCGCCACCATCCTCCCGTCGTTCGTCATCATGATGCTGATAGCCATGTTTTTCAGGCAATATCAGGACAATCAGGTGATGGTACGTATCTTCAACGGAATCCGTCCGGCAGTGGTCGCGCTGATTCTCTTCCCCTGTATCTCCGCCGCGCGGGCGCTGAAACTGACGTACTGGCAACTGATACTGCCCGCCATCGCCACCGTCCTTATCTGGCAGTTCGGCCTCTCGCCCGTCTACATCGTGCTGGCGGGCATAGCAGGCGGCTTGGCCTACACATTATGGTTAAAGGATAAATTGACAAAATTACACGTATGATTTACTTGCAGTTGATTTTAGTATACCTGAAAATCGGTACTTTCGGATTCGGTGGCGGCTATGCCATGCTTTCCCTTATCCAGCACGAAGTCGTGGACCGCTATCATTGGCTCACGCTCCAGCAGTTCACCGACGTAGTGGCCATTTCGCAAATGACGCCCGGTCCCATCGGCATCAACAGCGCCACGTATGTGGGCTATGCCGTCACACAGAGCGTGTGGGGCGCCGTTACGGCCACCGTGGCAGTCTGTCTGCCCTCTTTTATCCTGGTGCTGCTCATATCCTACTTCTTTGTGAAGTGCAAGGACAACAAATACATCCGTGCCGCCATGTCGGGACTGCTCCCGATGTCCGTCTCGCTGATAGCCGCGGCAGCCTTGCTCCTGATGAACAAAGAGAATTTCATCGATTATAAAAGCATCCTGATTTTTGCCGCCGCCTTCGCGGTGACCTGGAAGTGGAAGTTGCATCCCATCCTCTTGATAATCCTTGCGGGTGTGGCAGGCTATCTACTCTACTAAGCCGGTGGCGGATTCCCGCTTACCGGCTTTGCTTTGCCACAGCCAGCATCTTGCGGGCATAGCACCACACGGCGAAGTAAGCCGCCAACGGCACCACAAAGGCCCATACCATCGTAGTGTAGTCGGCAACCAGTCCCATCAGCAACGGGCCTACCACTCCGCCCACCGGCGACATCATCAGGAAAGAAGAAGCCCGCTTCGTATGGCTGCCCAGTCCCCGCAACGACAGCGCGAAGATGGTGGGAAACATGATTGCCTCGAACGCATAGCCGCAAAGAAGCGCCCCCAGCGAAACCATCCCGACATCCATCAGCACAATCAACGTGGTGATTACCGTACCCGTGGCGCAGACAAACAGCATCTTCTCGGCACGCACACGCCCCATAATCCAGCTCCCGGCAAAGCGTCCCGTCATAAACAATCCCAATCCGCCGAAAGAGAGCACCCAGGAGGCTTCACGGGCATTCATCCACCCCTGCTCCACCACGTAGTTGATGAAGAAGCTGTTGATGGAAATCTCCCCTATTTCGTAAGCGAACAAGGCGAACAGTCCGAAGATAAAGAGCTTGTGCGTCCAGAGCCCGACCTTGTGTCCCGACGCGTCCACCTCCGTGGTATGTTCTATTTCGGGCAGCTTGATTCTGGAAAAGACCAGGGCGACCAGCAGCACCACGATGCCCATGCACACATACGGCAACGCTACATTCCCCGTGCCTGTACTTCCGTCCTTCGAGAACAAAAGTACCCCTGCCAGAACAGGCGCGCAGATGCACCCCAGCCCGTTGAAGGATTGTGCGAAGTTCAACCGGCTGGCGGCCGTCTCCTTCGCTCCCAACTCCGTTGCATACGGATTGGCGGCCGTCTCCAGAAACGTCAGTCCGCAACCGATGACAAACAAGGCGAACAGGAACATATTGAACGACAGGAATTGCTGTCCCGGAATGAACAGCAGCGAACCGACCCCATAGAGCAGAAGCCCGAACACCACTCCCCGGCGATATCCGAACCGGCTGATAAACAGCCCCGCGGGAATAGCCATCACAAAATAGCCCATATACATCGTCACCTGGATAAATGCCGAATGTGCCTTCGAGATATCCAGCAACTCCTGAAAATGCTTATTCAGTACATCGAGGATGGCGTGGGCGAATCCCCATAAAAAGAAAAGAGAAGTAATCAATATAAAGGGAACAAGATATTGCTCCCCGACCAATGGTATGCGTTTCCGTTTCATAATATGTTGTAATACCGGGCCACACGTGCCCATATCAATTTGCGACTGCAAAGATAAACAAATGAAACAGAAACGGACACCTATCTTCGGAACAAAATGAAAGCAAACGGCTTTTATCCGCCCGCATCGAACAAAGCCTTCCCTTCATTCGTTTAAGGGGAAAAAACGGATGAAATGAGTTCTGACAAGAAAAAATTCAATATATCCCGGTTATTCAAAATCATAAAAGACACTTTCCAGGGATTTTTAGATGACGATGTGACGAGGTTGAGCGCATCGTTGGCTTATGCAACCTTATTTTCCATCATTCCTTTCCTCTCACTGCTGGTCACCTTCGGAGTTTTTCTGCATGTGGATTTGACCAATCAGTTGTATACGCAGTTGGAACCGGTTGTGGGAAAAGATGTAATCGATGCCTTTAAAGATATTATTCAGAATGCCCAGCAATCGGATTCCTCCACCCTCACCACCCTGGTCAGCTTAGGGGTATCCATTTTCGGTGCCACGACCGTATTTGCCGAAATTCAGAGTTCGCTGAATACCATCTGGAGCATAAAAGCCGTACCCAAAAGGAGCTGGCTGAAATACATCAAAAACCGCCTGCTCTCCTTTTCCATCATCATCGTGTTTGCTTTCATCCTCCTGATAACCTTCAGCATCACCAACATCATCACGGACTTGAGCAACCGGATTATACACAACAACCCGGACATAGCAGAATACTTAATCCGGATAGGAGGCTACCTGATAAATATAGCCGTGACTACGCTTATCTTCACCCTGATATACAAATTGCTGCCCGACGCCAAACTGAAGATTAAAGACGTCATTATCGGCGCCCTCGTCACCACGGGACTGCTGTTAGTGGGCCAGTGGGGAATCTCCCTCTACATCGGCATAGCCAACGTTGGAAGCGTATACGGCGCTGCCGCCTTCATGGCGGTATTCATCACCTGGATTTACTATTCCGCCATCATCATCTACATCGGCGCGGAGTTCACGCAGGCGTGGGCCAATGAAATGGGAAGCAAGATTATCCCCGACGAATATGCCGTCGCCACCAAAGTGGTGGAGATACACGAAGAGCCGTCTGCTGATAATTAGTTGCCGGGCGTTATGCCTGCCGATGCGTTTTCTTCTTTATCGGCAATCGGGGGAACAGTCTCCTGAACCTCACTAAATGGCTGGTGATGTTGCTGCCCGCAATGATGAAGGTTACAGCCAGGATAATCAGGATGATGCCGCAAGTCAGGCGCAGCGTCAACGACTCTCCAAATACAGTCACGCCGAAGAAGACAGCCGTCACGGGCTCCAACGCGCCGAGGATGGCAGTAGGAGTGGAACCGATGTACTGGATGGCCTGGGTGGTACAAAGAAAGGAGATGGCGGTAGGAAATACGGCCAGTGCCAAGAGGTTCCCCCATAAGTACCATTTATCCACGATGTTCAGGCTCTGCCCGAAGTCCACCCGCACCAGGAAAAGCAGGAAACCGAAAAGCAGGACATAGAAAGTGACTTTCAGCGTCGCCACTTCCTTCAGTTTAGGACGGTTCACCCCCACGATATAAATAGCATAAGATAGCGCGGAAGCCATGACCAGACCGATGCCTGTCAGGCTCAGCGTCACGCCATCGCCTCCTTGGTAAAGCAAGCCGATGCCGCTTAAGGCAAGGAAAATGCAAAGTGTCGTCTGCAACGTAATCTTCTCTTTGAACACCACCGCCATAATCAGCGCTACCAATATGGGATAGACAAACAGGATGGTGGAAGCGATACCCGCCTCCATATAGTTATAACTCAGAAACAGCGTCAGCGAAGAAAGCGCCACCAGCCAGCCCAGTATTATCAACGGCACTATATCCGTCCGCTTCAACTTAAAGTTTCTGCCACGCGCCTTCAGCATGATTCCAAGAATAGGTATGGCAAACAAATACCTGAAAAAGAGGACGGAATCAGGGTCCATCCCTTCTTTGTACAGAGGAAGGGCAAAGAGCGGATTCATGCCGTATGTAGCCGCGGCAATTGCTCCTAACGTATATCCCTTTACTTTTGCATTCATAATAATAATTACATTTATTACGGTCGATGATTCCAAATGGCCTGCAAAGATAGTTTTTCCCTTTGAATTTACCGTATCACCGGCCAAAACAGTTTGTTTCGGCTGGGAAAACCGGCAGTTTCAACGGGGAAAACTGAGAGTTTCAACGGGGAAAACTGGGAGTTTCGAGAGGGGAAACTGGTAGTTTTGCCTGCTGAAACTGGCGGTATGGTGAGGGAAAATAGTTGAATGGCTCTAAAATTGGAAGAAAACAGCAGATTTTAAAAGCTCTGTCCTCATCACACAGACGTTTTATGTAGTTAGAGAATTATTTTTTCCCAATAGGAGAAAAATAAAAAGGCGTATCAAGTGAATGTTAACTTGTCTCAGACGCCGACCACTCTACTGATGTTTGTGAAAAGGAAGTAAAATAAGAAGTTAACATATTAAACAGAAGAAGTTAACATCTTCCACAGAGGAAGTTAACATCTTAAATGCAAGAAGTTAACATCCTCTCTGCAATGATGTTAACTCACTTTTGGGAAGAATATCACTATTTGCATTGTTCCGGAAAGGAAAATTTAGCGGATGCTTACAAAAAAAGGGAGAGGTTGCAGATTTAAGGCAATAGGAGAAAAAGAAGAGTAAATTAAAAACAGAGACACAGGGCTTTTTAAAGTGTTCAAAATAAAACCTCTGTGCCCCTGTGTCTCTGTGTTCAATCTTTAAATAGTGCGTTTTGACACACCTTCCCGTTTTCTGGGATGAGCCCTCTCATTTACCAGGCCCAATCATTCTCATTATAGGTACTTTCTACCTCTTCTTCGATTACATCCGGCAAATTACAGAAGAAATCGAGACCGGTATTTTCTTCCAGCTCGTCGATGCTGACTGCATACTTCTTCAGCTCATCCGCTTTCGGATTCTTAGTAAGATTCTCCGAATGTTCTACCAGGAAGCCGATAGCATGATAGTTTCCTTCTTTTTCAGAAAGTATTGCCATGAAATAATACTTGGGACAAGCCAGGCCTTTAGCTGTAAATCCGTTTTCATCGGTAGTAGGATACAAGCTGTCTCCCGACTTTATCTTACCGGTAAAGTCATACAAGAGCTGATTCACAGTTCCGCCTTTAGTTACATACACCTTATCATAAGTAGCAGGTATAGCCCGTCCCCACTTCTGAACCTGTGCTTCCAATCCTTGCCAGAAACCTTGATTGAAAGAAGATATCTGAGGCGAAATGTTACTGTAATAGAAAGTCTGGTCATTGGCTTCGCGCGAATAAAGGCGGTCGGCAGATGCGCACAAGTGTCCTCTGTCATATCCGTCGTTCCTATGTTCAGCGTCCGTTACTTGCATTTCTACCGGAAGATCCGGGTCTGCCATAAACGGATCCTGATCTTGGCGCTTCACATTCTGTTGGCAAGTAATCTCATCGAACGAGAACGCCACCCAAGCTGCATGTCTCTTCTCCGCATTCCATTCCAGAGCGAAGTTCAGCACTTGCTTTCCTTCCACCTCCACATAGTGGTCAACATACGTATTGGCGGAATTCAAATACGGAATCTCGTAAGAAGTTACAGATACATTATCACCGGAAACAACATTCGCATTGAGGTTTTCGGTCAGGTCGCGGTCTTGGCTGCCTGAAACGATGTATTCAATGCCTACGTTGTTGCCTGTGATATAGGCTACGCGCAACTTCAAAAAGATATATTTTGTAGATGCTTTATAGCGAACCCAGTAATTCTTTCCTTGCGTTACTGCAATGCTTTCTTGCCAAGCCTCGTCAGCCGGCATCTCGCCCATATCAGCTAAATTGCCTTCTTTCCCGGCAGCGAAACGATAAGCCGTTCCCACAAAGTTTTTATCCTTAAGGTAAAAAGGAGAATTAAACCCTTCGGTCTCAAAAACATTAAAACCTTTGGTGTAATCCTCGTACCCTTTCAGCACTAACGTAGCCGATCCATCTTCAGTGGTTTCTATGTAACCATAAGGCAGGTCATCGGAGGAGCTTTCGCACCCTCCGAGCCATACACTTATCACCAGAAGCAATATATAAGATATTTTTTTCATCCGATGTTTTTGTTTATTTATTCTTGAACAGAAAGATTCTTGATTTCTATAGTAGGAGCTACGCTATCATCACTCTTGCTCTTATATTGGAATGCCAGACGTATATTCTGATCCTTATAAGCACTTAAATCGTACGGAGTGACGGAAACAAATGACCAAGAGTCCTCCTCAGGCCAACCTTCAATAGTCAAATCAGTCCAAGTAGCTTTCGTAACATCATCTACATAATCAGTAGAAACCTTTACTACAAAGTACTTAGACAATTCCTTTTCTTTTAAGAAATTTACGGCCGCATCAAACTTTAAAGCAGGAGCTGCTGATTTTTTCAAGCTAATTTCCGGAGATACAATCCAACTCTCAGCAGTTTTACTAGTACCGCTATATCCTGTGGCTTTCCAACCATAAGATTTCTCATTTGTCCAGACTGCGGATATTCCCTCTAACTCAATATCTTGAATAGTAAATCCACCATTATCACCATCTAAGAAAGAGCTTTCATAATATACTTTGGCTTCCACCCACTTATCATTACTCTTAACAAACATCATACTTGCAGGCATATCTGTAGCAGTCTCTACCCAAGTTGTACCATCGTAGGTAAACTCGGTTGCTGCAACGGTTGTTGACTTATCAGATGAGTTATAATAGTAATAGGTTACAATTCTTTTTTCGTTAGCCTTAGCATACGGATATGCTTTAGTCAAATAAACAGGCAAAGTTTCAGAAGGCTTACTGATAGAAGTATAACCCATCGGCACATAGTCGGCAGGTTGCATGATAGCAAGCTTAGCCTCCTTCGTATCAGGCTCATAAAGTCTCCAAGATGTAGCATCATAACGATATATAGCAGAAGCATTGGCTTTTACAGCAGCACGGGTAATAGCGAAGGCTTTGGCTGTAGCGGCAGCAGTAGCTTCTGTTATAGAAACTAACATTGCTTGAACATATGCACTATTCTTCACGCCTATCAGATAACTGTTAATTATCACTTTCTTTCCATTAAGAGCCGGGTCTACCATATAATCATCCACATATGAAAGTGAGAGTGTCTTCTCCACTCCATCCACCGCTACATTATAATAATTAAATCCATTACCACTATCTTCAATAGTCAATTTTCCTTCAAACGTTACATACACAGGACGTGGAGCCGTGAGATAAGCATTGAAATCATCAGCAACAAATACTTGTGGCACCATACTTGTCACAGCATTATTGTTTTCAGAAATAGGTTTAACATTCAGTCCTTTATTACCAAATTGCATTAATCCATTATAAGCAGAAGTAGAACCTGTGACTTGTACTAAATCACCGATTTTCTCTATTGGAGCTTCATTCTTATATACCAAAATAGAACCGGTACCATCAGTCAGCATAAAACCTTTTGTATAGGTAGCTGAGACTATACCTTCCGCCGTATATTCACCTTTTTCAGACAAAGCAATAACACCTACGGGGGTTATCGTATTTGTTTCGCCCTTCAGAACAATAGACGTTGCAAATGTATTTATATATTTCCCTCCACTTACGCCGGCTAAATAGCCTGTAACTACAACAGTTTTTCCCTCCAGAGATCCATCTAAAATCAATGCGTCTGTAATGCTGCCTTGAATAGTTTCTTCACCATCCAATAGGATATTGACATTATTTTTATTTTTTTTCAATATCCCTTCATAGGATACATAACGTATATCAGGAGCTGATGCATAGGCAACCATATCAGCTGTATTCATTGAAGTTGCAGCCGGATAGCTAAATGTTTTTTTACGTTCTAATACTTTAAAAGTAGCTTTTGAACGGAAACGGGTAAGTTCCTGTGTTTCCTCCACTTCTCCCGAGACCTCGACAACATCACCAACAGCACAAGTAGGAAGACTACCTCTATATACACGGATATTACCTGTACCATCGCTAAAAATAAAACTCTTCGCATTTACGGCTATCACTTCACCCTTAGAAGTATAGGTACCTGATGTAGCTTTCAACACATCGGCTATACTCGTATAAGTAGGACCCGGTTCCGGCTCATCACCGCCACCACCAATACTTGGCTCAGTTTCTGAGTAGGCATAGTTCACTAAAAGCATATCACCCGCCTTAGCATTGGGTTTAGCCGCTTTCAAAACTTCAGGCAACTTTTGAACTGTGGAAGGAGAAATGAAAGAAGCTGTCACCCTGTCATTCCACACCACTGTGTAGTCATCCGAAGTAAGAGTATAATCTTTGATGCCATTAAAGTCTGCCATATATTCCGGCAAATTTTCAGCATTCTGGTAATTTACCAATATTTTTGAATTATTGCTCAAATAAGGGTAAAGAGATTCGATATATGCCGGCAAATACCACAAAGCAGGAGCTTCTTCGGTAAAGAATCCATTGCTAACAATCTGTTCCAAAGCCTTCACATAAGTTTCTCCTTCCGGATCCTTAGAAAGCGCCAATTCTTTATTAGCATCCAGTCCGGCAATCTTCTTATAATCAGCTTTCACCAGAGTTACCGTATCATTCCGGACATCCTTGGCATGGGTATATTCATCATATCCCGGGAAGTTGTCCTCATTATAATCGCATCCTGCAAATAATAGCGCGGATGCAAATAAAGTCCCTAATAATATATTTTTCTTCATAATCTGTCTTGGTTTAGAAATTGAACTTTAATCTTACAGAATAAGTACGTCCCCATCCATAGAGTACACGCGTTGCAGTATCCCAATCATGACTTGAACCATCATAAGCATCGGCAATATATTCCTGATCAAGGACATTATTGACATTTCCACTCAAAGTAGCACGAATTTTACCAAAATCGAATGTATAGCTGGCACCCAAGTCAAAGGTACTGTATGATGGTATCTGCCACGGGTCTTTAATCAAATAAGGTGTTTCCGGTTTAGCTTTTCCTGCATCAATTTCATAATCAGCATAATTACGTGCATAGAAATTCCAGTCGGCACTAACACGCAAACCTTGCATTGGACGTATATTCAATCCTAAAGCAGCCGTTGTCTGTGCAGAACCGCCGACAGACACATTGTCCATCTTAATCTTATACTTATATTGTTCGGCAATAGACATATCGGTTACCACTCCTCCGCGGGTATCTTTCATTATCTGACCTTGGGCATTTAACAAATAACCGGAAGCTTCACCGTTCCAGCGCCAGTCACCCCAAGAGAACATACCCGTCACTTCTAACCAACGCAACGGTTTTGCCGCGAAATCAAGTTCGACACCCATGTGATTGGCATTGGCACCCAACATATTCATAGTCCAACGTTCTTTCGTGTCGGAGGCTGTCCCGGAATCATAAAGCGCCTTATCCATCCACTTCGTATAGTAAGCATTCACATTGGCGCTGAAAATACGACTACGGAAACCATAACCTACTTCAAATGACATAATCTTTTCGTTCTTAGCGTCCGGATTACGTTCGTGCGAAGCCTGAGAGTTGATGAAAGTATTCTGGAACATCGGTGCGCGGCTGATGTAACCGGCATTGAAGTACACATTGTTTTTATCATCCAGATTATAGTTCACACCGCCTTTCACGTTTCCGGCAAGATAATTCTTGGCGGAAGATTTCGCCTTTTCTTTACTATAATACATACGGTCGTAACGCCAGTAACCTGTATTGGAAACACCACCGGAAACAAAAGCGCTCAACTTATCTTGATTATATTCCAACTGACCAAAAACACCTTCGTACATCACAAAGCCATCATAATCACGATATACGACATCACCTACACCTAACTTCTGATTAACATATTCGGACGTTTCACCTACCGGATTATTAGCTGCCAACACATTTTTGCGATTGTATGAATCAACAAAATATGAACCACCGAAAAGGTCGGTTATCACATTTTGATGTAATCCTTTATAGTAACGCACATCGACTCCGCCATAGAAATCAAAATATTCACCGAACTTGGTCGTATAAGTAGAAAGCAAACCATACCACATATGGTCATTTTTCATCTTGCTCATAATCATCTTAGAACCCGTAGTACTTGCAGCATTCAATGCTTCTACGGCATCATAGTCAAATGTTCCGTCAGGACGGCGGAAATCATTGTTCACGATTCCATTGCTGGCTCCATACCATTTATTTCTATACTCGTTGTCACCGGTACCGCTATAACCGTCACCTCGGCCAATAGATACATAAAGAGCTGTACTTAAGCTGGATTTATGATTGATTTGCCACAAGTGATTCAAAGAAATCTGAGGTTTGTGATATGAATTGCGGGAAGAGTTGTATGATTTTCCATTACGGTAACCAAACGTAGGATTATATTTATATGGACTATCGTCACCCATATATTGTTTTACACGTTGCCATTCTTTAATAGTAAGACCATTCTGGTTGCTACGCTGATTGTGCCACTGCGGAGCGCCGAAAGCCGTTAAAGACAACTGATGATTATCATTGAAGCGTTTCGCTACACTGGCAAACCAGGTATATCCTTCAGATTCCGTACCCTGAATATATCCGTCACGCCAGTCTTTACCGCCCAGCAACGTAAAAGCCCATCCGTCTTTCGACAAACCGGAAGAAACACTGAACAGAATCTTATTATAACCGTCATTACCCATAGCGTAAGAAACAAATCCACCCTTCTTGGCATCCGTAGTCTTCGTTATAACGTTCTGTGAACCTCCGACAGAAGGAGAAGCAACCTTGCTGGCTCCCAAGCCACGTTGCACCTGTATGCTGGAAGCGACATCGGACAAACCGGACCAGTTACTATAATAGACTTTCTGATTTTCCATACCATTCATCGGTACTCCATTGACCATCATTGCTACATTTTCAGTCTTGAAGCCACGAATATTAATCTTGGAGTCACCAAAGCCACCACCATCTTTAGTTACATAAACGCCCGGAGTAGACTTTAAAATTTCGGGGAATTCTTGCGAGCCTAACCTTTCTTCGATGAATACAGGATCAACGGTAGAAACCGCAACCGGAGTTTTACGTGCCACGGCTATAGAGGAGGTGATAGTCACGTCTTTTAGCATCACCGCATCAGGCTCCATCTTGATTGTGCCTAATTCAACAGAAGCTCCCTTCTGCGTAATTTTCTTCTTCAGCTCTTTGTAACCGATATACTTGAATAACAAGGTGGCATTCGGAGCAACGCTTTGCTTAAAATAGCCATCAATGTCGGTCACGGAGCCTTGTGTAGTACCTTCCACCATAACGGCGGCACCTACCAGCGGTTCACCCGTTTCAGCATCAACAAGCTGACCTTTCACTGTAGTTTGAGCAAATGCCACAGCACTGAATGCCGACAGCACAGCAACCAACAGGAATTGAATTAGATGTTTTCTCATAATTCTGCTTTTAGTTAATAGATATTGTTAATTAATGATTAAAATGTGTTCTTAAGTTGCAAATATAAGATAATTAAATTATATACCTATTACAATAGTGCTACAAAATTTAAGATTAACATACGGATTTTATCGGTCCGGACACAAAAAAAGCCCCGCACTGTTTTGGCGGAGCTTTCTTTTTGCTAACTTTTCTATGAACAAACTTTCAATCTTAAATCAAAATCAGTCATTCATCAGCTTTCTATAACGAACGCGGGTCGGTTCTTCTTTCCCTAAACGCTTCAATTTATTTTCTTCATATTCCGAATAAGATCCCTCAAAGAAGAACACATTCGAGTCTCCTTCGAAAGCAAGGATATGGGTGCAAATACGGTCGAGGAACCAACGGTCGTGGCTGATAACTACGGCACAACCGGCAAAATCTACCAATCCCTCTTCCAGCGCACGCAAGGTGTTGACGTCGATATCATTGGTTGGCTCATCCAGAAGCAAGACATTTCCTTCTTCTTTCAGGCAAAGCGCCAAATGAAGACGGTTACGCTCACCACCGGAGAGTACGCCGCAAAGCTTCTCCTGGTCGGCACCCGAGAAGTTGAAACGGGACAGGTAAGCACGTGCGTTAATGTCACGCCCTCCCATACGAATCAGGTCGTTGCCTCCGGAAATCACCTGATAGACACTCTTGTTGGGGTCGATATCCTTATGCTGCTGGTCCACATAGGCCACCTTTACGGTCTCCCCTACCTCAAACTCACCGCTATCTACGGTTTCCAGTCCCATTATAAGGCGGAAGAGCGTAGTCTTACCGGCACCGTTCGGACCGATGATACCGACAATACCGTTCGGCGGAAGCATAAAGTTGAGGTCGTCGAAAAGGAGTTTATCGCCGAACGCTTTCGCCACATGCTTGGCCTCAATAACCTTATTGCCCAGACGGGGACCGTTAGGAATGAAGATTTCAAGCTTTTCTTCTTTCTCCTTGACATCCTCGTTCAATAATTTATCATAAGAATTCAAACGGGCTTTTCCCTTAGCCTGACGTGCTTTGGGAGCCATGCGCACCCACTCCAGCTCGCGTTCCAACGTCTTCCGACGCTTGCTGGCAGTCTTTTCCTCCATTTCCATACGTTTGGTCTTCTGCTCAAGCCAACTGGAGTAGTTGCCTTTCCAGGGAATACCTTCCCCGCGGTCCAGTTCCAGAATCCATCCGGCTACATGATCCAGGAAGTAACGGTCGTGCGTCACGGCAATCACCGTACCTTCATATTGTTGCAAGTGCTGCTCCAACCAATCGATGGACTCTGCATCCAGGTGGTTGGTCGGCTCGTCGAGAAGCAGTACATCCGGCTTCTGAAGAAGCAGCCGGCAAAGTGCCACACGGCGGCGCTCTCCTCCTGAGAGGTGTTCCACCGACTGGTCTTCGGGAGGACAACGCAACGCATCCATCGCCCGTTCCAGTTTACTGTCCAGATTCCATGCATCCGTTGCGTCGATGATATCTTGCAGTTCAGCCTGTCGGGTAAACAGCTTATCCATCTTGTCCGGGTCTTCATAATATTCGGGAAGACCGAACTTCTGATTGATTTCTTCGTATTCGGTCAGCGCGTCCACAATGGGCTGTACCCCTTCCATCACCACCTCTTTTACCGTTTTTGTCGGGTCCAGATAAGGTTCCTGAGCCAGATAGCCCACCGAATACCCCGGAGAGAATACCACTTCGCCCTGATAGGATTTATCCAGTCCGGCGATAATCTTCAGTAAGGTTGACTTACCCGACCCGTTCAGACCGATGATACCTATTTTCGCTCCATAGAAGAACGAAAGATAGATGTTCTTCAGTACCTGCTTGTTGTTCTGCTGGATGGTCTTATTCAGCCCCACCATCGAGAAGATAATTTTTTTATTGTCTACTGTTGCCATGAGTTTTTTGAATTATGAATTTTGAGTTATGAATTTTAAATTTTGATTTATCCGGCTCTATCCTTTTATAGAATTTCAGGGCAAAGATAAGAAAAAAAGGTAAAATCCTTTGCATGTTATAAAAAAGTCTCTATCTTTGCACCCGCTTAACAGCATGAAAGGTTCGATTCGCTAGCTCAGCAGGTAGAGCACAACACTTTTAATGTTGGGGTCTTGGGTT
>ENA-OYYE01000379-OYYE01000379.1-human-gut-metagenome-genome-assembly--contig:-NODE-379-length-23960-cov-8.210374_pt1 | contig 23960 bp, 15 predicted proteins | sample MGYA00243244_ERZ653437 | MGnify/ENA primary metagenome ERZ653437 (study PRJEB26926, sample SAMN06165130) | human gut metagenome | biome: ENVO:00009003; feature: ENVO:2100002; material: ENVO:00002003...
ACGAGATAGGCTCCGGTCTCGTGGGCTCGGAGATGTGTATAAGAGACAGGCGCCGGAATGCCTGTACTTTTTCTTCTAATTGCGCGTAGATAATCTCTAAAAGGTGCATGGAAAATGCAACAAAACTTCGTGTATTTCCTTGTTTCCGGGGCGGGGGCTGTCCGGCCCGCGTACGAAAACCGGCGAGCCTTCGCTCGGAGGCTGTTCAGCCCACGGTCGAGGGACGAAGTTTTACATGAAGTTTAATGACAAAAAGTAGATGGATAAGGCGAATTTTTGCTTTACTTTTGTTCTATTATATACAGGCATTTTGGGAGCTGAACAAAGGCTTTCTACCTGTTAGTAGCCGGGCTTTCACTAAATCCTGCGGATTCCCTTGAGATTCATTGAAGAAACAAATGAATTTACATAAACTCGTCATTTCGCTTGTGCAGAAAATATTAAATCAATAATATGGAGTTCGGTATCATTGTACCAATAGTAAATTTTGCACTTAGGATGCGCCACAAAGAAACGCCAACTTTTTCCACCTTCTTCCTTTATGTTTCTACCAATAGTAGGCATATTAGCTATTGAGGTAACAGAAGAAAGTATATTTTTCTGAAAAGCAGTCACAAACTGATGACTACAATTATATTCATACCAAAAAGCTTTTAAGTGAAAGGAACGAAGCGCTTTTTTATTCCAAACAATCTTCCTCATTTCCATACCTCAAACGCCTGTTTTACTTCCTCGTCTGTAGCTATTCCGCTTTCTTCCGATTCACGAAACATCTTTTCTAAGTTACTTTCCTCTTTATCGTCATACGGGAAAGGCTCGTCAACCATAAAATTACGTTCCTCCAGATACTCTACGAAATCCTGTTCAAAATGACTTCGGGCAAATTCTTTAGCCTTTTGATAGCGTTCTTCAAAAGAAGGCAAGCTTTCATCACTCAGCAATGCATTAATCTGAGACAATTTATCAGGGTTCTCTTCTTTCTCTATTTTCTTCTGGATATTTCTCCGAAGAGCATTTATCAAAGAAGGTGTATAATACACAGATGCAGGTTCTTTTGCTTTCATCCTATTTCTTATTTTTTAAGTTCGCACGCCCAACTTTTCAGTTGGCAAAGAAACCAACTTTACACTGCCTTGCCAACTACTCAACTACAACTTGTGAAAGTTGAGTTTACTACTACAAAGTAACAAAATATACTTGATGCCGCCAAGAATAATCAGACTTAAATAAATCTCGGGGAAGAACACCTGCTTTGATAAGTACTGTTTTATATAACATGAGTTTGAAATAAAGCCTCCCAGAAGCAGCGACCGCTTTATTTCAAACTCACGTTACCTCTAACTTTATTTACCCTTCTGCTCCAACATCTCCCGGATAAAAGCTTTCGGCTGATACTCGCGGTCGAAGAGCAACGCATAATCCTTACGTCCTCTTACCGGGAAACCGTTTTTCCAGGAATCGCCGTCGCTGACACCCCATGCAGTGACGCGGGTAACGATATCGGCATGTTTGATGAATAAATCCATGAAATCCTTCATCCGTGCGTTCCACACCTGAGACACGCTGTCGGGCAACGCATCGGGATATGGATTCAGCATCTTTTTGAAAGCCACGGTGTCGGACACATTGGAGGTGCGGCTTATAGTAGGCAATGCGCTCATGTCCCACTCCGTAATCATGACCTTGGCACCCGTAGAGGCAAAGGCGAGCATACTTTCCTCAAAATCCTTCAGACTGGGATAGTCCAATCCCACATGTCCCTGCATACCGATGGCATCCACACGCAGCCCTTTCGCTTTCATATCATTGACTAACTGCACCACCGCATTGCGTTTTCCGACTTCGTGCATACTGTAATCGTTATAATACAACTCGGCATCCGGATCGGCCTCGTGGGCATACTGGAAAGCAAGCGGAATAAATTCCTCGCCCAATATCTGATAGAACTTACTCTTCCGATAAGAACCGTCTTCCAGAATAGCTTCATTCACCACATCCCAGCCCTTGATGCGCCCTTTGTATCGACCGACAACAGTAGTAATGTGGTCCTTCATCCGTTGCTTAAGGATTTCGGGAGAAACATTCTTGCCGTCCTTGTCCACGCAGAACCAGGGTGCAAGTTGCGAATGCCAGATGAGGCAGTGCCCCGTAACGGTCATCCCGTTCTTTTCGCCGAACTCTACCAACTCATCCGCCTGCCGGAAATCATAACGCCCCTCTTCGGGATGGATTACCTGGCACTTCATGCAGTTCTCCGCCACGATGGCGTTAAAGTGTTTCTTTACAATCTTTACAGCATTTGTGTCCCGTTCCGACGACTGCCAGGTGTTCAAGGCAACGCCGATCAGGAATTTATCACCCACCACCTCTTTCAAAGAAGCTTCTTTCTCCGCAGTAGTCTGCGTGCCGCAGGAACTCAACGCCAATCCTGCCAACAACACCCATAGTGCTTTTCTGTTTTTCATGTCACTTTTGTTTAATAGTTATGTAATATATAAATACAAAAAAATCATTCATTCAGCATCTTCAGCATACGCACATAAAACACCCCTCCGGCAATATTCCCCGGTTTGCTGCGGAATGTAACAGTAACCGATTGTCTGCCCTCCAGCATATCGGAAGGAATCGGATATTCCACATTCACCAGTTCCGGTTTGTTCCACTTGCCGACGAGATTTTCTTCCGCCAATAACTTCCCGTCGACCAGGATATCAAACGAGCGGTTGGCTGTTTCGTTGCCCCAATACCGCACCATAAGCGAAAGATTCTTTTCACCGTTGGTCATCAGATTATACCGGAAATACCCACCGTCTTGTGCGTCCCTCCATGGTTCTCCCTCGAAATGTCCGGTACGTGAGTTCTCATATTCCAGGCGATGATCTACTTCGGGCTGCTGCTCGGCCGTAGCCACCGCGTCTATCGTACGCCTATCCAACAGCAGTTTGCGCTGTTCCGCTTCCTTTACGGCTTTCTGGAAATCAGCGTATTCGTCTTTATTCATCGAAAGCCAATACATCATATAACGGCAATCGTGAAGCCGGAAGAAAGGTTCCAGTTGCAAGTCCCTGTACTTCCCGGTGAACAAACCGGGCACGGTATAGCAAAACGGTTTGCCGGTCACCGGTTGCATATTCTCCAGTTTAGCCTGTATCTCCTTTCGGTCGCCAATGATAAAAGGAGTATCGAATACCGACACCAGCGGACCGTGGGCAATATGTCCCCAACGGCTGTTATCAGCCACCAACCCGTCCAGATGTTCGGTTCCCATCCGGGCTCCCAGCAAGATGGGACCCCGCATAATGGCAATGTAATTCGGCACATTGGGCAATTCTTCCACCGTTATCTTCATGGGCACGGTTAGTTCGATGACATCACCGTCTTTCCATTTCCGGTCTATCACAATGTAACCGGAAGGTTGGGAAGCAGCGGCATAGTCCTTTCCCTTGCATACTGCCTTCATCTCTCCCGCCTTGCTCCACCACGGATGGCGAATGAAAAGTCTGGCCTTCCGGTTGCTTTTCACGCGAACGGTCAGGCGGATGTTTTCTTCATCCGGAAAGTTAGTTTCCTGAATCAATGTTATGCCTTTCTCTTTCCAGTCCAACCGGGAAGCGACAAACAAGTTGACATACAAATCGTCACCGTCATGGGTATATATGAATTCTCCATACTTGCCATGATTCTCCATGCCGGTTCCCACACAGCACCACATGGCACTGTTCGGGGCGGAATATACCCTGTAATGCGCAGGGCGCGCCGAAGTAAAATAGACATACCCGCCGTGTACGGGATGCTGGGTGGAAAGAATATGATTATACATGGCCCGTTCATAAAAATCGGCGTAACGCGCTTCGGGAGACATCCGGAAAAGACCTTCCGTCAGTTTCAGCATGTTATTGGTGTTGCACGATTCCGGTCCTTCACGGTCTTCCACATAACTTTTGCAATCGTCGGCGGCAGGAAAATGTTCACGCCGGCTGTTGCCTCCCATCGAAAGCGTACGATGATTCACCACGGTACTCCAGAAGAAATCCGCCGCCTGCCTGTAAGTAGAGGCATCCTCCCTGCGTCCGGCAAGGGCGCTGAGTTCGGCTATCCGCTGATAGCCCACCACTTTGGGCACTTGCGTATTGGCATGTTTATTGTCCAGATTATCCACGTGGGAGGCCATGCTGTCCAGCAGCCAATGATGTGAGAAGCGCTTGGCTGCATCCAGATATTTCGTATCTCCTGTCATCTGATAAGCATCGGCATACACTTCATCCATTCCGCCGAATTCATGACCGAGCATTTGTTCCATTTGTTCATCATCGAGCGGTGCAATAATAGTCAGCCCCCAGTCACAAAACTGAAGGAAAAGCTGCTTTGCCTCTTCATTCCCGCCATACGACCAGGCATCCCTGAGCCCTGCATACATCTTGTGCAGGTTGTACCACGGCACCCAATATTTCCCGACGATACCTACATTTCCTTTCTGCACCTCTTTCCACGCTTCCATTCCTCTGGGGACGCCTCCCACATATCCGTTGCCATGCGCCTGCCCGCAACGTTTCAGTTCCGAAACCATATATTCCATGCGCCGCTTGCATTCTTCGTTGCCGGTCGCAGCATAATGAATGGCCAGTGCGGACAAATAATGCCCCCCGACGTGCCCGTCCAGGTCTGCCCAATTCGGAAAGCTTTCACCTTTCGGAGATAATCCCGCTTCTTTAAGGAAAGGCGCGAGCAAGCGGTCTACATCGTATTGAAGCAGCACCTTTACATTCAGGTCACAAGCCCGTTTGAAAGGACCGTCCAATAACTTCACTTGTCCTAAAGGAAAAGTATTCTTATAAAGTTTATCTTGTGCCGATGTTCCGGCAAAAGCCACCACCAGACATAGAGCGGTCAACAGTATTATTTTTTTCTTCATCAATGTCCCAGAATTAATAAGTTTCGAAAAGTTTTCATAAGAAGAATGCTTTGAGAGGACAAGGTTGTGCCTCACGGCACAACCTCATCGCATCACAAAACTAACCTAACCTAAAATAGTAATTCAATTACCAGTAACGTACAAAAGTATAGGTATAGATACTATCCTCCGCTTGTATTTCCCCTTCAGACAACCTATACCCCTTTATATCACCATGATAAACCACCAACGGAGAACCGTTATAATCCATTATAAAAGTACCGGTCGTTTGACCTTTACTAATAACCATTTTAGCCCAACTATCCATTTTCCCACCATCATTATATACTTCATAAGGAACATAACACCTAACTTCTTCTTGGACAGGATAAGTAGTAGTAGCTGTAAATAAAGGACGATTTGGATAAACTTCCTTCATAGTAATATCTACCTTATTATAACGAGCATATTGAAATACATTAACTGATAATGTTTGATTTGATTCAGGTTGTTTAAAATATATATAATCAGAACGATTAGACCCTGTATTTGGGGTAAGTTCAATTTTATATACAAAATGCTCAGGCTGTTCGGATAAAAGCGATACATTACACCATGAAGGCACATAAGTTACTTCTGGAGTAATCTTAGTTTTAACGTTATCAGAAGTCATATAAGAGAAAATTGCACAATTCTGACGTTCCAAATTTTCACCTGCATAATTAAATTCAAATGTTACAGGACCACTAAAATTTGCTCCTCTAAAAGTATAACTAATATCAGTTGCTCGTGTATGAGGATTAATTGCTTCACAATTCACCTCATCGAAAACACGACTTTCACAACTACATAATACCATTCCAACCATAAAAAACGCACTTAACTTTTTCATAATATTTCCTTTCATCTGTTAGTTTTTATAAAATAACGGGCAACTTTTATTGTTACTCACATGATGTGATTAGCTATAACTACTGCTATAAGAAGTAAACAAAGGCAATGAGTTTAAAGGCAAAAAGTATTTAATTATAAGCAATGATATATAGTATTTACTATCTGTCATTCAAAGCATATAATATCTATACTTTATATACCACATATACACCGAGTTAATAAATCCCAGAAGATTGTTTTGAGAGGATGAAGTTATACCTCACAGCACAACCTCATCCGGCCAAAAAACTAACCTAATATTACCAGTAACGTACAAAACTATAGGTACGGATATTATCCTCTCCCCAAATATCTCCTTCATACAGTCTATATCCTTTTATATCGCCATGATGAGCGACTAAAGGAGAAGCATTCCAATCCATGAGATACGAACCAGTTTTCTCACCTTTAGCTATAACAATTACTGCATTATGGGACAGTTCTCCACCATCATTATATACAATAAAAGGTATTCGTATTCGCATCTCACCTTTTACAGGATAGGTAGTTGTAGCGATGAACTCATATTGATTCTTATATGTTTTATTTACCTTGATATCAACTTTATTAGATGAACTTTCCTGAAGTAAAGGCAAAGATAAAGTCTTATCAGATATAGGTTGTTTTAGAATCACTTCTCCTCTTCTTTCTGATGAAGATGTATTATTTTCCATGTAAATATAACATGCAAACATACCATTATATGCGGTTGTATGATATGCTACACTATCTACCCAAACAGGTTTAGTTAATATTTCGGGTAATATCGGTTCGGTCTCACCACTATCTCCTCTATAATATGAAACTATACCAGGCGTAACATTTACCAAATTCCCCTTACAATCATACTGATAATAAGGAGCCCATCCCCCACCATAAATTTCAAATGAATATACATCTGAACTCGCAACTCTTGTCGCAGGGCTTCCTCCCTCATTTTCTATCAGTATTTCATCATTACTACAACCATAGAGTAGTAAAATAGGTAAGAAAATGAATAATAACTTTTTCATAATGTAATTGTTTTATTGATGGTGAGAAGTATTTTATCACCTCTCACCATCAGAATTTAGATTTAACGGAAAAGGAATGTAAAGAACCTCTCGGCAACTATTCCTTGAGAGCCACTTCCTGTACGTGTAGTTATAGAAAACCTTACGATATCTGTATTTCCATTCAACCCGATATAACAAACCTTATCATCATTTGGCTGTGGCTGAAAAGTTTCATCTCCTCCATTCGCCTCAAGCAATTTCCACTCATAATACATACCTTTAGGAGGTTCATCTAATCGAATACCAATGACAAAGGCCATTTTGGGAAATTCCTCATGCTCTGTCAATGTATACTCTCCTAAAAAAGCACTCGTTGTATAGGTTCCTGTTGCTTCGTACATATTCGTTTGAGCGTGTTCCATCTTTTCCGCCCATGCCAAGGCAGGGAGTAAGACCAAAAATACTAATATAAATCTTTTCATAAGCAAACTAAATTGTGCTCCCTGTAAAAGAGCAATTTAAATTATCTATAAATTATTTGTTTTAAAAAGGTATATCGGACTTATCCGAGAATACATTTTCTATTTCCCAGCCAAACCATCAGCAAAACCTGCATAGGTATGTTTGCGATTGTAATTGGCATCCCACAGACCTACGGGTTCACCACCGCGCCAGCCGGAATCATTGGGGCTATCAGTAATACACCATTGGGTAATGCCGTATTGTTGGTCAGCAGGAATAATCTCGAAGTACTTCTTCACGATGAACTTATAGTATTCAGCCATCGCCTTGTGCTGCGCTTCGGTCATATTCTCAGTTTTCACACTATTGCCGTCTTCATCAATGTAACCCATATCAAGCTCGGAAATCTTCACAAGCTTGCCGCTTGCCGCTAATATTTCGAACATCTTTACAACATGTTCTTCTTTACTCTTCTGAGTAGCCTCCTTAGCATAACAACTTACGTGCATTTGCGTACCGATACCGTCAATCTTCGTCACGCCATCAGCTTCCCATTTATCTATCCAGTGCACCAAACTCTTAGCTTTCTTATTGTCGTCCCAATCTGACTCTAAATTGTAGTCGTTGATAAAGAGCTTCAGAGGATTAGTACCACCATTTTCAGCATAATACTTACGGGCAGCAGCTACAGTAATACGTACATAATCTTCGCTACCCAGATAATCTTGCCAGTAGAAGTTCTTTTTAGCATCTTCTGTCGAAACGTTGCTTGCCGATTGCAAAGGATAGAAACCTTCTCCATCATCGCCGCCACCGGCAATGGCTTCGTTCACAACATCCCAAGCAGTTACATAACCGGCAGTAGCTTTCATCATACCTTCTACCCACGTGTTCATAGCCCAGGTAAGGGTATCTTTTTTCTCTTCAGGAGTGAGAGGAATAGAATTCATCTTCACGAGCTGACAAACCTTAATGGATTTAATATCAAGTATAGCATCAGAATTCTGCGGCTGAAAAATGATATCATAATCACCTCCTTCTACATTCGAAAATTTCATCTTTAATACTTGATTGCCCGCTTTAACAGATATAGGAAATTCAAACTTCTGAGCATCTCCTCCCCATCCATTCTGCATGACAAACTTTAAACCAGAAGCATCCTTATCCGACGTAATATCAAGATAAGCAACATAATTTCCTTCTTCAAGCACATTCTCCCCACCGGGAAGAATAAAGAACTGTGCCCAATCTCCTGTAGGCACAAAATGTATACAACCATTTATAACAGGAGGTTCACATCCCATTGCATAGAAAGGAAATGGCCCATCTTGATAAGTTCGCAGAGTTTTCTCTTGTTCCACTTCCACCGCAGCAGCCTCAGAGTGAACAATCTTAACATACTTAATCTGAATAGTTCCGGCAAAAAGCCCAGATTGAGCCATTACATGACCACCGTCGGCCACCGCCTTGAAAGTGAACTCATATTCTTTCCATTCGGTATCGAAATCAAATCCACTATCAGCTCTACCCGACCAAGGACCTACACCAATAGAAATTCGACCTTTGCCAGTTCCTTTAATCATTATTTTTAATTTATACTCCTGATCTTTAAGAGTAGGAAGATTATCACCTATTACATGATACTGAACTAAATGATTCTGTTCTGTAGGAACTGGATTTACAATTTCAAGGCAACCTTCAGAAGAATTTACACCAATTGTAGTACCGTCTGGTACTTGATTCCAAAAGGTATACGGATCTTTAGAATAATCTACGATGCAATCTTCAATGTCTACTTTTGTATCCGGATCAACATCCAGTTCTTTGTCTTTAATCAACTTATTCAGATACTTATTATTCTGTTGTGCGTGCCACCCCAGCGTATGCCCATAAATAGTCATACCTCCAGCTTTAGCCGCAGCTACAAATTTTTCGACAGCATCAAAATTCATTGTTCCATCTTCGGCTACGCACGAAGCGTATTTCATGGCATTACCCGCCGTCATTTCAACAAAGTTGCTGTTTGCCAGACGAGTAATCTGTCCGCCGTTGATATAATCGTTTGCAGTCAGTGCAATACCCAACTTAAAGTCGGGATTGGCACTGCTGCTTACATAACTTTTCAATGCATCGTAATCGTTGAGATACTCCATACCTGCAATAGAAGCGGGCTTCTCAACTTGATAAGCCAACAGTTTGTCGTCTACGCACGAGGAAGTAGCGACAACCGCAGTCATCAAAAGCATTGTTCCTAATATATTTTTTGTATGTTTCATATAAATACTTTTTTAATAAGAAACCCAGTTATTATTTTTTCACCGGAGTGAACCATTCGGCTTTCACCCCTCTGTAGTGAACTACCAATGTATCTTTAGTGGCACAGTGGATGCCATCGTAGTCCATGGCATAGTCTAAATAGAGTACGTCACGATCCTTATTGCCCCAACTGTTCTTGTCACCTTTGGAAACGAACTTACCGCTACCGGTTGCCGTTACACCTTCCGAATTGGAAGTAACGGTGCAGTTTCCGCTCTCATCGAAGGTAAGCAACAGCTTGCTGTCAATTATCGCTCCGGATGCATTACGGGTAGGACGAGCCCACTGCACCTTGTTCAGACCTACGGTGCTGAAACCGTCGATGGTTTCATCCTTCTCTACATAAGCAGCGTGGCGCACTTCCGTACCGGTTTTGTTGCCGCTATAAGTATCAACACCCCGGCGCAGATAATGCGAATCATATTTGCTGATGTACTTCACGGCATAAAGGATATAATCTTTAGGTTGCACTTCCCAATCGGATTTGTCCAGACGATGAGGAGTATCAACCAAAGGTTTCCCCTCCAGAATAGTATCGGCGTTCTGCACACCTGTCATTACCACAGGGATCACATAGTTCAATCCGGTAGATTTAGGGTCGTCGAAGAACGCGTCGGTCAGATTCACCGTAACGCCACCCAGCACTTTGCCCTTGCTGATGACAATCTTGTCACTGCTCAGTGTATAGTGCGAAGCGGGCAGAGGCTCTACCTCGTCGCCGGTACTCTCGAAAGTGTAGCCATCGCACAACGAGTTGTCTACCCGAATACCGATTTCCACATCTTTCCTGTTCTCATATACACCACCTATCGTAGCCATAATCTGGCACTTATGGTCGTTATCCCAGGAAGTATCGTTCACCGCATCCTCACCCAATGTGATGGTACGGATGGGACTTTGATAAGCAAAGTAAACCGCAGAATATTTAAAGTCGGGAAATTCCCAGTCGCTGTTTTCGCACGCAGTGAACAAGGCTCCCGCCATAGCGGCTATTATCAGGAATGATTTTTTCATTGCTATTTTCATTTATTCAATTTATAAAATTCGTTTACACACAGCCTGTTGCTTACCATCCTTTGTTCTGAATGAGCGCATCAAACTTCAATATTTCACTATAAGGAACCGGACCGTAGTACATATAATCCTTGTAATCGCGTTTCTCTACGTCCACCACCTCGTAGTGGGTTCCTGTAATCTTCATACCCTTTACGGTTTCATTCAACTTGCTAAGATCCACCTTCCAACGGCGCAAATCCCAAAAACGGAAACCTTCGAAGCAGAGTTCCAGACGACGTTCGTTGCGGATGAGTTCACGCATCTTATCCTGATCGCCTTTCACCGATTCCAGATAGGAGTCACTACCATTCTCACCGATACCGGCGCGTTGGCGAATGGCCTTAATCACGTCATAAGCCGAGTAGGCGTTCGATCCCTTGCCTTGCGGTCCCCAAGCTTCATTGGCGGCTTCGGCATAACCTAAGAATATTTCGGTGTAGCGAATCCACGGTTTGATGTGGTAACCGTTAGTCGTGTTGTTGGGGTCGGCATTCACATTCATATCCAGGAACTTGCGCAAATAGTAGCCGGTGCGTGTAGAAGCACCGTCGAATTTGTTCATAGCATCGTTGTTGTTGCCGTCGGCCGCAGTAGTAATAACGCTATTCGATACACCCGCCTTGCAACCGTTGTAGATGATGTACATGGCCAGGCGAGGATCACGGTTGGCATACGGATTCTGAGGATCGTATTGACTCCGCGGATCGCTGATGGGATAACCGTTCAGTGCAGGGAATGCGTCTACCAAGTTTTGTGAGGGGTTCACACGCCCCTTGCCGAAAAGCGAAGGAGGATATTGATCCTTCTCAAGGTCGGCACTCTCGTTTTTGTTAGTACGCCACAAAAATTCAGGACGATTGTAACCGGCCGTCAGATCCTTAATGCCGGAACCATCCTCATACCACTTGTTTCCGGTAGGGTCGAGATTAGCAATAGGATTACTGCCGAGACTACTCAGCACTTCGGCCATGTAATTGGCTGCTTGTTCCCACGTAACGCCGGAACCTTCGCTATAAGCAGGGCTGGCTGCAAGCAGGGCGACCTGAGCGCGGACGGCACGAGCCACACGGGCACTCATACGATTCTTGGCATGGTTACCAAAGACACGGTTATACTGACCGAGGTCGGCCCCCATTTGAGCATACTTGGCGGGAATATCGCCGGCAGCATCCACATCACCGTACTCCTCGGGAAGCATTTCGATCGCTTTCTCTACGTCCTTGTTCAACAGTTCAAGGCACTCTTTAAATGTGTTGCGCGGCTTGTTAAAATCCGAATAAATGTTTTCTGATTCTGTCAGAATGGGTATGCCCAACAACTGACCGTCATCACTCCATCCGGCACAACTCATCAACAGATGATACATATAAAGAGCACGCATACCATAGGCATCACCCTGGAAACGAACTTTAAAAAGTTCGGCAGCCACTTTGTCCTTGGCCCATTCCACTTTTTCGGAAACTTCCAGGAACTGATTGATATATTGCCAGGAAGCACGCAAATGTCGCCAATTGTCTACCGGATTGTTATCGGCACGCCATGCTCCGGTCGCCATCTTCAGATAATTATTGCCGATATCGTTGGATACGGCATCGTCGGTAGCCACTTCGGTAAATTTCCAGGAATTGGCATTGTCACCCAACGGGTTACTGATGTAGGCATGTCCCAGCAAACCGGCAGCCCATGCGGGCATATTCTCCAAGTCTGCCATATCTTTATGGTTCTCTATTGCCGGATCGAACAAATCGTCACAAGCGGAGAATGCCACCAGTAATGCTGTTGATAAGATGATATTTTTTAGTTTCATAACTTCTTATTTTTCTATCTTCATTATTAATCATTCATTTTCTCAGAACGTACCCTTGAAACCAAGTTGGTAGAAGCGTGTCTGAGGTGCGGAGCCTACATTGAGTTCCAAGGCTTTGCGCTCTTTTGCAATGGTCAACAGGTTGTTTGCATTGGCAAAGAAACTCAATCCTTTGATGAAGGTTCCCTTCAATACCTTTTCAGGCATCTGATAAGTGAGCTGCACCTGAGTCAGGTTGAAGCGGTTCTTCTTGTACATCCAGAAATCCGAAGTGCGGAAATTGTTGGCACCGTCGGTTGTAGTCAGACGCGGATAAGTAGCCGTGGCTGCCGTCTCGGGAGTCCAGCGGTCGCGCACTACTTCAGAGTACTTACCGTCACCTTTCACCCAGTAGTAAGAGTTATCTTTCATACCATAATCTCCGATATAAAGGTTTCCCATAGCATAGAGGGTAAAGTTCCTCCACCGTGCGGTGAGGTTGATACCACTTATGAAAGGAGAATCCTTACGACCCAGAAATACGCGGTCGTTGTCATCAATCTTGCCGTCATTGTTCTGGTCTTTGTAGCGGATATCACCGGGCTTCACATCGCCGAATGTCTGCTTGGGAGCAGCATCGATTTCAGCCTGATTCTGGAAGAAGCCTTCACTTTCCAAGCCCCAGTGTCCGTTCAAGGCACGTCCTACGGCCGACAGATAATCGAACTCGATATTCTCATCGCGCTTCTCAGCTGTACTCTTATAGTACATACCGCTAACACCGAGAGTAAGGTCTACCTCACCCACCTTCTTGTTGGCATAGATGCTGAAATCAACCCCCGTGCGTTTGTCCACGTTGAAGTTTACGTAAGGAATGATAGATGACGTCGGATAACCCACCTGCGTAAAGTAGTTTGGATACAATGAACCGGCGCGAACCAATCCGCCATCCATTTTATTGGTAAAGAAGTTGAAATCGAAACTGATCAACTTGTTCCACATCGAGCCGCGCAGACCTACCGTAAATTCTTTGCGCTTCACATAGGTCATATCAAGGTTATCACCACGTTGGAATTCGGTAGCAGCCAATCCACCATTATCACCCCAACTGTACCAGCCTCCCGATTGCATCACTGCTTTGTAGAGGAAATAGCCATCTTCATTATCGTCGGTCTTAATGTCGAGATCCTGATTAATGATACCTGCCGAAGCAGTAAGCATCAGGTCGTCGAAAATTGAATTCTCTAGAAATTCCTCTTTCGCCAGATTCCATCCTAAAGTCACGGTAGGAGAAAACGCTGTACGCTTGCCTTCGGGCAACTTGGCGGAATAGGGCATCGCGGCGCTGAAGTCGGCATAGTACTTATGCCGGTAGTTATACGATGCCTGGAATCCTAAGTTGGCGTTAGTAGTACGGTGATAGTGTTCGCTACGCTGTGTTTGCCAGGCATTGGCCAGAATCATGGCAAAGACGGTATGATCTTTGTTGAAGGTATGCTGGTAATCGAACTGACCGGACACGTTGTAGGTGTAGCGATAAGCCGAGTTACTGATATTCTCGCTGCCACTCTTCTCGTCCTTACCATACTGGGTAATGCTTGCGATGACATCTTTTCCGTTGTAGTTGGACCACACCGGAGCAAAAGTAGCATAGCTGCTGGTATACCCCTGATTATAGGTCGATGCATAGTCGATACCATACTTGGCACGGAAATAAAGTCCCTGAAGCAACGGAGCAAGGTTGACATCGAAGCGGGTGTTGAACTGGAACTGACGGCTTACGAATTTGCTGTCACCGGCCGCATAGGCATCAGCCACCGGATTGGTAGGGTTCTGCTGCGTACCGCCGAAGAAATAGTTGCCACCTTGGATGTAGCTACTGTTAAGCACAGTGTTCAATGAATTCAGGTCACTCTCTTCGATATAACTCAAGGGAATGAGCGGCGACACCAAATGCGGACGCAATTTAGCAGCCTGATCCCACCAATCAACCTTAGCCGCATAAGAATCATAGAAAGTCACATTGGCATCCGCCTGTGCAGTGATGAGTTTATGCAACTTCATATCCACATTTCCACGCACAAAGAAACGACTGATGTAATCGTCCTTTGTATTACCCACCTTAAGGAATGTAGATTCGCGATAGTAACCGGTAGAAGTGTAGTACTTCACCCTTTCGTTACCGCCGGTGACCTCGGCAATCGCTTCCGAACGGTTGTACGCCTTCCTCAGATAATCGGAAGAGTACATGTTGAAATTGGGATAACGGTAAGGATTCAAACCTGAGCCATGATTATAAATATCTTCCGGCGAGAAGTTGGCACCCAAGCCGTCGTTGGCGCGAGCCTCGTTATAGAGGGTCATATACTCTGCCGAGCCCAGATATTTGGGATAAGCCTTGGGAGTATAGAAACCGGAGTTGGCTTGAATATTGATTCTTAGGTCACCTACCTGCCCACGCTTGGTGGTAATGGAAAGGACACCCTTGGCAGCACGCGGACCATAGAGCACTACGGCCGCAGCCCCTTTCAGAAGGGTAATCTGGTCAATTTCATGAGGAAGCACATTGTTGGCATCGCGCACCATACCGTCTATTATAACAAGGTATTCGTCATTTCCCCAGATATTTTCGTTGAAACCGCCCACCACATTATCAACCAGGCTTAAACTATTATCTGTATATGCTTTCTCGGACATTTCCTTCATATCAATCACCGATACGCCCCCCAGCAAGTCGCGCTGGTCGATGGAGCGGAATGCCACTTGCACCTTTCCGAGCGTATCAGCCTGGGTTGTCTCCACCAAGTCTGCCAGCGTCTCTTGAGCGGCAACATGTGTGTGAGCGAAAACCAGCGCCGCACAGAATACAAGTCCTTTATATATATGTTTCATTTTATTAGAGTTTTTGCGTTAATAAAACCATTACCAACCGGGGTTTTGGGAGAACTCGGGATAGATTGTCACGTCTTCGGTCTTGAACGGCAGCCAATAGTGCTTACTCGAAAGTTTACGTTGTGTCACTATCTCTTCACGGAAGTTGATGACCTTGCGCTCCTTTGGGTCGGCTGCAGGGTCAAATTCCTCCGCCCGGTCGAACTTCTGTACTGTCTTGATATTGTAGGGATACTCGGTCAGCAATTTCCAGCGACGCAGGTCATGGAAACGGTGTCCTTCATAGGCCAATTCAACGGCGCGTTCACGGCGAAGCTCACCCATAAACTTTTCGAGGTCATGAGTATAGCTGTCAGCCACAGGATCCACACCCGCACGTTCGCGAATGACGTTAACCGCTTCGACGGCGCTCTTCGAGAAAGTAGAAGACTTACCATTAGCAGAACCATACCCTTGCGCGGCAGCTTCGGCATACAGCAGGTAGACTTCTGCCAGACGTAACCAAGAAAGGTGGAAGTGAGTAGCTTTCCCATACCCATAATCATTATCAGACCTATTGGCCCCCAACGGAATGAACTTATAGTTAAAATATCCCGTCCGACTGGTAGAACGAGGATCATTACAAGCGTTACCTCCTTCATAAAGATTGGCATACTCATACATCTTATGAGGTTCCAATGGAGACTTAATTATTTTCACACCGTCATAAATGAAGTTATTATAGAAGCGCGGATCACGATCTTTCCACGGTTGCGTCTTGCTGAAGCCGGAGTTGGGATCGTCCAACGGTAAACCGTTCGCCATACCAAAGTAATTTACATAGTTAGCAGCGGGGCAAAGAACGATACCATCCCCCTCACTGATAGCCTGAATCTGGTAAGAATTCATCTGACGCCAATAAGAATCGGCGCCGTAAGTGGGGCTACGCATAATGGCTTCTGTACCGCCGGGCATCAGCCAGTTTTGTTCTTTGGTGTAGAATAAAGTACTGTATTTATCGAAGTTTACCAAGGCATACTGAGTCTGACCGCCCTCAACCATAGCAAGCACCTTACCTAAGACATCGGCGGCACGTTTGCAGTAGTCTGCATTGTACGAGCGATTGTCATTCTCGGCTCCATTCTCTATCAAGGGACTACCTGCATAGAGCAGACACTTACCTAAGTAAGAAAGCGCCCAGATTTTGTTGGGACGCAAGGCATTGTTACCCTTAGTGCGACTGCCGGTGGGAGTATTGTCCCAGTCGATAGGAAGCAAGTCGGCGGCACGCTGAAAGTCGGCAGCCATCTTCTCGGCATTTTCCCGATAGCTTTCGCGCGGCAGGTTGAATTGTGCATCGGGAGCAAGCACGCTTTCCATGTAGGGTAAACCACCCCAATAAGAAGTAAGTTGGAAGTAGAACCAGGCACGGAAGAAATAAAGCTGTCCTTCGATAAAGTCGCGTTCCTCCTGTGTGGCATCTTTCAGCAAACCTTTTTGCAGGGATTCTAAACCGATGTTTGCCTGACGGATGGCATACCAGGCACCACCCCACAAAGCCTTGTCGAAACGTGGACCGTCACTGCCTATAATCTGATCTACAGCCCATCTTCTATCAAGAAAACAGTTGCTTTTATTTATATAACTGCGGTAATTCCCACCATCAATCGCATAACCCATCAAAGTTTCACCGTTACCGGTAGTAATAACCTCGTCGTCACCCCAGTTGAAAGAACTTACCCAGTTATGCTTTGCCACATCGGGGATAACGTTATACATTACTTCGACAAATCCCTGAAAGTTGTTGAAGTTCTTAAACGCATCTTCTTCAGAAAGCACCGAGTCGGAATCTCTGTCTAAATAGTCGGTACACGAAGTGAATGTGAAGCCGGCGGAGAAGAATGCGAGAAGTATGTAAATAATCTTATTTTTCATCTTATCTCAGATTAAAGTGTGATTTTAAAACCTAAATTGAAACGGCGTTGAGTGGGATAAGCACTTCCTCCACCGGTGTTCGATTCCCGGTCATCGGGCATATCGGTCCAAAGGAAGAGGTTGTTACCGTTGACAAACAGCTTCAAGCTGCTCAAGCCCGAGGCTTTCAACCATTTCTCTTTAGAGAAGGTATAGGAGAGTTCGGCATACTTCAAGCGGGTATACGAACCATCAAAAAGGAAACGGGTACCATCCGTATACTTACTTGTCTGATTCAACCAGCGAGGCAGAGGCACATCGGCATTCTGATTGCCGGGCGACCAGTAACTACCCTCGTGGAAAGCGGTATTGCGTACACCGCCCAAGCTGCTGAGTCCCACATAACGGTGTACGTTAGTTACTCCATAGAACTGAACGAAGAAGCTCCAGCCTTTGTAGTCGAAACCGACCTGAAGGTTCATCGTATTCTGCGGAATACCAGTATAGCCGTAAGGAATGTTGTCGTTCACCGAAATGATACCATCGGCATCGTAGTCAAGAATGATATAGTTGCCCGGCTTGCGACCACTGTCGTATTCGTCGTGTGCCGTACTACCATAAAGTTCGTCCCAATTATTGTAGTAGCCATGATCCACATACGAGTAGGTCTGATCGATAGACTTGTCGGCTTTCTTCTGATATTCGGGTTTCAACTTAGGATCATCCGCTTCCTTAATTTTACTGACGGCGTGTGTCAGAGAGGCATTACCCCAAAGACGCCAGTCGCGGTTGAGCTGCTTGTTCCAGCGAAACTCAAACTCGAATCCTTCACTGTCCACCTTACCGAGGTTGGCCACCGGTGCAGAAGTACCGAAATAGGAAGGAACAGCGCGGTTGGCACCGGTAATCAAGATGTCGGAACGCTTCTCTTTGAAGTAATCGAACGAACCGGAGATAAGTCCGCCAAAGAGAGCGAAATCGGCAGCGACGTCCAACTTGGTTGCCACTTCCCATTGCAAATTCTTGTTGCCTAACTGATTCTGTTGCCACCAAGTGTAAGGGCTCTTGGCAGGATCTACACCAGTCAGTGACTGACGATAGCTGCCATCATTAGACCAAGTGTCCATATAAAGCCAACGTCCGTTTACATTGTCATCACCAATCTGACCGTAAGAAGCACGAAGTTTCAGCATATCCAGCCATTTTAGGTTAAGCTTCTTCACAAGAGGTTCTTCCGAAACCATCCATCCGATAGCACCCGAGTTGAAAAAGGCAAAACGGTTGTCTTTGGCAAAGATTTCCGAACCGTTATAGGCACCGTTGTACTCCAACATATAACGACTTGCAAAATCGTACGTGACACGGAATACCCAGTTTTCACGATAGTGAGGTTGCTCACTACCGGTGGCATACTGCTCGCGGCTAAAGTTACCCATGGCACCCACCGTGTGCAGGCCAAACTTATTGGAATAGTTCAACTGAGCAGAATAGTTCATACGACGGTAAGTAGCCCAATCCTGAACCGATCCAGCACCGGTCTTCCAGGCATTGTTGTTCTTGAAGTCAAACTTATACGAAGAATCGGGCGAAACGTCAGTATACTCTTCACCTGTCTCGGGGTCAATCCACTTGTGTGCTTCACTTTCCCAATCAGTCCTATCGTCCACACCACGGTCTGTCTCCCGAAAAGCATTGTCAAATGCCAGCTTGGCCTGTACTTTCAAGCCTTTCAGTAAGAAGCCGAGGTCTTGTTCGAGGGTAAAGTCGGTGTTCAAACGGTCATCGGTAGTATAGCCTATACCGTTAACGCTAAGGTTTTCGTAGGAGTTCGTAGCAGATTGTGTAGGATTAGGTTGGTAGTAACCGAAAGTACCGTCACTATAAACTGGCATAAAAGAGTCCGGCGCAATGCCATAAAAAGCACTCCAAACCAGATTTTCGTACTGAGATTGCGTAGCTTTCTTCACGGCATGAGAACCTGAAAGGTTGACACGCAATTTAGTAGTCTTAGTCAGATTGAAATCCAAGTTACTGCGTACGTTGATACGGTCGTAGCCGAATCCCGGGTCATACCCCTTCACATTGGTTACTTTCTTATAGATATCGCCTTCATGTGTATAGTCGGCACTGGCAAAGTATTTTACAAACTTCGTACCGCCGCTAATGTTAATATTGGCATTGTAGGAAGTGGCTACATCCTTCAGCAAGTAATCCACCCAATCTACATTAGGATAGCGCTCTGCTTCCGTCTGATTGGCGGGATGACGATACTTGTTCAAGCGCTCTTGCGGCAAATAGTAGCTCCAGGAATCGGGATGATAGGCCAATTCGCTCTCGATAACCTGGTTACGAAGCGAGAGCGCATCGTATGAATCCATCATGTCCGGCAACTTGGAATAGGTCTTCATCGTGGTGCTGGCGTTGATGTTAATCACGGCTTTGCCCTCTTCACCACGTTTGGTGGTAATCAGGATTACACCGTTTGCGCCACGCACACCGAACACGGCCGTTGCCGATGCATCTTTCAAGACGGAGATGGATGCCACGGAGTTGATATCCACCGAACCCATAGGACGTTCCACACCGTCTACCAAGACCAACGGTTCGCTCGAATTCCACGACGTCACACCACGGATGGTGATTTTCGGGTCTTCGTCACCGGGCTTACCCGTAGCACTCATTGTTACCACACCGGGAAGGTTACCTGTCAAGGCCTGCCCCAAACTCGATACACCTCCGGTGCGCTCTAAAGCCTTTGAGTTGGTCTGTGCAATGGCACCTACCACCGAAGCCTTTTTCTGCTGACCGAAACCTACAACTACAACTTCTTCCAATTGCTGCGCGTCATCTTCCAGCGTCACTTTAATCAAACCTTTCGAAGTGGCTTTCACTTCTTTCGACTTCATTCCTACAAACGAAACGACAAGGGTGGTGTTTTCATTGGGCACGGTCAACATAAAATTGCCATCTATATCTGAGATCGTACCTATTGAATTATTACTTTTCAAAACTACCGAAGCTCCAATGATAGTCTCACCGTTACTGTCGAAGACAGTTCCCCTTACCGTTATTCCTTTCTGCGCTGATGCCGTCAGGCAACTGAATAGCATAAACAGAAATAGGTAAGGAATCTTTTGAATTTTCTTTGTTACATTTTTCATTACCATTAGTTTAAGATATTAATAACTACTATGTTCTCTTAGCATTCGCCATAATCAGGACGGGGCTAACCGTCGTCATACATACATTTCATTGCTTCATTCATAATTTATAAGATTAATATTAAAGGGAAAAATTCTCATCGTCGTGTGGCATACAGCCCTATCGTACTGCCCGTGAATCCTCCCGCCGTGGCGGTGGACAAATAGCCGGCATCTATATCCTTGCACAGCGGTGTCCAGTCCCGGCTACCCTCCAAGGCATAATAGAAGTCGTAATGGGTGCCGCGGGAGACAACTTTCAGGCTGAAATCTTTTACATCCGCTGCCAGGTCGCAAGAAGCGAGTTCCTGTTCGGCGGGTACACCTATTTTAATAAGGGAGATGCGCTTCTTCCCGTCCGGACGGCTGACGCACAGGAAATACTGATGTCTTTCATCTTTGAAGAGCAACAGACCGGCGGCTTCTTTGTCATCCTTGGGATTGAAGAGCATACGGGTGGTGCACTCGAACCGGTGATGCTGCATACGGCGGCAGACAAAGGCGGGAGTGTCTTTTTCCGTCGTGCTGCGTTCGGTGCACTTCAGCGTCAAATAGCCCAACGTCTCGGAAAGGGAATATAAATCGGTGGCAGGGGCGCGCAACGTCATCCACTGCATACCCAAAGCGGTATTATCGAAATTGTCGGTTTCCTCAAAGTTACCGAAGGTCACTTTCTCGCCGCGGGTCACTCCCTTGCGCTTCAGCACCATCGGAACGACTTCCTCGCCCTGTGTCATGTAGGGGAAACCGTCTTCACTCCATTTCACGGGCATCAGGAAGGTTTCACGACCCAAATTCTCGAAGCGGTTGTCGATGGGGCGACATGCCAGGAAGACGGCCCACCAGTCTCCTTCTTTTGTCTGAACCAAATCGGCGTGTCCGGCGCATGTCACCGGGTTGGGGCGTGCGGGGTCCAGATGTCTTTGCGTCAAAATAGGATTCTTTTCCCACGGGGTATAAGTCCCCATCGGGGAATCGCTACGGAAGATAACCTCCGAATGCCAGTTGCTTGTACCGCCTTCGGCATCCATCAGGAAGTACTTGCCGTTAATCTTATACAGATGCGGGCCTTCTATCCAGATAGGTTTTTCTTCGGGATGCACACCCTTGTTCACCAATATCTTGCGGGGGCCGATGGTCTTGTCTGTCTTCACATCGAACTCCTGTATGCGGATGGTGCGGTGCCCGCTGTATTCGGGTTTGTTGTCGGATGCGTCGTCATTATTGACGATGTAGGCGCGGCCGTCTTCATCGAAGAAGAAAGAGGGGTCGATACCGCCCACCTCGGGCAGTCGGATGGGGTCGGACCATTCGCCGAAAGGGTTCTGAGTCTTGACAAAGAAATTGCCCGCACCTACATTCGTAGTAATCATATAGTAGGTCTTATTATGGGGATTATAAGAGATGGCCGGTGCGAAGATACCTCCGCTGACATGCTGTCCCTTCATATTGACCAACTGGGAAGGGCGGCTGAGCACATGCCCCACCTGTTTCCAGTTCACCAGGTCGGTGCTGTGGAAAATAGGCACTCCGGGAAAATAAGTAAAGGTGGAAGTCACCAGGAAATAATCTCCCTCGCCGTTGGTGCAAATGCTGGGGTCGGAATACCAACCGGGCAGAATAGGATTATAGAAAGACTCGGAGTCGGGCAGCGGATTCTCCTTATAAAAGGTATCGTCACCTTTATAAGTAAAGTTATCGAATAGCGCCACGGATTCTCCCACTACCGGGAGTTTTTCTGCTTTAGCGGAATTGCAGGAGCATAACATTCCGCCAACGCCGGCTGCAACTAATAACGCCGACAGGATTGCAAAGGATTGTTTCTTCATCAAAGTTCGTATAATTTAATTAAACATGCACGTAAGGAGCCGCGCCAAGGGAAGTGTTTTTCACATGTGTGTTTTTCATACGTGTGTCTTTCCCGATATTTAGGGCAAGTCCTTTTCCACTGCAAATGTAGAAAGCACACTTATACAATCTTAATATTTATGCTACACGATTCTTTGATGGTATTACATGTTTCATTTCGATGTTACATTTTTCTTTGCTGGCGTAACATGATTCTTCATATATTATTATATATCAGCATCTTGTATGAAACAAACGCAGTTTTGTGCTTTTTTACCTTATTTGGGGTGCAAAACAGAATTTAAGAAGGAGAACACATCCGTTTCACCCCACTTTCCGCATCGGGCTGTGGATGGGCGATAGCGGGTGAAGACCGACCGGGATTCGGTGCTTTTTCATGTTTCACCGATTTCACCGGTGCCATCAGAGGGGAGAAGTTGACAAACACACGTGGTCAGCCTGACAGACACTTGCATCTGAGACAACAGACACCTGCGTTTGAGACGACAGACACTTGCATTTGATTTGATGATTATACTTTGTACAGATAAGATTTGTGCATTCTTGATAAGACAAGAATCAAAAAATAATTTATGTCAGTAATGAACCTAAAGAATTATGTCTATAGTGAAAAGGATTTTTGCCTAAAGTGAAAAGATTTTTTGTCCAAGGGGAAAATTGGTGAAGACTATAATCCCGTTCCGAACATCTTAGAGGCAGAATGTTCTTTTTCAGCCTTCACCCATAAGAGTCTGTATATAAGCAAGGAAGAAGGTGTGGGTGAACGAGTGAACCCTCTCATCAATTTATATTTAGAGCGTTTTCATGCAAGCTATACACATCAATTTTATATCGTCAAAGCTCCCTTTTTCTCAATGTGATAATTCATGAATGAATCAATTGAAGGCTGAAGAATTATAAAAACGGCTGTACCTAAAGTATGAAACAATAAAACTAAAAAGTAGGCTTAGTTCGAACAAGTAATAGGTTACAGAAAAAAATATATTAAAAACTATTGTAATTTGCTTTTATTTTGCTATATTTGTAACGGGTAGAAACTACTACTAAAAACAAACAATAGTTATAATCACAAAAACGTAAGGTATGGAAATTCTTATTATTATCGGTATGATTTGGGCCTTTCTGAAAGGCGACTTATTCGACCTGGGTAATTAAAAACAAGTTTGTTATAAAGCAAACGATTAATGAAAATCTAAAAAATCTTTGCATAGCAACAAGGATTTATTTGCTAATATGTAGGGAATAGAGAAGTCAACTATTAATGACACTATTTATTCGCTCTGTTCACTTTGTTTTTTATGGCAAGATTTCGCTTCATCTGTTCAAAATGAGCTTTGGCAGCTTTCTGATTACTTTCGGCAGCTTCTTGTGCCACCTCTTTCACTATCCGGCTGAGCACTTCATCACTTGGTTCCTGACCCGAAATAAAACGATATGAGTTCAATTCTTTCTCTGACATAATTACTTGTTTCTTAATTCTTCCTACAAGGATAACTATTTTCTGCCACCAGACGTTACCCTGAGGAAGTTTTATATGACGCCGAGTTTTTACAGACGCCCATTATTGAAAAGGTGGTAATGAAGATGACAAAAGAATGGAGTAGAGCAGCGGAACCAAACGGTTATAAATAAAAAAAGGAGTACCGCTGTACTCCAACCTTTGTTAA
>ENA-OYYE01000385-OYYE01000385.1-human-gut-metagenome-genome-assembly--contig:-NODE-385-length-23809-cov-8.804538_pt1 | contig 23809 bp, 15 predicted proteins | sample MGYA00243244_ERZ653437 | MGnify/ENA primary metagenome ERZ653437 (study PRJEB26926, sample SAMN06165130) | human gut metagenome | biome: ENVO:00009003; feature: ENVO:2100002; material: ENVO:00002003...
CAGATGTGTATAAGAGACAGAAATAAAGAATTTCAACTTAATAATGAGAATAAAAATGTTGAAACTATTGTCTATTTAGAAAAAACTTCAATGTTTCTTGATGAATTTGATTGGCATGACGAACAGGAAACTATTTTTGCGTTAAAAAATGTAGGAAATAATCTGTTATTTATAGAAGATGTTATAACCTCTTGTGGTTGTATTTCTGTATATTATTCTAGAAAACCTGTAAAGCCAGGAAAGGAAATCTTTATTCATGTGGTTTATAAAGCTGAGCATCCAGAACATTTTAATAAATCAATATCTGTGTATTGCAATTCACAATCTTCTCCACTTCAATTGAAAATAGTAGGGAATGCAAAATAGTATTTGTATTTGTTGTAAAATGTGGAACAGGTATATAAGAAAGTCAATGGTGTAATGACTTTTTGTATAGTAAAGCTTTATTTGTATTTTATATGAAAGTACCCTGTTTTATGTTGCAAAAACATTCCAATGAGGAATTTGTGATTATATGAAAAAATGTGGATTACTATTAGTTATACTGCTTCTTGGCTCATGTATGGATAATTATCGTCTGAGTAATGCATTAAAACTTGCAGGAAAAAATCGAAGAGAGTTAGAAAAAGTTCTTGCTCATTATAAAGATAGCGGAGAGAAATATAATGCGGCTTGTTTTCTTATAGAAAATATGCCTAAGTATTATAGTTATGAAGGATGGTTGTTGGATACCTTAAAATATTGGAAGTTAACTACTGATTCATTTGGCAATATCAATCATGAACAAGTTGTAAAGTGGGATAGATATCCAGCTTCTATAATGAAAAAAATATATGATGTTGATGTTATTACTGCCGATTATCTAATTAAGAATATAGATCTAGCTTTTAGTGTGTGGAAGAAAAGACCATGGAATAAAAATCTTTCCTTTGATGATTTTTGTGAGCTAATTTTACCATATCGAATAGGTAATGAAACTCTTGAATACTGGAGAGAAAGTTATTATCTGAAGTTGGCATTTTTGTTAGATTCAGTTTATACAGGGGACGATATTGTGGAAGCTACAAATGTAGTTACTCGCTATATTCGAAAATTGGGATTTCAATTTAATATAAATTTTCAGACACCGCACATGGGTGCATTGTTTTTATTAAATAATCGTGTCGGTAAATGTATAGATCAGTGTGATTATATGCTCTATATAATGCGTTCTTTGGGGATTCCGGCAACTACAAATCAATATCTTTATTCTACTGAGACACGAACGGGGCATATTTGGAATGTTTTGAGAGATACTACCGGGGAGTATGTCAACTTTGGATTCTTTGATGCAATCCGTTCAAAAAGAGAATTGGACGAAAGAAAAATGGGAAAAGTGCATCGTGTCTATTTTGGATTGCAAAAAGATAAATTGTTAACTTTGCAAGAGGGCACCCCTCCTTTGTTTAGAGATTGTTTTATAAAGGATGTTTCAAAAGATTATTTTTGTAATGAAATTGAATTAAATATGCCTGATATAAAGGCAAGTTACGTATATTTAGGTGTTTTCCGTTCTCAATGCGCTGGCGAAGGTTTGGACATGGCGGAATTAATAAAAGGTAAGGCTACTTTTTATAATATCGAACCGGAAATGATATATATGCCTTTGGTTTATGATACATACTATAAACCTGCTGGCTATCCATTTCTTTTTGATGGTAAGAATCTACATTTTTATGAACCCAATATGTCTATTCGGGATACTGTAAGAATCTTGAGAAAAAATACATATTTTCAATGGTTGAAAGATTGTTTAAGTACGATGGTTGGAGGTAAATTTGAAATTTCATATAATAGAGATTTTTTATCTTCAAAGTCTTTCTTTTTTGTAAATGATACACCGTTAATTAACCGTAATGTCGTTTTGTTCCCGAAAAAAGTTGTCGGTAGGTATGTGAAATTTACAGCAAAAAGTACGGTGCGTTTAGAATTAGCAGAATTGGCTTTTATGCATAATGCTGATTCTGTTGTTCCTATTAGTATTGAAGGGGATACGCCTGAAAATAATTTTAGACGATTGGAAAATGTAATTGATGGTAATCCGCTTTCTTATTATAGACCTTTTAATAAAGGAGCTTCTGTGATTATTGATTTTGGGAAAAACGTCTGTTTAACAGAAATGATGTATATGCCAAGGAATGATGATAATTTTATTCGTATAGGAGACATGTATGAGTTATTTTATCACGGAGGGAAAAAAGGCTGGATATCTTTGGGGGTGAAAAAAGCTGTTGATACTTTCTTGATATATGATAATATGCCCCGTGGAGCGCTTTTTTATTTACATGATATTACTCGTGGCAAAGAAGAACAAGTCTTCCATATAGAAAATGGCAAACAAATTTTTATTTCTAATATGGGGACACAATGGTGAGCATTTTAACTATGGAGGATTTTGTTCATAAATCCTAAAGTGGAAGATATCTTAATAGAATATTGCTGCATTAAAATGCTAGCATTGGAATTAAAAAGCAGAAGCTGCGGAAAATTAAGTTTTTTTAGAAGAGTGAAATCTATTGAATCAATAGAGCTTTGGTATCTATTAAAAAGGTGAAATAGAATATGAGATATTGGAATGTATTGTTCATAGTAGGTATCTTACTACTAACGGTTTGCTGTTCAGATAATGAACGGCTGAATGCCAGTTTAAAGCAAGCAGGTAAGAATAGCGTAGAGCTACAGAAAGTTCTTGATCATTATAAAAATGATAAGGAAAAATATAGGGCTGCTCGCTTTTTAATTGAAAATATGTCCCAATGTTATAGTTATAAGGGATGGCTACTGGATACATTAAGATATTTAAAATCGACCACTGATTCATTTGGCAATATTGATAATAAGCAAGTCCAGAAATGGGAAAAGTATCCTATTTCAATGATGAATAAGGAATATGATATTAATGTAATAACAGGAGATTACTTAATTCGTAATATTGACCAGGCTTTTGAAATGTGGAAAAAAAGAGCTTGGAACCAAAAACTTTCTTTCGACGAATTTTGTGAATTGATTCTTCCTTATCGCATCGGCAATGAGACGCTTGAAGACTGGAGGAGTATTTACTATGATAAGTTTTCATTCTTATTGGATTCAGTTTATACAGGAACAAATGTTATGGAAGCTATGAATGTGATAGTTGACCATTTGCGAGAAGAAGGGTTTCGATTTAATATTGATTTTGATACTCCTCACATGGGAGCACTTTTTTTGTTAGACACTCGAGCTGGAAAATGTAATGATATATGTGATTTTATGCTATATGTATTTCGCTCTTTGGGAATTCCTGCTTCTACAGATTTTTATTTCTATGCGTCTGAATCAAGAATGGGACATACTTGGAATGTGGTGAGAGATACTACAGGAAAGTTTGTTAATGTTAGCTTTTTTAATGTGGCTCGTACCAAGAGAGAATGGGATGGAAGAAAGATTGGAAAAGTTCATCGTTATTATTTTGGAATACAGAAAGATAGATTGGAATATTTTAAATTAAAGGATAATGTGCCCATTCTTTTTAGACATCCTTATGTGAAGGATGTTTCTGGTGAGTATTTTGATAATAAGTTGGAATTAAATTTGAATAATGTAGAGGCAAACTATGTGTATTTAGGTGTTTTTAAATCCCAAAGTGCAGGAGTTGGTTTGGATATAGCTAAACAAGCAAGAGGGAAAGCTGTTTTTCATAATATTGAACCGGAAATGATATATATGCCTCTTGTTTATGAGAATTCAACTTATAAATCTATTGATTATCCGTTTTATTTTGATGGTGAGAATTTGCATAAGTATATTCCCAATCTATCAGAGAGAGAAACTGTCACTTTATATAGAAAGAATACTTTCTTTCACTGGGTTAAAGATTGGTTAGGTATGGTCGTCGGGGGGAAATTTGAAGTGGCGGATAAGAAAGTTTTTTTCAAGAGTAATATCTTTTATAGTGTCTGCGACACGCCTTTGATAAATCGGAATTATGTTCATTTATCGAAATCTGTAAGTGGTAGGTATGTCAGATTCTCTCCTGCACCTAATATACGTACAGAATTAGCAGAATTGTCATTTTATTATAATGGGACCCCTATAAAACCGTTGAAAGTAGAAGGAGAACCCTCAGAAACAGTATTTGTTAAAGTTGAAAATATTATTGATAATGATCCGCTCACTTATTATAGAGGTATAAAAGATGGTTCTCCCGTTATAGTTGATTTTGGTCGGAAAGTATGTTTTAATGAGTTGGTATACATACCAAGGAATGATGATAATTTTATTCATATAGGTGATGTTTATGAACTATTTTATCATGCGGGAAAAGAGGGATGGGTGTCGTTAGGGCAAAAAAAGGCCACGGATACTTTTCTTATATATGATAATATGCCCAAAGGTGCACTCTTTTATCTTCACGATATAACGCGTGGGAAGGAAGAACAGGTTTTCGAGATTAAAAATGGAAAGCAGTTTTTTGTATCGAATTTTGGTTCATGATGCATAGAAGCCTTATAATACTTTCCAAGTGTCTGGCTAATATCGATGAAATTAGAGAAATAGATTTTGATTACGAATGGTTAGTGACAAAATTTTGATTGTTACGGTTTTGTTCGTAATTTTGTCTCATAAAAGTTAAAGAAATATCGTTAATTATATGAAAGTGATATACTAAGTTATTGCAGATAGAATGAAAAAAATAGCGAATCTCGCTATTCTACTATTTTGCCTTCTTTTAGTTTCTTGTCATTTAAGGAATGGAAAGAAGGCAAAGAATGAGGATGCGGCGAATATAAATGTGGAAACTGTTGGGATTACTTTTCCAAAGTCGGAGGTACTAAACTTGAAGTCTTACTATTTGTCGGTAGGATATCAAGAAGATTCTTTATGTCTGGTTTATGGATATAATTATAAGACTCATAGTTTGGATTGTATTAATTTGAACAGTAGAGGGATATCTCAAATTGTTTTTGAGGAAGAAGGGGATAATGCTGTGATTAAGCCGATAACAGGTGTATTCGTTCAAGCTCGGGATTCGATATGGGTATGTGATAATTCGCAACGGGCTTTGTTGGTTACGGGCAAGGTATTGAAGAATATAAATCTGCGTAGAAAGATGACAGAAAATGATGTGGTTTTGGTAAATACCAATTATGCCATGTCTACGGCCGGGCTGTATTACGATAGTCATCGCCGCTCTCTGCTGTATGGAGTTAAAAATCTCTCGACTAATCCTGTTTCTTTTAGGATTCATGAGGTGTTTCTTAATGATTCTGTTTCGGAGGCCGATTATCCTCTATCACCTTCTCTGGTAATTCCTGATGCCGGTAATGGAGATTATGCTAATATGAGCGATGTGAATATTTATTTTGAAAAAGATAGGATTATATATAATTATCCGGTAGAATCCAATATTTACATTTTAGACAAGTCTACTTTACGCACAAAAGTAGTAGAGGCGGATAGCCGCTTTACCTTGAATAAGGCGAAGAAATGTTTATCTCGCAAGGATTATGCCCAATGGGAACGGCATGGAATTGAAAATCCTCATTTCTATAATGTGATGCATCTTCCGGATTTAGATATGTATGTTCGTGTGCATGTAGGAGAGACGGATTTTGATTCTACCAAAGATTTGTCGGAATTGATAGATGGTCGTGATTTATATTTGATGTTTTTTGATGCTAACTTTTCGCCAATGGGAGAGGTGAAGCTGCCAAAACATCGTTATAGCTTTTATACCGGATGGTGTGCTGTGAATAACGGTATCTTGTTGTATGTGAATAACTCATTAGGAGAAGATAATACGGAGGAGTGTCTTGAAGTGGATATCGCGGAAATATCTCCGACAAAATTAGTAATTTCCGGTGATGCAAAATAATAGAATAAAACTCATAAATCTTATAGCCGGGTGCTTGTTTGCTTGCATTGCGATTTCATGCGGTAGCTACAGTAATCGGATAGAGTCAGTTTTGGCTTTAGCCGGTGATAATCGCATGGAGTTAGAGAAAGTTTTGGAGCATTATCGTGACAGTACTTTAAAATGGAAAGCGGCCGAATTTCTCTTGACGAATATGCAGGGGCTTTTTGTTCCGGATACTGCTGTTATAAAAGATTATGAGTCATTCTATCAGCAATGTGATTCAGTTAGAAAGCTTTATAAGGAGAAGGAAGGGGGGCGTTGGAATAATTTAGTCGATAGCTTATGGGGGGAGTTTAACGCAAAAGGAATTGTCGGACGTGTTCGCTACGTGCCGCTTCTGCAAACGGCTACTGCACAACAAATGATAAAAGAAATAGATTTAGCTTTCTGCGCCTGGAAAGAAAATGCCTATACCAGAGATTGCCCGTTTGAGGAGTTTTGCGAATATATTTTGCCTTTTTATCGTGGTAGGAATTTTGTTCCGGATGATTCACGCAGTTCCTTTTATAAGTTGCATCAAGGCTTTTTCAGTCAGGGAAACAGACCGTTTGATGAAGTGCTGGACTCTTTATTGTTACCTTATAAGGCCATTGTTTATTCTTCATTCAATGGAACGGGTGTTACGGCTATTAGTTGTGATGCTCTGGCGAAAGTGGGCGGAGGCAGTTGTATCGAGAAGGGAACTTTTAATTCTGCGTTGTTGTCTTCATTAGGTGTACCGATTACAATGGATTTTGTACCCCATTGGGGAAATAAAGAGCAGGGACATTCTTGGAACGTTTTGATAAGGAAGGGAAAACATTATGCTTTTGATCCGTTTTTGCTACACGATGACTGGATATATAATCGTCTTTATGCTAACCGGGGAGTATATGAACCATTTGGGCAAGGAGAATTTCGTGCTCCGAAGATTTATAGGAGAACATATTCTAACCATTTGGAAACTACATTGCTGGATAAGGACGTTGCTTTAAAGGATATTCCACCTCTGTTCCAGGATTTTAAAAAGATAGATGTGTCATCAGATTATTTTGAGAGCACGGATGTGGAAGTATCTTTTACAGAATCCATGCCGGTAGATGCGAAATATGCCTATTTGTGTGTATGGAGTCTGAAAGGATGGATACCATTACAATTTGGGAAAATAGAAAACGGAAAGGCTGTATTCAAGGGTATGGGCAGGAACATAGTATATATGCCTGCTTTTTACGAACATGGAAACTTGCGACCGGCTGCGATGCCTTTGTTGCTGAAAGAAGATGGGAAAACACAGTTATTGGATGGAAGCGGGCAGACAGTAGATAGCTTGGTTATAAGGAATGTGATATTGGCTACTTACACAAACAAAAGATACTCGGAATGTTTGAAGGGGACAAGCATTATAGGTTTAGGTCAATATGGGGAAAGAGATATATTGTGTAAAATCTCAGGGATGTTATCTGAGAAGCGTACGGTGTATAGTGTTAATTGCGATTCGTGCGTCCGTTTTATTCGAATGAATTTGCCGGCCGACAGCGTAGCGTTGGGAGAATTGTCCTTTTATACGGGGAAGGGTAAAGTGAAAAGCCCTCGTATCTTGTCGGCTTTGCAGCCGCTATCCAAAGAAATGCCCGAAGCAATATTTGATAATTTCACTTCCACTTGTTTTCGGGGAAAAGTGAAAAATCGGTGTTTGGATATTGATTTGAGAGAAGAATGTAAATTGACGGGTATTGTCATAGTGCCTTATATGGCTTCGCAAATATTTGAAAACAGTACGTATGAGTTGTTCTACTGGAAAGACGGTGACTGGTTGTCATTAGAAAAGCAAGATGGTGGAAAAAAGATTGAATTGGTATTCCGGAACGTACCGGGGAATGGATTGTTCCGTTTGAAGCAATATACGGTGAAAGATAGAAAGTTTGATGAACGGATTTTTGTTTATAAGGATGGAGAAGTACTGTGGATGTAAATCTGAACAAGATGGAAAACAAGATTAATAAAAACAGTTTGAAGATATGGAGCGGCAGGATTTTGAATCTTGTTTTCGGTTTGTGTATCTGTATTGTCATCTATGTATTGGCACAACTGTTTTTTGTAACCTCTTTCAGAATTCCTTCCGATTCTATGGAGCCTTCCTTGTTGGCCGGTGATTATATCCTGGTAGATAAATGTTCGAAAGGTGCAAGGTTTTTCGACGTATTGGGAGCTTTGGATAAGGAGGATGTGAAGATACACCGTATGCCGGGGTGGAGGGATTTCAGGCGGAATGATGTTCTTGTCTTTAATTTCCCTTATCCGGGTCGATGGGACAGCATCGTTTTCGATGTGATGACTTATTACGTGAAACGTTGCATTGCGGTGCCGGGCGATACGCTGGAAATAAGAAACTCTCATTTTCGAATCAGAGGGTATGATGGGAAAGTAGGAAATGTTGCGGCACAAGATGAGTTGCAGAAACTGATGGAATCGGGGGAAGCGGAGACGAGGGGCGTAGTAGTGCGTAGTTACCCCAATAGGGATGATGTGGAATGGAGTATCGCAGACTTCGGGCCTTTCTATATACCGGGGAAAGGGGATGTGATGGAAATGACACCGCAGAATAAATTGCTGTATGGAAATGTGATAGAGTGGGAGCAGAAAAGGAAGTTGAAGTTGCGGGGGGATACAGTTTGGATGGGAGATAGTATTATCTCGGAATATTGCTTTCTGGAGAACTATTACTTTGTCTCGGGCGACAAGATGGCGAACTCCCGTGATTCCCGTTACTGGGGATTGCTTCCCGAACCTTTCATTGTAGGCAGGGCATGGCGTATTTGGAAGTCGGTGGATAGAGGAGGGGATGCGGTGAGATGGAATCGGATTTTAAAAAAGATTGAATGAATATATTTTTAATAGTATGAGAAATGGGGAATCCAAATATGTGTTGGTCGTCGCCATGTCCCTGTTACTCTCTTTAGTAACAGTCACGAACATCCAACTATCGGCAGGTGAAACTATCGGGCAATGGATATGGTTCGATAAAACATCCGTATTGGCTTTCGTGTGCATTCTGCTGTCGTTCTTGTTCCTGAAAAAAGGAAGCTACTTGACGGTGGATATCGCCGTGTCATCGGCGCTGATTATCTTATGCGCTGTCGAGGCTGTTTGGGGCTTGCGCCAACTTTATGGTTTCACGGCTTCCAACCATTCGCTGTATGCCCTGACGGGAAGCTTCTTCAATCCGGGACCTTATTCGGGATATCTGGCTATGGGGCTTCCGGTCTGTCTGCACCGGTGGCTGATTGATAAAGAGCAGGGGAAAGGATGGTTACCGCTTCGGGACGGCAAGGGCTTGCAGGAGAAGGTTGTCGGCGGGATAAAATACATTCTTTCCGGCGCGACGATTCTCCTGATTCTTTGCGTACTCCCTGCCACCATGAGCCGCTCGGCATGGCTGGCGGCAGGAATCTCTTGTTTGTGGGTCTATGCTTGTCATGCCGGTTGGGGCGATAAGATACGTGAAAGGTGGCGGTTGCAACGGAAGCGGATGATAACCATTCTGATCGGTGCATCCTGTGTCTTGCTGCTGGCGGGGTATCTGTTGTTTGCGCTGAAGCCCGACTCGGCTCGCGGGCGTCTGTTCATGTGGAAAATCACCTGTCATGCGATTGCCGGGAAGCCTTCGGGATATGGAACCGATCAGTTTCCAGCGGCTTATGGCAATGCACAGGAGGCTTATTTCGCCGCCGGCGACTACGAACCGTGGGAAGAACGGGTGGCAGGAAGTCCGGAATATGCTTTTAATGAGTATTTGCAGTTGGCGGTGGAATGGGGACTTCCATTGGCTCTTTGCCTGCTGGCGGTCGTTCTGCTATGTCTCTATATAGGTATACGGAAGAAACGCTACGGCATCTGCGGCGCGGTGCTTTCGTTGATGATTTTCTCCTTTTCGTCCTATCCCTTGCAACTGCCCGCATTCATCGTTACGGCAGTCGTCCTGCTTCTGGCCTGTGTTTTGGGCAACAGTCGGTGGGAATGGCTCGGGCTGGCTGTCATAGCGGGGATAATCGGCGGTGCGCGCTTTAAGAAAGACAGAGATACCGGACAGGCTTGCCGGGAATGGATGAATGCGAAGATGTTGTACACCGCAGGGGCTTACGAGGCGGCGGAAAAGGACTACGAACGCCTTTATCCCTTGTTGAAGAACCGTGCCGCCTTCTTATTCGAATACGGGCACGGATTGCATAAGCAGCAGAAGTTCCGGGCTTCCAACCGCATCCTGATAGAAGCGATGCAGCGAAGTTGTGACCCGATGATACTGAATATCATCGGCAAGAACTGTCAGCAGGCAGGTGACTGCCTGGCTGCCGAAGACTGGTTCATCCGTTCCACACACCGGCTTCCGGGACGCATTTATCCCTATTATCTGCTGGCGAAGTTGTATGCAGAGCCGGGCTTCAGTCAGCCGGACAAGTTCGAGAAGATGAAACGGATGGTCTTGACCAAGGAGCCGAAAGTAAACTCCACAGCTATCCGGCAGATGCGGGAAGAGGTTAAAAAGATGAGTGTTAATACGGATTTTCAGTAATTTAACGGTGAATTGTAGTTGCTGAACTAAATAAATCAGTTTATTTGTAGAAATATTATGACGGTAGAATCAAAAACACACAAATCATGAAGAAAGATTGGCTATATGCGGTTTGCTTTGTTTGCCTGGTGGCGGCTTGTTCCGGTACTCCGCAAACGGAAGTAGAAGGAGTTTGTACGATTGATGTAGCGGGAGCGATGGAGAATCCTGTTGAACTGAAACTTTCGGAATTGGGCAACGATGTCCGCTATGTAGCTTTGGAGACTACCGACTCATGCCTGGTAGGAGCCAATCCGGATGTCGTGTTGCTGGATAACTACATCCTGGTGACTTTCCGTAACGCCTGTTTGGTTTTCGATAAGAGCAGCGGGAAGTTCCTGAATAAGGTTGGTCACACCGGAGATGATCCGGAGGCTTATTCGTATGCTACCGTTATTTATAACGATGTGGATAATCTGCTTTACTTCAAGCGTGGAAGCAATGTGTTGCAGAAATACGACTTGCAAGGAAATTATCGGGGAAAGGTGGTAATACCCACTCCTCCCGCAGCACCCGCCGATTTCATCTTCACAGATTCCTTGATAATAGGACACTATAATAATATCGCGAGGGGATATAATGCGCGCGCCTTATTATTCTTCAACGAGGCAGGCGGGCAGATCGATACGGTTCCCAGTCTTTTACCGGTGCTGAAAGAAAAAGGGATAGAGGATATCACAGGCATTTCCATTCAGAAACAAGGCATTTCCGGTATCGTGCTTTCCGATTTTAAAGATGGCAGCCGGGCTGCCGCTATCAGCGGTCATCCGTTCTTGTGGAAGAGCAATGACAAGATACGCTTTAAAGAGAATTTCAACGATACGGTTTATACGGTGAACCGTGATAACCTGCAACCTTATCTCGTGTTTGATATGGGCAAGTGGCATTGGGGAGCCGAGGCGCGTACCGACTCTAAAAACAATGAATCACGGTTGTTGGTAGGAGCGGTCTTCGAGACAAAAGACAATGTGTTCTTCCAATGTATACGAGGACTGTATACGGACGAGCCTGAAACGTTCAACGGCATCTATGACCGCAAAGCCGGTACTACGCACCTGTATGCCGAGAAGGCCGGTATTACGGATGATTTGACCGGATTCATGCCTTTCCGTCCGAAGACATGCAGTGTACGGGGAGAATATGCCACAATTGTGGGAGCGGATGAAGTGCTGGCATGGTTGGAAGAACATCCCGAAACTGCCGGAAACGAGAAATTGACCGAACTGAAAAAGCTGACGGAGGACTCCAATCCGGTGGTGGTGATTGCAGAACATAAATAGAATATATAAGAAAGTAAATATGAAAACACACAATTACCGATGCTTGCTATACCTGGCTGTCGCCTTGCTGACGGCTTGTTCCGACGCTAAAAAGGAAGGTGCTGCCGAAGAAGGCGTAGGCACCGTATTGCCGAGTGACGACAATGAAGTGACTGTTCAGGTCCTGAAACGGCAACCCTTTAATCATGAGTTGGTAAGCAATGGAAAGATTGTTGCGGGAGGACAAGCGGACCTCCGCTTCGAGACTGCCGGGATTGTCGCCCAAATCTATGTGAAGAACGGGGAACAGGTGCGCAAAGGGCAGAAACTTGCCGAACTGGATAAATTCCGCCTCGTCAACAAGACTGCACAGGCGGAAGACGCCTTGGAGAAAGCCAAACTCGAATTGCAGGACGTACTGATAGGGCAGGGCTATCCCGCCGGAGACTCCTCTAAAGTGCCTGCCGACATCCTGAAGCTGGCGCGCGTAAAGAGCGGCTACGACCAATGCCTTTCACAATATGAACTCGCGCGGTATGAGGAAGAACACGCCACGCTGACCGCTCCCTTCGACGGCGTAGTCGCCAATCTCTTTACCAAACCCTACAATGCTGCCAACACCTCGGAAACCTTTTGCACCGTCATCGGAACGCAAGGCATGGAAGCCGATTTCACCGTGCTGGAGAGCGAACTTCCGCTGATTAAGAACGGTGATAAGGTTATCATCACCCCTTACTCGGATGCCGCCTCCGGACAGGAAGGCCGCATCGTGCAAATCAATCCCCTGGTCGATGAAAAAGGCATGGTCAGGGTGAAAGCGGCGGTCGGCGGCAAAGGAAAACTGTTCAGCGGCATGAATGTGCGCATCAACGTACATCGTTCGCTGGGCGAGCAGCTCGTGATACCCAAGAGCGCCGTCGTGCTGCGTTCGGGCAAGCAGGTGGTGTTCACCCTGAAAGACGGAAAAGCGCAGTGGAACTATGTGCAGACCGGACTGGAAAATGCCGACAGCTACAGCGTGGCGGACGGTCTGAAAGAGGGCGATACGGTTATCGTGACGGGGAATGTGAACCTGGCGCACGAGGCACCGGTGAGGGTAATTGAAAATGAAAAATGAAAAATTAAAAATTGAGAGAGGGGAATGGTTAGGTTCTTGATAGAGAGGCCGATTGCGGTGCTGATGGCATTTACGGCGTGTTTCATACTGGGGATGGTGACTTACTTCACCTTGCCGGTTTCCTTGCTGCCCGATATCGCCATTCCGGAGATTACGGTGCAGGTGGCGGAACAGAATACATCGGCGCGCGAATTGGAAAATACGGTGGTAAAGCCCCTGCGGCAGCAGCTTATCCAGGTGGCAAAGCTGAAAGACATGACCAGTGAGACCCGTGACGGCGCAGGCATCATCCGCCTGAGCTTCGACTACGGTACGAATACGGACCTCGCTTTTATCGAGGTCAACGAGAAGATAGACGCCGCCATGAACTATTTGCCCCAAGATGCCGAACGTCCGAAGGTGGTGAAAGCGAGCGCGACTGACATCCCCGTGTTCTATCTGAACCTCACGCTGAGGAATGACAGCGCTTACGGCGCTACCGACCAGCGCGCCTTCCTCGACTTGTGCGAGTTTGCCGAGAACGTCATCAAGCGACGCATCGAGCAACTGACCGAAGTGGCGATGGTGGACGTCACCGGACTGATGGAACGCCAGTTGCAGATTGTTCCCGACCCGGACAAGCTGGCGGTGCTGGGCGTCTCCATCGAAGATATCGAAACCGCCCTGGCGCAGAACAACGTGGAGCCGGGCAGCATGACCGTGCGCGACGGCTATTACGAATATAACATCAAGTTCTCCACCTTGCTGCGCACCGAGGAAGACGTGCGCAACATCTTCATGCGCAAGGAGGGACGCATCATCCGCCTGGGCGACTTCTGCCGCGTGGGCATCGTTCCCGCCAAGGAGAAAGGCGTCTCCATCAGCAACGGCAAGCGGGCGGTGACCCTCGCCGTCATCAAGCAGGCGGACGAGAATATGGATGACATGAAGCAAGCCATTTCCGGAACGATGGATTACTTCAAGCGCGTCTATCCCGACATCGAATTCAGCATCAGCCGCAACCAGACGGAACTGCTGGACTATACCATCTCCAATCTGCAACAGAACCTCTCGCTGGGCTTCCTGTTCATCTGCCTGGTGGCGATTCTGTTTCTGGGCGATGTCAAGTCGCCATTCATTATCGGCCTCAGTATGGTGGTTTCCATCGTCATCTGCTTTCTTTTCTTCTACCTTTTCAAGATGTCGCTCAACATCATTTCCCTGTCCGGACTGATTCTGGCGTTGGGTATGATGATTGACAGCAGCATCATCGTGACCGAAAACATCTCCCAATACCGCGAACGGGGCTATTCGTTGAGGCGGGCTTGCGTGGCGGGTACGAGCGAGGTCATTAGTCCGATGCTCAGTTCGTCGCTGACTACCATCGCCGTTTTCGTACCGCTGATATTCATGAGCGGTATCGCCGGAGCGCTTTTCTACGACCAGGCATTTGCCGTGACGGTGGGGCTGCTGGTATCCTACTTCACCGGCATCATGTTGCTGCCGGTGCTCTACATGCTGGTCTACCGCACGGGGCTGCGCCGCAAATCCTGGTGGGGCCGCATCCGCATCAACAATCCGCTGAAAGCCCATACGCTGGACCGCATTTACGATAAAGGCATCGACTGGGTATTCTCGCACAAGACGGCGGGCGCCGTGTTCTGCATCGTGTCCGTCCCCCTTTGTGTCTTCCTTTTCTATTATATAGGTAAGGAGCGGATGCCCGAGATAGATCAGAACGAACTCATCGCCCGCATCGAATGGAACGAAAACATCCATGTGGACGAAAACCGCCACCGGGTGGACCTCCTCTTCGAAGAACTGAAGCCGGAAACCGTGGAGCAGACCGCCACGGTGGGGCAGCAGGACTATCTGCTGAACCGCGACGAGGCGCTGTCTTCCTCGGAAGCGGAGTTATACTTCAAGACCGAAAAACCGTCGGACGTTCAGCCCTTGCAGCAGAAGATATACCGTCGGCTGAGAGAGGCATATCCCCTCGCCGTAGTCACCTTCTCGCCCCCCGAAACCGTCTTCGAGAAACTGTTCGTCACCGGTGAAGCCGACCTGGTAGCGGAACTGTATGCGCGCAACAAGGAGAAAGCCCCCGTTGCCGGAAACCTCCGCGAACTGGAACGTCGCTTCACCCTGCCGTCGGGAACGGCACCCACCGGCATCGCTTTCGAGAACCAGTTGGACATCCGCATCCTGCAAGAAAAGCTGCTGCTCTACAACGTCTCTTACGACGAACTCTACCGGGAACTGAAGACCGCTTTCAAGGAAAACAGTGTGGCAATGCTGCATTCCTACCAGCAATACCTGCCCATCGGCATCGTGGGACGCGAAAGCACGGTGAACGAGATACTGCGGCAGACGTTGATACAGACCCGTCCCGACAGCAAGGGGCAAGTAGAATATGTACCCCTGCGCGAGTTGGTGACGATTACCCCGGCAGAAGACCTGAAAACGATTACCGCCGGCCGCAACGGCGAATACATCCCCTTCCGCTTCTATGGAGTGGACGATGCCGAGGCGGCGATGGCACAGGTGAAGCAGACCGCCGATGCCACCGGCGACTGGGATACGGCTTTCTCGGGCAGCTTCTTTTCCAATCGCAAGATGCTGGACGAACTGGTCGTGATACTTTTCATCTCCATCCTGCTGATGTATTTCATCCTCGCCGCCCAGTTCGAGAGCTTTGTGCAGCCGCTTATCGTGTTGCTCGAAATCCCCATCGACGTCGCTTTCGCCCTGTTGCTGCTATGGATATGCGGGCATACGCTGAATCTGATGTCCGCCATCGGACTGATTGTGACGTGCGGTATCATCATCAACGACTCCATCCTGAAGCTGGATGCCATCAATGAACTGCGCAAGTCCGGTATGCCCCTGTTGGAGGCGATTCACGAAGCCGGCCGCCGCAGGTTGCGCCCCATCATCATGACGTCGCTCACCACCATCTTTGCAATGGTGCCGTTGCTGTTCTCGTTCGATATGGGCTCCGAGTTGCAGAAGCCGTTGTCAATCGCCATGATTGGCGCCATGTTTGTGGGCACGCTGGTCAGTCTGTTCATCATCCCCCTGATATATTGGTTTATTTATAAGAAACACGCCTGAGATATGAAGAAATTGATATTTATACTTCTTTGCTGTTGCTGCACGCTCTGCTCATACGCCCAACGCCGGATAACGCTCGACTTGCAGCAGACCATCCGGATGGCAAACGACAGTTCGCTGGAAGCGTTCCGCACCAAGAACATGTACCTGTCCGGTTATTGGGAGTATCGCACCTTTAAGGCGAACCGCCTGCCCAGTCTGACACTGAACATGACGCCCGCCCAGTACAACCGCGACATCACCAAGCGCTACGATTCCGAGCAGGACCTCGACGTCTATCGCAGTCAGCAATCCTTTTATGCCTATGGCAACCTCGCCATCCGGCAGAACTTCGACCTCACGGGCGGTACCTTCTATCTGGATACCGAACTGGGCTATATGCGCAGCTTCGGCACTAACAAATACACCCAGTTTACGAGCGTTCCGGTGCGGCTGGGTTACTCGCAAAGCCTCGTGGGCTACAACCCCTTCCGGTGGGAGCGCAAAATCGAACCGCTGAAGTACGAGAAAGTCAAGAAAGAATATATCTACAATGCCGAGCAGGTTTCCGAGCAAGCCACCTCTTATTTCTTCGACCTTGCCATGGCGCAGGCGGAATATGACCTGGCAAAGGAGAACGCCGTTTCCACCGATACGCTCTACCGCATCGGTATGCAGCGTCTCAAGATAGCCTCTATCAGCCGTGCCGACCTGCTGACGCTGAAACTCGATGTGGTGAACGCGCGCAACACCCTGCAGAATGCCGCCAGTTCGCTGAAGCGGGCGATGTTCTCGTTGGCGTCTTTCCTCAATCTGGAGAAGAATACCGAAATCGAGGTCAGGCTTCCCGGCCGTCCGCAGTCGCTCGTCATTCCGGTGGATGAGGCGTTGACGGCGGCGCAGGCCAACAATCCGGAGTTTCTGGGACTGCGGCAGAACGTGCTCGAAGCGGAGCGGAACGTGGACAAGACCAAAAAGGAATCCCGCTTCAACGCCAGCATCAATGCCAGTGTCGGTTTCAACCAGGTGTCGGAGAAGTTCAGCGGTGCTTATCAGAACCCCATGCAGCAAGAGATGGTTTCGGTCAGCGTCTCCATTCCCTTGGTGGACTGGGGGGTACGTAAGGGCAAGTACAACATGGCTCGCAACAACTACAACGTGGTGAAGACGTCCTCCCGCCAAAGCGAAATCAGCATCGAGGAAGAGGTCATCATGACCGTTTCCGACTTCAACGTGCAGCAGGGGCTGGTCGCCAGTGCCGAAGAGGCGCTCGACCTTTCCGTGCTGGCATATAACGAGACGCGCCAGCGCTTCATCATCGGCAAGGCGGATATCAACAGCCTGACCCTTTCGCTGAACAGGCAGCAGGAGGCGCAGCGCAACTATATCTCCGCCCTCAAGAATTATTGGTTGAATTATTATAAGATAAGGAAACTGACGTTGCATGATTTTGCATCGGGGTTCTCGTTGTCGGAGAAGTTTGATTATGAAAACTAAGGGGATTTACGATTTGACGATTTACTATTTACTATTTACTATTTACGATTTGATGGTATAATGAAATGAATAAGGCTTCTTCCTTCACTCTCATCATTGCGTTCGTTTGCCTGGCACTCGTCGGCATTGCGCTCATACCGTTGCTTCCGGTCAAGCTCAACCCGTCGCGCAGTCTGCCGGGCTTCTCGGTAGGCTTCACCATGCCGGGAGCTTCGTCGAGGGTGGTGGAGATGGAAGTAACCAGCAAACTGGAAGCCATGCTCGCCCGCATACGCGGAGTGAAGAAGCTGAACTCCACTTCCGGCAACGGCTCCGGCAACATCACGGTGGAACTGGACAAGCACGCCGATATCGACGCCGTCCGCTTCGAAGCCTCCACCGTCATCCGCCAGACCTGGCCGCAACTTCCCGAAGGCGTCTCTTATCCTTATATACGGATGAAAGTGCCCGACCAGGAAGCCGCACGCCCTTTCATGTCGTTTACGCTGAACGCCCCCTCCACGCCGATACTGATTCAGCGCTATGCCGAGGAGCACATCAAGCCGCGACTGGCTCAGATAGCCGGCATCTATAAGATAGAACTGAGCGGCGCCACCCCGATGGAATGGCGATTGGAGTACGACAGCGAGCGACTGCGCACATTGGGCGTCACCCTCAGCCAGATACGCGATGCCGTGAGGCGCCACTACCGCAAGGAATTCCTGGGGACGCACAACGTGGATACCGGTGCGGGCAACAGTCAGTGGATTCGCCTCGCCCTGGTGCCGGACGGCACTTCGAACACCCTCGACCCCGCTTCCATCGTTGTCTCGGTATCCGACGGAAAGGTTATCCGCCTGGACGAGCTGGTGACCGTGACCCGTGTGGAAGAAGCTCCGCAAAGCTATTACCGCATCAACGGACTGAACTCCATCTACCTGTCCGTGACGGCGGAGGAAACCGCCAACCAGTTGCAACTGAGCCGCGAAATCCTGAAGGAAATGGACGGCATCCGCACCTTGCTTCCCGCAGGCTATGAAGTGCATTCCAGCTATGACGCCACCGAATACATCCGCGAAGAACTGGACAAAATCTACTTCCGCACCGCGCTGACGGTGATTATCCTCCTCGTGTTTGTCTGGCTCATAACCCGCCGTTGGCGCTATCTCACCCTCATTGTCACCAGCCTGGCGGTGAACATTGCGGTCGCCCTTATTTTCTACTACCTTTTCGGATTGGAGATGCAGCTCTATTCGCTGGCGGGTATCACCGTATCGCTCAATCTGGTGATAGACAGCACCATCGTCATGACCGACCATATCCTGCACCGCCGTAACCTGAAAGCTTTCATGTCTGTGCTGGCGGCAACGCTCACCACAATGGGGGCATTGGTGGTTATCTTCTTCCTGGACGATAAAATCAAACTGAACTTGCAGGACTTCGCCGCAGTGGTCATCATCAATCTGGCGGTATCGCTGCTGGTATCTCTTTTCTTCGTCCCGTCCATGATTCAGAAGATTGGTCTGGACAACCGCCGCACAAAACAGACTTCCGGCATCCGATTCCGCCTCCTGCCATTCCGTTCGGGACGAAGCATCTCCTCTGCCGCAGACAGGAAACACCCCCGTTTCTATTCTTTCCGGAGATTCCTTCGCCGTTTCCCGGTCTACTTCACCCGCTGCTACTCGGTGCTTATCCGCTTCCTCCGCCGTTGGCGCTGGGCGGTGTGCATCCTGTTGATACTGGGCTTCGGCCTCCCTGTCTTCCTCCTTCCCGAAAAACTGGAAGAGGAAGGCAAGTGGGCGGAATTCTACAGCAAGACCCTCGGCTCGTCCACCTATAAAGAGTCCGTGAAACCCATTGTGGACAAAGTCCTCGGCGGAACGCTCCGCCTATTTGTGCAGAAAGTGTACGAAGGCAGTTACTTCACCCGCAACGAAGAAGTGGTGCTGTACGCCAACGCCAACCTGCCCAACGGCAGCACCCTGGAGCAGATGAACACTTTGATGAAGCGCATGGAAACCTACCTCAGCGAATTCAAGGAAATCAAGCAATTCCACACCTCTATTTATAATCCGCGTCGCGCCACTATCAGCGTCTACTTCAAGAAGGAGTATCAGAACAGCGGCTTCCCTTACCAACTGAAAGCCGCCATGATAAGCAAGGCGCTGGAACTGGGCGGCGGAAGCTGGGGCGTGTACGGACTGCAAGACCAGGGCTTCAGCAACGACGTCCGCGAAAGCGCCGGTTCCTACCGCGTCAAGATGTACGGCTACAATTACGACGAACTCTATGAGTGGGCGGAGAAGCTGAAAGCCAAACTCCTGACGCACCGCCGCATCAAGGAGGTACTGATTAATTCGGAATTCTCGTGGTGGAAGGACGACTATCAGGAGTATTACTTCAACCTGAACAAAGAGCTGATGGCCCGACAGGACATCAGTGCGCAACAGCTTTTCGCGGCTGTGCAACCCATCTTCGGCCGGAACATGGAGATTGGTTCGGTGCTGACCGAGGAAGGCGCGGAGGGAATCCGGCTTTCTTCCCGCCAGTCTCATGAATACGATATCTGGGCAATGCGCTTCTTCCCCAACGGCGCCGACGACACCAAGCACTACAAGCTGTCCGAACTGGCGAAAGTGGAGAAGGGGCAGATGCCGCAGGAGATAGCGAAGGAGCGGCAGCAATACCGCCTTTGCCTGCAATACGAGTACATCGGTTCCAGTGAAATGGGAAGCCGCATCCTGAAGCGTGACCTGGAGGAATTCAACGCCACCCTGCCGATGGGCTACACCGCCGAGTCCGACAGCAGTTCGTGGTCATGGGGCAAGAAGGACAACAAGCAATATTTGTTCCTGCTGGTGGTGATAGCGATTATCTTCTTTACCACTGCCATCCTGTTCAACTCGCTGAAGCAGCCGCTCGCCATCATCTTCGTGATTCCGGTGTCCTACATCGGCGTGTTCCTCACCTTCTACTGGTTCGGACTGAATTTCGACCAGGGCGGTTTCGCTTCGTTCGTCCTTTTGTGCGGCATCACGGTCAATGCCAGTATCTACATTCTGAACGAGTACAACGGCATTCGTCGCCGCTATCCCCGTTTGTCTTCGCTCCGCGCCTATACCAAAGCCTGGAATGCCAAAATCGTGCCCATTTTCCTGACGGTGGTTTCAACCATTCTCGGCTTTATTCCGTTTATGGTTGGTACGGAGAAGGAAGCGTTCTGGTTCCCGTTGGCTGCGGGCACTATCGGCGGATTGGTAATGTCCGTCATCGGCATTTTCTTTTTCCTGCCGGTATTTGTTTTGAAGAGGGAGGGAAGGAGAGGCCGAAAGTGAATGGAACACGGAGGCACAGAGACACAGAGCTTTTTATACTTTGTGCGGAAAGTGATATCTCTGTGTTCGATATATTCGATATCTAAATAGTAAGTTTTATATGAGAGACCAAGTAGTTTTAGCGCGCAACGCGCTTCTGAATGACATCCCCCTGTTTACTTTAGTGGGGAAAGACAAGTTTGCCCTGCAGACTTTAGAGTTTTATTATTCCCTGGCAAAGGAAGAATGCAGTCCCGAATTCGTCCAGGACCTGGAACTCCTGATACAAGATTTCAGGAAGTTCAGGGAAGATAATCCGGGGATTGTGAAAGTGCCGGACTTATGATATAGAATGCTGATTGACAAGGATGAAGAAGCAGTGCCAAAAGTAAATCAAACACAGAGTCACAGAGACACAGAGCTTTTTCAAGTGCTCAACATAAAATCTCTGTGCCTCTGTGTCTTTGTGTTCAATCTTTAAATAATGCGTTTTGTCCCCTCCCATACCGCATGGCCATTAGCACATTAGCATATTTGCACATTGACACATTAGCACATTGCCACATTAAAAACACTGGGAAGTTTTTGCACTAAAAACCGTCATCCGTCACTTTTCCTTATAACTGTCTGTTGATGAAATCTTTAAACCGTGACGGATTGAGTGACGGTTAGTGATGGTTTGCTTAAACCTTCACTCGATTTTCCGCTCGTATCTCCCCCTTTTTCTTCCGTAACTTCCTATGACTAAGGCTTTCCGCATCTCGTATTTACCCTTCTTCTCCTTGTGCTCAAATAACCTTTATTAACACGGATTTTGCTGCCTTTTTGCCCTTTCCTCCTTAAAAACCCCTTCTTAAACTCAAAAACTCCTCTTATAAACTCAAAAACTCATGAACTTACCAACTAAAACGCCTGTACTTTACCCCTTAAACCCCTGTGTATAATACGCAAAAGCACCGCCAAAAACTCTACAAATCCTCCAGTTAATCTTCGTCCCTCGTTCGGGGGCTGAACAGCCCCGGGACGAGGGCTCTCCGGTTTTCGTACGCGGGCCGGACAGCCCCCGCCGCGGAAACAAGGAAATACACGAAGCTTGGTTGCATTTTCCATGCACTTTTTAAGGATTATCCACGCGTGATTGGAAGAAAAAGTACAGGCATTCCGGTGCTTGAACCCGTGGTTTTCTCCTGATAGTAGCACCGTTTATAGTAGAATTGCAAGGTTTTTGAGGAGGAACGGGCGAAAAGGCAGCAAAATCCGTGTTAATAAAGGTTATTTGAGAAGAGTCGGAAAAAGGACGAAGTAAGTCGGTAGACTCATTCATTCAAAGGAAGTTACAGACGGAAAGGGCGGGAAATTCCGTCCAAAAAGAGTGACGGTTCGGGAAAACCGTCACTAACCGTCACGCCATCCGTCACTTGATAAGTATTTCACCCATAGACTGTTATATCGAAAAGTGACGGATGACGGTTTTAGAGTGAAAAAACTCGTAGTAGTTTTGTTGCAAAATGCCCTGAAGGGCAAAAGCATCGTATCTATGATTATGCCCTTTCAGGGCGCAGATGTAGGAATAACGCTGAGTCCCAGGGTGTTACCCTGGGCTGTAAGATTAAAGGCTTTCAGCCTTAGGCTGCGCAGTGGTGTTATGTTAATGTGATAATGTGCGGATATGATGATGTGATAATGCGCGGATATGATGATGTGATAATGTGCGGATATGATGATGTGATAATATGCGGATATGATGATACGATAATATGTAGGTGAACCAGGACAGAGGCGTCAATATTATTAAGCGTCTGCCCTGCCTGGCCTCAGGCTGAAAGCCTTCTATCTTACAGCCCGCGGGTAACACCCCGGGGAAAAGCCCCCCTACCCATGCGCCCTGAAAGGGCATAATCATAGATAGGACGCTTTTGAGGATGTGTCAAAACGCACTATTAAAAGATTGAACACAGAGGCACGGAGGCACAGAGAAGTTATTTAGAGCACTTTAAAAAACTCTGTGTCTCTGTGACTCTGTGTTCAATTCACTTTCGGGAAGATTCACAAATTTGTGAACAGGGAATATTCCTGATTGTTTTGAGCAGGTTGAACCGAGGCGGAAGCCATTATTATATATAAATTCTTGTGTTTTTACCGGGTGAAAATGATTCGTTATTGCACCCTAAATGATAAAGACAAGGTGTTTTTTGATGAAAATTGCGGGAATTTGGGGGATTTTTGATGGTTTCGGAATATACTGTAAATTAGGTATTTAGAAAGCTTGCGGGATAAAATGGGACAACTTGCGGGAGAAAATGGGACAACAAGTGACCCAAAAAGCTTGGAGGGAAAGTTCGATTTCTCTACCTTCGCCGTATGTTAAGAATCAGAAACGTGTGAAACAGATGAAAACAAGAGCAACGGACATATTTAACACTTATCATTTGGAGGTTTGGAATAAATTTCTAAACACACACACACACACACACACACACACATGCCCAGACGTCTCCTAATAATGAAAATTTAGGAAATAAACAACCCCTCCTTCTTTTTTTATCTATTATATTTTTCTGCTTTCTATCCTGCCTTCCCGTCCCGGTGGTTGCCGGAGAGACAGGCATTACCGATATTTCAATTCCCTGCGGCAACCTCTTCGTGTCCCTGCCGCTCCTGCTTGTAGTCGCCATTTTGCTCATAGCCGCCGTTTGGGTCATTACCGCCGGGCCGGTCTTTGCGGTTCGCCGTAAGAAGAGCCGAGTCAGCTCCCGAACCACTCCCCAAGAATTCACCAAAGTAACAGACAATATGCTGAAAAGACTTCTGCTTTTGTCGCTCTCCGCACTGCCCTTGCTGCCCCTTGCGGCACAGGAAGCGATGCCGGACAGCGCATACACTTTCCGCTTTGTACGCGAGAAGGAGACGTTTCTTGTCCCCTACCGGGACAATGCCCCTACGCTCCGGCGGATTATCCAGAGGCTGGACTCCTGCCGGTCACAACTCCGCAGCGGCTATTATTATGTCAACATCACCGGGTATGTCCCCCGGGGGACAAACGAG
>ENA-OYYE01000387-OYYE01000387.1-human-gut-metagenome-genome-assembly--contig:-NODE-387-length-23725-cov-8.295649_pt1 | contig 23725 bp, 24 predicted proteins | sample MGYA00243244_ERZ653437 | MGnify/ENA primary metagenome ERZ653437 (study PRJEB26926, sample SAMN06165130) | human gut metagenome | biome: ENVO:00009003; feature: ENVO:2100002; material: ENVO:00002003...
CTTCTCTCCCTCGCTTACGAACAGAAAACAACCTCCTTTTCTGTTCCACAAATGCGCAAAAGGACAATAATCCCGCTGTAAAGGCATTCTGGAGGGGGTAAGGTGTTTCATAATCTTTTCTTTATTCTGTTAGTAATGAATGGATTAAAGTGTTTTTTAAACGTTCGTCTGAAAAACACCAGAACAGGACTTTCTTATTTGTTTATACGCCTGAACAGGAAGTATAATGACTATGAGAGAAATACGTTGGGAAAAAAAAGCGAATGATATGTATAATTATTAACAGGAAAAACTTATCTTTATCCCGTTTTTCAGACGAACGTCTAAAAAACACTTTGAACCCTCTAAGGGATTGGTAATCTGACGGATAGGCATGATGAATGTGCACGTTTCGGAAAAAACGCTGTTGGACGCTATGGTGGGGAGGTAAATTAAGATTTAGACAAAAGAACAGATAAGAAAGAGGATATATACTGTCATTGTCACTTTGGCTGTCGGTCGACGTGCACTTCTATGCCGGCTGAATCCAAGTCGGCTCCCATAGGCGGATTTCGTTTGGAAAGTTTCAGGTCGATACTTTCGATGGAAGGAAAATCGTGTAACAGTCGCTGGATAATTCGTCCGCACACATGTTCCAAGAGTTTGGACGGGAGGTCCATCTCCTCTTTTACCGCATGATATATATCTGCATAGTTCACGGTGTCGGTCACATCATCGGTCTCTGCGGCAGTGGCAATATCGACTTTCAGCCGTAGACTGACGGTAAATTCATTACCCACTAATGTTTCCTGTGCTCCTACTCCGTGATAGGAGAAGAAACGCATGTTCTTTAAAAATATGTAGCTATTCATTGGGATGCCGGTCAAAGTGTCTTTTCTGCAAACTTAGGGAGAAATAACCGGTTTTGCAAATGCACGGATGAAAAATAGCATCAACTTATCAAATAAAAATAGTAAAAATAAAAACAGGAAGTTCATATGCCAATTTACATTTATATATTTTTACGCAAACGTCTATATTCATGTCACATTGTCAACTGCCATATCACAGAAAGAGAGATTTTCCTCCGTACTTCAGGGGTAACTCCGTCTTTTTTTCAAGGCAATGCAGCCGGATAAACAATCCGGTACAGAGATTGAAAAAAAAAGAAGAAAGCCCCGCTTATGGCGGAACAGGACTTTTATCCATCTTAATGCCTTTCATGCCCAACGACACCCGAACCGGAGTCATCAGTTGCGGTTGCGCCACTTGCCGGACAAGATACTCCCACAATTCCCTTTCGGCTTTGGTCTTATCAGCCGGAGTCGTAGCAGTATTATAATTATCTACCAGAGTTCTTAGTTGGACTAAGGCATGCTCTCCCGCTTTATACCCTGTCAGAGCGTTAGTTGTTGAGTCCCTAATCTGTGCATCTTCATCTTTTGCTATACTAATTCGAAGAAACGCAAAATTAACATAATTCTCAAGCAACCCATCGGTCATCTGATCGGTATCCTGAGTTTTAGTCCCCGACGCCATCAGCTTTTGAGGCGTTTTGTTTTGATCCAGCCCCATTTTATAATATTCCACTCCATCCGCTATCAGATCTCCCGCCATTATCATAGCCCCGCTCTTTACCATTTTAGATAGTTTTATTCTCAGACGGCGTCCGGTGCCATCCTTCACTCCTCCCAACGACGAAAGTGTGCCCGTAGGCGTGGCAGGCTTGGTAAAACGGGTACCGGTATTAAAACCTGAAGCATCGTGCTCGATAAAAGAGTAGAAATACCTGCCTGTCTTATTATCCTGCGAATCTTCATCCTGTGTTTTTTTTTCAATACTTGTCCCGGGAGTTTTAACCTCTTCGCGCACATCCGCAGAAATCAATTCCCCCGAATCAAAAACAGCTTTCTCCCCCGTCTCATTAAAGTACCATGCAGCCGTCAGGTGTTCTTTCATAGCAAGAACAGCTGCTAAAACTTCATCGCGCAACGTGAAATCTGCAGACTCTGGGAGGCTTACTACCAGATCCCTGAAAGAATCTTTTTGAACATTCTTGAAGTAATCTCCCTGCGACAAATTATCGTCCGCCTCCGTTTTATAAGTTTTCGCTAATTGTTCCCGTGCAACTTTTACCTCCTCTTTTTTTGCAAGGTGCATAGGATCACTGTCTTTTGCTGGGACGGCAAACGCAGCATATTCGCTCTTAAGGGGGTCAGAAAGGCGCGTATCTTTCCCACGCCTAAATCCTTTAAATTCGGCATCGGTCATGATCTGTATCTGTATTTTCCCCGAAGTACCCACCTTATTTATGCCGTCGATTATATCTCTCATCATCACATGGGCATTAGGCTTATTGCCGTATTCCGCCCAAAGTGCAGTCGACAACTCTTTGATATAATCAGGGGAGGTGGGCACGAACTCAAAAGGAGCAGAAGAAACTGTTACAGGTATAGCCGGTAGAAGAGGCAGTTTGGGAACAGCCCGGTGTATCTCCGCTTCTAGCAGCTCCTCCGACCCCAATTCTACCGTGTCGAGATATATCTTGCGTTGCGCCACAGGCAATGTCGCCGCACCTGACCGTATCCCTTTTATCAATGTACCTTGGGTTTGAGTCAAAGGTCTGTTGTCTTTAAACTCTACACATCCGCTTTCGTGCGGTTTGTTAGGCAAAACTCGCGATTCGGTCTGCCTGCAATTATCTTTTACAGCTTCCATGTCGCATTATTTACAGGATAATTAACCAATATCCAACTACGAAAATACAAAAAAATAATGGAAAATGAAAATATTTCCGAAAAGATCTCCCAAATATAGCAATACTTCGCGCGCGTATATTGTTCTTTTTTTAGGGCTAACTTGCATGGAGTGCCCGATAGAAAGTTCTTCCCTTTTAGAATTGCTAAGATATATGCATATTCCCACTAAATTTCTACTGCTCCGATTTTTATGCAAGGAGTCGGACACGCGTAAAAAAGAAAGTGTGCCAAAAGCGGTTTATGTTCAGCACGGCAGGCTGACACGTTTGTCCGGCTTTTGGTACACTTTCGACACATTTATAACAATCCGGTAATTAAAAAAAGGTTCTTTTTATCGTCCGGTCTGCGCTATCAATTCCCTGATCCTTTCATTCAGGCTTTCTGCTTCCATGAGTTGCTCAATCGTGAGGTGCATCCGATAGCGCCAATAATGACGCGGATTGGCGGGAATGTTGATCCGTTCCTCCTGCGCATTCAGATTGCGCCATTTGCCGTCTATCGACATCCAGTCTTGCAGGGACAGGATGCAGAGAATGGAATTGCTGTAGAGATGATTGCGCACCACTTCTTCGCACAGTTCGGGGGTGGCTACCGACGGGGCGGCGCCGTAATGGCCCAGCATGGTGTTGTAATAGCGTTGCGTTTGCAGGAAGTCTTCTTCCCACCAGCCGCGCAGGGTGGACATGTCGTGGGTGGAGATGGTGCATACGGAACGGTAGGGATACCAGTCGGGATGCCCGAACTCCTGGGCGGGGTCTTTGGGCATACGTTGTATCTCCAAAGACAGGATGCGCAAGTCGTTCATCACCCATTCCACGCAATCGGGTATCATTCCCAGGTCTTCGCCGCATACTAGCATACGGGTGGACTGCGTCAGTTGAGGCAGTTTCCTCATGGCTTCCTGCCGCCAGAACTCGTTGTGGCGGTGGTAGTAGTACTGATTGTACAGGCGATTGAAGGCGGCTTTGTCCCAATCGTTCAGCGAGCGGTAGATGTAATCGTGCTGCACGCCGATACGCGGATGGTATTTGTCCGGTTCGTGGCGGTCGCGTACGAACAGCACGTCGCTGATAAGTGCGTACAGCCCGTCACGAATCCACACACTGTCTTCGTCCGTCTTTCCGGCAAAGTAGGCTTCCACCTTGCGTTGGGTGTCGAACTCGGGACGCATCCGGTAAATCTCCCAGGTGTCGGTTGGTTCGATGAACGTTTGTTTCACGAAGTCGGTATGCGGGCCGAACATCTGGCCGAGGAAATACTCGTGGATGTACGGTTTCAGGAAGAAGTCTTCGCGGAATGAGAGGCCGTAGCTCTCGATTTCTTCGCGCGTCATGGGCAGGGCGGGCACAAACTGACCCAGCAAACCGTGTACGGCATTCAAAGGTATCTCCCAAATGCGGAAGAAGCCGAGGATGTGGTCGATGCGGTAGGCGTCGAAGTATTCCGCCATTTTGCGGAAACGCTTCATCCACCAGGCATAGCCGTCTTGCTCCATCACTTCCCAGTTGTAGGTGGGGAATCCCCAGTTCTGTCCGTTGGCGGAGAAGTCATCGGGTGGAGCGCCCGCCTGTCCGTTCAGGTTGAAGTAGTAAGGTTCCGTCCAGGCGTCCACACTGTTGCGGCTGATGCCGATGGGAATGTCGCCTTTCAGCACTACGCCGTTGGCGCGGGCATGTTCGGTGGCGGCAAGCAGTTGCAAGTGCAGGTTGAACTGGATGTAATAGTAAATCGCGATATGGGGATAGTCGGCGGAGCCGGGCTTGCAGAGCTTCTCCACTTCGTTGGCATCGTAAGTGTTGTATTTCGGCCATTCGCGGAAATCAGGTGTCTTGTAGGCATCGCGCAGGTAGCTGAACACGGCATAGGGCTGTAACCATTCTTTGTTCGACTCGAAGAACTTGGCGAAAGCCTCGGAAGACAGTACCTTTTCCCCTTCCTGCTTGAAAATCAACCGGAAATATTCCCACTTGGTGCGGTTGACCGCTTCATAATCCACAGCGGGCAGGGCGTTCAGTTCTTTTTGTTTTTCTTTGAACTCTGCCATCGCTTTTTCATCCTTCAGCGTGCCCAATTGTTTCAGGTCCGTGTACATGGGATGGAAAGCATAAATGGAGATGCTGTTGTAGGGATAAGAATCGGTCCACTTATGCGTCATCGTAGTGTCATTAATGGGCAATATCTGTACGGCCTTCTGGTGGGTGCTGACTGCCCAGTCAATCATTTTCTTCAAATCACTAAAATCTCCTACTCCGAAGCTGTCGCGCGAACGGAGCGAGAAGACCGGTACGGCGACACCCGCACCCTTCCACGCCGGCAGGCTGAAGTATACGTAGCGGTCGCCGATGGCTAACGTCTCGTCCGGACCGATTTGCGGGTCTGCCATGTAGCGGTTGGGGTTGTTTTCCCAGCACACGGCACGGTGTTCTTTCTTATTATATAGGATGAATTTGTACTCCAGCGGGAAGCTGATCTTTCCGGCATCCACTTCCACTTGCCATTCGGGGAAATCGGCGTCGCTCATGAGCACGGCCTTTTCGGGGTCCCAATTGCCGAATAAGGGCTGGTTGCCGCAAATGCCCAGGCAATGGTCGCTGTCGATGCACGGGGCATAGGCTTTTATCAGGAGTCCTTTTTCAAAGCCTGTCGGGGGAGCGGTACGTTCCCGGTGCGCCAGCAGGGATTCGGTAAAGGCGGAAGAATAGAAATACTGTTGTTCCGGCAGGTTTTTCCAACAATCTTCTATTCGGTAGGTCTTTTGGGGATTTCCTGCTACGTAGAGCGTGCGTGGAAGGCTGTTCCACTCTGAACGTATAGTTTTGCCGTCGCGATAGATGTGATAACTGTATTGGACGGTTCCGTTTTCGGGCATTGCAATGTCCACCTGGGCTGTCCAATGAATGCCGTCCACAGTTTGCAAGGGAACGGCTTTCTCCGGTTGTTCGTTTCCGAGTTCGGGGAGAGAGCCTGAGACTCTGACTTCTTCACCCCAATTGGTTCGGTACTCGATATTAAATAATAGTATCATATATATTAGATTTAGAAATAGCAATAGCTGCATTGATTATGCAAGTATAGAAAATATTCGCCATAATCAAGCAGCCATCAATATCTAAGTCATTTAAAATCCTATGCAAACGTTTGCTCTTTTGAGATTTTGAGATTTTGAGTTTTTGAGTTGGTAAGTTGGTGAGTTTTTGAGTTCTTAAGTTCTTAAGTTTTTGAGTTCTTAAGTTTTTAGGTTGATAAGTTTTTGAGTTTATTTGGCTTTTAAGTTCGGGCTTCATAATCCCGCAAACTTAAAAACTCAAGAACTCATCCTCTCTCTAACTTAAAACCTCATCCCCTCCAACTTAAAAACTCAAAAACTCACCAACTCAAAAACTTAAATTCTCATCCGCAGCGGGATGCACCGCAAGTCTTGCAAATCAGGCATCCTTCCTGGTAAACTAAGGTTTCGTTGCCGCAGTTGGGGCATTTCTTGCCTTTGGCTTCCGTGCCGTCCTGAATGTATTTCTTCAAGGCGCGTTCCACACCGTTCTTCCAGGTATTGATGCTCTCGCTGTCTAATTGCAGCGAACCTACCAACTTGATAACTTGCTCGATAGGCATCCGATAACGTAACACGCCGGAAATCAATTTGGCGTAGTTCCAATATTCCTTGTTGAACTTCTCGGACAGACCTTCGATGGTAATCTTGTATCCGCGCTTGTTTTCGAACTGGAAGTCATAGCGCTTGTTGCCGTTTTCATCCACATTCTTTATGATGTGTCCCGTAGAGACGTTCTTCGGCAGAATGATACCTTCGTCGTCATCCTGAAGACCGGTGAAGATTTCGTAGGGATGCCCGTCTAATAAGCCGACGAATGCCACCCACTTTTCTTTGTTGTTCTGGAAACGAACCACGTCTGCATCGAGTACTTTCGGACGGACTTCGACTACCGTAGGCGGTTTGCAAGGAGGAAGTTCTTCTTTCTTGTCGCTCTTGGTCGAAATCAGTACGCCGGAACGGGAACCGTCGCGGTAGACCGTACAGCCTTTGCAACCCGACTTCCACGCTTCCACATACAGCCGGTTCACCAAATCCTCGTCCACATCGTTGGGCAGGTTGATGGTCACGCTGATGGAGTGGTCTACCCATTTCTGGATGCGACCTTGCATTTTTACTTTCATCAGCCAGTCCACGTCGTTGGACGTTGCCTTATAATAAGGTGATTTGGCTACCATTTCATCCACCTCTTCCTGGCTGTATCGTTTGGCCGGGTTGAGTCCCTGTGCTTCCATCCAGGTGACGAATTTAGGATGGAACACGATGTATTCTTCGAAAGCGTCGCCTGTTTCGTCAACAAAGTCGATGCGCACATTGGCATCATTGGGGTTGACTTTCCGGCGGCGTTTGTAGACGGGGAGGAAGACGGGTTCGATTCCCGAAGTGGTCTGGGTCATCAAACTGGTGGTCCCGGTCGGTGCAATCGTGAGACAGGCGATGTTGCGCCGTCCGTATTTCTTCATTTCTTCATACAATTCCGGGTCGGCTTCGCGCAGGCGGTTGATGAAAGGATTGTTCTTTTCACGTTCCGTATCGTAGATTTCGAATGCGCCGCGTTCTTTCACCATCTCCACGGAGGAACGATAGGCGGTGAGTGCAATCGTCTTGTGTACCTGCTCCGAGAAAGTGGTGGCTTCTTCGGTTCCGTAGCGCAAGCCGAGTGCTGCGAGCATATCTCCTTCGGCCGTGATACCTACACCCGTACGACGTCCCTGTCCGCTTTTCTTGTAGATTTTCTGCCATAGCACGCTTTCGGTCTGCTTCACGTCTTCACCTTCCGGGTCGGCGTTGATTTTCTCCATAATGCGTTCTATCTTCTCCAGTTCCAGGTCGATGATGTCGTCCATGATTCGCTGGGCGAGCGCTACATGCTTCTTGAACAGGTCGAAGTCGAAATAGGCATCCGGCTTGAACGGGTTTACAACGTAGGAATATAAGTTGATGGCCAATAAACGGCAGGAGTCGTAGGGGCACAAAGGAATTTCACCGCAGGGATTGGTCGATACGGTGCGATAGCCTAAGTCGGCATAGCAGTCGGGTACGGATTCTTTCAGGATGGTGTCCCAAAAGAGTACGCCGGGTTCGGCGGACTTCCATGCATTGTGCACGATTTTCTTCCATAAGGCAGTGGCACTGATTTCTTTTTTGACGATAGGGTCGGCGGAGTCTATCGGATATTGCTGTACATAAGGTTTGCCATCTACGGCGGCTTGCATAAAGGCGTCGTCCAGTTTCACGGAAACGTTGGCACCGGTCACCTTGCCTTCCGTCATCTTAGCATCGATAAAGGCTTCCGAGTCCGGGTGCTTAATGGAAACACTCAGCATCAATGCGCCGCGGCGACCGTCTTGGGCCACTTCTCGGGTGGAGTTGGAATAGCGTTCCATGAAAGGAACCAATCCGGTGGAGGTCAATGCGGAATTCTTCACCGGCGAGCCTTTCGGACGGATGTGCGACAGGTCATGTCCTACGCCGCCACGGCGCTTCATCAACTGCACCTGTTCTTCATCTATCTTGAAAATGGCACCGTATGAATCGGCTTTTCCGTCCACACCGATTACAAAACAGTTGGAAAGGGAAGCTACCTGGTAATTGTTTCCGATACCTGTCATCGGGCTTCCTTGCGGAACGATGTATTTGAAATGGTCGAGCAGTCCGAACAGTTCCTCCGGACTTAAGGGATTAGGATACTTCGCCTCGATGCGGGCTACTTCGTTCGCTATTCTCCAATGCATGTCTTCCGGGGACTTCTCATAGATGTTTCCGAAAGAATCCTTGACTGCATATTTGTTTACCCAAACTCTTGCAGCCAGTTCGTCGCCTTGAAAATATCGTAAAGATTCTTCGTAGGCTTCGTCATAAGAATAAATTTTCTGTTCCACGATGCTATAATTCTTAGATTCAGTTGTAAATAAGTAAAAGTTGTAGAAGTCGTACTTATCGTTAACAAATGTGCCTGCAAATCTATGAATGTTTTTTGGCTTGGCAAAATAAAAATTGATGTTTTTCTATGGAAGACTGAAGTTTTCCTTTTCTTTAATTTATAATTCTGAAAATTAACGAGTTGTATTTTGAGCGGATGCTTGAAGTTTTCCAAAAAGAATATTGTTCAACGATTTACCGTATTTAGCAATTGTTTTTTCGAAAACTTTGCTGAATATAAATGGGCGCTTTGACTTACATTCTTTGATTCTTTTTATATATTTGCAGAAAAAAGAAAGTATGGAAAGCTTAAAACAAAGAAGAACTATCCGAAAATACCAGCAGAAAGATATTTCCGCTGATTTGTTAAATGATTTGCTCGAAACTTCTTTCCGCGCTTCTACGGTGGGGAATATGCAGGTTTATAGCGTAATCGTTACCCGTGAACCGGCGCGGAAAGCCAAGTTGGCGCCCGCTCATTTCAACCAACCGATGGTGCAGACGGCTCCGGTTGTGCTGACTTTCTGCATCGATTTGCGTCGGTTCAGCCAATGGTGCGAACTGAGAAAGGCGGAGCCCGGTTATAATAATTTTGAGTGGTTTGTGACCGGTGCCGTCGATACGCTGCTGGTGGCGCAAACTTTCTGTGTGGCTGCGGAGGAAAAAGGATTGGGCATTTGTTATCTGGGAACTACCACTTATAACCCCCAAATGATTATCGATGCGCTGGAACTGCCGGAACTGGTATTCCCTATTACTACGGTGACTGTGGGATGGCCTGCTGAGACGCCTGCGCAGGTGGACCGCCTGCCGCTGGAAGCTATTGTGCACGAAGAAGTTTACCATGATTATACGGCGGAAGATATCGACCGCCTGTATGCCTATAAAGAATCGCTGCCGGAGAATAAGCAATTTGTCATAGAGAATAATAAGGAGACGTTGGCGCAGGTTTTCACGGACGTACGCTATACGAAGAAAGACAGTGAAGCCATGTCCAAGAGTTTGTGGGAAGCGATGAAGAAGCAAGGGTTCTGATAAATAAAAAGTATCAGGCTGTCTTCATTAACAATGAATGTATGCCTGATACTTTCTGTTTTCTATGGCTTTTTTCAATTCTGTTTTTTCAGTGTAGACTGTATTTCATCGATTTCGGCGCGGAAGGACTTATCCACTTCTCTCAATTCCTTGATGGTCTTACAAGCGTGTAGGACGGTAGCGTGGTCCTTGTTGCCAATCAACGTTCCGATTTTGGCGGTCGAGAAGTCGGTATAGTTCTTTGCCAGATACATGGCGATTTGCCGTGCCTGTACCACTTCGCGCTTCCTCGATTTGGTGTGGATAGCCGCATTCTCCAGTCCGAAATGCTTGCATACGGTATTGATGATATCGTCTACCGTTACCGTTTTGCTTTCGCTGTTCACCACCTTGCGCACGATGCGTTGAGCCAAATCCAGGTCTATTTCTTTATTATAGATGGTGGAGTGCGCCATGATGGAGATAACGATACCTTCCAGGTCACGAACGCTGTTGCCGACATTCTCGGCGATATAGTCGATTACTTCGGGAGGGAACAGCAGTCCGTCGCGATGAATCTTGTTCCGGAGGATGTTCTTGCGCAACTCCACGGTCGGTTTCTCCAGTTCGGCAACCATTCCCCATTTAAAGCGCGTAATCAGACGGTCTTCCATCCCTTGCAGCAATACCGGAGCCCGGTCGGAAGTCAGGATAAGCTGCTTCCCGTTTTGATGCAGGTGATTGAAGATATGAAAGAATGTATTCTGGGTTTTGGTGACTCCCGCAAATTCCTGGATATCATCAATAATCAATACATCAATCGTTTGGTAGAAGTTGATGAAATCATTGGTTGTATTGTTTCGTACGGAATCGGTATACTGAACTTGGAATAAGTGTGCAGAAACATACAATACCCGTTTGTCCGGATAAAGTTCCTTTATTTTCGTTCCGATAGCATTGGCGAGATGGGTTTTGCCCACGCCGGATGCCCCGTAGAGAAACAAAGGGTTGAATATGGTCTTGGCAGGATTCAGCGCCACGGCTTCCGCTACACTGCGCGAAAGCTTGTTGCTATATCCTTCTATAAATGTATCGAAGTTGTATTCCGGGTTCAGGTGCGGGTCCAGGTCGGGAACAGGAATTTGTGGAATCGCCTTGTCTATTACTTGCTTTTGGGGTATAATAGTACGGTGGGTAGATTCGTAGTTGACGGTCTTCTCCGGCCGTGAACTCTTATCCACCATCACATTATACATCAGTTTGGTTCCCTCACCAATTACCTTATAAAGAGTTTTCCGCAGCAAGTCTACAAATTTGTCCTCCAGAAACTCGTAAAAGAATTGGCTGGGAACTTGTACAACAAGCGTTTTGTCCTCATATTTTAAAGGAATAATGGGGATAAACCAAGTTTTATATGTCTGTTCAGGAACATTGTCTCTAATAATTTCGAGACAGCGATTCCATAATCCGACATGGTCCTGTTCACTCATAACGGTTACAATACATTTATTAATTAAGCACAACTTCTACGTTTGCAAAATTGGCAATCTTATTTGAAATAAACAAATCAGTTTTTTCTTGTTATTTTAAACAATTCAATAATCACTTTACTTTCAGCAACTTATCGGCTTTCATGAAAATAGCCTCTCAAAAGAGGCTATTGTTTTTATCTAAATAGTTGTATAATAGAATTTTAAGATGCGGTTTTTGTTCTTATTTCAGCATCGTTATAAGTTCTTAAAAACTTCATTTACACTTTATACATAGACTTCTTAGGGAGGTATCTTCCGAAATCGGAGTGTCCCCGTTATTTAGACAAAATCTATTTAAAGTCTAAATTCTACTTGTCTTTCTTGCCGAATAAGGAGAAATGGACATACCGTTTCGGGTGCGCTTTCAAGTCTTCCAACAGGCTTGCTGCATTGGCAGTTGTGGCATTCAGGTTGTTGTAGAGCGACGGGTCGTTTAATAGTAAGCCCACGGTGTTGTCTTTACGATTCAGCTTCTCTGTAATCATTTTTACATTTGCCAACGTAGAATCCACTTTTTGCATAGCTGCTGCATAATTGATTTCTTTAAGATTGTCGGAAATGAGTATAAAGTTGTCGCCGATGGTATTCAGCTTTGCGGTTAGCTGCGGTATGTCCTTCCCCATCAGTGTACGCAACTCCCGGCTGGTGACAGCCATGCTTGCCGTCAAATCCTGTACGTTGTGCAGGGTGGCGGGGATGGCAGGGTCGGTCAATACAGTGTTCAGCGAGCCGAGGATGGAATCCAGCTTCGGCAACATCTTCTCTAGTTGCGGCATCATAGTAGCAACCTTTTCCAGCATTCCGTTGTTGAGCGAGCCGGGAATGGTATCGCCGATTTGATATTTCTCACGCGGGTTGTTGGCCAGAAGCAGACTCATACGAACGCCTCCCAGCATTTCTGCGGTCAGTTCGGCGGTACTTCCTTTGGGAATACGCAGTTCGGGGTCGACATCGATTTCCGCTACTACTTTTCCCGGCTGGTTGTAATCGTAATAGAGGTCGCGGACAATACCTACCCGGAATCCGTCTGCAAAGACAGGACTCGACTTCGTAAGACCATTGATATTCTGAAATTTCACATAGAAGTAACTGGAAGGCTTGAACATGTTGATGCCTTTCAGATAGTTAATCCCGTAGACCAATATGCAAAGGGCGGCTATGCCCGCAATTCCTATTCTGACTTCTTTAGTAATATACTTCATGATTTAATTTATTTATTTCTTTCGTTGAGTTTTGAATTCATTGATGGCTGAATTGATATTTATTTTCTTTCCGTTTTTGAATGCGATAATAAATGCGTCTTTGAATTGCGCGGTGATGGTACGCTTGGTACGCAATACTTTATTATAATCCGGAGAAGCTCCATAGGTATATTTGTAGAGTCCGCCTTCCTTATAATAATCCACGTTTTTCAGCCCTTTCAGTCTTTTATCATTTTTGGATAGCGGACGTGAAGAGGTGAGGACCTGTATTTTAAACACGATGCCGGTGCTTTCTGTTTGAGTGACGACCGCTTTTTCTGCCGGCTTGGGAACGCTCTTCTCTTCTTTGACGGTGCTTTTCACCTTAACCGGTTCGTCGGCGGGAGAGACAGTTTGTTCGGTTGGCTCCGGTACCGATTCGGGCAAGATGGTTTGGCTGCTTCCGTTCAGGCGGATTTCCTGTTCGCGCTTATAAGACAGGAATGCGCGGAAAATGCCGCCCGCCAGTGAGGTGGTACCTGCTTCCGTATTCAGGAAACGTTCTTCTTCTGGTGTAGAGATAAAGCCGAGCTCCACCAGTATGCTGGGCATGGCGCTGGCTTTCAGGACAAGAAAACCGGCTTGATGCACTCCACGGTCTACCCGCTTGCAAGTGTTTCGGAATTGTTTTTGTACCAGCGAAGCCAGATGAACGCTCTGCGACATGTATTTGTCCTGCATGAATTCGAAGATGATGTAAGACTCGGCGGAATTGGGGTTAAAACCTGCATACCGGGTTTTGTAGTCGCTTTCATAAAGGATAACCGAGTTTTCCCGTTTCGCCACTTCCAGATTGGCATCCGATTTGGCAAGACCGAGCGTCCAGGTCGATGCGCCTTTGGCAGTGCGGTTGCTGGCAAGCGCATTCGTATGAATCGAGATGAATAAATCCGCTTTGGCGTCATTGGCTATCTCGGCACGGCGGTCCAAAGGAATGAAGACATCCTTGGTGCGCGTATAGATAACCTTTACGTCGGCGCAATTCTTTTGTATTTGCTTGCCCAGCTTCAGTGCGACATTCAGGTTTATATTCTTTTCTTTAGAAATCTTGCCGATAGCACCCGGGTCGTGACCGCCATGACCGGCGTCGATGACCACAACAAAATCTTTGGCTTCAGCGCTACCGGTACAGAAAGGAGAGGTGAGCAGCCCTGAGCAAATTCCAATATATAATATGTATCGTTTAAATAGTTTCATAAATAAATCGGAGCAAAGATAGTGCAACCGCCTGTTTTCGCTTGGCAAATGTAGTGGAAATTTATAGAAAACTCATACTTTGCCTTCAAGTTTTGTGCATTTTGGGTGGTTTTACTACGGATTATCGTTGAATTTCGGACAGATTCGGTGGATTTCAGGCTATTGGAAAGTCGTTTCCTTATGTTTTTGAACTTCGGATTGACGGTAACTTTCTGCAATCATATTTATGGGATGTGAAGTATCAACCTATGGATAATATCAGTAACTTTGCAGGCAATATAAAAATGTAATCTGGTATGCTTCTTCGTTTTATAAAAAACTGGACGTTGCCTTTAGCAATGATAGCCGGTACTTTAGGGTATTTCTTTTTTGCGAGAATACCGTTGTTGTCGCCTGCAAAACCCTTTATCAACGGGATGATTGCTGTTTTAACTCCGACTTTGATATTTGCACAATTGCTGCTTACGTTCTGTAAGGTGGAAGTACACGAACTGAAACCGAAGCCCTGGCATGGCTGGCTGTTGTCTTTTCAGGCGGTCACTTGTCTGGCGGTAGCAGCCTTGTTGGTGTGCTGTCCGATGCAGGAAATGTACCGGGAGGTTTTCGAAGGGGCTATGGTATGCCTTATTTGTCCCACGGCCACGGCGGCGGCTGTCATTACCGGCAAGTTGGGGGGCAGTGCTTCCAGTCTGACTACCTATACCTTATTGTCCAACTTGCTGGCTGCGGTGGCAGTGCCATTGGTATTTCCTTTGGTGGAACCCCATAGCGACATTACTTTCTTCGTTGCTTTTCTGAAGATTCTAAGTAAAGTATTTCCTCTGCTCTTGCTTCCTTTCTTTATGGCATGGTTTCTGCGCGTGTTTGTGAAAAGAGTGCATCGCTATTTGTTAGGCTTCCACGATGCCGCTTTCTACTTGTGGGCGGTAGCCTTGGCGATTGTTTCCGGACAAACGGTACGTTCTTTAGTGAATAGCGACGCTCCGGTCTTTGTGGAAATCTTAATAGCATTGGCAGGACTGGTCACTTGCTGCATCCAGTTCTATTTAGGAAAAAGAATCGGCGGACATTACAACGACCGTATCAGCGGCGGACAAGCATTAGGGCAAAAGAATACGGTTCTTGCCATCTGGATGGCATATACCTATCTGAATCCGCTTTCATCGGTAGGGCCGGGGTCGTACGTGTTGTGGCAGAATATCATCAACAGTTATCAGCTTTGGAAAAAGAGAAAGAATGGAGTAAATTTAGTATAAGGCTGTCAATGACGCCCACCTCCATTGATTCTGCCTCTCCCGATAAATTAGGATAAGTCTTTTTTATGGTTGCAATAAATGAATCGGCTGTTTTATTTGTTGTAGCTATAAAGGTTAGTAAGAATAGAATAAAAACACCTTTGATTCCTTTTTACCAGCATTATTTTTGTACTTTTGCAAATAACAATAATAAAGTGTAAATGGATATAAATCAAAATTATAGAGAAGCAGTAAAGACCATAAAAGAAGCTATCCTGCGTAGCCAATACCGTGCAGCCGTATCGGTGAATAAGGAACAGCTATCCCTTTATTACGGTATCGGACGTTATGTGTCGGAAAATTCTCGTAAGGGCTTTTGGGGAAAAGGTGCAATAGAACAAATTTCTTCTATGTTGCAGAAAGAATTGCCGGGACTAAGGGGATTTTCTACTCGAAGTATTAAAAATATGCGACAATTTTATGAGGAATGGGAAGTCGTTCTAAATCGGCAGCCACTGGCTGCCGATTTAGAGTTGGATGAAAAATTGCTTCTCGGGGAAATTCGGCAGCCAGCGGCTGCCGAATTCAACTGGTCTGATTTCCTTTCAATCGGCTTTAGTCATCACATAGAAATCATAGCTAAAACCAAGACTTTGGAAGCAAGATTGTTTTATATACATGAGTGTGCTATTCGCTATTGGAGTAAATACACTTTAAGGGATTACTTAAAAACAGACCTTTATAGCCATCGGGGAACTTTACCCAACAATTTTGCCCAAACATTGCCCGATACTAAGCAAGCACTAAAAGCTGTTTGTGTATTCAAAGATGAATATTTGCTTGATTTCATCAATGTGGAAGAACTAAATGAGCAGGAGGAGGATTTAGACGAAAAGATAGTGGAAAAAGCAATTGTGTCTAATGTGAAGAAGTTCATCATGACCTTTGGACAAGATTTCAGTTTTATAGGCAATCAATATCGCATAGAGGTTGCAGGAGAAGAAATGTTCATTGATTTGCTCTTTTTCAATCGGGAACTTAATTCCTTGGTTGCGGTTGAATTGAAATCCGGAAAATTCCGAACATCTTATTTAGGGCAACTGAATACTTATCTATCTGCTTTAGATACATATATCAGAAAGCCGCACGAGAATCCCTCTATAGGAATAATTCTTTGCAGGGAAATGAATCAAACCTTTGTTGAATTTGCAGTTCGTGATTACAATAAGCCGATGGGAGTTGCTACTTACCGGGCATCTAAAGATATGCCGGAGCGACTTCGCAAAGCATTACCGGATATAGAAGAACTAAAGAAGTTATTATAGGATAAGGTTGGGGTTGCTCCTTTGCCTATATATCCAAATGCTTTTTAGGTAATATTGCACTACTGTTATTAACTGAATAAATATTGAAAATGAATTACGAGAATTTTATCACATTGATGAGATGCGATTACGGTAAACCTTGTTCTGCCATTGTTACTTCGTTATTTGAAGCTGCGGTAGAGTTTGCAGAAAAAGGTGAGTTGGAGACGGCCATGAAGATTGCATCAGATGCAATCGTTTTAATGAAATATTCTGATATCGGTTATGAGTCTATTTACCTATTGGGTTTCTTTTGCCAATTATGTATTGATACCCAAAAGTATGAAATGGCCAATAGATTCTTCCTTTATGGAATGAAACTGATAGAAGAGGCTAAAAAGAATAAGGCAGTAGATATGAGGGAATATCAAAATGATATAGACAACTTTCTTGATCTTAAACTAAAGCTTACAGAGGCTACCGGAATGAAATAGCATTCTACTTAAAACAAATTGGATAATACGATGGAAAGCACATCTTATTTGAAATTAGCCAAAGAGCTAAATGATGAACTACATGACGAGCTATTGAAGAAGAAAGTACATTTCAGAGGCTGTATGAACTCCTTGTCACTTATTTCTTTGGCTTCTGAAACTGCTGAGAGGGGAGTTACAGGTATTAAGTCGAAAAATGCCGCTATAGAGAATTTGAAAACTTTCAAGGTGGATATGCCAAGGCGTAATACACCCGAAAAGAAGTTGCAGTCATGGATTATTTTGGCAGCTATGCGTAATGGTGGAATATTACCTTTCGGCGATGGATTGCATTTCCTGACTTCTGAGCTTGCATTCAAAGAGAAAGAACGAAAGATCGTTAATGATATTCTGGCGCTTAATCCGGAAAATGACTTAGTAGTAATCGAACTTAAATCATCCAGACTTACGAAAGTATTCGATCAGACAATTGAATTTCAGAAATTGATAGAACATAAAAAAGAGTTATTTGCGGAAATTGTGCAGACGGTAGGCGGCTGTATATGGTCAGGCAAGGTGAAGAAAGTGATAGTTTGGAATGATGGACAGAAGTATGCAGATAAAGATCATAAATATGCTGATATAGATCAATATGGTTATATTGAAGTTAAGGGAGACTATCGTTTTGAAAAGAAATAATTCGGTTTGTAGCAATGAAAATCACAATCCATAGGGGGCTCAACCAAATAGGTGGCTGTATTACGGAAATCAGTACGGAGAAGACCCGGATTTTGATTGATTTAGGTCAGAACTTACCTGATAATCAAAGACGCATTGGTGATATATTAGAGAAGGACGGTACGATAGAGACGTTGACGGAGGGAGAACATCAGAAGAAAGAATATATAGAGTTTAGGAATCGTTTTTCTAAGGTTGCCGATATTCATACAAGTGGGCACGCAACCAAAGAGTGTCTTGCCGAAGTTTGCACTTTAACTAATCCGGCAGTAGCTATTATCCCTATTCATAGTAAGAAATCGGATGAATACCTTCGCCTTCCGATTTCAGAAGAATTGAAAGCGAAAGTTTTGGTGAGTTGCGAAATAGATGGAAATCAGATTGAAATAAAGAATATGTAGATTTTGAGGAAAAGTATAGATTATAAGGTATAGCTGACTGTTTTTCCCTATATTTGCCTTTCTTTAAAACAAAAAATAGATAACACAAAGATGAAACAATTAATTGCATGTTGCGGATTGGATTGCGAAAACTGTGATGCTCGCATAGCCACTGTCAGAAATGACAATGAATTGAGAGAGAAAACCGCCCAAAAGTGGAGTGTGATGAACAATGCACCGGAAATTACGGCGGAAACAATAAATTGTATGGGGTGTCGGGCAGACGGAGTGAAATTTGTATATTGCAGTGCATATTGTCAGATCCGCAAATGTGTGCACGAAAAAGGATATGATACTTGCGGCGACTGCAAAGAATTGAATACTTGTCCGATTGTCAGTCCTATCTTTCAACATGCTCCCGATGCAAAAGAGAATCTTCTTGCTGCGGCGACTGACTAAAGTAAAAACAAGTTTCCTATAGAATAAGAAAAAAGTGCAGTTCATTTTATAGTGAGTTGCACTTTTCTTATCTTTGCAAGTAGCAGATTATGAATTTGTAAATCAAAGTAATATGGATTCTGAATATGAAGGACACACCAATTACCAACGATTCTTGGCGGGCGAATACTGTAACCGGCTTGATAAGGAAGTGCTGGCTATGATGAACAATACTCAGAAACTTCTTGCGCGGTATAACAATCCCGAGGTGTCGGAGATGGAAATGCGGGAAATTCTTGTAGAGATGTTTGGGGGTATCGGTAAATATTCAAGCGTCAGGAAGAATTTCACCTGTCAATGTGGCAAGCATATATTTATTGGTGAGAAAACCATTATCAATATGAATTGTACTCTGATGGATGAAAACATTATCCGCATAGGCAATCAGGTTTTGGTTGCTCCAAATGTTCAATTCTATACGGCAACACATCCCGTTGAAGCCCACGAACGCATTGTGGAAAATTGGGATGAAACATCGGGAGATTTGTTTTTCAGAACGAAAGCCTTTTCTATTATTATCGAGGATAATGTTTGGATTGGCGGAGGTGCGATTATTCTGGCAGGTGTAACCATCGGGAAGAACAGTGTGATTGGCGCAGGGAGTGTAGTGACAAAATCTATTCCTTCCAATAGTGTAGCGGTGGGAAGTCCATGCAAAGTAATAAAGAAATTGATATGATAGCAACTATTGCTCCATGTGGGATGAATTGCGAATTGTGCCATTCATTTCAGGACAAGAAAAAACAATGTCCTGGATGCCGCAATAGGCAGACGAATTGTAGGATACGGAGGTGCGACAAAAGAATCGCCTATTGCTTCGAGTGTTCGACGTTTCCTTGCAAACGATTAAAACAGCTTGACTTGCGATATAAGGCAGAGTATTCTATGAGTATGCTTGAAAATCTTACATTCATAAAAGAGCAAGGAGAATCCCTCTTTCTGGAACAGCAAAAAGAAAAACACCTTTGTCCCGATTGTGGTAATCTGCATACTGTGCATTATGATTATTGTGTTTATTGCAAACAAAACAAGCGTAACAAGAGGATTCAGAAATAGCAAGCAAAAGCTTTTGGTCGAATAATGCCGAGGTCTTCGGACTGGTTACAAGCATACTTAAATTAAGATTGTACGATATGAAATATAAAAGGGACACTCATTACAAGGTTGGTGATTTAGTTTATGACGCAACTATTTATGATGGATTGAATACTTTCCTGTCCGACTTACCATTTTACAAAAAGTGGTTGCCGAAAAATAGGGATGCTAAAATACTTGAACTTTGCTGTGGAACAGGCAGGCTTACGCTTCCCATAGCAAAAGAGGGATATCATATTTGTGGCGTCGATTACACTTCATCCATGCTTGAACGTGCAAAGACAAAAGCTTTCGAAGCAGGATTAGAGATTAATTTCATTGAAGCAGATATCAGAACATTAAACTTGCAGGAGAAGTTCGACTTCGTTTTTATTCCATTTAATTCAATTCATCATTTGTATCAGAATGAAGATTTAGTCAAGATGCTATCGGGGGTTAAAAAGCATTTGAAAGAAAATGGCATATTTCTGTTAGATTGCTTTAATCCTAATATTCAATATATTGTTGAAGGTGAAAAAGAACAAAAAGTAATTGCTGAATATGCAACCCATGATGGAAGAAAAGTCCTGATAAAACAAACGATGCGGTATGAAAGCTCCACTCAAATTAATCGCATAGAATGGCATTATTTTATAGATGACAAGTTTCATTCCATCCAAAATATGGATATGAGATTGTTCTTCCCTCAAGAATTGGATTCGTATCTGGAGCGGGCAGGATTTAATATTATTCACAAGTTCGGAAGTTTTGAGGAAGAAACGTTTGACGATGATTCGGAAAAACAGATATATGTTTTATCGCTGAGATAACAAGACTTCGTATTCTTCAAATAGAAATAAAGTTTAGTACATCTGCATTTTGTGCTATGTTACAAAAAATGCCTACTTTTGTGGAATAACAATATATGCAATGAAAATAGATAACCTTGAGGATATAAAGGAGCGGATAGGCCACACCGAAAATGGACAAGTGGAATTTAAAGAAACCACCGGACAGCTGGAACGCGGTATGGAAACACTTTGTGCTTTTCTTAACGGAGAAGGTGGAACCGTTTTATTTGGCGTTACTGATAAAGGCAAGATAATCGGGCAGGAAGTAGCAGATACGACTAAAAGAGCCGTTGCGGAGGCGATCAATAGACTGGAACCGGCTGCATTTGTAGAAGTATCATATATACCTCTTCCGGATAATGTTAAAAAGGTTGTAGCACTTCATGTTGAAAAATCAAGAATGAATCGACCATTTTGCTATAAAGGTCGTCCGTATTATCGGGTGGAAAGTGTAACCACTACGATGCCTCAATCAGTATATAATGATTTACTGATGCTACGTGACGGAGCAAAATATCGTTGGGAGTTATTAGGAAATCCGGATTTCACATTGCAAGATATAGATGAAAACGAAGTTCTGAAAACAGTAAGGTTAGGTATTGAGTTCGGTCGTCTGCCTGAAAATATCGGTAATAACATATCGGTAATTTTAGAGAAGTTTGGATTATTGAAGAATAGCATACTAAACCATGCGGCAGCGGTACTGTTTGCCAATCGGGAATTGGTGGAATACCCTCAGTGTCTTTTGAGATTGGCGCGTTTCAGGGGGACGGACAAGATGGTTTTTATAGATAATCAGCGCATACAGGGAAATCTATTTATGCTATTGGATGCAGCTATGACTTTTATTTTCAAGCATCTTTCCTTATCAGGTATAACAGAAGGACTGGAACGAGAGGAACATCTCTCTATACCTTATAAAGCATTACGTGAGGGGATCGTCAATAGCTTATGTCATCGAACTTATAGTACCGCCGGAGGTTCGGTAGGTATCGCCATATATGATGATCGTGTAGAGATTGAAAATCCCGGCACATTTCCGCATGATTGGGATATGGAAAAAATGAAGTCCGAACATTGTTCTGAACCTCAAAACCCTTTAATCGCGAATGTGCTTTACAAGCGCAAGTTGTTAGAGAATTGGGGAAGAGGCATTAGTCTGATGATAGAAGAATGTAAGAAAGCCGGATTGCCTGAACCCGAGTATAGATTGGGTAGCGGCTTTGTAGTTCTTGTGTTCCGATTTGCAAAATCCGACAAGTACCCGACAAGTACCCGACAAGTACCCGACAAGTACCCGACAAGTACCCGACAAGTGGAATCACTTATTAGATTAATAGGTGAAAATCTATATTCAGTAAGGGAAATGATGGAATTGATGCAATTGAAAGACAGGGAAAACTTTTTGAATAATTATTTGAATCCTTCTATTGATATGGGGTGGATAGAGGCGTTATATCCTCAGCATCCTAAACATCCGAAACAGAAATACCGTCTTACTGAAAAAGGAAAGGCATTAATGAAGAAAGAATGACGAATAAAAAATATACCCCACCATGAAAACGTCCTTTATAATCCGAACCGCCCGGCAGGCGGATGTTGTTGAGTTGAAAGAATTATTTCAAAATACGGTTCTTGCGATAAATAGGCGCGATTACTCACAGGAGGAAGTGGAAGACTGGGCATCGTGCGGGGAGAATCTTTCTCACATAGCGGAAATGATAAAGACTCATTATTTTATCGTAGCTGTTAACGGGTTGTCGGAAATCGTGGGGTTTTCATCTATCACTCCGCAAGGCTATTTGCACTCCATGTTTGTTCACAAGGATTTTCAGGGTGAAGGGATTGCTATGATACTGTTGGATGAAATAGAACGGTATGCCGTCACCACCGGAATTAGGCGGATTACGTCCGAGGTGAGTTTGACAGCTCGCCCTTTCTTCTTGAAAAGAGGTTATTTTGTAATGGAGGAACAAAAGCGTCAGGCTAATGAGCTTTGCCTTACTAATTTCTGGATGGCAAAGGAGTTGAGCTGTAATAAGGAGGGTGCTGTTATACAAATAAAAACGGATAAGAAGCAATACCTGGATTTGCTGTTACTTGCCGATGAGCAGGAATCGATGATAGACCGTTATCTGGAGCGAGGCGAAATGTTCGTGCTTGAGGATAATGGAGTAAAAGCCGTTTGTGTGGTTACCGATGAAGGCAACGGAGTCTGCGAACTGAAAAATATTGCTGTCACTCCCGAATTCCAACGGCAAGGATATGGCAGGAAGCTGATAAACCACCTGTTCACCCGTTACTCGGGGAAATATTCCCGAATGCTTGTGGGGACAGGCGAAGTGCCAAGTACATTGGGATTTTACAAAAGCTGCGGATTTGAATACTCCCATCGCATTGAAAACTTTTTCACGGATAACTACGACCATCCAATGATTGAAGATGGCGTGTTGCTTAAAGATATGGTATATTTGAAACGAGCATTATGATTACTGTCAATCCGAATAGAACCGAGACGCTTATCAATGCCTTGACCACTCTGTGGGAAGCATCGGTACGTGCTACACATCATTTTCTGGCAGAAAAGGATATTCAGAAACTTGTTCCGCTTGTAAAGAAGGGACTTTGCGATATCCCGACCCTTGTTGTTGTCAAAGACAACGATGTCTTCGTCGCCTTCATGGGTATCGAGGCAAGTAAAATCGAGATGCTTTTTGTTTCGCCTGGCTATTTCGGCAAAGGGATAGGCAGAGAATTGGTGGAACTTGGCATTGTACAGTATGGTGTGCAGTATGTAGACGTGAACGAGCAAAACCCGCAAGCTGCCGGTTTTTATCATCATATCGGATTTGAGGTGTACGAACGCACAGAGACGGACGGACAAGGAAATCCCTTTCCGATACTTAAGATGAGGCGATTTACGGCTAATAATCTTTTAAGTAAATAGTTGATATGAAAAATATGGATATACGAAAACTGAGCCATTTAGAATATAGCAAAGCGATTACGCTATCACTTAATGTATTTATGGAATGTGGAACTGCGGATTTTGATGTTAAGGGGTTGGAAACATTCAAAAGCTTTGTTTATAATAAGGAGTTGATGGATGAACTTACAATTTTCGGAGCCTTTATTAACCATGTGCTTATTGGCATTATTGGAACTAAACATAGCGGTGCTCACATCTCTTTGTTTTTTATCAATCCGAACCATCATCGCCAAGGCATTGGCCGGAAACTCTTTGACTATGCTTATGCCAATCAAGCGGTAGAGCGGATAACGGTAAATTCATCTTCCTATGCTATCGGGTTCTACGAAAGTTTAGGTTTCTCAAAAGTAGCGGAAGAACAAGAAACCGATGGGCTTAGATATACGCCTATGATTAGGACGGTAAATGCCCTGCGTTGCAACAGGGCAGACGCTCAATAATATTGACGCCTCTACAATACTCTCAGGGCTATGTTGTAGATGTATAATTGTAT
>ENA-OYYE01000390-OYYE01000390.1-human-gut-metagenome-genome-assembly--contig:-NODE-390-length-23624-cov-10.735076_pt1 | contig 23624 bp, 27 predicted proteins | sample MGYA00243244_ERZ653437 | MGnify/ENA primary metagenome ERZ653437 (study PRJEB26926, sample SAMN06165130) | human gut metagenome | biome: ENVO:00009003; feature: ENVO:2100002; material: ENVO:00002003...
ATCTACACTTCTAGCTTCGTCGGCAGCGTCAGATGTGTATAAGAGACAGGTTTAGTGCTAACACTGAAAAAAGCTTCGCTTACAACGTAGTAATGGACGGCGAGAAGGTAGAATCTCAGATGGTGTATGAGGTGGAAGACGGAAAGTTCCTGCACAATCATCTGCAATACAACTTCAAGTACGATGCCGAAAATCGTCTGATTCAGAAAGAGGCCTTGAAGTGGAACGAAATAGAAAACGCTTACGAGCGTTACTACTGCCTGAACTACAATTATACCGAAGCGGGCGCCGATGTGGAATATGCCTTGTGGGATGAAAAAGCGAACGCTTATTCGGATGTAAGAGAAAAGGCGGTGTATATGCAGAATGGCGGTAACCTGAATTATTTAGGCTATAAATGGGATGAAAAGCAGGGTGACTGGAATCTGTTGGTGGAACATGCACTGGGTACGGAGGATGTAAAACTCCTTGCCATCAATTAAGAATGATTTGCCGGGGGTGGCTGTCGGCAAACTTACGGTCCGCTGACTTTGTGATAAATTTCAGGCACGGATGACGCGGAATCTCGCGGATTTCTTTCAACTTATCCGTGAGTTTCCGCGTAATCCGTGCCTACCCCCCCCCAGCATCTCAGTTGTAAAATGAAAAAATAGTCTGAAGTATGAGAAGAGCATTTATGAGCATTACACTCCTGGTGCTGTCGCTTTCTACGGTGATGGTACTTTTGGTAGGACTCGTTGCCACTGCGTGACGGATTGATAGAGAAAATATGTATCTTTGCGGAAACTTAAGAACAAGAAACGATGAAGACAGCCATTAAGTTGACTTTAATTTACTTTTTGATGCAGTTGGCGGCCATATTTGTGGTGATGCCGTTCGCGATGCTGTATGTATACCGGGATAGCGGCTCACTCGATACAGACCGTATTCAGCAGCTTTCATTGGCTCCCGCCATGCTGTTGGGATTCCTTTTTATGGGAGGATTCCTTTGGAAAGGTGGTTACCTGAAACAGGGCAAGCAATTGTATGCCCTCACTACCCCCGATTTCCTGGGTTGGAGCTTGCTGGCGGGCATTTCCGGCATCGGCTTGCTGTTCCTTCTCTCGCCCTGGCTCAGCTTTTTGCCCGACTGGATGAATAACACTTTCAACGTGCTGCAATCCGGCTGGCTGGGTATCCTCTGCATTGCCGTGCTGGGACCGATATTGGAAGAAATGCTGTTTCGCGGCGCCATCACCGAGGCATTGCTTCGGAAGTACAGTCCTGTAAAGGCTATCGTGATTTCCGGCCTGGTCTTCGGCATCTTCCACGTGAATCCGGCGCAGGTGGTGACGGCTTGCTTTTTCGGTTTCCTGCTTGCCTGGGTCTACTACAAGTCACAAAGTCTGATTCCCTGCATCCTGATTCATATCCTGAATAACAGCCTGTCTGTCTATCTGAATATCGAATATCCGGAGATAGAAGAAGTCCCCGATGTCTTGGGAACTCCCGCAACACTTGCCGGTCTGGTGGCTTGTTCGTTGCTGCTTTTCTTCGCTTTGAGAAAATTGAATCATTTTAAACAACATACAACAACAACTGAATTATGAAACGACGATTAAACATTCTTTGTGTGATAGTGGTGCTCGTATTGAGTTATTCGATAATAGAGCATGGGTACTATTTCTTCATGGGTGCGAAGTTAGGTGCCGAGGCCGGCATGGAAGCAGGAAAAGAGGGGCTCAAATCTGCTGAATATAAGGAACTGAGGAATCTAAAGGTGATAGGTGTAGTGGCACGTGGCTATTCTCATGCAGAGGGCGGATTTTTTACCGATTCTGTTTACAATGAAAAGAGCGGAGAATATGTGCCTGCCTCCTATTCTTCTATGGTTGTCAGTGTTGACACCAATTCAACCCTTTGGGATTTAATGGAGAGCGCGATTCTTACATTTGTCCACGTCGGAGTATCCATTTGGGCCGTTATATTGTTTATCCGGCTGATAATCTCTATCAATAAGTCCGATATCTTTAATTGGCGGAATGTGCGCCGTTTGCGTTTCCTGGGCGTGGCGTTGATTGTCAGTTTTTGCGCTCAGTTCTTATTGGCTTATTCCAATATGGCAAGTGTGAGTAAGGTGTTTTCCATTCCGGGTTATGATTTGAGCCTTGCGGAATTGGTGAGTATGACTACTTTAGTCCTCGGCCTTTGCTCCCTCATTGTAGGAGAGGTATTTGCCATCGGACTGAAAATGAAGGAAGAACAGGACTTAACCATTTAATCGTCAGAAATCGTATGAATAAAGTAAGAATATTAGCCGTGCTGGTCATCGTCGTATTGCTTGGCAATACGTTGAAAGATGCGGCGATGGGATTGGTTGACGGTTGGAATGATGCCGGCGATAGCAAAGAATTCTCTTCCGGTTATTTCCTTTCGGTAAAGGCGGATAAGACATTGCCCGCGGACTCCCTTTTCAATCGTGCGCTGGGGCAGGACGTTCCTTATCGGATGACGGAAATAGAAACGGAAGTGAAACCTGCCTTTGCAGCCAAAGTGTTGCTGGGATTGACTTTCCTGACCGGTGTCTTTGCCCTCTATGGCTTCTGGTGCATGATTCGCATGGTGGTTTCCGTCACCCGGGGCAGTGTGTTTATCCGCAAGAATGTGCGGCGGATGCGCATTTTCATTTATTCGGTAGTGCTTTGTTGCATTTGTTTCGAACTGTATCATTGGCTGGGTTACCGGGAGGCGGCTTCACAGATTTTCCTGTCAGGCTATGAAGTGGTGGCTTATCATACCAAATACGATTGGTTGTTCTTTATCATGATGATGCTCCTGACCGAGATATTTGCGGTGGGAGTGAAGATAAAGGAAGAGCAGGACTTAACCATTTAATTTAACGGTGAGATGAAGAAGTGTAATACAGCTTGTTTTTCATTACAAGACAAATAAGGGGATAAATTATATGATTATAGTAAACCTTGATATAATGATGGCCCGTCGAAAGATATCTTTGGGCGAACTGGCGGAGAAGATAGACATCACCCCCGCCAACCTTTCCATTCTGAAAACCGGAAAAGCGAAAGCTATCCGCTTCTCCACGCTGGAGGCAATATGCAAAGTGCTGGATTGCCAGCCGGGAGATATATTGGAGTTTAAGGAGGGGTAATGTGCTAATGTGCTAATGTGCCAATATGCTAATGTGCTAATGTGTGAATGTACTAATGTGTCAATGTGTGAATGTACTAATGTGTGAATGTACTAATGTGTGAATGTACTAATGTGTGAATGTGCTAATGTGCTAATGTGTCAATGTACTAATGTGTCAATGTACTAATGTGTCAATGTACTAATGTGTCAATGTGTGAATGTGCTAATATGCTAATGTGTTAATGTGCCAATATACCAATGTATTAATATACTAATGACCTCGCGGCATGATAGCGTAAGCCTAAGGCTGAAAGCCTTTTATCTTACAGCCCGGGGTAACACCCCGGGTAAATGTTCCTATCCACCTATTCGCCCTGTAAGGGCATAAGCATACATACACAGCTTATGCCCTTACAGGGCGCAAACTTAGTGACTCCTTTTTGCCCCGGGGTGTTACCCCGGGCTTTAAGATAAAAGGCCTTCAGCCTTAGGCTGCGCTATCACACCGCATGGTCATTAGCATATTAATACATTGGTATATTGGCACATTCACACATTAGCACATTAGCATATTACGTCATTAGCACATTAGCATATTAGCACATTCCCGCATTACCCCTTCGCCTTAAACGCCATTGCATACAACCGCATCTGTTTCACCATCGACAGCAGCCCGTTGCTGCGGGTAGGCGAAAGATGCTCCTTCAATCCGATTTTATCGATGAAATATAAATCCGCATTGATAATCTCGTCCGGCGTATGCCCCGAAAGAACCTTGATAAGCAGCGCGATAATACCTTTCACAATCAGCGCATCACTTTCCGCCCGGAAGACGATTCTGCCATCCTCCATATCCGCTTGCAGCCACACCCGGCTTTGACAACCCTCAATCAGGTTATCATCCGTCTTATACTTTTCATCCAGCGGCTCCTGCTCGTTACCCAAATCGATAAGGAGCTGATACCGGTCCATCCAGTCGTCGAAATCACTGAATTCGGCGATTATCTCATCTTGTACTTCATTGATACTCATATCTTCTAACTAATTTAATGATTCATAATCAAGAGCATCCGTTCCAATAATCCGGATTACTGCTCCTTGTATATAACATCCATCACCGTCTGCCCCACCGCCTTCAGCGTATTGCGGTCGATGCCGTCCATGTCATCCTTCACGGTATGCCAGTTTTCGTAAAAGCCCGTTTCCTCGCTGTATTGTATGATGTCTACGGTAGGTATCCGCGCGTAGCGATAGACAAAAAGATGGTCATCCGTTACCATACTCCCCTTTTTCTTTACGAAGTACCGCCCATACCCCAGGTCGTTCGCGGCATTCCATATCTTGCGGTTGATATTCTTGGCAAATTCCTCGGAATATCCTTCGTAAAAGAAAGTGGCATCTTTAGCCCCCACCATGTCCAGCAGGATGCCGAAGCGTGCGTTATATCCCTGCACATGCGGATTGCGTGCCCAGTACTGCGCGCCCAATGCCCAGTATTCTTCTTTATGTGCACCTGTATAAGATTGGTGCGGCCCATAATCCTCGGCATCCACCAGGATGATGTCGATACCCAGTTCCGGCTGCTGCCGCTGTATTTGCCGGGCAATCTCCAGCAGCACGCCCACACCGCTCGCGCCATCGTTGGCACCCAGGATGGGAGTATGCTGTTTCTTCTCGTCCGGATCGGCATCCGCCCACGGACGGCTGTCCCAGTGCGAAAAGAGGGCGATGCGCTTCTTCGCTTCCGGCTTGAAAGAGCCGATGATGTTGCGCGCCTTCAGCAAAGTGCCGTCATACGCCACCAAGTCCGTATACTGGTTGGTCACCTTCGCGCCAAACTGCTCCAACTTATTGGCAAGATAGTCTCCGCAAGCCCGGTGCGCAGCCGTATTGGGCACTCGCGGGCCGAAGTCCACCTGTTCTTTGACATACCGGTAGGCGCTGTCCGCATCGAACAGCGGAACCTGTACCTGCACTTTCGGTTTCTTTTCCTCGCTGCTATCGCTTTGCTTGCCGTTGCTGTTGTTGCCACAAGCCAGTATTGCCGTAAAGAGCAACAGAATCAGCGGGATAAACGTGTAATTCGATTTCATTCTTCTTTCGTATTAAAGCTTAGTTTCACTTCTTTTCTTCCGACTTCCAGAGTCACCTCCGCGCCGTTAATCATCGGCACGTTCAGGGTGACGTGTCCCACCGGAAACCCGAAGCATATCGGATAATCGTATTCTTTCACTATATCGGCCAGGGCGCCATACAGGTCTTTGCCCAGCGAATGATTCTCCTCGTACTCGGTGAACTGCCCGATGATAAGCCCGGACAGCTTCTTCAGCACCCCGCCTATTTTCAGGTTGTACATCATGCGCTCCACGGCATGGGGGCGCTCGCCCACATCCTCGATATAGAGGATGGTACCTTCCGCCGGGATATCATACGGCGTGCCCCGCAGTCCGTAGAAGACCGAGAGGTTTCCGCCACGGAGAATGCCCGTGCCCGTTCCCTTATGGTTCAGCTTGTGGGCGGGACACACATAACTGAACCTACCGTCTTCCTGCGCCATCTTTCCGAAAAGGACGTCCTTCAGCGCCTGGGTGCAGAAGTCATCCTCCGGTTCCACCGTCAGGTGCCGTGCCATCGGGGCGTGCAGTGAGGCGAAACCGTGCTGCTGGAAAACGTTGTGCAGCGCGGTGACGTCGCTGAAACCGATCAGCCACTTGGGATGCCGGATAAAGCCGGAGAAGTCCAGCCCTTCCACCAGATGGACAGCTCCGTATCCTCCGCGACTGCAAAAGATAACTTTCGCCTTTTCATCGTCCATCGCTTCCTGCAAGTCGTCCAGGCGCTGGCCGATGCTGCCCGCATACGTTCCGTGCGAGCCGGCGGCATGTTTGCCCATCACCACCTCCAGTCCCCAGGAGCTCAGCATCTTCTTGGCGCCCTTCAGGAAGGACTTGTCTATTTTGCCGGACGGGGAAACGATGATCGCCCGGTCACCTTCTTCTACGTATGGAGGAAAAATCAGATTCTTCATAATTGGTTCTTTTGTTCTTCTGCCTTCTTCATCTCTTCGTCTCAGGCTGATGTATTTACGGCAAAAGTACATATTTCGCCACAGATAACACAGAGTATCACGTTTTTTTAGTAAATGACGTATAAAAAACAGATTGCCGGAATACCGCTGCCCGCTTGGGAGCGGGTTGATTGAACACAGAGACGCAGAGACACAGAGATATTAAGCATTTTCTAATTAAACCCTCTGTGTCTCCGTGCCTCCGTGTTCCATTCTCTCCGCCTCCGTTTACAGCGTCTCTCTGTCATAATGATATTAAACATGTAAAATTTATAGGGTATAAAGCCTTGGTTTTTCGACAATTTTTCAGATATTTGCTGAAAATCTAACGTTATGGAACCTATTCGGAACTTTGCTCAGTTGACTTCCCATCTGAAAACTTTAAATAAAAGGAAACGTATTGCCGTCGTCTGCGCCAATGACCCCAACACGGAGTATGCCATTGCCCGCGCACTGGACGAGGGCATTGCCGAGTTTCTGATGATTGGAGACTCCGCCATCCTGGACAAATACCCCACGTTGAAGAAATATCCCCAGTATGTCCGCACCTTGCACATCGAAGACCCCGACGAAGCCGCCCGCGAGGCAGTGCGCATCGTGCGCGAGGGCGGAGCCGATATCCTGATGAAGGGCATTATCAACACGGACAACCTGCTGCGCGCCATCCTGGACAAGGAGAAGGGACTGTTGCCCAAAGGCCGGATTCTCACCCATCTCGCCGTGATGCAGATACCCACTTACGACAAACTGCTGTTCTTCTCGGACGCCGCCGTCATCCCGCGTCCCACCTTGCAGCAGCGCATCGAGATGATTGGCTACGCCATCCACACCTGCCGCCACTTCGGCATTCGTCAGCCCCGCATCGCGCTGATTCATTGCACCGAGAAGGTCAGCGCCAAGTTTCCGCATTCGCTGGATTATGTGAACATCGTGGAGCTGGCCGAAGCCGGTGAGTTCGGAGATGTCATCATCGACGGCCCGCTGGACGTGAAAACCGCCTGCGAGAAGACCAGCGGCGACATCAAAGGCATCGTCTCGCCCATCAACGGTGAAGCCGACGTGCTGATATTTCCCAACATCGAGTCGGGCAACGCCTTCTACAAGGCAGTCTCCCTGTTCTCCCACGCCGACATGGCCGGATTGCTGCAAGGCCCGGTATGTCCCGTCGTACTGCCTTCGCGCAGCGACAGCGGTCTGTCGAAATATTACAGCATCGCCATGGCGTGCCTCACCAGCAAAGAGAATCTCTGACTACTTCACTCTAAACACACCAAACAGATACCCGCCATGAAACTCCTTGTAATCAACCCCGGTTCCACTTCCACCAAGATTGCCGTCTACGACAACGAGCGTCCTTGCCTGGTGCGCAACATCCGTCATACGGTGGACGAGCTGTCGTGCTTCTCGCACATCATCGACCAATTTGAGTTTCGTAAGAATCTGGTACTGAAAGAGCTGGAAACCAACGGCATCCCCTTTCAGTTTGATGCCATCGTCGGCCGGGGCGGACTGTTGAAGCCCATTCCGGGCGGTGTATACGAAGTGAACGACGCCATGCTGGACGATATCCTCCATGCCATGCGCAACCACGCCTGCAACCTGGGTTGCCTCATTGCCTACGAGCTGGCCACGCTGCTTCCCGGCTGCCGCGCCTTCATTGCCGACCCCGGCGTGGTGGACGAATTGGACGAAATCGCCCGCATTACCGGTTCGCCGCTGATGCCCCGCATCACCATCTGGCACGCCCTGAACCAGCGCGCCATTGCCCGCCGCTATGCCGCCGAGCAGCACACCCGCTACGAGGACTTGAACCTGATTGTCTGCCATCTGGGCGGCGGTATCTCCGTAGGCGTCCATCGCCGGGGCCGTGCGGTGGATGTCAACAATGCGCTCGACGGTGAGGGACCTTTCTCTCCCGAACGTGCCGGTACCCTTCCCGCCGGTCAGTTGATAGACCTTTGCAACTCCGGCCGTTACACCAAAGACGAACTGAAGAAGCGTATTTCCGGCCGTGCCGGTCTGGCTGCCCACCTGGGCACTACCGATGTTCCTGCCATCGTCCGTCGCATCGAGGAGGGCGATACCCATGCCGAACTGGTGCTCAATGCCATGATTTACCAGATAGCCCGCAGCATCGGCGCCGCCTCCGTCGTCCTTTTCGGCAAGATTGACGCCATCCTGCTGACAGGCGGCATGGCGCATTCCGACTACATCATTTCCCGCCTGAAGCAACGCATCTCCTTCCTTGCTCCGGTGCATGTCTATCCCGGTGAGGACGAGCTGGAAGCGCTTGCCCTGAATGCCCTTGCCGCGTTGCGGGGGGAATTGCCTGTGCAGGTCTATCAGTAAGCACCGAGGAAAACGCACTATTTAAAGATTGAACACTGAGACACGGAGGCACAGAGGATTTATTCTGAAGGAGACATAGAGGGCTTATTCAGAACACTTTAAGAAACTCTGTTCCTCCTTATCCCCCAATCTGTTTTTTTGTATTTCCGTCTTCAAATACCCCTACTGTCAGAAGCATGTCCCTGACTTGCCAGAAGCAAGTGTCTGAGCCGACAGATGCCCGTGTCTGATAAGCTGGAAGCCTGTGTCTGATACCCCTCTCATAAGCCCCTCTCCGATAGGTCTAATAGAAAAGGAGCAAAGCCCCCAAAGACTTTGCTCCTTACAACCTTTTTCCTCCTGAGAACTAATACGGAGAAAACATCACTAATCAAAAAATGTACCTTTGTTATATTGTAGGGTATGATACTATTTCATAAACTGTTGGGTATTGACCGCCATTCTTAGAAATTATTCTGTCCGGCATCCCACCAAAGGCGAGTTGCCCCGGTATCTGCTCCACCCAACTTACCGCAAAGTTCAGCATATTGGTTAGGATCATTCTTGGCAGCATCGGTTGAGAAGGGTAAACGGCGAATCATGATGTTAGTGTCGATGTCTTTGCTCGCATTACTTTGTACCTTGAATAATCTCGGATATCCGGTACGGCGTTGTTCTGCCCAAGCTTCATAACTTTCAGGCCAGCACGCTAACCATTTTTGGGTGATTATTTTCTCAAGCTTAATTTCATTGCTGGCTGACTCATCCCATTTAGGCGAAACGGTGATCAATGCCTCCATGTCTTTGCCTACCGCTCCTTTTGATACAACATCCTTATAATCGCTGGCAGTCTTGTCGCTTGCCAAGTATTCAGATGCACCGGTGCAATCCCATTGCAGGAAAGATGTCGTGACTCCATTTTCATAACATGTTTTTGCATTCTCATTAGTATAGCCCCGTAGCGCAGCTTCTGCACGAAGGAACCACATTTCGGCAGCGGTCATTAGGATGGCAGGACTTTTTTCGCCGATCGTATTTTTATTCAATGAAGAACATACACCGTAAATATTGGCATCTCCCTCTTTCATCGGTAATCCAACAGGTATACCTAATAATTTATCTTTGTATCCTTCAAGGGAAGCTGTATTGTACCATTTTGAACCGCGGGGATCGTCATAACCATTGACAATGGATTCCATAGAAGCATTCATACATACTTCACCCCAACCTGCTACACCGTATAGTGGGTTTACATACGTTCTACCCGATACGGCAATTGTCTCTTTCACGCCTTCTAATACTCCATTACTATCATTGAGTGCTTTTTGAACCTGCGCTTTTGCAGTGGCGGCATCTATGTTTGAAATGCGCATGGCGAGACGTAACCGTAATGAGTTGGCAAATACCAGCCAATCCTTTAAAGTCTTGCCATTAGTGAGCATATCAAATTCTTTGAATTTGTTGTTATCACCATCGGCTGCAAGATATTCATTAATCAGTTTCTGCCCTTCATCCAAATCTGCGAAGAATTGCTTGTAGGCTTCTTCCAATCCATAAACTCGGGGTGACTCACCGATTTTGTGGTATACCAATGGACCATACGTATCGGCGACACGATGCATAAGTTCAACCTTCAGAATTTCCGTAACGCCTAAGTAACCTTTCAATTCATCGTTCCCTTGAAAATTCTTTTCAGCTTTTTGTACTTCGGTGTAAACATAGCCATATGTATATTGCCATTCGGCGTTAGTCCATCCCGCATTTAAGTTATAGCACGCATTGTTTACCATAAATTTGGGAGTCGGATTCATGAAATAGCCGGCATACATATCATGGCTTAAGGATTGTGTAATCTGCCATACCCAGTTTAGACCAACGGCTGCTAAGTTAAAGTAGATACCCGATTGAATCGTTTCGAAAGGTGAAGTAAGATTCTGGAAGTCTTGCTTCTGAGATTCTTGTGAGAAACCACCTTTGATTTCATTATCACTTTCAAACCCATCGGTACAGGATGTAAAACCGAGGAAGCTTCCGATGAGTAATGTTGCTATATATTTACTTTTCATAATATTTCGTTTTTAGATTTTTAGAATGTAAACTTCAAGTTGAAACCGATGTTGCGAGTGGTCGGCATACCAAATACATCCACACCTTGGTTGTTATTTCCTACTGACAGTACTGCATCCGGATCGAACGGAGCATCTTTCTTGAAGAAGAACAAATTACGTGCTATCAATGATACATCCAGTCCCTCAATAAATTTGGTTTTGGCAAGCAAAGTCTTCGGGAAAGAATAGCTTAATGAAACTTCACGCATCCGGATGTTCGTTGCATCATACATATAGTATTCTGAAATACCGTTTCTGCCACCTACTGAACCGTAAAAAGCTCTGATATCTTTGAATCTTTGTCCTTGATATTCAACATATCCCTGATTACGGGCTTCGGCTGTCGCTTTAGTTGCACCTTTGGAATCCAGCTCAGCTTGGGTCAATGACATTACATCACCGCCAAAGCGGAAATCGATTAAGAAATATAAGCTAAAGTTCTTATAAGTAATCGTATTACCCCAGCCTAACAAGAAATCCGGATTTGCATTTCCCAATAAATCATTATTGCCGCTGCCGCCTTGAGGCTTTTCTTCTTTTGTCTTTTCGTCTATTTTAGTAACAATCTTACCGTTAGCGTCACGTTCAAATGCGTTACCATAAATATCTCCTAATTTGCCACCTTCTTTAATACGCATTTCATATGCCATGTTGAAACCTTCGTCGTAATAGGAGAATTGCGTATAATCCGGGTGCAAAGAAACCACTTTGTTTCTATTGGCCGACATGTTGAACATGGTTTTCCAACGGAAGTTGTCATTCATCAATGGAGTTGCATCGACTGTCATCTCAAAACCTTGGTTACGAATCTTACCCGCATTGATATAGCGGTATTTATAGGCGGAACCTGCAGGGTTATCCATTCTTAGCAATTGATTTTTCGTATTCGTCTTATACCATGTAAAATCAATCCCGAAACGGTCGTGGAAGAAACGCCATTCTGTACCGAATTCGATAGAGTTACTGATTTCCGGTTTTAAATCGCCACGTTGCTCCGTGTCATTAACGTTTACGCCACCTCCGGCTGTAATAAGGTCTACGGGATTTGTAATTCCCAGCGGAAGGTCATTACCTACTTCTGCCCATGACCCGCGAATCTTTGCAAAATTAATCCAATCGGGCAATTTGACAGTTTTGTTTATAATCCATGTCAAACCTACGGACGGGTAGAAGAAACCGGATTTCTTGCTGTCTGTGTATGCCAATGTGGAAGACCAGTCATTACGGGCGGTGAGATCTATGTATAACATTTCTTTCCAGCCCAGCTGCAATGTGGCAAATACAGATTGTAGTGTACGTTTTTGGTCAATCGTTTGAGTTGCCGCTGCTTTTGAATCCATCACAATGTTGGGCACGGTGAATACATTGGGCTTATACAATGAGGCCACTTTCGAATCAAGCATCAGTGAATTGACAGTACTCATATTGATACTGGTACCTAAAGCTGCGTTGAGTGAAAAATCTCCAAAGTTCTTGTTGAACATGGCCATCACATCTGCATAGGCCTGGAATTCCTGGTTGTCCGACCAGACGTAGCGACCGTTTTCTTTTCCGTTGTACTTACCGGTAATATTGGGAGCTGTACTTGCATACATCTGATTTTCAAATTTGTCACTAACATAATCCACATTACCACGGGCTTGTAAAGTAAACCAGTCGGTAACTTTCAGATTAGCGCTGATGGATGCTAAGGCACGATAGCGTCTGTTAGTGCTCAGCACGCGGTTTCTTAGCCAATACGGATTTTGTGACCATTCACTGATTGTCCCGTCGGAATTCTTTTCAATCCAATTTTGAAGCATCATGTTGCGGGTTGGATCAAATGTCTCGAATTCCTTTTGGTAGGGAGTCAGGTCTACGCCGCGTGGGAAACCGTATAAACTAACCAATGGGTTCATATAGTAACCGCCGGTAGCAGGAGAGTTCTTGATTTTTTGCATCATTAATGTTGCGCTACCGTCTAATTTTAAACGGTTGTTGAACAAACTTGCTGTTTCGTGCAAACTCAGGTTGTGCTTTTGCATTTTGTTGCTGTCGACAATACCTTTTGCTGAAGTATTTGCGTAAGAGAAGTAAGTCTGAATCTTTTCGTTTCCGGTTGTTATTGATAAAGAATTGATAGCTGTTACTCCATTGCTAAAGTATTTGCCTACATTATCATAATCTTTGAGGTTTCCTTTGGGACCCCAACTGGCTGTACCGTTATCTTCATTGCGGCCATAGGTGTTTTGAAACTCAGGTGTGCTGATAGCGTGGTCTATGGTTAAGTTTGAAGAGAAAGTGATGCGCTGTACGCCGGCCTTACCTTTTTTAGTGGTAATCAATATAACACCATTGGCAGCTTGTGAACCGTACAGAGCGGCGGCAGAAGCTCCTTTCAGGATATTCATGCTTTCGATATCGTCCGGATTTAAGTTTGATATACCATCACCGGCATCTCGGTTTACACCATCATTTTCACCGCCCATAACGGTGGAGGTAGATTCGGTAGAATTGTTCAGCATAGGAACACCGTCGATAACATATAACGGTTGATTGTTACCACTGGCAAATGCGGAACGTGCTCCACGAATGGATACTTTGGCAGAACCTCCTAAATTAGATGTTTTGTTGATTTGCACACCCGCTGTTTTACCTGCCAATGCATTAATCATATTCGGGTCTTTGGCGCGTGTCAATTCATTACCATTTACCTGTTGAGTGGAGTATGTCAATGAAGAAGCTTTCTTTTGGATACCCATAGCCGTTACTACCACTGTTTCCAGTGCCAGCGCCTCTTCCTTCATCTGAATCTTTAGAGAGGTTTGCCCATTCAACGCAACGGTAACCGGTTCATATCCGATGAATGAAATCACCAACGTCGCCTCCGCCGGCGCATTCAGCGTAAACTCTCCGTCTATATTCGTAATAACCCCGTTCGTCGTTCCTTTTTCCAGCACGTTGGCTCCGATAATCGGTTCGCCTTTGGTGTCTGTCACGATACCTTTCACGGTGTTTTTGTCTTGCTGTACTCCGGCAACGCTTGCTACGCTTTCGCCTTTTTCGGTCAAGATAATATTCTTGCCTTCCATCACATACTTGATGTTGGTTCCGGCAAATACTTCATCCAGCAAGTCGGCTACGGATTTGTTGTTTGCATTTACATCCACGGTGCGGCGTACATCTACGCTTTTCTTGTTGTACACAAACAGATACTCCGTTTGCGACTCAATCTTGGAAAGCACCTGGCCCACTCTCAGTTGGGAATTAGGAATGCTGACTTTAGCGTTTTGAGAGTAACTATCAGCGCAATAAGCCTGGAAAGTTACAAACAAGAGAAGGAATAGTGTGATCTTCATAGTTCGCAATAATTGCTTAAATTCTAAACTTTTTGGACAAAAAAGTCCATTCAAAGAAATTTTTCTCATATCTTTGTCACTGTGTTAAGTTAATAAATTGATTAAGGTCGATTTTTGACTGTTTCGGATCGGAAAGTATGGGGGTACTTTCCGATCTTTTTTTATCAAAAAGGGGGGATTGATGTTTTTTGACTGTTTCGCTTATACTTTCATACTATTATCGGGTTTTAAAGGGTTAGTACTAAATTTAAAGGTTTCTATTTTTCATATATGATTATCGAGTCTTTCGCTTCGTTGATGGTGAACCGGAACGGGTGATCTTTCGAGATGGCACGCAGGATGTGTTCGATGCCGTCCTGTTCCCGGAACTTGCCCGTCAGCCCTTCGTGGTTCAGCAGTTTGGGACTGGTTACGGTGATTTTCACATTATAGTATTTCTCCAGCTTGTCCAGGATGCCACTGAACGGAACGTCGTCGAAGCAATACAGTCCCTCTTTCCAGCGCAGATACTCGTAAGAGGGGAGTACGGTCTTCTTGCAACGCCCGTCGTAGTTGGCAAAGAACTCGTCTTTTTGCAGGCGGGTGACTACCTGGTCGTTGCAGGGAGCGTAGATGTCTACGATGCCTTCTACCAGGGTTGTCTCAAATTCCTTGCTGCCTTTGTAGGCGCATACGTTGAAGCTGGTTCCCACCACTCTCACATTGTGCATCTCGGTATGCACGTAGAAAGGAATGCTTTTATTCTTGGCTACCTCAAAGTAAGCTTCTCCGTCCAGTTCCACATTCCGGTCGCTGCGGCCGAAGTTGCCGGCATACGTCAGGGTGGATTTGGAGTTCAGCCATACGCGGGTACCGTCGGCAAGCGTGATTTGTGCCCGTTGTCCGGCAGGGACGGTGATGGTCTGTAGCTGTGCACCTTTATTATATAAGTAGTCCGTGGTCATGAAATAGCCGGCTACGGCCACGATGACGGCGGCGGCAATGCGTGCTGTCCAGCGGAACATCGGAATCAGGCGCGCTGTCTTTTTCTTTGTCTCCTGTTTCTCCGAGAACAAAGCTATATCAAACAGCATACGTTCCTTCAAGAAAGCCTCCCGGTTTTCGTCCGAGGCTTCCACCCAGTCGAGGATTTGTTTTTCCTCTTCCACGGAAGCTGTTCCTTTAAAGTACTTATAGATTAATTCTTGGTTCATCATAAAAAAAGTTGTTTGGTACGGAGGGCTTTTTATCGCTCTCTGTATATATAACCGACGAACCGCGGACAACCCTACGGGAAAATGAAACTTTTTTTGAAAAATGTCGAATTTGGGCGGACGAAGGATAAATTATAGGCGCGGAGGACGGGGATTTCGCGGATAAGGAGACGGAAGGAGAAAAAGACAGAGAGAGGAGAAGACAGACGAATCCGCGAAATCCGCGTCATTCGCGCCTAAAAGTTTTTTTAAAGCAGAATGGACGCCAGATAATCTTTCAGCTCCAGCCGCAGGATGCGGAGCGCTTTGGTGATGTGTGCCTCTACGGTCTTCAGTGAAATATTCAGTTGTTCGGCAATTTGTTTGTTCGGTAAGTTCTGGTAGCGGCTCAGCATGAATATCGTCCGGCTTTGGTGCGGCATTTGCTGCAACGCCTTGTGCACGATGTGCTGTATTTCGGTATCGAATATCTGTTCGGGTTCGCACGCCTTCAGGGTGGAGATACGCAAGTCCAGTTCGCGCTGGCTGTGACTGTTGATATCTTCCTCCGCACGCAGGCGGATTTGCTTATGCTCCAGCAGGTTCAGGGCTTTGTTCTTGATGATGGTCAGCATCAGCGCTTTCAGGTTGCTGCCTTCTTCCCATCGTTCCCGGTTTTCCCACAGGGATATCATGGACTCCATTAGCACATCTTCCGCTTCCGCACTGTCCCTGAGGTAGGAGTAAGCGAAAGCGAGAAACTTTTCCTGGTTTTCCCGGAAGAATTGTGAGAAAAGGTTCATAGTATGTAAGTTTCCGGAGTCGGACATCTTTTAAGGTCTTTTGAGCTATTTAAGGTTTCACTTGACAAAACAACATAATCTTTTTGGAATATGCAAGTTTATAAGTAATTTTTTCCATTACCATGTAACCTTTTTATTTACGCACGATTTTGATACGATTACCTGCTTTATTGAGTTGAAAATCAGAAGTATATACGCTCAGACGGTGGAATGCGTCGTTTTTTTGATGTATTTTATAACTTTCTATGTATCAGAAAGATAAAGTGTTTTTTAAACGTTCGTCTGATGTGCGCAAAGATAAGGCACTTTTTTATACCTGCAAAATGTTTGATAAAAAATATTTTAGTGATTAGAGGGTGATTGTGCTAATTCATTGATTATTAAAATCTAACAAGTTATTTCATTCCGGACGAATATCATTCTTTTTTCTCGCTTTACAATCGATGAAAAAAAGGTGTTTTTTAGACGAACGTCTAAAAAACACTTCCTTGTGTCCAATTCGTTCGCTTTCAGACAGATACAGCCTGAAAAGATGTACAGTCCGGTTTGAGGGGGAAAATGTCCCGTTCAAACCGCGAAGCGTACCCGGACCTTAGGCCCTCATCCCCAAACAGCTTCCGCAAGTGATTGAGAATCAGAAATATTGGTTTGCCGCCCGTACCCGTGACAAGCAAGAGTTTGCTATCCGGAAAGTGCTGGAAAGGCTGAAAACGGAAGAACAGGTAGACCTGGATTTCTATCTTCCCACCAAAACCGTCGTCACCCAATTGAAGTATCGCAGGAAGAAAAGCGAGGTTCCCGTCGTCCGCAATCTCATATTTATCCGTGCCACCAAAAAGACCGCCTGTGACATCCCCAATGTCTACGGAGTCGCCCTTTTCTATATGCGCGACCTTTCCACCCGCTCCATGCTGGTCGTTCCCGACAAGCAGATGACGGACTTCATGTTCGTCATGGATTTGCGCCCCGACGGCATCAGCTTCGACAACGCGCCCCTTACCGTGGGGCATAAGGTCAGGGTCGTCAAAGGCGATTTCTGCGGCATCGAGGGGGAAATCACCACACAAGCCAATAAGACGTATGTGGTCATCCGCATCAAGGATATCCTGGCCGCCACCATCAAAGTGCCCAAATCCTACTTGAAGATAATAAAATAACATTTTAAGCTTATCATATTCACATTCAATGAATAATCTACTCTACCGTACTCATGAGCTGCAGCGACTGGCTTATGAGCTGATGTATCTTGGCATGGATGGCGACCCCATCTACTCTGATGACTTTTGCCGGTTAAACAAGGAAATCCTCGTCCGGTCCGACTCCCTCTTTCCCGAGAAAGGCTCCGACAGCGAGGAGGAAGCCGACTTGTGCCTCGCCCTTCTGATGGGCTACAACGCCACCATCTACGACTATGGCGACAAGGAACAGAAAAAGCAGGCAGTGCTGGACCGTATCTACTCTGTCCTGGACCAACTTCCCCCTTCCTTGCTGAAAGTCCGCCTGTTGTCCTACTGCTACGGTGAGGTGTACGAAGATTCCATGCTGCAGGAAGCCCATTCCATTATAGACGGCTGGAAGAAGAATCCCCTTACCCCGGAGCAGGAGGGGATAATCGAAGAACTGAGGAATATCGAGGAAAACCAGTATCCCTTCGAGGTACTTGAAGACTGATATATTAAACTTCTAAATCCAAGTATCGTTGTTCATCCTTTATCTTATACTTGCCTTCATCATATCCGTCTTTATCGCCCGTATGCTTATCCCCCGCATCCTGCTCATCTCGATGCGCAAGAAGCTGTTCGATATTCCGGATTCGCGCAAGGTGCACAAGAAAGCCATCCCCCGCCTGGGCGGCGTCTCTTTCTTCCCCACGGTACTGTTCACCTTCTGCTTCATCTATGCGATAAGGCTGCTGAGAGGGGATGGGGTCGCCTCCATCTATGCCGGTTACCTGCTGCCCGAACTGTTGCTTTTCGCCTGCGGGATGACGTTGCTCTACCTCACCGGCATTGCCGATGACCTGGTGGGAGTGCGCTATCACCAGAAATTCATCATCCAGCTCATCTGCGCCTCCTTCTTCCCGCTTTCCGGGCTGTGGATTAACGACTTGTACGGCCTGTTCGGCATCCATGCGCTGACGCCCTATGTCGGTATGCCCTTCACCGTGCTCGCCGTCGTCTTCATCACCAACGCCATCAACCTGATAGACGGCATCGACGGGCTGGCTTCGGGACTGAGCAGCGTTTCCCTGCTCATCTTCACATTCCTCTTCATCGACAAGGGGCTGTGGAGCTATGCCATGCTGTCCGTCGCCACCTTTGGCGTGCTCGTCCCTTTCTTCTATTACAATGTCTTCGGCAGCGCCGAGCGTTCGCGGAAGATTTTTATGGGAGATACCGGCAGCCTCACGCTGGGATATACGATTAGTTTCCTTGCCATCAAATACAGCCAGGTCAATCCGAACGTGACCTCTTATACCGAAGGCGCTTTTGTCATCGCCTTCAGTACGCTGATTATCCCGGCCTTCGACGTCATCCGTGTGGTCCTGGTCCGTCTCCGCGAGGGGAAAAGCCCCTTCGAACCGGACAAGAACCACATCCATCATAAGCTCCTTGCCATCGGGCTGTCTCCGCGCCGAGCCATGATCAGCCTGCTGTGCATGTCGTGCGCCTTCAGTGCGGTCAACATCCTCCTGATGCCCTATATCGACAACACCGTCATGCTGATTGCCGACATTGTAATCTGGATAGGGCTGAATCTGTGGTGGGACTACCTGAGGGACAACCGCCTGAGAAGAAGCGCCGGCGTTCAATGAATATCGGCATATTCCGCCACCGACCTTCATCGGTTGATGCAAGAGCTGATTCCGAACACTCCGGCCACCGCATGTTCCTACTCATTCAGGTCAGGATGAGTGTAGAGGCGCTGGGGAAACCCTGAAATAGCGGCATCGGAAAGATGATGATGAGCAGTGTAATCATGATGATTAGACCGCTCATCATCATCTTTCCATCGCTCATCATCATCTTTCCGAATCCTTATCGATAATAGCCACTGGAGGCTGCAGGTCCGATAACCTTTGAAAAGGCTGATTGAAATTTCTGTCATTACGTTGTTTTTATCACTGTTAAAAAAATAATGCCGCGAAGTTCAGGAATAGATGGCGTACCGCCAAAAAGAGATAACCGACATGTGAGTTACATAAGTAGCAACTATTAACACTATTTGCTTCCTTTAACAGCTTGCATGTCTTATTTTTAATTTTAATAAATCAATTTTTATGTTGAATCAAAAATCGAGAATCGCCCTTTACGAGAACCTGGGTGATTTTCTGGAATCGCTGCGTCGCAGCCTTCCCGTAGACGGCAAGCGTCTTCCCATTCAGGCAGTCTGCCGTCGTGCCTGCATGAGTGTCTCCACCTACGAACATGTAAAAAGGGCACAAGTTTAAACCTGCATCAGTATTACGCTGTTTTCCGCATCTACACCACCCTGTATCATGTGGATTCCGACGAATACAACCTCCTGACCCACAGCTTTGTCTGTTGCCTGGAGCAGGACTGGAAAGCGCATAGATGATGTATGCCGATGACACCTTTGACATGCATCTTTCAAAACTTTCTATACCATATACATATTCAACGAAACAACACTTGTTATACTGTTTTTTTGTATGCGTATAAAAAGTTATAAAAGGGGATGACAAAGGTGTCATTCTTGCAAATCTTTTATCTCTCACTTTATTTATTCATTTATTATGAACTTAGCTGATGTAGAAGTCATAAACTTGCCTAAATTCTTAGACAAGCGCGGCAACTTGTCTTTTGCTGAAGAATTTAAGCACATTCCTTTCAAAATAGCAAGGAGTTATTGGATTTATGACGTGCCGGGTGGAGAAGCCCGTGGAGGACATGCCTATAAGGAAAACCAAGAATTTATCATTGCCCTCTCCGGTAGTTTCGATGTGTTGCTGGACGATGGTGCGGAAAAGAAGCTATTCACTCTGAACCGTTCTTATTATGGTCTGTATGTGCCCGGGGGAATATGGCGTGAAATGAGTAATTTTTCAACCAATTCACTGGCATTGGTATTGGCCTCTACATCATACAATGAAGCTGACTATATTTATGATTACGAATTATTTAAAAGTCATAAGCAATGAAAGGAAGTAAGGTTTATGATTGTACTATGATTGAACTAGACAAGCATCATAGTGATAGAAAAGGAAATATCACTGTTGTTGAGAATCAAAATACAGTTCCATTTGATATAAAGCGCACTTATTATCTGTATGATGTTCCCGGAGGCGAAAGCCGCGGTGGACATGCCCATAAAGAATTAAGTCAATTAATTATTGCTGCCAGTGGCAGTTTTACGGTAACCCTTGATGATGGAAACGTAAAAAGAACTTTTCTACTGAACCGTCCCTATCAAGGGCTTTATGTAGTTCCAGGTATTTGGAGAACTTTGGATGACTTTTCGTCGGGAGCGGTGTGCCTGGTGTTGGCTTCGCACGGGTATGACGAAAAAGATTACATTAGACAATATAATGACTTTATTAAATACAAATATGAATAAACTTAAATGTAACCCTATCCACGAAGCTTGGCAAGTAGAATTGATGCGATGCATATATAATGAAAACTTAGACATGCTTAGTACACATCCTCTACCCTACCGAACATATGAAGAACAACAATTATGGTGGAATGAAAATAAGGGAGAGATTAAAGCTTTTTTATATGAGCCTTATGCTAAACCCGGAAAATATGTTGCATTTCTTTTGCTCCGCCTGAGAAAAGGCTTTTGTACTCCAACAATTGCTATTCAAAGAGAAGAATGGGGAAGTGGATTCGGTCAAGAAATTGTGCATGATTATATCAAGAAAGCGAATGGCCCTATCGCCGGAACACAACTACGAGCAAACAAAGCAATCTGCCACATCAATTCAAAGGTAGGGTGGCAAATAATTGGTCAAAAAGGTGAGGGAGATAAAAGTATTGACTTATTATATCATCCAGGAATAAATCCATTAAATAGGTGTTCAAAGACTACTTTTATGAATATATTAAATTATTTGAATATAGACCCTTATACCTTTGATTTTACAACCATAGAATTAACAAAATAACTAATATGAGACAAGTAATTAGGAATGTCAAAATTTTAGGAACTGGTTCTTATGTTCCAGAGCAAGTATATACAAACAAATATTTGGAAACTATCATTCCGACGAATGATGAATGGATTCAAAATAATTTAGGCATTAAAGAACGTCATATAGCTTCTACAAATCAGACAACAAGTGATTTAGCTGCCCAAGCCGGTTTAAATGCGATTTATGATGCAAATCTATCTGTTGATGATATAGATTTAATAATTGTAGCAACTGCCACTCCAGATAGAAAAGCTCCATCTACAGCAGCTATTGTCCAGCATAAAATAAAAGCATTCAATTCAGCAGCTTTTGATATAGCAGCAGTCTGTAGCGGCTTTCTTTTTGCGATGTCAATAGGAACGCAATATATCGCCAGCGGCGTATACAATAATATTCTTGTAATAGGTGCTGATACTTTCAGCAGGATTGTTGATTGGACAAGAAGGGACGCAGTATTCTTTGGAGATGGTTCCGGAGCAGTAGTATTAACTTCTGCCAACGTAATGGAGGGATTCTTGGCATATCGATTATATACAGATAGTAGCCAAAACTATCTAGGTTTTACTGTCCCGGCAGGAGGTTCTGAAATACCAATTACAAAGGAAGTATTGGAACAACGTTTACAGTATTTCCAAATGGATGGGAAAGCAGTTTTTAATTCCGCGACTCAAGCATTGCCCAAAGCCATATTTCAGGTTTTAGATGATACAGGATTATCCGTATCAGATATTAATCTAATGATTCCTCACCAGCCAAGTATCAAAATTTTAAAGAAAACAGCAGAACTTATCGGTCTTCCTTTTGAAAAAGTGATGACTAATATGGATAAATATGCCAACACTTCGAGTGGTACAATTCCTATTCTTTTAGATGAAGTCAATAAAGCAGGTAAGATACATAAAGGAGACAATATCCTTTTTGCTGCTGTAGGTAGCGGTTGGACTTATGGAGCTTCAATTATTAAATGGGGATAAACATGCAAAGAAAGAATGTATTTATAACAGGAGGTGATAAAGGAATCGGATATGCTATTTCTACTATGTTATCACCATTCTATGAGAATATTATCATTACATATAATTCCAATATTGATGGTGCAAAAGAACTGTCAGAAAAATATCATAACATTTCATACTTCCAGTGTGATTTATCTAAAAAGGAAATAATAGAACAAGTCGCCAAAGAAGTTCTTTCCAAGTTTGGCCATATAGACATATTGATAAACAACGCAGGTTATGAGAATGATGCCACGTTTTTGAAGATGCAACCGGAACAGTGGTGCCAGGTTTTGAGAATAAATTTAGAATCGATATACTATTTTAGCCACTTCTTTCTCCAGGGAATGATAACAAAAGGATGGGGCAGAATTATTAATCTCACTTCAATTGCAGGGTATACCGGAGCGTTTGGGAAATCTAATTATTCTGCTGCTAAAGCAGGCATTGTTGGTTTCACAAAATCCTTATCTTTAGAATTTGGAGGCAAAGGTATATGCGTAAACGCTATAGCTCCGGGAGCAATTAAAACAGATATGTTAATGAAAATACCTGAAAAATACCGGACGAAAATCTTAGAGAATATCCCTTCCCACAAGTTTGGCACCACAGAAGATGTGGCAAATCTTGTGGAATTTCTTGTCTCTGACAAAGCTTCCTATATCAATGGACAAACGATTCATATAAATGGAGGGTTATTTTCAATATGATATATTTGGAATATAGGGATAATATCGGCATTATCACATTGGATAACGAAAGAGGTAATTTACTATTTTACAACGACTTGCAATTATTAAGCAATATATTTGCTGATAATCTGCCGGAAGTTAAAGGATTGGTTGTAACAGGAAAAAATCACTCATTCTGTACAGGCTTAAGTATTGAGCCTGCCAATGCAGAGGAATCTTTAAAACTATTGGATACTGTTTTATTAAAAATGTATTCATATTCTAAACCGTTAGTGATAGCATTGACTGGACATGCTATAGGTGCAGGTTTCCTTATGTTATCTTGTGCAGATTATGTAATTTCCATTAATAGTATAAAAGCAAAATTTGGATTGCCTGAAGTAAAATTAGGTATGGGCCTTGATCAATGTATGATTACTTTATTATCGAGTGTTCTTCCGTACTATGTAATGAAACAACTCATATATACCTCAGAATATGTCTCATATAGACAAATGCAGGATTGGAGATTAATAGATGAAGTACAACAAGAAAATATTGTGGAAAAATCCATTACGCATATTGAAAGAATCAGTCAACCAATTTCTTTCTCTTATTGTAAAAAGATTATGCGAACACCCAATACATTGAAAATGGAAGAAATGATAAATAAAAAATGCTTTTGTTCTTTAGCACAATTAATAAATAAAAATCTTATATGATTAAGTTCTTAGATTTACAGAAAATAACCCAGAAGTATTCTGATGAGATACACGAAGTTGTCAACCGTGTAGTGGATTCCGGTTGGTATCTTCAGGGAAAAGAAAATGAGAAGTTTGAAGCGGATTATGCCCG